>Ga0310125_10000801_pt1 | contig 15480 bp, 17 predicted proteins | sample CB11b_Tmax_Bot8__FD_203508 | JGI IMG/M metagenome (GOLD analysis project Ga0310125, IMG submission 203508) | Marine microbial communities from Western Arctic Ocean, Canada - CB11b_Tmax_Bot8 | ecosystem: Environmental > Aquatic > Marine > Oceanic | place: Canada: Western Arctic Ocean | collected... | reverse complement strand
TCTTCTCGACGCGCCCGAGCTGAGCCAGGCCCACCGCCGCCATCAACGGGCTCATCCGGTGGAAGTCGCCCAGGAAGGAGTATCCGCGCCTGGAGCCCTGGTAGTCGGAGGTGGGCCGCAGGGAGTTGCGCAGCCCCTCGTCGTACTCGGAACCCTTGCGGGCGAACCCGATGGCCCGACGCGTCAGCTCCTCGTTGTTGGAGATGAACATCCCGCCGCCGCCGGCGGTGATCAGCTTGCCGCCCATCGAGAAGCAGCCCATGTCGCCGATCGTCCCCACGAGTCTGCCCTTGTACTCGGCCAGGTGGGCGTGGGAACAGTCCTCGATGACAGGAATGTTGTGGCGGCGGCCGATGTCCATCATCGCGTCCATGTCGCAGGCATTGCCGAACAGATGGACGGCGATGATGGCCCGGGTGCGGTCGGTGATGCGGCGCTCGACGTCCGCCGGGTCGGTGTTGAAAGCGTCGGCGTCCCAGTCTGCGAATACTGGGATGGCGTTCTGTAGCATGATGCCGAGCACGGTGCCGATGTCCGTCACCGGCGTCGTGATGATCTCGTCGCCGGGCTCGGGGTTCACGGCGCCGATGGCCGCGTGTATCGCCCCGGTCCCCGAGTCGGTGGTGAAAGCGTACTTGACGCCGTGCAGCTTCGCGAACGCGTCCTCGAAGGCCTCGACCTTGTTGGCGGCGCCCCAGCCGCCTTCCACGGCCCTGTCGACGACATCCAGCACCTGACGGCGTTCCTCCTCGTCGAAGAACCACCGTGAGCCGAACGGCTTCGTGCGCACCGGCGTACCGCCGTGTATCGCCAGTTTCTCGGCTACCCTGCCAGTCGCCATCTGTCCACCTCTCTGAAGAACCCACCGCTGAGCACACCGAGGCCGCCGAGGTTAGAACGTTTCCAGAAGATCGTCCCGCGCTCAATAGGTCCTTTGGGCCTGCCTTACTCGTGTCCGTTCGCCCCGAGCCTGTCGAAGGACCGGTCCGCGCGCCACTACTTCCGGGCGGCGTAGTGCAGCGCGACCTTCCTGATGGCGTTGCCGATGTCCACCGCGTATTCGTCCGTATGCCTGCTGTTCGATATGAACGACACGATCTTGGGAAGCTCGCGCTCGGCGACGGGAAGGGTCAGGGCCTTGTAGTCGATCCGCCGGTTGCCCTGCTCGTCCACGAAGGGATAGCGGGACTGCCCGTAGGTGCGCTCTTCGGCGAATACCGGGAACTTGTACAGCGGTTGCCCCGCCAGCGCTCCCTGGCTGCTTTGCACGCCCTCAGCCGTCAGAGCATCGTTGAACCGCTCGGGGGAGACTCCGAGCACGTCCTGCTCGACCTTGAAGACGTACGTGTAGTAAGAAATCCGGTCGCCTTCCCCGTACCTGGGCCGCGTAATCCCCGGCAGCTCGTGGATCATGTCGTCCACGATCTCGGCAACGCGGCCTCGTCTTTCCATCGTCTCCTCGAGCCGTCCGAGCTGGGGCAGCCCGACGGCGGCCTGCAGAGGGCTCATGCGGTGGAAGTCGCCCAGGAACGCGAAGCCGCGCGACGAGCCGCCATGCTCGGAGGTCGGCCTCAGGGAGTTGTGCAGCCCTTCGTCGTACTCCGACCCCTTGTTGGCGAAGCCCTTGGCGCGGCGGGCGTACTTCTCGCTGTCGGAGATGAACATGCCGCCGCCGGCCGCGGTGATCAGCTTGCCCCCCATCGAGTAGCAGCCCATGTCCCCGATGGTACCCACCAGCTTGCCCTTGTACTCGGCGAAATGCGCCTGGGCGCAGTCCTCGATCACGATCAGGTTATGCCTACGCGCGATGTCCATGATCGCGTCCATGTCGCAGGGGTTGCCCGCCCAGTGGACCGCGATAATCGCCTTGGTCCGATCGGTGATGCGGTGCTCGATGTCGCCCGGGTCCATGTTGAAAGTGTCGGAGTCCCAGTCACAGAACACCGGGATGCCGTTCTGGAGCATGATGCCCTGGACGGTGCCGATGTCGGTAATCGGCGTCGTGATGATCTCGTCGCCGGGCTCTAGCTCCACCGCCGCGACCGCGGCGTGCAGGGCGCTCGAGCCCGAGTCGGTCGAGCAGGCGTACTTGACGCCGTGCAGCCTGGCGAACTCGTCCTCAAAGGCCTCGACCATCCCGGCGGAGTGCCAGTTGCCCGTCGCCGCCTTGTTGACCACGTCAAGCAGGTTGTCGCGCTCCTCTTGACCGAACAGCCATCGAGCGCCGAAGGTCCTGGTGGTGACGGGCTCGCCGCCGTCTATGGCCAGCTTGTCCACGACCTGACCGGTTGCCATGTTCAATCTCCTTATCGCGACGTCCGCTAGCCCTGATCCCGTCGAAGAGCCTGGCTTGCAGCGTTTCCTTTTCACCCGAAGTCCACCCAGTTACCCGTTCGCCCCGAGTAGCCCCGATACGGTATTGGGGCGCATCGAGGGGGAGCTTGTCGAAGGGCCGCCCTCAGCGCCGGCTTGAGTAGTGCAGCGCCACCTTCCGGATGGCGCCCGCGATGTCCCGGGCATCGTCCTCCGAATATCCGCTGCTAAACAAGATGAAGTTCGTCTTCGGCAGCTCCCGTTCCACCACGGGAAGGTGTAGCGCGTTGTAGTCGATCCTGCGGTTGCCCTGCTCGTCCACGAAAGGGTATCCGGAATTGCCGTAGGTCCGGTCCTCCGCGAACACCGGGAAGCGGTACAAGGGCATGCCGCGGATATAAGAGCCGTGGACGTCCGGAATGCCCTCGGCCCGCACCGCCTCCGCAAACTTCTCGGCCGAAACTCCCAGCACCTCCTCGTCCACCTTGTAGCCGTAGACGTAGTAGGTGTGGACGTCTCCAGGACGTACCTTCTGCAGCGTAATGCCGGGCAGCTCCCACAGCATGTCGTCCAGGACCCCGGCGGCCGCCCTGCGCTTCTCCGTGTAGCCGTCCAGACGCTCGAGCTGCGCCCTGCCCACCGCGGCCATCAATGGGCTCATGCGGTGGTAGTCGCCCAGGAAAGAATAGCCGGTGGATGAGCCAGGGTTGTCCGAGGTCGGCCGTAGCGAGTTACGCAGCCCCTCGTCGAACTCCGAGCCCTTGTACACCATCCCCATGGCGCGGCGGGCGAGGGTCTCGTCGTCGGTAATGATCATGCCTCCGCCGCCGGCCGTCAGTGTCTTGCCGCCCACCGACAGGCATCCGATGTCGCCGATGGTGCCCACCAGCCTGCCTTGGTACTCGGCAAGGTGGGCCTGGGACAGGTCCTCTATGACGACCAGGTTGTGCCTGCGGCCGATGTCCATTATCGCGTCCATGTCGCAGGGGTTGCCGAACAGGTGGACGGCGATGATGGCGCGGGTGCGGTCCGTGATGCGCCGCTCCAGGTCGGCCGGGTCCGTGTTGAAGGTGTCTGGGTCCCAGTCTGCGAACACCGGAATCGCGTTCTGGAGCATGATCCCCAGCACGGTCCCGATGTCCGTGGTGGGCGTCGTGATGATCTCGTCGCCGGGCTCGGGGTTGACGGCGCCCACCGCAGCGTGAATGGCCCCGGTGCCCGAGTCGGTGGCGATCGCGTGCCTGACCCCGTGGCGCTTGGCGAATGCGTCCTCGAACTCACGCACCTGCCCTGCGGCGCCCCACCCGCCGCCTTCAGCGGCCCTGTCGATCGTCTCGCGGAGGTACCTCTTGTCCGGCTCGCCGAAGTCGTAGCGGGGCCCGAAGGGTCTCGTGCGGAACGGTTCGCCGCCGTCTATTGCCAGTCTCTTGTTAGCCAACCGCGTTCTCCTTGTGAAGTCGCGCTTCGGGGATGTCCAGGCTGGGCTATCGGCGCGCCGCGTAGTGCAGCGCCACCTTCCTGATCGCCGTGGCGATGTCCGTGGCGTCCTCCTCCGTGTACGAGCTGTTGCCGCCCACCGTGAGGGTCGTGGGGAGCTCCTCCTCCAGGACGCGCAGGTGCAACGCGTTGTAGTCGACGCGGCGGTTGCCCTGCTCGTCTACGAACGGGTATCGAGAGTTACCGTAGGTCCGTTCCTCGGCGAAGATCGGGTACCGGTACAGCCCCATGCCGCGGAGGTAGGGCCCGCCCACCGGCGCGCCCTCGGCCTTGACCGCCTTGGTGAACTGCTCCAGGGACACGCCTACCTCGTCCTCGTCGTACGAAAAACCGTGTACGTAGAAGCCGCTACGGTCGTCCGGGCTCGCCTTCTTTTGCGGCATGATGCCGGGGACCTCCCACAGCATGTCCTCCATGATGGCGCCCGCGGCCCTGCGCCTGGCGACGTAGTCGTCGATGCGGCCGAGCTGTGCCACGCCGACGGCCGCCATCAGGTCGCTCATCGGGTGGAAGTCGCCCAGGAAGGAGTAACCGCGGGACGAGCCCTGCCGCTCGGAGGTCGGCCTGAGGGAGTTGCGCAGCCCCTCGTCGTACTCGGACCCCTTGTTGGCGAAGCCCTTGGCCCTGCGGGCGAGCTCCTCGTTGTCGGTAATCAGGATCCCGCCGCCCCCCGCCGTTAGAGGCTTGCCGCCCAGCGAGAAGCAGCCCATATCGCCGATGGTGCCCACCAGCCTGCCCTTGTACTCCGAGAGGTGGGCCTGCGAGCAGTCCTCGATGACCGGCAGGTCGTGTCGCCGTGCCACGTCCATGACGGCGTCCATGTCCACCGGGTACCCGAACAGGTGGATCACCATGATCGCCCTGGTGCGCTCCGTGATGCGGCTCTCGATGCCGGAGGCGCTCTGGTTCAAGTAGCCGCCCGGCGCCCAGTCGCTGAAGACCGGGATGGCGTTCTGGAGTACGATGCCCAGGACGGACCCGATGTCTGTCGCGGGCGCGGTGATGATCTCGTCGCCGGGCTCCGGGTTGACCGCCGCCACTGCGGCGTGCAGCGAGCCCGTCCCGGAGTCGGTGGCCACGGCGTACTTCACGCCGTGCCGTTTTGCGAATCCGTCCTCGAACTCCTGTCTTTTGTACCCGGAGTTCCACATCGTGGGCGCCTTGTCGATCACCTCTATGAGCTGTTCCTTCTCCGGGTCGCCGAGGAAGTGGCGCGGTCCGAAGGGCTTGGTGCGGACCGGGGTCCCGCCGTCGATGGCCAGCTTCTCTGTTGTCATGCCGTCTCCTTGGGGGTCGCCGGGGATTTTGGGCCGTCTTGCAATCAGGGTCACGATACGCCCGTGAAATCCAAAAGGCAATACTCCTGCCGGGTGCCTGAGAGCTCCATCCGGCACCGCCCTCGACTCCCGTCGCCGAGACGCCGTTTGTGTATGGCGGGCAGGCATCGTCAATGGAGACTGCGGAGGCCGGAGATGCGTCGAACCCGAGATGGGGAAACACACGCCAGTCAAGTTGTAGCCGGGCCCACGCCGGCTCGGCGCGGCTAGCGCCGCCCAACCGGCGTTGCTATAATCCGGCGCGCAGAGTGTCGCCATATTCGTCACCGTACAGTCCCACCTGGTCGATTGAGTATCCGAGGCTGGAAACTATGGGCATGGACGACGTGAAGCCGGGTCTGTCGGCCGAGTTCGACGTCGAGGTCACCGCGGCCATGACCATAAACCGCACCGGGCGCGACGGCGCCGACGTGCTCTCCACCCCGTCGCTGCTCGACCTGATGGAGCGTTGCTCCATCGAGGCCGCCGACCCCCACCTGCCGGCGGACAGCGTCACCGTGGGCTATTCCGTCGACGGCCTTCGTCATCTGGCGCCTACGCTCCTCGGTGGGCGACTAAAAGTCAGGTCGGAGCTGACCGAAGTAAACGGCAAGCGGCTCACCTTCGCCATCGAGGCATTCGAGGGCGACAAGAAGATCGGCGTGGCGACCCACAAGCGCGCCGTCATCTCCCGCGACTAGTATGCATCTTCTGCGGTGCCGGCTTCCCAGCTAACGCAAACCACCCTCACCCCGGCCCTCTCGCGTCACAGGGAGACGGGGTAAGATTTATCCTCCCTTTCCTTTATTGGAGGGAGTTAGAGGGAGGGGGAGACCCTCCAGCATTAGGATCGCTGCCCTTGTCTACGTCATGACCGACACAACTCAAAGCTCCACAGGCCGGGCCCTGGGCGAGGTGGTCAGGGCCTCGACGTCCGAGTTCGTCGCGCAGTGCCACCGGCTGTACGAGGCGCCTCCCCTGGGCGCTCTGGTCAAGAGCGAGGGCGACACCCACGTCTACGGCGTCGTCGGCGAGGTGACCACCCAGAGCATCGACCCCGGCCGACGCACCATGGCCCTGGGCGAGGAGGACGCCTCCGGAGACGCCGTCTACGACCGGAACCCGCAGCTCGTCAGGTTGCTCACGACCGAGTTCCGCGCCATCGTGGTCGGCCACGGTGACGGCGGCCACTTGCGTCGTTACCTGGCGCCCCTGCCGCCGCGAATCCACGATTTCGTGTTCCCCTGCCACGACGACGAGGTCGCCGGCTTCAGCGACTCCCTGGACTTCCTGCCGCTGCTGCTGGCCGCGCCTGTAGGCTCCCCGGACGACGTCGTTGCGGCCTTCTTGCGCCGGTCCAGCCGGTCCTACCCCGACTCCGACGCATTCCTGGTGCAGGCCTGCAAGGAGCTGGCCACCGTGCTCAGCGGCCAGTTCCAGCGCGTCAACGGGATCCTGAAGAGGCTGGCGCCGTGAACGACACGCCCTTCGGACCCGAACAGCACCAAGGACGGCTCGGCGTGGTCGTCGGCGGATCGCTGACCGACGGCATCGACGTGCGACTCGACGCCGGGCGGTCCACCGAGGACGTCAAGGTCGGCACCTTCGTCGGAATCCAGGGCGATCGCTCGCGGTTCCTGGGCGTCGTCACCGACGTCTCTCTGGAGGCCACGGACCCGACGCTGAAGGCAAACCCGCCCGACATGTCGGACCCCTACGTCGCCGGCGTCGTCTCCGGCACCGCGGCGTACGGGATCGTCAAGGTCGAGCCGATGCTGGTCATAGACGTCGAAGGGCATCAGCCCGCCAAGACAGTCCCCGGCCACTTCGCCACGGTGTCCACCGCTTCCGAGGAAGACATCCAGATGGTCTTCGGCTCCGAGGACGACCGCCACTTCTGGATCGGCAGCCCGTTGGACATGGAGACCAGGCTGTGCCTAGACATCCAGGAGCTCGTCAAGCGCAGCAACGGCGTCTTCGGCAAGAGCGGCACCGGCAAGACCTTCCTGACCAGGCTGCTGCTCGCCGGAATTCTCCAGAGCGGCGAGGCCACCAACCTTGTGTTCGACATGGAAAGCGAGTACGGCTGGCAGGGCTACAGCGAGGCCAACATCGCGGTGAAGGGCTTGAAGCAGCTCTTCTCCTCCAAGGTAGCCGTCTTCTCCCTCGACGAGGAGAGTTCAAAAAGGCGCGGCCTGACCCCCGACTACATCGTCCGAATCGGCTACGAGGAGATCGAGCCCGAGGACATCGAGATCCTCCGGGAGCTCCTGAACCTCTCGGATGTGGCCGCCGACGCCGCCCATTTCCTGCGCCAGCACTTCGGGGCGAAGAGCTGGCTCCGCGAATTCCTGGCGCTTCGTGGACGCGAGGAGGTGCGCGCCGTCGCCGACGCCATGAACGTCAATCCGGGAGCGCTGCTGACCTTGCAGAACCGATTGTCTCGGCTCGGCCGGTTCGCGTTCATGGATGAGAACTCCCGGCACGACTCGGTGGACCACATCCTCACGTACCTGGACCGCGGCTACCACGTTGTTCTCGAGTTCGGCCGATACGGTCGCGACACGGCCGCCTATGTGCTGGTCGCCAACCTGCTGACCCGGCGCATATACCGCCGGTACGTCGAGCGCAAGGAGCGGGCGTCGACCGGGGGAGAAGAACCCAGGCCGCTGGTCATCACCATCGAGGAGGCCCACAAGTTCCTGACACCGTCGGTCGCCGGCCAGACCATCTTCGGGACCATCGCCAGGGAGATGCGGAAGTACAACGTCACTTTACTGATAGTCGACCAGCGTCCCAGCGGTATCGACCAGGAGGTCCTCAGCCAGCTCGGCACCAAGTTCACCTGCCTGCTGGACAGCGAGCCCGACATTGACGCCGTGCTCAGGGGTGTCTCCGGCAGCCGCAAGCTGCGATCGGTGCTGGCAAGGCTGGAGTCGAAGCAGCAGGCGTTGATCTTCGGCCACGCCCTCCCCATGCCGGTGGTCGTCAGGACCCGCGACTACGGTACCGCCGACTCCTACCGGGAGCTGGGTTTCCGCGACGCCGTCGAACTCAAGGCCAAGGTAGAGCGCGACGTCCAGGACCTCTTCGGCCCACCGGAGCAGTAAGCGCGTCTCGGTATGTCCTAGGGCCTTTCGCCAGGCTCCGAGCCCTGAGCCCAGGTCGGGTGCGACAGCGTACTACGATGGTCGTGGGAGCCTTGAACGCAGAAACTGAAGCCCAAAGACAAGCTGACCATCACCAAGGACGACATTGAGTTCCAGTTCGAGGTCGTCGTGGAAGGCGGCTACGTCGTCTCAGTGCCGGCGCTACCCGGTTGTGTCTCCGAAGGTGACAGTTTCGAGCACGCCTGGGAGATTGTCCTGGACGCGATGCAAGGCTGGATCCAGGTGGCATCTGAGGCGGGAGACCCGATTCCCGATGAGTTCAGCAGTCTGGTGCCCAACGGTTTAACGGCCTACGATAACTGTCGTCAGACGGGCAGCCACATGGTCCTGATGCACCCCGGAACCAAGCGGAAAGTGACGACGACGATGCCCAACTCTGCCGACCTGCTCTAGCCAGGGCGGGAATCGCTGAGGGTCCAGCCGTCAGAGGGGGAGCGTCACTTACCGGCTACACACCCAGCTCGTGCAGGCGTTCGTCGTCGATGCCGAAGTGGTGGGCTACCTCGTGGACGACCGTCTGCCGCACCTCTTCCATCACCTCTTCGTCGCTGGAGCAGATCGCCTCGATTGAGCCCTGGAACAGGGTGATCTTGTCCGGCAGCACCATGCCGTAGTCTTCCCGCTCAGTCAGCGGTATCCCCTCATACAGCCCCAGCAGGTAGTCTTCGTCGTCCACGGTGTGGCCGCCAAGCTGGTCCGGCGAAGGCCAGTCCTCCACCGCCACGTCGACGTTGTCCAGATACTTGAGCAGCCCGTCAGGAATGCCGTCCATCGCCTGCGCCACGAGCCGCTCGAATCTGTTGAGTTCCATCACGGCAGTTTACCAGAACCAAGTCGGGCCATCGATTTCAGGGCTGGTTCGACCTGGTGCCGGGCCTGTGTGCGCCTCAAGTACAAATACCCGAGCGAAAATTGGTCAGCACACACCCACTGTCCCGGGCAATGCGGGTCTGGTATGCTAAGTGACGATTCGTTTCCACCATTCGACATGGAGAATTCCGGTTCAGGTCAGACCTTGGACACGGAGGTACAGCCGATGCTCAGTCTAAGTACCCGCCGGCTGACGCTAGGTATCGCGTTCTTTCTTGCGCTGTTTCTCGTCGGATGCTCCAGTGGCGACGAGGGCGGTGGCGCTCCCGCCGCCGACACCGGTGGCGGTGACGACGAAGCTATCGGGGGATACAAGCTCGCGCAGACCTTCGACATGAGCATCGAGGTCACCAGTCCCGTCTTCAACCGCATCCGACGCATTCCCAAGACGCACACGTGCCCGCCCAAGGCGGCAAGGGCCGGCCAGTCATACGTACAGAACTACGATGCAACCGTTACCCACGAAAACACTTCGCCGCCGCTGGAGTGGCCCGGCGTTCCTGATGGCACCGTGAGCATCGCCATTGTGATGGGCAGCGATGAGCTGGTTGAAAAGCGCGTCCTTGACCCTCTCCCGGGCCAGCCCCTTGTGGAGACCTGGTCGCACTGGGTCATCTGGAACATTCCGGCGGACACCACCTCGCTCCCTGAGGCGGTGGCCACCAGCACCGAGGTCCTGGCGATCGGTCCCAAGACCATGCAGGGAATCAACGACGCCAAGACCGTAGGTTACTCCGGGCCCTGCCCTGTGGCCGTCACCGTGGAGCGCTCGGGCTACGTGGGCACCCCCAAGATGGTTTTCAGCTACGTCTTCCACGTCTATGCTCTGGACGTCGAGCTGGCCCTGGGGCCTGAGACGACCAGAGACGAGCTGCTCAAGGCCATCGACGGCCACATCCTGGCCGGTGGCGAGACAAAGGGTGAGTTCCTGGCCCAGAAGAACCTCAAGGAGAACTGATCCCTCTGACGGAGGCACAGTTGCAAGGTCGCGCATCTGTCCCCCGTAACTGTCATCCTGAGGAGCCTCGACGACGGACGTGGGGCGGGTCTTCCACAGGCTGATCGGCGCTACTCGGCGAGGGTCTGGATGTAGTTGGTGACGTGCCAGATCTCGTCGTCGGTGCTCGGTATGCCGTCACGGATGAACCGAAAGAGGTACCGCTCCGGGTGGAGAGGCACGTGGACCGCCAGGGGTGGAGTAGAGATGCGCATAGCCTGGCTCCGCCGACGTCATGTAGATGTGGCCGTGGTGCGGATAACCGCTCGGCGAAGTGGTGGTCGAGCACGGGGCCGAATAAGGGCAGCAGCAGACCGAGCACCAGCACACCCACTACAGCCTGAATAGTCATCCGACCGAGAACCAATCGGACGCCGGGTCTGCCAGTCATCTCCACCCCATTGGAGCCAACTCAGGCGTCATGTGAGAAGACGGGCCGTTGGAGCTCAACGCATAGTCTCGCAGGACTACCCGAGTACATCGAGTAGCCTCGACGCCCCGTCGTGACGTATCGAGAGGCCAGAGTACCGCAGCTGAGTTGATCCGCCCGCCAGCCTGGTCTATCGTGGACGGCATCGGACCCTGCCCCCTGGCCCCAACCCCTGGCCCCTTTCTGGAGGTCCATTGCCATGAAAGTCACCGGCATCAAGAGCATGAACGTCATGGGGATGTTCTTCGTCAAGGTGGAGACCGACGTCGGTATACACGGGCTGGGCGAGGTCGGCATGGTCCGCTGGGCCGCAGCCATAGAGAAGGCCGTCGAGCACCTCTCGGAGCTGGTGATAGGCCAGGACCCATTCAGCACCGAGCGAGTCTGGCAGCACATGTTCAGGGGCTCGTTCTTCCCGGCCGAGGGCGTCTACTCCTGCGCCGTCAGCGCCATTGACATTGCCTTGTGGGACATCAAGGGCAAGGCGACTGAGATGCCTGTCTACAAACTGCTGGGCGGCCCCGTCCGCGACAAGGTGGTCTGCTATCCCCACGCCCAGGGCAAGACCACAGCCGAGTTGGTCGAGAATAGCCGGAGGTTGGTCGACGAGGGCTGGAAGTTCGTGCGTTGGGGCCAGCCCGAGACCGGCGGCGGCTTCGAGGCCAGAGACGAGAGCATCCTCGAGCCAGTCGAGTCCATCCGCATCGCGGTGGAGCAGATGGCGATGGTCCGCGAGGCCGTCGGGGCGGACATACAGATCTGCTTCGATGTCCACACCCGCCTCGACACAGCCCACGTGGTTGCCATGTGCAAGGACATGGAGCCCTACAGGCCCTTCTTTATTGAGGACCCGCTGCGCTCGGAGAACCACGGCAGCTATCGCACGCTGGCCCGCCAGGTGAGGCTGCCCATCGCGGCCGGCGAGCAGTGGACCAGCAAGTGGCACTTCCGCGAGGTGATCGAGGAGGAGCTGATCAGCTACGCCCGCATCGACGTGTGCAACGTCGGGGGCCTCACCGAAGCGCTGAAGATAACTCACTGGTGCGAGACGCACTACATCGACATCGCGCCACACAACCCTCTGGGCCCGGTCAGCTCGGCCGCGTGCGTCGCGCTCTGCATGGCGTCCACCAACGTGGGTGTCCAGGAGATGCCCAGGCGGCCCGGCAGCGAGCACCTTGACCTGTTCCCCGAGCAGATTGGGTGGGCCGACGGCTACGCCTTCGCCCCCGACAGGCCCGGCCTCGGCGTCGTGATGGATGAGGCCGTCGCCGAGTCGATGGCGGCAAAGCCGGTCGGCTGGCCGCCGCTGCTGCGCAGGAACGACGGCGCCTTCACCAACTGGTAGACCCGGCGACGATTGTGATACATTGCACAGATGGCGCTGACTGAGAAAGTGAGCCTGCCCCAGGGCGCCGCCCGCAACCTCTACATGGACGGTGCGCTCATCCTGGCCGCCGCTCTCATGGGCCTCGCCCTCTACCTGGTTTTCTTCTGGGTCCCCACTGAGCTGAACCTGGGCGTCTCCCAGCGGATATTCTACTTCCACGTGCCTATCTCGGTGTGGGGCCTCAGCTCCATCGTCGTCACCGCCGTCGCCAGCATCGCCTACCTCGTCCTCAAGAAGAACAAGCAGCGCTGGGACAGCCTGGCATACGCTTCCGCGGAGGTCGGCCTGCTCTTCTCCACCCTCAGCCTGGTCACCGGCGTCCTCTGGACCAAGCCGGTTTGGGGCGTCTGGTGGACCTGGGAGCTCAAGCTGACCCTGACCCTGATCGTCTGGTTCATCTACGCCAGCTATCTAATGCTCGACAACTACGGCCCGAAAGGGTCCCAGGGTGACCGCTTCCGAGCAGTCGTCGCCGTGATCGGTGTCATCGCCGCCAGCATGAACTGGGTCGCGACCAAGATCTCCGACCGCAGGGCGCACCCCGACACCATCGTGCTCAACATGGACTTGGAGGGCACGATGGCCTTGGTCCTCCTGGTTTCCATGACTGTCTTTACACTGCTCTTCGTTTACCTGCTGGCCGACCGCTATTACCTCAGACGCGCCGAGCGCACCGTCGATCAGCTATACCGCCATGTCCAGTAGCCCCGTCCGCCGCATCGCAACCGCCGTCGCAGTGGTAGCCATTCTGTGGGGGATTGCGCCGGGCGACAATCTGGATGCCGCAGGCCGCGATTCGGGCATCGCCGAAACGGCCGTGGCGCATTCTTTGCAGCAGGCCGCCGCGCCCGGGGTCTCCATCGGCAACGCCTCTGTGCGGGAGAAGGCCGCCGAGGCGACCCTGGTCGTATCCCTTGACCACGCCGTCGGCCACGACGTCAGCGTACGCTACGCCACCGTCGACGGCTCCGCGAAGGCGCCCAACGACTATACCAGCGCCGGCGGCGTCGTCACGGTCCCGGCGGGCGCGACGTCCACCGCCATAGTCTTGCTTATCATCGACGACGATGACGATGAGGAGATCGAGACCTTCAGCGTTCGGCTGTCGGACCCGAAAGGCGGTACAATAGAGCCAGGTGCTGAGAGCGGGATCGTCACGGTGGTAGACGCCGATCCCGGCCCCAACCTCGGCTACCTGTTCGCGGTGTTCATGGTCACGTGGGCCGCGTTCTTCGTCTACGTCTTCATGACGTCGAGGCGACATATGGCCATGCGCGCCGAGATAGAGGCGCTACGTGTCGCGCTAACCGAAGAGGAGCCGGCAGGCTAGCCGGCCGCGAGATGGCCTGATATGGAAAATTCGACAGAGTCGATAGTGGTGCGCCCGGTAGACGACCCGGAAGGAGCCTCCCTCTTCCCCGGGGGCTTCAAGATGGCCATAGGTGCCGTCGTACTGGTCGTCGCACTGGGCTATTTCGGCTTCATGGCCTTCCAGAGCGCCACCGTCTACTATTACACCGTGGGCGAGCTGCAGGAGTTGGGTCCGTCCGCACCGGGCGAGCTGGTCCGCGTGAGCGGCAAGCTGCTTGACGGTTCATTCACCCGCGACCCCGACTCCACGCTGGCACGGTTCCGGCTGACCGATGGCTCGATGGCCGTCGCGGCCACCCACGACGGTGTCCTGCCCGAGCTTTTCTTCAACGAGCACTCCGAGATCATCTTGGAAGGGAGCTATACGCCAGAGGGTGTTTTCCAGAGCTACAACGTGATAGTCAAGTGCCCGTCGAAGTACATCGCAGGCTGATCCCCGAGGCAGGGGAGAGATACTGCCGGTGAGACCAGAGGTTGGCGAGGTGCGCCCGGAATCGGCCGATCTTCAGCCCGATGCCGAATCGGGGTCTGTGGGGCCTCCCTGCCCCAGATACTTCGCGAAGCCTCAGCATGAGAAGGCTCCGCGAAGTTTCACCCAAACGCAGTGCTATCTGCGGGACAGTAGGCCAGGAGCTTGGGAGGGTGGCTAGCGTCCATCGGCGTCCCGGAGCTTCGCCCGAAGGCGCTCGTCGAACGACGGAGGCGGGTCGTGGCTCTCCGAGGTGCGAAGGAGCCGGGTGGTCGCCCGCAGCGTATTGAAGAACGAGTGACAGGGGCCGCATTGCTCCAGGTGAGCGCGGATCTTCTCGCGGGTGCCCGACTCCAGCTCGTCGTCGATGTAGTCCGAGGCCATACCACGGGCGTACACGTGCTCAATCTCGCCGTTTCTCCTGAAAATCCTGGCTATCCGCGAGACCATCTGGCCTTACTCCCGTGCCACCTGCCGTTCGAAACCCGGCAACACTGTAGTCCGGGCCCCCCCGTGGCGGCCAACAGCTTTGGCATTCGGATATTCGTCTCTACAATAGGATGCACCGTTTCCGGCATGGATTCTCATGAAAGGCTGTGTCCTGAATCGGGTTGGCCCCGCTTGACGTAATAGGGTTATCATCGGTACTGGAGCCGTCCGCTCTTCAGCATATGACATACGACGAGACGAAAGACCAGTCCGCGACGAGCGCCCAGGACTTCAACTCCCTGGTCGAGGAGCACTCGGGCTTCGTATACAACGTCGCGTTCCGCATGATGGGCAACCACGAGGATGCGTAGGACGTAGCGCAGGACGCCTTCCTGTCGGCCTACCGTGCCTTCGCGCGCTTCCGCGGTGAGTCGCGTGTCACCACGTGGCTCTACCGGATCACCATGAACGCGGCGCTGATGAGGCTGCGCAAGACGAAGCTGGCGCGGTCCCTCACCTATACCGGTATCGAGGACGTCGAGATCGCTGACTGGAGCACTACGCCCTACCGCGGCGCGCAGAACTCCGAGTTGCAGGACAAGCTCAGGGAGGGCATAGGCCGCCTTGAGCCCGACCTGAGGGCCGCCGTGGTGCTGCGCGACGTGCAGGGACTGTCCAACGTGGAGGCGGCGGAGGCCGCTGGAGATCACCGTCCCGGCGCTGAAGAGGCGAGGCTGCACCGGGCCCGCGTCCTGCTCCGGAAATTCCTCTCGGACTACGTCGCGACACCGACCCGGTAGCCGGCGCGGCAGTGACTTAGACCGCGTAGAAGTCGACCATCTCCTGGGCGGTCCTGACGCGGGCGTTCTTGTTCATCGACACGATGCGCTCGTGGAACGGAGGCCGCTGCTCGTCACGGTAGACAACGCCCAGCGGCACTCCCCCGTTGGCGACCAGGCTGAAGGCTGCGGAGAGGTCGTCCTCGGGGTGGTCCTCGGGGATGTCCCAGGCCAGCGGCTCGATGCCCTTCCGGGCGTTGCCTTTAAGCTGCTCGAAGGTGTTGTTGTACTCGGTGCAGGGTGACTGGACGTGCACCACCGAGAATCCGCGGTGGCTCATTCCCTGGTATATGAGGTTCGCCAGATCCTTGATCTTGCTGGACAGCCCAGACGCCATGAACGAGGCGCCCACCGTCAGGTACAGATTCAAGGCGTTCAGACCGTCCTCC
>Ga0310125_10000798_pt1 | contig 15499 bp, 13 predicted proteins | sample CB11b_Tmax_Bot8__FD_203508 | JGI IMG/M metagenome (GOLD analysis project Ga0310125, IMG submission 203508) | Marine microbial communities from Western Arctic Ocean, Canada - CB11b_Tmax_Bot8 | ecosystem: Environmental > Aquatic > Marine > Oceanic | place: Canada: Western Arctic Ocean | collected... | reverse complement strand
GTCGCCCTCGCCTGCGTCACCCTCACCCTCATGCTCTATCTCCCGCGCGCGGGCACCATGGAGAAGTTGCTGAAACCAGCAGCATCGTCAGTGGTCATGCTCGTCATCACCATCTGGGCGTTTCTTGGCGAATCGTCGACTATTACACAACTGATGATTGCAGGTGCTCTCTTCATCGGTTCTGGCATTTGGTTGTCCGCCCAAGGAGAGTTGCGCTCCGAGTTGAAGGCGGTCGGCAAGCGAGAGGAGCGATCTGCCCGCTACGCCCAGATAGCGGCCATCCAGCAGGGACTCGAGACCGTCGGTGTGCAGCCGAAGTTGCTGCCGTCCTCGTCTGACACCTCAGGCACCAGTGGCGACTCGACGGTTCCACCTGTCTCAGCCGCCGCCGAACAGCCCCTCTCCGAAGAGAGACCCATCGTCTCCCAAGACCCCTCCGCATCACAGAAGACCTACCATTTCCTCGATTCCGATTTGGCCGCAGCAGCAGCGAATGCGTCGCCAGAGATGGTGGAGGCGACCTCTCAGGCAGTTTCCGTAGGGCAGATGAAGACCCTTTCACCAGAACTCATAACCCAGGCAGAACGCATGCGCAAGAAGTCGAAGCGGCGGGGGGAATTGAGCAACGAGGAGGTCTTGTACGGGGATATCCACCACAAGCCAGTCATCGTTCTAACCTTCATCGCGGGAGTCATCATATTCGGTCTTTGGAGCGCTTGGAATGCAGGTTCTGCAGCGGCTGGAATCCTCATCATATGCGGTACCATCAGTCTTGTTCTGATAGGAATCTCACGCTGGCGAGCGAGCGCCAATGACCTCTCGCTCCCGGATGTGCTCGGTCTCGAGACTCCGTTCGCTGCAACGATGCTCGGTCTCACCCTACTCCACATGGTCGGTCGGCTCGCACCCGGCTCAACCCTTGGAGACCAACTCGACTTCGCTGTACTCTGCGTCATGCTCGTGGTGCTCGGAGGAATATCCCTCGTGGGACGCAAGGACCTAGTCCACAGGATTCCCTCCGTGATCGAGTGGCTAATCGCCTGTCTGGTAATCGCTCGCTTTTCCGGTGCCATACTTGCCGGCTCGATGCCGTTACCCGTTCTCACCGACCCGTTCACCCTACCTCGGGGTGGCTCGACCCTGACCTATGTCGTCCCTTGGATTGTTGTTGAGGGAGTCATCTTTGCCGCTGTTCTTGGCTGGGACTGGATTGAGGGAGTACGTCGAAAGAACTCGCTTCCCGATTTCCACGGGGCGGCTGGCCGAGGCGGTTGGGTGCTCGTCATCACGATGCTGTCTTTCGGGCCAGCAGCGTTGGTGGCCATCGTTCTCGGGCTGCGCCGCGCCTATCAGTGGAGACAGCCGGCGGCGGTCTCAATCGACTTCTTCGCAATCGTTGTGGCATGGCTCGCATTATCGAGTTGGATAGACGGACTCCTCTACTATCTGCCACACCTGATGGTGGCACTCGGTCTCATCGCTCTGCTGGCTATGGCTGCCACTGTACCGATGCGGGCACCTCGCTGGACCAGCGCTTGGGCTTGGGATGCGCACGGCCTTCTCTTCCTTGGTGTTCTGCTGTTGTACGGCTACATCTCGCCACTGCTCGTGGTTTCCATGTTTGCACTATCACTCACCGTTTGGGTCGCCGGCATTCTGCAGTTGCGCCGTTCTCTCAGGTTCTGGGGCGCGGCAGATTTGGTGGTCGGTCTGGTCTGTGCCGCACTCGCTGCAAGAGGGGTGCTCGACTCGACGACCCTCCTGCTGATTCTCATCGCTCTCGGAATCGAACTCGGAATCATAACCTGGCTCGGCCAGAAGCACGAAGGGCAGATGGCGGTGGACTGAGAACAGCCGTGTTTTCAACACCCGCAGCGGCCCGGCCGGTCCAGTGTCTCAGCGGCTACCCGGAAGCGCCTCTCAAGGCTGGGATTTGACCAAAAAGTGGTTTTGAGGCCATTTTTCTCTCATGGAGGTGAGACGACAGCCAAGCCCAATCTTGATTTGAGGCGGCGACTAGGGAGGGGATGTGAGCGGACCTTGGATTAGTGACGAGCCTGAGGATCCACCGATTCCACTCGGGCTCAATGAGATGACGATTCCACGCGCCGCCATCCTCGCGTCACTCGGCACAATCGCCATCCTCCTCCTCTCAACCATTTGGGTTGGATGGGGTGCCTATGTCTTCCTCGGACAACTTGACGGCGCCTTCTCGACAATAGACGAGAGCTCACTGCAGGATGATGGGCGGTGGACCTGGGAGGTGATGCTGCTGTACGACACCTGTGAGCCGCGCGACGACGCTTGGGCGTGGCCAGAGAACCTCTCCGCGCAGGACGAGCCCTTCTGGTTACCCGGCGAACTCTCGTGCGAATGGAGGCATCAGGGTGTCAATGACCGGGCAGTAATCGCCGTCAACAACGCCGGAAACACCTCGCTCTCCCTCAAGTTGTCAGTAGAATCTGAATCTGTTAGCATCACACATCCGTCGAGTGGTATCCTCGAAGTTGAACCGGACACCTCCGAAATTTTCGCAATCCGCCTCGACTCAGCCGTCGAAGAGGAGACATTCGTCGTCAAAGTGGCTCACGCCACCGTGGAGGAGGCGGTGGTGGAGTTGGAGGTCAATCTGCTATCCGACGACGATAGAGACTCTCACATCGCACCTGGTAACCGCCTCAATGTCCACTACCATGTATGGATTTACGACACCGGCGAGGATCTCGACGAGGGTGACCTTCCCGCCACCGCGGGAGAGGACCCGATGTGCGAGGCTGGCGCACCCAGCGCCTGTTACATCAAGGGCTTCCATTGGGGCCTCGTCGGCCTAGATTGCGACATCATCGGCAACTGCATCGGGCTTGGCACCGGACCAACCCACACGGTCCTGCTTCCGCCCGAGTTGGCCTACAAGGATAGGCCGGACAGAGAGCCTGCCAACAACCAGTGGCTACTGTTCGAACTACGGCTCACCAGCCGAATCCCCTGAGCCAAAAGGGGAAAGGGGTCATCCCATCCTCCTGTGTTTGAGTCTCCCATGCCGCTACCGTCCGCACTGCAACTTTCGGCAGACCACTTTGACATCGCCGAAGTCGTCGCCCCACTGGTAGAGCACTCTTTGGAGGGGGAGGAGGGATTGTCCGCCAGCGCCCCTCCGATGTTGCACCAGACCCCTCAGATGAAGCGGCTGTCAACGCCTTGGGCCATCTGCCTGACGCGCGCTGAACAACTTGCCCAGTGTAGGCTTGCGGACGGCATCGTGCTCGACCCGGCCTGTGGTTCGGGGATGCAGTTGTACGCCTATTGTGCGCGGCTTGGCCGGCCGGGCCTTGGAATCGAATTGGACTCCGATGCCGCTCTCCTCGCGGCGGCCAATGGCAAGCGAGTCTGGGACGCCCACGGCGGCGACTGGGGAGCCAAGACTCAGGTCGTATTGGGCGACGGCACCGATGCTGCTGCTGCCCTCGCCGCGGCCGGACTTCCCGAGCGGCCAGTGGCGGTTCTCCATGTAGACCCTGCAAGGCCAAAGGACGCACAGCGTCATTCACTCGATGAGATGCAACCTCCGCTATCTGAGTTGGTCGGCTCGTGGGCTGACCATCTCGCCGAGGGGCCGGTTGGCCCCGCCATCATCATCGACCTCTCACCACGACTCTCAGATGCGCAGCGCGAGGAGGTTGGCGAGATTTTGAGAGCTCGTTGGCAGGACTCGCCGCTCACTTGGGAGTGGGTCTCGAAGGGACAGGGCCGAATCGACCGGCTGACAGTCTGGTTTGGTGGGGCAGCGGACGCCCGCTCGCCGGCTCGAATGCTCCGACTGCTAGCTGATGGCAGCGTTGTCCGATTCGCCGGTGAATCCATCGCAGCCACTACAGACATCTCATCCACACCTCAGCCCGGACAGTGGCTGACCATCGTCGACTCGGCTCTGCTCTCATCCGGATTGCAGCAACAATGGCTGAGAAAGGCAATCTCCCACCACTCCCCAAGTCGTTGGCTCAGAACCGACGGCCGCAGACCGCTCCTACTTACTGACATGCCACTTCGAATGGACGACCCGCAGGTCTCATCATTCGTTTCGACGACAGGCGAGATTATGTCCCAGGCTAAACTACCTCCTAATGAAGCCAGCATCGGGTCAATTCTCGTCTCCGCACGCTCCGCCTACCTCGCTCGACTGACGCTCCGCTGCAGCCTCTCCCCGGGAATCCAACCGATTCTTCAACAGGCGTTCGACAAGGGTCTGAAAATCCATCCGAGGGGAAAACAGGGCTTCCTGATCGACGCCGAAACTCCTGATGGTCAGGGTTGGTTCATCTGTAGAGAACCGTGAAGACGATTACCAGTAAGTGATTGGTTTGACCATCGTGCTCCCACCCGTGGGGGGCCCAGTCGGTCGTAGGATTGGCCGAGTGTAGGGCGTCCGTGGTGGGTTTTGCAGAATGACCCCTTTGGGGTCCCATGAGGAGGTTCAAATAGGGGAGGCAGGTCGGAAGGCCGCTACGAAGTAGCCACCGGGCAACCGGTGAACTCGGGGGAACCGAATAATGGCACAGAAAGCAGACGCCGAATTGGGCGATGACTTCAGTTACATTCTTCGTCTTGCACAGGCAGATGTAGACGGCTTGAAGCCGATTGGAATGGGTTTGACTTCAATCAAGGGAGTTGGACAGAGAACGGCTCTCGCACTCTGTGATGTCGCCAATGTGGACGGACAGAAGTTGGGTGGACATCTCAGCGACGAGGAGTTGGTTGCGCTTAACGAGGCGATTGACACCTACCCCTCTCAGGTTCCGCTTTGGATGCTCAACCGTCAGCGTGACTTGACAACTGGTGATGAAGTGCACCTCTTCTCAGTCGATGTATCGATGATCCATAAGGAGGACATCGATCGACTCCGCGCTCACAAGAGTTACCGAGGTGTACGACACGCTCTCGGGCTTCGGGTCCGTGGTCAGAGGACACGCTCCAACGGCCGCAGTGGCTTGACCCTTGGTGTCGAGAAGAAGAAGTGAGGTGGTGAAGTATGGGACATCCAAAGTTTAGTCGCAGAGCATGGCAGGCCCCAAAGCACCCGTGGCAATCCGACCGTATCGAGGAGGAGCGAGGGCTCATCACGAACTACGGTCTTCGTAATCACAGGGAAATCTGGAAGGCTCGAAGCAAGTTGCGCCGATGGCGGAACAACGCCATGAAACTCATCGGCCGAGTCGATTCCTCCGCAGGTCACTACGCCCGTGAGAAGGAGGATTTGATTTCCTCACTGCAGCGACGCGGTCTACTGCCCGCGGGGGCTACAATCGATGATGTGTTGCGTCTCACAGTGGAGCATGTATTGGCTCGCAGACTTCAGTCGCAAGTCTACTACAAAGGTCTCGCTTCAAGCCCGAATCAGGCTCGACAACTGTTGATTCACGGCCATGTCGTGATAGGCGAGCAGGTGATGACCGTTCCAGGTTACATCCTCACACGGGACGAAGAGGCTGGGTTGCAATACAACCCCAACTCGGTTATTGCCAACTCCGACCACGCGATGCGTCAGGAAATCGACCAGATTCGAGCCGGCGCCGAGTACGGGAGTTCAGACGATGAGGTCGCATTGGAGTCTGATTCAGAGGCACCCACCCCCGAGGAGGTCGCCAAACTAGCAGAAGCGGTCACTGCTGCTCCCGGCGGAGCAGAAGATGGAGGTGAGTCGTGATGAGTAGAAAGTGCGTCATCCACATTTACAGTTCCTACAACAATGTCCTGATGAGTGCCACCGACCTAACCGGTGCTGAGACAATCGCCAAGTGTACCGGTGGTCAGGTTGTCAAGAAGGGAAGTGACAAGGGGGGCCAATTTGCTGCTACCCGCGCCGCTGAGCGAATCGCTGAGGCGATTCAGGACAGAGGCTTCACCCAAGCGGTGGTTCGCTACCGAGGTCCGGGCGGTAACAAGAGTCCGAACACCGGTCCAGCAGCCCAGCAGGCAGTGAGAAGTTTGACCCGTTCAGGTATCTCGGTTCTACGAATCGAGGACTGCACGCCTCGCCCGCACGACGGGACGAAGCGTAAGGGTGGCCGTAGAGGCCGGAGAGTGTGATTGAAATGGCGAAGTTGAAGATTAAGATACTTGATGAAGAAGATAATTCGTTGCGCCTGCACTTTTCAGGCACAGACCGAGCGTTTCTCAACGCGCTTCGCAGAACCATGATTTCGGATGTTCCCAAGTTCGCCATTGACCAGATGCGAATCGAGTTGGGCCTGTTCAAGGACGAAGCGACGGGTGAGCTGTACGAGTCCAATTCCGGAATAGCGGACGAGCAAGTCGCACACCGCTTTGCAATGATCCCCATTCCTACCTTCCATGAAGAGTTCCACTTTCAGAACGAGTGCCCGGATTGTTCCTCCTTGGTGGAGGAGCAGAGGGGTTGCCCGGCATGCCAGATCATCTACACGGTCAGTGAGAGAGGTACCAAAGAGGGTCATGTGGTGACTGCATCGAACATGAATGTCATCGGCGACCGCAAGTTGGACATCCCTGAGACCTTCGGAAATATACCACTTACCAAGTTGTTTGAGGGACAAGTGCTGCACGCTTACTTCTACGCCGTGATGGGTCGCGGTCGCGACCACTCAAAGTACTCCCCAGTTGCCGGTGTCACCTTCCGTTCACGCCAAATCGGTGTGATGAATGTGAAGACCCGCTCAAAGTTGCTCTTCGACCTCAATTTGAACATCGTCGCCAAGGACTTCGGAAAGGATGGCAAATTGACTGACATCGACAAGGTTGACCTGCTACGTGATGACCTTCAGCATGCTGGAGATGCTACTGTGTTGCAGTCGGAATTCAAGGACGCTATCACTCTGCAAGAGGTCCCAGGCGAGTTCATCATGAAGTTCCAGACTGATGGTTCGATGAGTGCCCGCACCTGTCTTGAGAGAGCCTTTTCAGAGTTGGCTGTCCGCTTCACGGCAATATCCGCCGATTTAGATGAAGCACTTTGAGTGTGAGCGAACCACTCATCAGCCTCACAGCCAGTGGGTGTGACAGATGTCGAGCCGCGAAGAGGGTCTAGCAGGACCGGCGGAACTGGTCGGTGGCGCCTCCGCGTCGGGCCACATCACACTTCTGTTCACTGTTCAGGCCGATTCTCCCGAACCGCTACTGCAAGGGAGCCGTGGTGCTGGCCTATGCATCGATTCAGATCAGCCTGTGTGTGAGGTGTGCGCGATGGCGACGCCCGGAGAGGGCAGTGTCGTAGCAACGGGCGACTTTGCGGATGGTCGATTGCACTCAACAGTCATCGAAGAACTGGCTCTTCTCATTCCCGAGGTGGGGGATTACGACTGGTCGTTTGAGCAGGTGTGCAGACTGCCGACACAACAGGGATTCGGATTATCAGCGGCGGGTGCACTCTCAGCAGCGATGGCTGCGCAACGTGCCTTGGGCTTGGACGAAGAGGATTCGAGAGCCCGCTCATTCCACATCGCTCATCTCGTCGAACGTCGTCTATCTGGCGGTCTTGGAGATGTTGCAGCACTCTGGGCCGGAGGTGTAGACTTGCGAAGGGAGCCGGGCTGCCCTGATTTCGGAGATGCGGCAGAACTCGGTGGATCGGGTTTGGTCGATAGTTGGCACGAGGAAATCAGCATGATTCTCGCTTGGCGTGAAAAAGCCGCTCGCCACACATCATCATACATCGATGACCCAGAATGGAAGCAGAGAATCACCGAGAGCGCCGAAGGGCTGCTCCCAACTTTGATGGAGGGTGAATGGGATTCTAGTCGCTGGGCGGAATTACTGGCCGCCGCAACCGAGTTTGCGGATTTGTCGGGACTCTCAACTGATGCGAACCGGTCCGAACTTCTTGATCGGGCAGAGCACAGTTCTTCAGGCCATCAGGTCTCCTGTCATCTCTGCATGCTCGGTGAGAGCGTCGTCATTCTACCTCCTCTCAACGCTCCACTGAGTGAGGCGACAATCGTAGAAATCAGCAGTCGCTTGAGACAGGAAGGGCTCCACTGCGCGGTTGCCTCGCTCTCTTCGAACAGCCTCCGCTGATTATCGAGGACGCTTATCCTCGCTGCGGAAGAGTTCAGTCTTCGTTTTCCTCAAACAGCCGTGAGAGGTCGAGCGGCGAGGCATCGAGAAGAAGAGCTCCTTCGATTTTCAAACCATCACAGAATCCGTGACGGTAGACCACAGCCCCAGTCCCCCACTCGTCTGCATATCGCTTGACCTGCTTCTTCGTCTTCTTGCGCGGGAAGGAGAGGTTGGCGCCGTAGAAGTGCTTGGCGTCAATCCAGGCGATTGGCGTTCCGTTAATCTCCAACTTGTCGATGAACAGTAAATCGGGAGTGCTGATCGGCCTGCCATGCTCCGCAGTCTGCTCCTTCAGCAGTTCGGTTTGAGTGCGGAATCGAATCCCCAAACCTCGGAAATAGTCGCACAGAATATGTTCGAAGAGGTCGGCCCGAACATGGGTCTCGGATTGATTGACATTGGTCACTCGATCACCCTCCTCAGCCTCTCTAAACTCCGCCGCATCGCGTTCGTTGAGTCGCTTTTCAGGTTCCCTCAATGAATCCCGAATTTTTTGCTTGGACCACCCTCGGGAGGTCAGTATGGCACGGAATATGGCGACGGGGGGAAAGTCGAATCTGCGTGAGAGGGCAAGGACCCCCTCCCCGTTTTCGTAGCGTTTCTTCAGCATGTGCGAACGACCCATCATCTTGTTGTGCCCGTAAACCGCCTTCTCCTGCATCAACGCCCCCCTAAGTGAGAGCGCCTGGTCGGTTGTGATATCGTAGTCCGCCACATTGTCGGCAATCTGTTCAACCATTTCGTCGGAGAGAAAGCCCCACTCGCCACGCAAGGTCACCAAATCGCACACCTGTCGCTCGGTCTTCTTAGTTACGGGGGAGGAGTTCCATTCAATTGGCGAATGTTGTGGTGCGGGCTCTATTTCGCGTGGAATCCCCATTGGGAGCGGCTTCCTGTCAAATCGCTTGCGGGCGCGGTTGTCTGATGAGAGACCGTCGGGATGAACCTCGGCAGACTTGTTACCTGCGCTGCCGCCACCCCGCTTTCTTCTGTCACGCCCACCTCTGTTGTTACCACGCCCACCAGCCTGCGGCTTAGATGCCGTAGGCTCATCGGGACCGCCTTCTGAAGGTGTATCATCGGTGCGTGTCTGGCCGCCCCCATCCGGGCGACTGCCACCACGTCTTCTTCCACGTCTTCTTCTTCGGGGTCGTTTGTTGTCGTCGTCTTTCTTGTTGTCTTGACTCACTTGACCTGTCGAAAGGCTGCTCCCTTTTCAACCCCCGGGGTGATGTGGCTCGCTGTGGTGGCAGAATCGGTGATGATGTTGGAAGGGAGGCAACATCTGCTCTAATAATCAATCATTAATTGAAAATAATTGCAAATTACCTGTATACTTTATAAGGGCTGGAGATTATTGGTATTTTCACATCGGAGGAACATGGATGCTAAAGGAAACGAATCTCACTAGGTGGGATTGCCTTCGCCGTCCAGTTCGGAATGAGCGTTGATACCGTCATCTGCCACGATGTTCCAGTTGAGACCCAGAGTCTTGCTGAAATCAATCAAAGGGGGTATGGTGTAACGGTTAGCATCGCGGGTTTCGAACCCGCTGATCTCGGTTCGACTCCGGGTACCCTCGCCTCTCACGCACATGCATGGGCGTGTGACAGTAGTGGTGAACACTTGGGGTCGTGGACCCTTCGACCCGGGTCCGTCTCCCGATATCTCCCCCACACAAAGGAAAATAAATCAAAAAAGGAAGTGAATAAATGAGCGAAAAAAAGGATGAAGAACAGAATGTTAGCTTGGCTGAGTTGTTCAAGTTGTTAGCAGAATATATGCGACTTCAGTGTGAACTGGCCTCACAGAGTATTGAGAATTACTCGGAATGGGACATTCCCTGTGAGTGCGACGATTGTGGTGGGCCAATTCTCCCATTCAAGAGTGACGATGAGGCCGATGAGGCCACCTTTCCCGAGGGATTTGAGGAGGAGTGGTCATGAATAACAGCCAGAGTGGAAGTCAACATGTTGATTACAAACCGCTGTACCAGTGGATCCTTGAGCAACCTCCGGAAGTTCAGGAGATTCTTGTCGAGCAATTGTTTTCCAACGAGATACTGAACATCTCTGACATGATTGAATTCATCAATCGAGGAGAACTCACACCGAATGAAGACAACGGCCCGACCATTGGTTCAATTCTATTCCATGGTTCTATCATCAAACAACTGGAGGATGTTTCAGATGCTTCAGATTGGACTCCCAACGGTATCTATCACTACGAGAATACCATCGGAATCATCACGGACACGGGTCTTTGGGAGATAGAGGTAGTGCCTGAAGCGTGGTCGAAACATGCCACAGGTGCATTCAGGCTGCAACTGTACAGGGACAATGTCTGCCATGATGTCTGCGTTCAGACATGCAGTAACCCGAGCGAGCTCCCAATCGGAGACAGGCTTGCAGCAATTGTGTTGGCTTGTTGGAATGATGCTGAGACGGCGAAACGTGTATCCACCTTCGCAGATGCGATGGGCCTGTCACGCTATCCTCCCATACTTCCACCAGTCATATGTCCAAACTGTAGGCAGATCAACAACAATTACCGCCTCGATGGCGGCCATTCCACCTGTGAGTGCCAGCGAATTTACGAGTGTCCGACCTGTGACCGAATGGCGTTCACAGAGCATGAGCAGTGCAACTCGTGCATCCACGAGTATGTATGATGTTCAGAGGTAGGCGATGCCGGGCTCGGAGGGGAAGGCGAATCTTGCCTTGCCGCCGACATCTTCGCTCTCGCCGGCGACTTGGACTCGGAGTTCCTCGACACCGAGTTCACCCCGGATGAAGTCGGCTGCTGACTGGATTATTTCGACCTCATCGAGCGCTGCCCTGAGCACCGCCTTCTCGTCGGGCGACCAGCGATAGAGCTGCTTGAGCACTCGCTTCCATGCGGCCGGAACCTGCTTCCGAATCTCAGTATCATGGGCGAACTCTCTCGTCATGATGACCTTGAGGGCCTGCTTCATGTCGTAGCCCTCCTCCTGCAGTTGCATGCCGATTCGGCACAACTCACCCTTCCACAGCTCAGCGCACTGAATCGTGACAGATGTCGCCGGACCTTCCAAATGTCGTTCTGCCAACTCCTTCATCTGCCTACCCTGGTCGAGCACATTCTGAACGAAAGCCTCACTCGCGAGCACTGAGGAATCACCCTCATGGGCCTCCTCTCTGGGCGCTAACCTAGCCGCCGCGAGCAATCCATCTTGGCCGAGATGTTGCCAAATGTCCTCGGCGAAGTGCGGCGTCGCCGGGTGGATAATCTTGAGCCAATCGACTAGAATGGTGCGTAGTAGAGTGCCGTTCCGACCCCCACGTCGCTGGTACCATAGAAGGTCACCATAGACTTCGTAGTGGCTGATGAGCACCGCATCACGGAATTCCGAGCCGTCCATCGCCTCTCTCCACTCCCTCACGCGGGCGCGGAACTTCGCATCCAACCAGCCATCTATCTCAGACTCGTCATCCGACCAGTCCAACGCATCGCGAATTGAACCCCAAAGCGTGTTCAACACTCTCCGATTCGCCTCGACCCCGATGTCGGACCAATCCATCCCCGCAGTTGGTCTTGCTCCGAACAGCATGAACAGACGCACTGTGTCAGCCCCGAACCTCTCAACCATTTCAGAGGGGCTGACAGTGTTTCCAATCGACTTGCTCATCTTGGCGGAGCGCTCTCCCAACTCAGCACCACAGTTCTTGCACGGTGCGTCAGCTTCGTCGACATGGAGGGTGAGGTTACAGTCAGCACAGTACGGGGCCTGTTTGTTGACCATCCCTTGGCAGAGCAGGTGTTGGAACGGCTCGTCACAGGAGAGCAGCCCGAGGTCTCTCAGCGCTTTGGTGAAGAATCGGGCATAGATGAGGTGCAACTGGGCGTGTTCGATTCCACCGCAGTAGAAGTCGACATTCATCCAATGGTCGGCCACCTCGCGGCTGAAGCAGACCCCTGCGTTGTTCGGGTCCGTGTAGCGCAGGAAGTACCACGACGAGTCTACGAAGGTGTCCATCGTGTCGGTTTCGCGCCTGGCTGGGGAACCACAGGTAGGGCAATCGACATTGACGAATGATTCTGAACTCGCTAGCGGGTTCCCCTCGATTGTAAACTCGATGTCACGCGGCAGCAGGAGTGGCAGGTCCTCCTCTTGCAGAGGCACTAGTCCGCACTTTTCACAGTGGATGACTGGAATCGGCGTTCCCCAGTAGCGCTGTCTCGAGATGAGCCAGTCGCGAATCTTGAATTGAATCGTCGAGCCGCCGTTGCCATCTGCTTCGAGCGCATCGATGACGGCCCTCTTCGCATCATCACCAGCCAAGCCGTCGAATCCATCGCGTTGGGAGTTGACCATCGCCCCATATCCCTCGAAGGCGCCGCTGATGAGTGCATTGACATCATCATCCTCGTGGCGAAGGAGGACCCGTCGAATCGGAATGTCGTACTTCTTGGCGAACTCGAAGTCCCGCTGATCGTGACCAGGCACGGCCATCACCGAGCCGGTTCCGTAGGATGCGATGACGAAGTTGCCGGCATAGATGGGCACCTTCTCGCCGTTCATCGGGTTCACAGCGTATCTTCCTAGAAACACCCCCTTCTTCTCCTTCAACTGCCCGATATCCTTGTCCGAGAGGCCGCTGACCTCTTCGGCGAGGGCACGCCAATCATCCTCGAACTCGGTGCCCGCGACTAACTTCTCGCAGAGTTGGTTCGAGGGTGCCAAGGTGACGAAGGTGACTCCGAAGATGGTGTCGGGTCTGGTGGTGAAGGTCTCGATGACGAGGCCGTCGTCTCCATCGACGGGGAAGTCTATCGCCGCCCCCTCAGAACGGCCGATCCAGTCTCTCTGCTGGGCCTTCACATGTTCAGGGAATTCGATTTGGTCCAATCCATCCCACAACTCCTGACAGTAGTCGGTGATTTTGAGGTACCACTGATCCATGTCCCGTGCTGTGACCATCGAATGGCAACGCCAGCAGGTGTCGTTGATGACCTGCTCCTTGGCGAGCACGGTCTGGCACTCGTCACACCAGTTGACGGTACCAAAGGCCCGGTAGGCGAGCCCTTTCTCGAGGAACTTGAGGAAGTAGTGTTGGTTCCAACGGTAGTAGTCGGCGTCGTGGCTCCTCAACTCACGGCTCCAATCGTGGGAGAACCCCATCTTTGCGAAGTCCGCCTTGATCTTGACGATGTTGCGCTCGATTATTTCGTGTGGATGCCCACCCTCCTCTATGGCCGCGTTCTCAGCTGGCATCCCGAAAGAGTCGAAGCCCATCGGATAGATGACATTGAAGCCGTCTGCACGGCGGTATCTGGCAACCGCATCCCCAATCGAATAGTTTCGAACATGGCCCATGTGCATTGAGCCCGACGGGTACGGGTACATCTCGAGACAGTAGAACTTCGGCCGTTCATCGGCCTGCTCAGCGACGAAGATGCCGGCGGCCGCCCACGCCTTCTGCCACTCCGACTCGCTCGCCCCGGGTTGGTACTCTTCGTCCATCTGCTCACTCGCCCACTCAAGCGCCACTCAATCGGCTTGCCGACCTATCTCGCCACTATCAATCAAACGGAGTCGGTTCAGAGTTCTTCTCCGAGAGAGGGGAAATCGGCACTGTCCAGCAGCAACAACGCCCGGTCCGTCAATCGATAGCGGAAGCGGAGGGCGACCTTCTCCTTCTCAATGAGGCCCCACTGTTCGAGGGCCTTGAGGTGGTAGGAGACGAGTTGCTGGCTGGTTTCCAGTTTCACTGACAACTCCTTCTGAGAGAGGTTGAGGATGTCGTTCTCATGGATGTCGAGCATCTGGAGAATCCTTCCTTGGAGGCTGTTCGGGTCCGGTGTCAGCACTGGGACAGGGAGTTCTTCCAAAGGGGTGTGCGGGCTCACCGAAGCGGGATAGAACCTCACCTTTCGACCATCCTTCTGCCGCCAGATTCGTTCGTCATTTACGAGGACTGAGAGGTGGTGGGTCAACTGTCCATTCGACATACTGAGTGCTGCCAATAGGGCCCGGAAGTGGATGCCGCTGTGCAGTTCGATGTAGGCGACGATTCGTCCCCGCTGGTACTCGCCTCCCTTGTCTTTGCTGCGCTTCACCATACCGATGAGTAGGAGACCATACTTGGTCGCAGGCATTCGAATCCACTCCACTTTGGTCACCATGCCGACGAGAATTGCGATCATTCCGGTTGCCGCGACGGTGGCAATTATTGCAGGTGCCGCAGCAGGAATCGGAGTTGTCACAACTAGGGTAGTCGCTTCAGAGGTTTCCTCTTCGATGGTCGGCTCGACCACTCTCTCACTCATCACCTCACCGACGACTATCTTCGAGGCCCAGGGAGTGCAAGCGGCATCAGCAGCGGCGCTCTGTTCGACCATGTAGGAGCCTTGCAGGTTGGGCACTGCTCCCCATCCGGAGATTGAGGTGCCGGCGAGTGCATGCTCGTCTCCCGCGAGGTCAACGAGTAGCCAGCAACCGCCGACTTCTGTGGTGACATACTGCCACGACCCCTCAGCGAGCCAACTTGCGACGGCGCTTTCCGTGAGTTCTTCGGAGGGTTCCTCTGCTTCTCCCTCTTCGGCATTGGACTGCTCATCTTCGGACTGTTCCACAGGTGGATTCCAAGTGTGCGCCCACTGTGTGCTGAAGGATGGGGTGCCGGTCATCGAGGCATCAAGAGCCCAACTACCCGCCTCGAGTCCGTCGAATGATACGATGTATGGTCCGTAGGAGATAGGGTCGTTCGCAGGGACAGTCTCGACCACACCAGCAACGCCGTCACACGCCTCGTTCCAAACTCGGTTGGCCTCTTCCTCTCCAACCATCTGAAGGGTGAATTGTAGTCGGCACTGCTGTGGCCAGTGGATGTCGAGACCTTCGAGAGAGTCGAACCTCAGTTCAAATACAACTCGTTCATCAGTTGTGCCTCCATCTAGGGTCCGCATCGATTCAACTGAGAAGCGGGCTGTGGAAGTGTCCTGCATGGCCGCCCGGCAGGCAGGACCGTCGCCCATTCCTTGGTAGTCAAATCGCCACTCAGCGGTCTTGCCTTGGTTCGGAACGGTCAGAATTAGGATGTGCGGTCCATCGTCCAGCTCACAGCCGAAGAAGTCCGTGAAGTCCCAGATTCTCTGGTCGACTGTGAACGAATCACCTGAGTCGACCTTGTTTTCCGAATGAGTGTCACTGCAACTGCGAGTAATCCGATCGTCTGCCACGATTCGCCCATCACCGGCGATTATGTGCACTAGAGCGAAACAGTCGTTCAGGAATTCCAACTCGACAGTCTCACCAATGTTGTTGATCAGTTGGCTGGAGAGTTGCACGGTGTCTGCGGCGCTGATGACCCCATCATTTCCTGAGTCGCCGATAATCGAGATTTCCAAGTCGAGGGGGGTGCTCACTACG
>Ga0310125_10000797_pt1 | contig 15511 bp, 13 predicted proteins | sample CB11b_Tmax_Bot8__FD_203508 | JGI IMG/M metagenome (GOLD analysis project Ga0310125, IMG submission 203508) | Marine microbial communities from Western Arctic Ocean, Canada - CB11b_Tmax_Bot8 | ecosystem: Environmental > Aquatic > Marine > Oceanic | place: Canada: Western Arctic Ocean | collected... | reverse complement strand
TGTCGGCTTTGTCCATTTGCGAAAGTCTCGCGTGGTTCAGCTTTTTCAGGAATCCGTCCAGGGGGATCACCCATGACCAATTCGGACTCGCGGATTGCCGTTTACACGGGCTCTTTCGATCCGATTACGCTGGGGCACTTAAGCGTCATCGAACGGAGTAGCCGGTTGTTGGATCGCCTGGTCGTGGGCGTCGGTATCAATGTGGAGAAACCGTCGCTATTCTCGCCGGAAGAGCGTGTGGACCTGGTGCGTAAAGTTACGCGGCAATTCGAAAACGTGGAAGTGCGGGCATTTGCCGGTCTGGCCGTCGACTTCGTGCGCAAATGTGACGCTCGTGTCATGATTCGCGGCGTGCGACCGCTGACCGACATCGCCGTGGAATTCACCATGATGATGGCCAATCGTAATCTTGATCCAGATGTCGAAACGATCTTTTTAATGGCCGATGAAAAATATACGCACGTTTCCAGTTCACTGATCAAACAGATCAGCCCGCTGGCGGACGACGAAAAACTGGCCCGGTTCGTGCCGGTGGAGATCATCCCCGAATTGCGAGCCAGACTGGGGCGGTGTGAGTAGCGAGGAACGAGGAGCAGGGAGCGGGGACCAGGGAATCGTGAGCGGGGTTCGCCGGGCCTCAAGTAACGGGGGCGCTCTATTTGAACCGCAGAATGTCGAACAGCGAATGTCGAATGACGAAGTGTGAGTTCGACTCTTCACCATGCAATTTTCACGCAGTTTGAACCACGGATAAACACGGATAAGTGCTGACCTGGCAAAATTGGTGTCGTTAACTCCGCTGGAAGGCGTTGACGAGTACGCGCATCCGTGTCCATCCGCGGTTCGTACGTTGCGCTGTCGGGCTGGTATGGCTGCTGATTAACGAAGATTAGCGAAGATCAGTGTTCCTGATCGAAAGAATTCCTGCAGACGGCTAAGTTGTTTCGGAGTTCGCTACTCTGCGGTTCGGCCGATACCCCGCTTCGCTCGCCGCTGCTCGCTAACCCGGATTAATTATTCGCTGCGGGGTCCGAGTTGTTATCCCTCTGCAGATGGCGGCGGAGGTACATCGCGCGTTCAATGTTGCGATCGGCGGAGTCCAGTTCCGTGCCGCTCAGTTTTTGCAGGTGCGCGGGTTGCGTGTGGATGAATAGCTTGTTGACATCGTGAATTTCCAGGTCAGCGATCAGACCTAGGTTCACGCCCATCCGTACGCTGGACAGCAGGTGCATCGTTTCTTCGCTGCTGATCGTTTGTGCTGTGCAGAGGATACCGTAAGCGCGGCTGACACGATCGTGCAAGTCCTTGCGGCTCTCTCGCATGAGGAAATCGCGAGCGCGGCGCTCGTAATCGATCATCACCGGAACGACTTCACTCACCTGGTTGATCAATTCGTTTTCACTGCGCCCCAGCGTGATCTGATTACTGATTTGGTAAAAGTCCCCCATCGCCTGCGACCCTTCTCCGTACAATCCGCGTACGGCCAGGCTAATCTTTTGCAGACTGCGAAAAACCTTTTCGATCTGCCGTGTAATTACCAGAGCCGGCAGGTGCAGCATCACGCTCACGCGCATTCCGGTACCGACATTGGTCGGGCAAGCGGTCAGGTACCCGAGTCGCTGATGGTAGGCGAACGTCACGCTATCTTCGACCAGATCATCGATGCGGCTGATCTGATCCCATGCCTTATCCAGGTCCAGACCGCTGTGCATCACCTGGATCCGCAAGTGGTCCTCCTCGTTGATCATCAGGCTGCAGGTTTCCAGCGAATCGATCGCCACGGCCCTTGCCCCGTCGCTATCCGCATGTTCTCGGCTGATCAACTGCCGTTCCACCAGGAATTGGCGGTCAAGCGACGCCAGCTCGCTGACGTCCACGTACAGCAAGTCGCTCAATTTGGGCTCCGCGGCGATGCGGTCGCGCAGAAGCTTCTCGATCGCGACGCGATCGTGCTCCGTCGCCTTGCGGATGAACGGATACTCCGCCAGGTTCCGCGCCAGTCGGATGCGGCTGCTGATCACGATGTCCGATTCGGGCCCCGAGCCCCTTAACCATTCACCGCTGCGACCAGCCAGGTCTTGCAGTTCCACTTGGATGTCCTCGTCGCTGCGATGGTGCAAGCCAACTTGACCCCCTAACCACCTTGTCTTCAGTCGTCCGTCGGGTTTACTTCATCGCGGCTGTCTTCACTGTGGCTGCCGTCGGAAGCCTCCAGGTCTCTTTCCCCGGATTCTGGATCATTACCTTCCTCGATGCGCTTGATGTCGTCGCGCAACAGTGAAGCCTTTTCATAGTCTTCCATTTCGATTGCTTCTTTCATTTCGCGACGCAATCGAATCAGATCGGTCTGTTGTTCGGAGTCGCGAGAATGCCGGCGCGGGTGCTTTCCCATATGCTCATTTGACCCGTGAATGTTGACGATCAGCGGTTCCAGTTCTTGCTCGAACGATGTGTAATCGTGCGGACATCCCAGACGCCCCTGGTTACGGAATTCGTAGAATGTGATTCCACAAACGGGGCACGATTGTTGATCAAGTCGCGCCAGTTCTTCCGCGGTCTGGCCAAGTTGTAGCTGATGAGCTAGCGCACCAGCAAGGCTCTGATTCCCCGAGGTTTCCGCTGGCTTCGATTCGGACAAGTATGCACGAGCGTGATCCTCGCATAGATGCAACTCCTGCACCTCGACGCCGGTCAGCTCCGTGATATGAAACGTCGCCGGCTTTTCGCAGTGTTGGCACTTCATCGTATTTCAAGCGACGTGAGACTACGTCACGTGGAAGGTAGAGGATACAGCGAACGTCGTCTCGCCTTACGAGGCGCCGTCATTTAAAGGAGCCGTTCGTGCAAGGAATCCGGCTATTCAAGAAAACAGGTCATCAAAGGAACCGGTCCCAACGCAACTCCAGGGGATGCAAATCCTCGCGTCATAACAACTAGACTGCACTATCTCGATTCTAACAGCGGTCTAACCTGTGTCAAGGTTGGTCGGTTAGCAGTAACATGAGGGTTGCCAGTAATATCATGCACGCCGTTGAAAATGTCGACCGCCATGCCGCACTTCCCCGACCCGGATACCTTCGCCGCCCTGGCGCGAGATTACCAGATGGTGCCCGTTTACCGCCGGTTGATCGGTGATGCGCTGACGCCGGTATTGGCTTTTCATAAGATCGATGCGGGCACCAGCGCCTGCCTGTTCGAAAGTGTCATTGGTGGTGAAAACGTCGGTCGATACAGCTTCCTGGCCGCCGATCCCTTCCTGCAGATCAGTGCGATTGGCAACCAACTGACGGTCCAGACTGCGGATGGCACGGAAACGATGCAGGTCGACGATCCGTTGGTTGAATTGCGCGAGCGATTAAACTCGGTCAGAGCGGCGCATTTGGATGACCTTCCACCTTTCACCGCTGGGGCCGTTGGTTACGCTGGCTACGACGTGGTGAGGTACACCGAACACCTGCCGCACGCGCCGCATGATGACAGGGCCTTGCCGGACCTGTCATTTGCGTTTTACGACCGCATGATTGTCTTTGACAATGTCAGCAAACAGGTGACCGTCGTGGCCATGGCGCGGATCGATAAATTTGCCGGCGACGCCGCTGCGGCCTGGCATGATGCACAACAGCGCGTGGATGCTACGGTCGCACTGCTGTCCGGGCCATCAACCGGTTTGGGGGTCGACGACATATCCGTGAAGGGTGAATTAGAGCCGGCCTACACGTCGAATTTTACCCAGGATGAATTTGAGCAGGCTGTGCGCAAGTGCGTTGAGTATATTCGCGCAGGCGACATCTTCCAGGTTGTCATCAGCCAGCGGTTGGAAATGACCGTCAAGTCGGATCCATTTGAAATCTATCGCACGCTACGTGTGGTGAATCCGAGTCCTTTCATGTTCTTCCTGAGGACGCCGGATGCGACGCTGGTGGGCAGTTCGCCGGAAATCATGTGCCGGGTTGTCGACGGACAGGTTACTGTACGACCGCTGGCTGGCACGCGGCCGCGTGGCACCACCGAAGAGGAAGATAGGAGGCTGGCCGACGAATTGCTCGCGGATCCGAAAGAACGCGCTGAACATGTCATGCTCGTCGACCTGGGGCGCAACGATGTCGGGCGGGTGGCGCGATATCGCACCGTGGAGTTGACTGACGTGATGACCATCGAACGATACAGCCACGTGATGCACATCACTTCCAATGTCAATGGTCAATTGGACGAGGGCCTGGATGCCTTTGATGCCTTGCGGGCCTGCCTGCCTGCGGGGACGGTTTCCGGAGCGCCGAAGGTTCGCGCGATGGAGATTATCGATGAACTGGAGCCGCATCGCCGCGGGCCGTACGCCGGCGCCGTTGGCTATTTTGACTTCGGTGGCAATATGGATACGTGCATCGCGCTCCGCACAATGGTCGTCCAAGGCGATCGTGTTTATGTCCAGGCAGGTGCCGGTATCGTGGCTGATAGCGTTCCCGAAAATGAATACCAGGAAACGCTGAACAAAGCTCAAGGCCTGCTCAGGGCGATTGAAATTACCGAACAGCGTACACAGGGTAATTAGCCAAGATTCGGCTTGCAGCGACGAACTACGGGATATGACAATATGTAACGGGCATCTGTCCCGCCGCAACCCGCAACCAAAATCGTCCCGGCCGCCTGAGGAGACTCATCATGGATCGCTTCCCCTGGCTACTTGTGGTCGCCGCTGCCATCCCGTTGGGCCTAGTTCAGTCCACCTCGGCTCAACTAGCGCCGCAGGTGGACGTGGATGACGACAAGGTCAGAGTCCGATTGGATGTCGAACTCCCCCAGACCACTAGCCAGTTGACCGGCGAGATTCTGCGCACACTATCATGGCTGTCCGGTTCCACCACTGCGGCGGGCTTGGAGCACCATGTGGGTGGCGAGGTGGATATGGATTTTGCGAGGCCGCTGCTGCGAGCTGCCGGCGCGGACGTCGACCGCCTGTCACGACTGCAGTTTGGGTTGTTGCAGCCGCCGGGCGAAAATTACAAGCTCAGGTTGGTTATCCATCTGGACGGCGACGATGCACAGCGAGACCGGCGCGCCTGGCAGGCAGAGATTCGCCGGCAAGTCATCGACGACGCTCCATTGGAATGGCGAGGGAAATTCGGCCTGCTGGACGCGGAACCACCGACGACGATCACGACGCGCGAAAAGAATCCGCTCCCCTCCGACGGCGTCGCCCAAGATTCAAGAGCCGATCGTCCCGACGACGACAAACTGGTCGTCGTGGTCCATGGATTCAACTCCCGACCGTCCACCGTGGAAAGCTTGCGCCGTCCGATACGAGAAGCCGGTTTCCGGACCGCCATGTTCGCTTACCCGAACGATCAGCCGCTGGCCGAGTCGGCGGAGTTGTTCTCACGGGAGTTGCGAAATTGGAAGGAGCAGCACCCCACGTGTGTTGTGACGGTCGTGGCGTATTCGATGGGTGGCCTGGTCGTTCGTGGCGCAATCGAAGATCCGGCGCTCGATCCTCGGAACGTCCGGCAACTGATCATGATTTCGCCGCCCAACCACGGATCAGCGCTGGCGCGGTTCGCCGTGGGGGTCGATCTGTTTGAGTTCCTCAACAGTCGTGAACGCCGTCTTCGAGTTAACCCGTTTTACGCAGCGATCGAGGATGGGCTGGCCGAGGCGGCTGAGGATCTACGGCCGAATTCGCCGCTGCTGGTCAAGTGGAACGCCCGACCGCGAAATCCGCACGTCGAGTACTCGATCCTGTTGGGAAGCGGTGGTCCGTTGCTGGACGAAGATCGGCAGGCGATCGAGAATGAGTTGTTGTCAATCGGTAATCACAGTCCACTGATAGCGCCCTTGGCCGAAAACGCTGCGGAGTTGGTCGCTGACATGGATGAAGTTGTCCATGGGCTGGGCGACGGAGTCGTTTCCATCGAACGCGGCCGATTGGATGGGGTCGACGACATCGTGATGCTCGAATACGGTCACACCACCGTGCTGAACCATCCGAAGTCCGCCGAATCTCGCCGCGTGTACGGAGAAATCATCCGGAGGTTGCGAGGAGCGGGGAACGAGTAGCGAGGAAAGGTGAGCGGGGATTCGCCGGGCCTCAAGTAACGAGGCACGCTCTATTTGAACCGCAGAATGTCGAACAGCGAATGTCGAATGACGAAGTGTGAGTTCGACTCTTCGCTAGGCAATTTTCACGCAGTCGGAACCACGGATAAACGCGGATGAACACGGATAGGTGCTGACCTGGAAAAATTGGTGTCGTTAACTCCGTTGGGCGGCGTTGACGAGTACGGTCACGCGCACGGGCATCCGCGTTCATCCGCGGTTCGTACGTGGCGCTGTAGGGCTGGAATGGCTGCTGATTAACGAAGATCAGTGTTCCTGATCGAAAGAATTTCTGCAGACGGCTAAGCTGTTACGGAGTTCGATATTCTGCGGTTCGGCCGACACCGATCCTGGTTCTTCCCCGCTCCTCGTTCCTCGCTACTCGCAGCATTTTTCTCCACCGCAGCAGTCGCTGTCGTTCAGCTGGGTCAAGTTGAAATCGCTCCCTTTGGTCTCCCGCGGATCGCGGACATCGCCCCGATGGCAATCGAACGTACGCGCGGCCTCCGGCGGGACCGGTGTGCGCGGCGGGACGGAAATGATCTGGTCTTGATACGGAGCACGGCCATATATTTGAAATGTTTTTTCACAGACCGCCATCCGCGTACCCCTGTGCAGGATGTGGCCATCGTCGTCCATCACCTGCTTCCATGGCCCCTGATAGATGACCGCCTGGTTATGGTCCAGGCAGGGGCCATCTTTGCCCTTAAACGCCCGCACGGTCATGCTGCGGAAGTCGATACCGTCCACCGTCGCCCAGGCTTCCTCCTGACGGTCCACGATTTCGATACCGTAGAAGCCCGCCTGTTGGAAGGCCGCGAGGAATTCGTCTTCCACGAATGCACCGCTGATGCAGCCGCTCCACAACTTGGGATCCTGGCGCAAGCGTTCAGGAATCGTCTCGTCACTGACGATGTCGCTGATCACCGCCCTCCCGCCGCGACGCAACACTCGGAAAATCTCGTTGAACATCTGAGCACGATGCCGATAATCGACGAGATTCAAGACGCAGTTCGACACGACCACGTCGACGCTATCCGACTGGATCATTGATTCGTCGCGGCGCATGCGGTCAGCTTCCGCCTCGGCTTCCAGCCATGTTCCGCTGGACTGTATCGGCTGCCGCCGAAGATGCTCGTCAAAGCGGTCCAGATCGAGGGCCAGGTCTTGAATGCGACCCTTGTGGAAGGTCACGTTGTGGTAGCCGATCGCGTCGCCAACTTGTTGCCGGTGCTGGCGTGCGAGGGCCAGCATGTCATCGTTCATGTCGACGCCCAACACCTTGCCCTCGGCGCCCACGATCTGGGAGGCGATGTAACAGATTTTTCCTCCGCCGGATCCCAGGTCCAGCACGGTTTCGCCCACCGCCAGGTATCTCGAGGGGTCGCCGCAGCCGTAATCACGCTCGATCAGTTCCTGCGGCAGGGCGTCCAGATACTTCACGTCATATTGGACCGGGCAACAGAGTGCTGGTTCCGCCGCCTGAGACGCTTCCGAATAGCGCTCGCGCACCGCCTTTTCCACATCCATGTTCCCCGGCAACCGTTCGCCCATGGACTCCAGCACATCACTCATCGTGAACTCCCGAAATCAAGTTCTGCCGAAAATGTAATTGGTTGCTCGTCCACAGCCGTCCGGTGGCACACGGCAACGGTCAGTATGGCGCAATCTATCGATTCAGCGGCGCGACGTCCACCACGGTCGCGGAAGGCCAGGACCACATCGTTTCCAATCGAACTGCCATCCGGCGCCGCAAGAACGCTTTACGGATCGGAGACCGGCCCGTAATATGGATCGGCGTTCCTGCGGCAGATTATACTTGCATCACGCCGCACCGACTGTGAGCCAGTTCACGCTAGCCTCCTACTTTAACGATAAGGACGAAGATGATTATTGTCGTAGCTACGATCCAACTGGCCGAAGGCCAATTGGACGCGTTCCTCGTGGAGTTGCGCAAAGTCGTGCCACAGGTTTTGGCCGAAGATGGCTGCCTGGAATACCAGCCGACGGTTGACGCGAGTACTGAAATCGATGTTCAAGACGCACCCAGCCAAGAGCGCACGACCATTGTCGAACGTTGGGAGAGCCTGGAGTCGCTTGAGCGGCACCTGATCGCGCCGCACATGGTGGCGTACCGCACGCGGGTCAAAGAGCTGGTCCGCGGGGTTTCGCTGCAGATTTTGCAGCCGGTGTGACGTCCGCGATCGTGATTTCTTACGCATAACCGGAACATTCGTTGTCGCCGTACGTGCGTCGCGTGTTTGCCGTCGAGCGCACACGCGTGAGCTGCGTTTCTGTAGCGGAAACGTCCGCGCAGACGTTGTCGGCGTGTCGTGGCTGATTTTGAGGCAGCTGAAACGCCGGCACAGCACGATTGGTGACCGAGTAATTTGGAAGCATGCTTCGCGTACCCGTCAATAAGATCGAACCTGGAATGGTTTTGGCGCGTCCCGTGCCGATGCCCAACGATCCCTACAGGTTCTTGCTGCAGCGCGATCGCGAGATCCCGGTGACGGTGATTCCCAGGCTGAAGCAAATGGGGATCCTCGAGGTCTGGGTTCGGTGCCGTGATCTCGAGTTCCTGGAAGACGTCATCGACGAGGGGCTGGGTGACGTCGACGTGACATCGTTCCTGGCGTACCAAGACGATGCGGCCAGTGATTCCGGCGCCATGCTGGTCTGATCTCGACGGGATCTGATCTTTTGTCGCGCAGTTTGAAAGCGGATTGCTGCGCTGTCGTTGCGCTGGGTCAGTGGTCTGTTGTCCGTGGTCGGATTCATCACCTTCGCTGCGGCCAACTGTCGGTCGCCTTGCGCTCACTCTCTTTTCTCCTGGCGATATAGCGCTTACACTTGTGGCGAGGAAATTGCCATGCCATACGCCACGCGCGGATCAACACTTCCAGTCTACACGTTGCTGATCGCTTCTGTGTTTGCCATCTGCATTATCTCTCTGCCTGGTTGCAGTGGTTGCTGGAGGAGTGCCGAGAACAAAGAGAACAAGGACAAGGAGGACGAGGACAAGAAAAAAAAGGAAAAGCCCAAACCTAATTTCGAACTCGCACGGCCCAGGGTTCTGCCCCGTGACGAGCAGTCCCTCCAGAACTTTGTCAAGCCGCGGCACTGGTTGACCGTGTCTCAGATGTTGCGGGCCAATAACTTTGACTTCACGGGCGAAATTCTGACGGCGGTGACCAATGAAACGGGTACGCCGTTGGATCTGGACCGGGTCCCGTTTCGCTTGACGGCAGCCCGTCCCGCAGCGCTGGCCAAGGGGCAGCCCAAGCGTCTGGAGATGATCTACTATATTCCCCCGCGGCCGACCGGCAGTGAAGCCAGGCCGTGGTTGTGGCGTCGCCTGCAGAGCAAAGGTGGCGGGCGCGAGATCCCGACGCCAAACGACACCGAACCGACGACCGAGTTAAAGCCCTGGCAGTATTACTTCGTTGTGTTGGCACGGTCTCCCGACGCGTACAGTAATCTCAAGAGCATGCACGCAGTGCGGCCGCTCTGGGAGGGTCTCGACCAGTCGGGGCGAGATGTTTTCTACCACGTGCTCCTCCCGCGTACTGACGCACAACTCCCCCTACCGTCTAATCCGATTACCTGGACGTCGATCGCGAACGTGCTCTGGGATGACGTGGATCCGAACATCTTGACGGCGGACCAGCAGCAGGCACTGTTGGATTGGTTGCATTGGGGTGGCCAACTGATTATCAGCGGTCCCAATTCGCTGGACGCTCTCAAATCAAGTTTCCTGTCGGATCACCTGCCGGCTCAAGCGGGGAAGTCCGTTGATCTGGAACAGCCGGCATTTGCCGAATTGAATGGTACCTATTGGACCGTGCGGGAGAAGGGGCGGGATATTGTTCGCAAGATCAACGTGTTATCTGCCAAGCCGGTGGCGGGCATCGAATTGAAATTGGAAAAGCAAGCAATGCTTATGCCGCATACCGGTGGGTTGGTCGCGGAGCGTCGAGTCGGTCGCGGGCGCATCGTGGTGACGGCATTTCCGCTGACCCACCGCCAACTGCACGGGTGGCAGGGCTACGACATGTTCTTTAATGCGTGCCTGCTCCGTCACCCGCCGCGTGAATACTCGATCGATGCGGAGATGCATGAGGGGCGAATCCATTGGAGTGAACACAAGGGTCTGCGGACTGACTCGCGGCTGGTGTCCGGACTGCGCATTTACACTCGCGATGCTGGTTACTCTCACGGCCAACTTCCGCTGGCGGCAGCTGTGTCTACGGCCGTGCAGCCCGCTGTGTCTACGGCCGTGCAGCCCGCTGTGTCTACGGCCGTGCAGCCCGCTGTGTCTACGGCCGTGCAGCCCGACGGTGGAAATGCTGAACTTGGATCAGGTGTTAACGACGGAACTGTTACCGGCGAGGCGGCTCCCTGGGGCGCCGATGACGTCGATCCTGAATTTCATTCGAATCCGGACGGAGGTGTCGGCAGCTGGACCGACTTCAGTGCGACGGCCAACCTGTCCCGCCAGGCATTGAAGGATGCGGCCGGCATCGTAATCCCGGAAGCCAGATTCGTATTTCAGGTGCTGGCTGTCTATTTGGTTGTTCTGGTTCCGGTAAACTGGTGCTTGTTCCGCTTCATCGGTCGGGTCGAGTGGGCCTGGTTTGCTGCACCGGTCATAGCAGTACTGTGTGGAGTGGCAGTTGTTCGGCTGGCGCAATTGGATATCGGATTCGCGCGCAGCCGCACCGAAGTGGCGATCCTGGAGGTACACCGGGACTACGATCGCGCCCACCTGACGCGGTACACCGCGTTGTACAGTTCTCTATCTAGTGAGTACGAAATCGTCTTCGATGACGATTCGGCGTTGGTCCAGCCGTTTGCCTTGGATGAGAATTTTCAGTTGCTCGCCGGCCAGCTTAGAACGACTGTTAGATTTGACTATGGAAAGGAACAGGCGTTACGCGGCTTTCGAGTTGCGTCAAATTCAACGAGCATGTTGCACAGCGAGCAGATGTACGACATGGGCGGGCAGTTGCAGTTGGACGATTCAGATGACATTTGGAGGCTGGCGAACCAGACGGATGTCAACGTGCTGGACGTCGGCGTGGCGCACCGAGTCGACGCGCAGACCGTTCGGGTAGCCTGGGTCGGGCAGCTGGACTCCGGCGCATCGACTCCACTCGACTTTCGGGATTCCGAGCGTCGACGGTCGCTTGAGACGACAGACGACCCGCTGGCTGGTAAGTTGAGTCTGCAGCGGCTGATGGAACTGGTCGAGAATGCGGACGTATTGCGACCGGGGGACGTGCGGATGGTGGGCTGGACGCCCGAGCGGTTGCCGGGCGTTACGATCCGCCCGGCCGCATCTCAGGCGATGTCCAGGACACTAGTTCTGGCCCACCTGCGATTCGGAGCGTGGCCCGCGCCGCGCCCCGATAAGAACACGTTCCAGGATGTGGCAGACGCGAGATAAGCCGGTGCTAAACAAGATCACCCATGATTAAACTCATCGACTTTGGCAAGGACTACGGCGATTTTACGGCGGTCGAATGTCTGAACCTCGAAATCGCCGCCGGAGAGATGTTCGGATTCATTGGGCCTAACGGCGCTGGAAAGAGCACGACGATTCGTTTCCTGGCTACGTTGCTGAGAGCCAGCCGGGGGGAGGGCACGGTAAACGGGCACAGCGTCACGGGTGACCCGATGGGTGTTCGCCGCAGCGTCGGCTACATGCCCGATAATTTTGGCGTGTACGATGGTATGAAAGTCTGGGAGTTCCTCGATTTTTTCGCCGTGGCCTACCGTATTGGACGCTCGCGTCGCAAGCAGGTGATCACTGACGTCCTTGAGCTATTGGACCTCGGCCACAAACGCGACGATTACGTCAACGGTTTGTCACGCGGTATGAAGCAGCGTTTGTGCCTGGCCAAGACGCTCGTGCACGATCCTCCCGTGTTGATTCTGGACGAGCCCGCTAGCGGGCTCGATCCCCGCGCGCGGCTGGAGGTTAAAGCACTGCTCAAGGAACTGCGCCGCATGGGGAAGACGATCCTTATTTCCAGCCATATCCTCACGGAACTTGCCGACTGCTGTACCTCCATCGGAATTATTGAACGCGGCCAGCTGTTGATGCACGGGCCTATCGACGACGTCTATCGCCGTATCCGCGGGAACCGGATAATCGAAATTCGCTTCGTGAGTCACATGGATGTCGGGTTGTCCGTCATTCGAAGCTCGCAATTCACTCGAGATGTGCAGGTCGATGATCACTCGGCGATCGTCGAGTTGGAAACCGATGATCAAGGAGTTTCCGACCTTTTGAGCCAGCTGATCGCCAACAAGGTTGGCGTGCGGAGCTTTGCTGAGAAAGATCCCAGCCTGGAAGATGTGTTTATGCTGGTCACAAAAGGGCTTGTCTCCTAACTCTAAGTTGTTTATTTCCATGAACTTGCGGGAAATGTTCAAGATTACTTCTGCTATTCTCAAACTTGACTACCCAGGAAGGTCGAAGCTATATTTTATAAGGTGCAGTTCCGATCCCGATTCGGTCGCTATTCTCGCTGGCGATGAGCCAGGCACGGGGGGAGGCTTTCCGTAAGGAGGAAACGGATGAATATTGATCAGACCAGGTCGCTGATAAAGCGATACTTTGCCGGCCTAACTGAGCAGACATTCCAGACACAGTTGGGCGTCGCCGATCCGATGCTGACTGATTATCTGACCGACATGTTGGTTCGCTTCGTTCGCTGTGACCGCGTCTACCGGATCAGGAATGTGACGGGCAAGACGTTGGGCGAGGTGGCCGAGATGCTCATGGAGGCACACGAGCGTGTCGGCGAGGCGCGTCGTGATGCCCACCAGCATATCGGTGACTTCATTCTGTTCTGGGCAGGCGTCTACCCGGAGACACTGCAGAAAATGCGGGGTCCCGGTACCAGCGATCAGTTCATCGACTACTGCGTGCACGGCAAGCGTGCCTATTCCATTGCGGGCCGGATCGCTCAGGACGTCCAGACGGACGATTCAGAAACGGTGCTGCGACGCTTGAGCGAAGAATTCGAACTGTGCATGTACGGCTTGGGCGAGGTGCGTCGCGCTTGGGAAACGCATGAGGGTGGCGAATCCCAGATGCCGCTGCTGGTGAATTAACCGCGGCAAGAATCGACGGTCAACTTTCCAACGCCGCCATCAACTCGCTGGCGAGTGCGCCGACATCGGCCAATACCTTATCCCGCGGCTGGTCCTTGGCCGCGGCCATGCGGCGGACGAGGGCTGATCCGACAATCAGTCCGTCGGCCACGGGGGCGAGTTGCCGGACGTGCTCCGGTTGGCTGATACCGAATCCAATGCAAATCGGCAGGTCTGTTTGCTCCCGTAACCAGTTGACGTTGTCGACCAGTTGGACTGGCAAATTGGACCGTTCGCCGGTGATACCTGTCACGGAGACGTAGTACAGGAATCCGGTAGAAGATTCCGCGATCCGCACGGCGCGCTCGCGCGGGGTGGTGGGCGTCACCAGGTGGATCAGGCTGAAATCCTCGGCGCGGCAAATGGCGGACAATTCGTCAGATTCCTCGATCAGCAGATCGGGGACGATCGCGCCGGCAATACCCGCCTGTCGAGCCGCAGCAACGTACTGCCGCAGCCCGTGACGATGCACGATCGCGTAGCTGACCATCGTTACCAGTGGCGCCCGCGCGCCGGCAGTTACCTCCCCCGCCATCCGCAGGATGTCGGCCAGTTGGATTCCCTTCTCCAGCGCGCGTGTGTAGGATGCCTGAATGATAGGTCCATCTGCAATCGGGTCGCTATACGGAATGCCTACCTCGCAAAGATGGGCGCCCCGAGAGTCCAATTCACGCAGCACGTCGCGAGTGAAGTCCAGATCAGGATCTCCCGCCGTCACGAAGGGAATGAATGCCTTGCGACCCTCGCGGCGCAGCTCAGTGAATAGTTTGTCGATTGCGGACATGGAATCGTGAGCAGTGTTTTCGAAGTTTGAGTTTTGGACCCTAAGCTCATTTATCCCGTGTCAAACGCGCGATCTCCGCTGCATCCTTGTCTCCCCGTCCGGAGAGGCAGACGAGTACGACGTCATGCGGAGATCGGTTCGCGGCGATCTCCGCCGCGTGAGCGACCGCATGCGCGCTTTCTAACGCGCACAGGATGCCTTCACAGCGGGCCAGCAGGTCGAAGGCCTGCAATGCCCGCTGGTCGCCACAACTAACGTAGGTCGCTCGGCCGGTTGCCTTCCAGTAGCTGTGTTCCGGACCGACGCCGGGGTAGTCGAGACCCGCCGAAATGGAATGCACATCCGATGTCTGTCCGTCGTCATCCTGCATCACGTAGCTATAACTGCCGTGCAGGATACCAGGCTGCCCGTAACTGAGCGGCGAGGCATGGTCGCCGGGTTGCGCGCCATGCCCACCCGCCTCCACCCCAATCAGTTCGACGGATTTGTCGTCCACGAACGGGTAAAACATTCCCGCCGCGTTGCTCCCGCCGCCCACGCAAGCGACCACGGCGTCGGGCAACCGATCCAGTCGGTCGAGACATTGTTGCCGCGATTCGAGTCCGATCACCGATTGAAAGTCCCTAACGATCCGCGGAAACGGATGGGGGCCCACGGCCGAGCCGAGGATATAGTGCGTGGACTCGACGCTGGACATCCAGTCACGCATCGCTTCGTTGATCGCATCACGCAGCGTGCGCGAGCCGCTGCTGACCGGAAGTACCTCCGCCCCCAGCAATTTCATGCTATACACATTCGGCGCCTGCCGACGCACATCTTCTTCACCCATGTAGACCACACAGGGCAGCCCGAATCGAGCGCATGCGGTGGCAGTCGCGACGCCATGTTGTCCCGCACCCGTCTCGGCAATCACCCGCTTCTTACCCATCCGAATCGTCAGCAACGCCTGTCCCAAGGTGTTGTTTATCTTATGCGCTCCCGTATGATTCAGGTCCTCGCGCTTCAACCAGATCTGGGCCCCACCGCTGGATTCGGTCAAACGGCGGGCAAAATACAACGGCGATGGTCGACCGACGTAAGTGGACAACAACTCGTCCAATTCAGCTTGAAAAGACCGGTCCGCGCAAGCCTTTTCGTACTCCGCGGCCAGCTGATCCAAAGCCATGGTCAGCGTTTCCGGCACGTATCGACCGCCGAATTCACCGAATCGGCCAGCCTCGTCCGGTACCTGGCTGGTCGCAGGATTGGTTTTTGCACGGCTCATGGACACAATGATACCAGTCCGTTGGCGCTCGAGCGAGAGGGCGGAGGGGGGAGGGCGAAGGGGGAAGACCGAAGTCCGACGGGCGAAGACCGCATCCAGCAACCATCATCCAGCATCGACTTCCTACAACATGCGCGCACCGTGCGCGAGCGTTCGAACACAAAGACTCTATCCCGTACCCACTCACTCGGCTGAATTGTCCTGTGCCT
>Ga0310125_10000795_pt1 | contig 15515 bp, 13 predicted proteins | sample CB11b_Tmax_Bot8__FD_203508 | JGI IMG/M metagenome (GOLD analysis project Ga0310125, IMG submission 203508) | Marine microbial communities from Western Arctic Ocean, Canada - CB11b_Tmax_Bot8 | ecosystem: Environmental > Aquatic > Marine > Oceanic | place: Canada: Western Arctic Ocean | collected... | reverse complement strand
TCGGGGCGGCAGCCAGTTTCGTGGTGTGGCACCAGGCACACTGGCAGACGATTACGAGCTGACCTGGACCTTTAAGACAGGTGGATCAGTAAAGTCCTCTCCTGTGATCAGCCGGAATTTGGTGTTCATTGGATCCAATGACCAATGTTTGTATGCAATTGATTTGCAAAGTGGGGTTAAGCGATGGGAGGTGAAGACCCATGGTGCCATTGAAGCGCCACCAATTGTTGTCGACAATCATGTCTATGTGGGATCGTTCGATGGTCAACTATACGCCATTGAAGCGGCCACCGGTACGGTAGCCTGGAAATACCCAACGGAAGATAAAATTATCGGCAGTGCAAACTGGACACCACTCGAGGGGCACGAGGCAGGAGGTATTCTGGTTGGCAGTTATGATAATCATCTGTATTGTATTGATGCTGCTACTGGGGAACTGTACTGGCGAGTTCCAACCGAAAACTATGTGAACGGTGGTGCTGCGGTTGATCGGGACCACGCTTATTTTGGCGCCTGCGACGGTGGTATTTACGTGGTTTCTATTTCCAAGGGAGTGCAACTGGCGCGAGTTGAATTAAATGCTCCGATTGCTGGAACCATTGCCCTCGAAGGTCAATCAGGCTACATCGGTCACTACGGCAACCAGTTCATAAAGGTTGATCTACGGGCACAGGACATCAAATGGAAGTTTGAGGATCTTGATTTTCCATTCTTTTCATCTCCTGGTTTCTGGGAGGCGGGCTCAGCCCTGGTGTTTGGTTCCGCAGCGCGTCGCATCTATTGTGTCAACCAGGAAAACGGCCGGTTGATTTGGAAATTTAACACCCGCGGTAAGGTTGAAGGTTCACCGGTTGTTTGTGGTGATCGGGTGATTGTGGGTTCAGCTGATGGCTGGATTTACCTGCTCAGCATGGTGGACGGTAGCGTGATATGGACCTATCAGATAGGTGCTAAACTGGTCAGTTCACCTGCGGTGGCGAACGGTATGATTGTGATCGGTGGTGAGGATGGTGTGGTCTACGCGTTTCAGCCGATTCAAGACATATCTGGGAATGCCCGATTGGAGGCTACCAATGGCAGATAACACTGAAAATCAGCTTGATATTCTCCCTCACCAGCGCGATGAAACGACAGTGGGTAATTACTTTGTTTCTAACTATCCCCCCTTTTCGCAATGGAGCATGCAGGGGGTTGGTGATGCTCTTGGACAACTTGAGTGCAATGCCAGCGCCGCAACGCCTATGGGTTTGTATCTGCATATTCCTTTCTGTCGCAAAAGATGCCACTTCTGTTACTTTCGCGTCTATACGGATAAGAACAAAGAGGATATTCGCCAATACCTCGATGCAATGATAGAAGAGGTGTCGCTACTGGCTGCCAAGCCATTTGTTTCCAAGCGTCGCCTCAAATTTATTTACTTTGGCGGTGGTACCCCCTCTTACCTGTCTGCCAGGCAGCTTGAATATCTTGTTGCGGGGTTGCAGCAGGCCCTGCCCTGGGATGATGTTAAAGAGGTCACATTCGAATGTGAACCGGGAACACTCAATGAAGGCAAATTGGCCGCCATCCGCAGCTTGGGAGTGACCAGGCTGAGCCTTGGCGTCGAAAACTTCGACGATCATGTACTTCGAACCAATAACCGTGCTCATGAATCAAAAGAAATCTATCGAGCATATGAATGGGCACAATCGGTTGGATTCCCTCAGGTGAATATCGATTTGATCGCCGGGATGGTTGGTGAGACAGAGGAAAATTGGCAAAAGTGCGTTGATGAAACAATCAAATTGAAACCTGATGCCGTCACCATCTATCAGATGGAGATCCCTTATAACACCACCGTATTTCAACAGATGCAGGGTAATCATGTTGATGTGGCACCGGTTGCTGACTGGCCGACCAAACGTCGATGGGTAAGCGATGCTTTCGATAGCCTTGAAGCAAGTGGCTATACCGTTGCAAGTGCCTATACGGCCGTCCGCCATCCAGAGAATACGGAATTTGTATATCGCGATGCTTTATGGAATGGCGCCGACATGTTTGGTGTGGGCGTTTCATCATTCGGCTATCTTGCGGGTGTGCACTATCAAAACCAGGCGCATATGGCGCCCTATATTTCCGCCATTGAAGACAAATCGTTTCCAATTTATCGTGCGTTGCGAACAACGCGGGAGGAACAACTTATACGTCAATTTGTACTCAAATTAAAGCTGGGGCAGATTGATTCGGGCGCATTTATGGATGAGTTCGGCGTCAATGTGATTGACCGTTGGAGAGACGTACTCAAGACCTATGAGAATGAGGGAATGATTGAAATTAAAGGCGACCAGATTAAGTTGACAAGAAGTGGTCTTCTTCAAGTGGATCGTCTACTGCATGGGTTCTTTCTGCCACAACACCGTGGTATTCGCTATACATGAATGATCAACACCAAGATGAATCGCAGCCTGGTTTGGATTCGCAGTGGACTTGCGACCCGTTGCACAGCTTCTGTCGCCGTCATGGACGGCCAACACCGGATTTTCAGCTTCTGAATGTCGCGGATATTCCAATGCCCTACCGCGATTTACTTGTCCATAAAGATGACATGACGCCAATTCTTCAGGCATATTACAAGCAACCGTTGGTCGTCCGCGTGCTCGATAAAGATATGGATCGGAACTGGTTGGCCCGTGAGGTGGTTCTCATTGGTGAATTGGATCAGGTCGTCGCGGAATATGGTGCTATCCGAATCAGGTTAGATCGCTTTGATGCTGATCCCCGGGAACTTATCACAGAGTGTCGCCAGCCACTGGGCGCCATTCTCGAACAGTTTCAAATTGAACACCAAAGTAGACCGACGCAGTATTTTCGTGTGGAAGCCGACTATGTCATGCAGGATACGTTGAGTGCATCGGTGGGCCAATGGCTTTTTGGGCGGCGTAATGTTTTGTCTGATGCGGGAGGCAATCTGCTGGCCCTGGTGGTTGAAGTTTTGCCCCCGAATCTGGAGCCACGATAAGGCGCGTAGGGACATGGAACACGTTCACTGTTACGACGCGGTTATTATTGGTGGTGGACCTGCAGGTTCAACGGCAGCCGCCGTGTTGGCAGAAAAAGGTCGACGCGTGGCGGTGCTCGAGAAGGAGTGTTTTCCTCGCTACCATGTCGGTGAATCACTTCTTCCCTATTGTTACTTTCCACTCCAACGGATAGGCATGATCGATAAGCTGAAGCAATCCGCATTTATAAAAAAGCATAGCGTCCAATTTGTTAGATGCGATGGCCGTGTCTCTGCTCCATTCTATTTTTTCCAGCATCTGGATCATGAAGCATCTCAGACATGGCAGGTCTCCCGCAGCAAGTTGGATCAAATGCTCATTGAAAATGCCGAAGAGTTTGGTGCATCCATATTTTATCAGACCGCGGCCAAACAGATTTTGACTCACGAGGATACGGTCGTTGGTGTTCAAGCACAGAAGCATGATGGTGAGCGGGTTGTGTTCAAAGCGCCAATTACCATTGATTGTAGCGGTCGTGACGGTTTTGCCATGACCCGAAATGATTGGCGGGTGCGTGATCCACAGCTTAGTAAGATTGCCATCTGGACCTATTATCGTGGGGCGGTTCGTGACCAGGGGCTTGATGAAGGTGCAACCACGGTAGCCTATGTGCCGGAAAAGGGTTGGTTTTGGTACATCCCACTGGCCGACGACATAGTGAGTGTGGGCATTACGGCCGAGCAGGCGTACCTTTATCGCGAGGGTAAGGATCTTCAGGAAATCTTTACGCGTGAAATTACCACCAACACCTGGGTGGAGCAGCACCTAGCCCCGGCACAACGGGTTGAGCGGTTCTGGGTGACCGGTGACTATTCCTACCGTTCACGATTTTGTGCGGCTGATGGGCTTGTGCTGGCTGGCGATGCATTTGCATTTCTTGATCCGGTGTTTTCATCTGGCATCTTTCTAGCCCTGCGTAGCGGTGAGATGGTGGCCGATGCAGTTGATTCAGCACTGACAGATGGGGACTTGTCTGCAGGTCAGTTTGCGGAATATAGTGAGCAATTTTGTGGTGGTATTGAAGCAATGCGAAAGTTGGTCTACGCCTTTTATGACAAGTCCTTTAACTTTGGCCAGTTACTTAATGAATATCCAGACTTGCGGGGGGATCTGACGGATTGCCTCATCGGCAATCTGTTTCGTGATTTTGATCCTCTGTTTGATGCGATTGCCCAGTTTGCTGATATCCCCCGACCGCTGACCTATGGCGGGCCTCAACGCAAAAATGTATGAGAATTGTTTATCTCACGCCCGGCACAGGTCATTTTCACTGCGGATCATGTCTGCGTGATGAGGCGTTGATCAAGGTTCTGAAAACCAATGGTCACGAGGTGACATGGGTTCCTCTTTATCTGCCATTGGTTTTGGATCAACTCGGCGGCCCCACTCCACCCCAACCGGTTAAACATATTCATCTGGGTGGCATCAATGCCTATCTCCAGCAGAAATCAGCTGTTTTCCGAAAGACTCCGGCTTGGATAAACCGGATTTTCGATGCACCTGGACTACTTCGGTGGGTGTCCCGCAAATCGAACATGACCAATGCGACGGCACTTGGGGATCTGGCATGTTCGCTACTTCGAGGAGAAGACGGCAATCAACACAGGGAACTTCAGCGTTTGGTCAAGTGGTTGCAAACGATTGGCCCGATGGACGTGCTCTGTCTTTCAAATGCACTATTGATTGGTTTGGCTAGCCAGATTAGGTCCAAGCTTGCAATACCAGTTGTTTGTACACTTCAGGGCGAAGATGTGTTTCTGAATTCCCTCCCGTCACCATATCGTGATGAATGTTGGCAGATAGTTAAAGAAGGTTGCAGGCATGTGAATGCATTTATTGCGGTCAGCCAATACTACGGTGACATGATAGCCAGTCGGTTGGAACTTCCAGCTAAGCGTATTCATGTTGTTTACAACGGTATTGATATAGATGGTTTCAACCCCGCCCCCGCCCCTCCCACCCCACCGGTGCTTGGCTATCTGGCCCGCTTGTGTCCTGAAAAGGGCCTGGATGTGATCATTGACGCCTTCATGATGCTAAAGGAGCGTGATCAGATTGAAGGTCTGCGTTTACATCTGGTCGGTGCAATCACAGGGGTAGACAGGAAATTTGTTGATGCACAGAAAAAACGGCTTCAGTCAGCTGGTGTGATGGATGTCGTGGCGATTACGAGCAACCCCACACGGCACCAGAAGCAAGAGATTCTCAGGGGTATGTCGGTGCTATCGGTTCCCGCTACATATGGTGAGGCCTTTGGCCTTTATGTTTTGGAGGCCTTGGCATCTGGTGTCCCGGTTGTACAACCGCGCTGCGGTGCATTTCCGGAATTATTAGCTAAAACCGGTGGCGGAATCCTGTATGAACCCGATGACCTCTATTCACTGGTTGAAAATATTGAATTACTGTTGTTAGATGAACACCGTCGCAGCCGACTTGGCAAGGATGGCAGGATAGGCGTTGCTGGGTATTTTGATGCGGATCGGATGGCAAAACAATTTGCAGATCTTTGTTCATCTGTGAAAACAGAGGGCTAGTGCCAACGGTCATTGCGGTTAAGGGCTCATCACCCCGTTAAGGATAAAAAATTGTGAAAACATTTCGTGACCGCCGAGCAATCGAAATTCCATTGACCGATGGTCCACGGTGACTGGACAAATCAGTCATTACACACAACACTGAGGGCTTCAAGTAACCGAATTAATGAAATCGTGAACATTTACGAGTTTAAATACCGTCGCCGAGTTGAGTTTTCTGAAACAGATAGTGCTGGCATTGTCTATTTCGCAAACTTCTATCGCTATATGGAAGAGGCTGAGCATGCATTCTTCCGCTCATTGGGGTTGTCAATTCATATCGGGACACCAGATGGTATTGTGACTGTACCACTTGTTCGATCGAGATGCGATTACTGCAAGCCACTTCGGTTTGAAGATGAGATTGAAGTTCATCTGATGGTCGCAAAGATTGGCGGTAAATCAATTCAATTCGATTTTCATATTAAGAAGACGGGCAATTCGGATGTGCCAGCCGTTCAGGTTGCTCGCGGTTCGTTGACAGTTGCGTGTGTTCTTCTGGATTCAGATCGTACGTTTATACGTTCCGTCCCGGTTCCGGATCAGCTTAAGGCGAAGATCCAAGAAGTGCCTGGTGCTTCCGGATAATCATTAGGTTGAGGATCGGTTATTACCGACAAATCAAATCTGTTAAAGTCTATATCCAGTGACTCGCGAACCGTTCACCACACCTCACGCTATCAAACAGCATCAGCTTGATGCTCTAAACCAGCTGATTGCGACGATTGCATCCTCCAATCAGTTTTATGGCAGTCGTCTGGTCAACGCCGGGCTTGATACGGGCGTGCAATCACTTAAAAGCTTTTATGAACGGATGCCGTTCACGATAAAAATGGATTTGATTGACGATCAACACAGTACGCCGCCGTATGGGACTAATCTTACCTATGCAATTGAAAACTATACGCGTTTCTGTCAAACCAGCGGGACCACAGATCAGCCCATGGTTTGCCTCGATACGCCGGATGATTGGCAGTGGATGCTTGATAATTGGCTGGAGGTCTTAGATGCAGCGGGCGTTCATTCGGGTGACCGGGCCCTTTTTGCCTTTTCATTCGGTCCATTTCTTGGATTTTGGACTGCATTTGAAGCTGCGGCACAGAAGTGCGTGTTGTGTATCCCAAGTGGCGGCATGAGCAGCGAAGCTCGCCTGCGGCTTATCATCGACCATGAGGTGACATTGCTCTTTTGTACTCCAACGTATGCCATTCGTCTTGCGGAGGTGGCACGGGAAACGGGTCTTGATGTCAGTAGGACACGGTTAAAGCGGATCATCGTAGCCGGCGAAACCGGTGGAAGTGTCACATCAACACGGCGTCACATTGCCCGTCTTTGGCCCGGTGCAGATGTATTTGATCACCATGGTATGACCGAGGTTGGTCCGGTCAGCTTTCAAAACCTCCAGCATCCCGGCGTGCTACACGTTATCGAGTCAGCATACATGGCGGAAATTGTGGATACCGACAATCAACAACCTGTTCATCCAGGGCAGGTTGGCGAACTGGTTCTGACCACTTTGGGCCGGCGTGGTGCTCCTTTGCTACGTTACCGGACGGGTGACCTGGTGCGCCAGTCAACATTAGATTGTTCGCGACTCGGTAGACCAGAGATGGCCCTTGATGGTGGAATTCTTGGCCGTTGTGATGACATGATCCTGGTTCGTGGTGTCAATGTATATCCCAGTGCCGTTGATCAGGTTATTCATAACTATGATGAGATTGCCGAATATCAAGTTGAGGTTCACGATGGTCAGGGATTGACCGAATTACAACTTCTGATTGAACCGCAACCGCAATGCCAGGACGTGATGGATCTTTGCGGACGATTAAGCGGTGAACTGCGTAACGTATTTCAACTTCGGGTGCCGGTGATTGCTAAGAATCCGGGAGAATTGCCCCGGTTTGAGATGAAAGCCAAACGCTGGGTTCGTATTGACCGCAATTGAGTCGACACATGGCAAATTACAATCCGATTTTAAAAATGGTCAATATTACCAAGCGATATGATGCAGTGAATGGTATGGATTCACCGTTGGTCCTGGACCAGGTCAATCTGTCACTTATGGCCTGCGATTCGGTTGCCATTGTTGGCCCATCTGGCTGCGGCAAGAGTACATTATTGAATCTGATTGGCGCTCTTGATCGACCTACGGCGGGTCAAGTGATTATTGACGGGACTGATCTAGGCACACAGGATGAACCCAGTCTTGCTTGGCTGCGTAATCAGCAGATCGGATTTGTCTTTCAGACACATCACCTGCTGCCGCAATGTACCGCGTGGGAGAATGTGTTACTTCCGACCCTGGTGCCCGGAAGCCGTTCCGTGAAGCCAGATGGGGTAGATACGGCCAAAAGATTGCTTGCCCGGGTCGGTTTGGCAGACCACATTCAGCATCACCCATCACAGCTTTCCGTCGGTCAGTGCCAGCGGGTGGCGGTGGTCCGGGCACTGGTTAATCAACCGAAAATTCTGCTTGCAGATGAGCCCACCGGGGCCTTGGATCAGGACGCAGCTGATTCGCTGACGGAGCTCCTGGTGGAATTGAATCGTGAAGAAAAGGTCACGTTGGTTGTGGCAACACATTCATCTGAACTGGCGGCCCACATGGCGCGGGTTCTGGAGTTGAAAAACCATACTCTTACCATGATTCACCATTAACACGTGAAGCAGTCGACTCTAATCTGGCGCAGCTTGCACCATTACTGGCGCACCCACCTCGGAGTGATGTTCGGCACCGCGGTCGGTACGGCGGTCATCGTCGGAGCTTTGACCGTTGGTGATAGCGTTCGGTACAGCTTGGAGAAAATGGCACTTGCTCGTTTAGGCGATGTCCAACTGGCCATGGTCTCGAACGTGCGATATTTTCGTGATGTCTTGGCGGATGAATTTTCTGCTGGGGTAAACCAGAATGCTACTGCTGTGTTGCAGTTGTCCGGCATTGTTTCACGTCCTGATGGTGCCCGGCGTGCAAACAATATCCAGGTACTTGGTGTTGATGGCGATTTCTGGAAATTTGCGGAAAAACCAATAGGCATGCCAAAGATTCATGCCGGGCAGGTCGTTGTGAACACACACCTGTCACGCCAACTGAATGTTAATGTCGGCGATGACCTGGTGATACGGGTTGAAACACCAGGCACATTGCCACGGGATATGCCGCTTGCGACTACCGAGGATATTTTTACCATTCTCCGCGCGGAAATCGTGGCCATCGCTGACGCGGGACAACTTGGAGACTTTTCGCTGCGGGCCAATCAGTTGCCGGCATTTAATGTGTTTGTGTCCCGACACTGGCTTGCTGGTCGTCTCGAAATCGGATCAAGGGCGAACATGTTACTCGTTGGTGGTCAGTCTCCGGGGTCTGTTGGGGAACTTGATCGAAGGCTGAATGATTGCTGGCAACTGGCTGATGCGGAACTCGAACTTCATGCGGTCGCGGAAAACGAACAGCTTGAACTCCGGTCCCGGCGTGTATTCATTGATCAGGCTGTAGGTCGTGAGCTTGATTTGCGGTTGATGCAAACAGGTATCAATTCACGTTCGCAGGACAAAAGGACCAGCATTCTTACATACTTTGTCAACAACATTCGTGCCGGCAACAGGTCCACCCCCTACTCAATGGTTAGTGCTGTTGAACCGTCGTGGATTGGCCGCACGGTGATTCCAGTCGATTTGGCTGATGATGAGATCGTTATCAACACCTGGCTTGCCGACGATCTTGCAGTTCAGGCCGGTGATTCACTTGTACTCAGCTATTTTGTGATGGAACCTTCTGCCCAACTGGTGGAACGTTCAACTAGTTTTCGCATCCGGCAAATCATCGAAATTGAAGGTTTGGCTGCAGATCGTGAATTGATGCCATCGTTTCCTGGTCTTGCCGACGCCGACCATTGTCGTCAGTGGGAACCGGGTATCCCAATCAACCTGGACCGTATACGCAACAAAGATGAGAAGTATTGGGATGTTTATCGCGGTACTCCCAAGGCATTTATATCACTGCAAGCCGGACAGAAGATATGGGCCAATCGGTTCGGTGATCGGACATGCATGCGAATTAACCCCGTGGACGATTCGTTTCATCAGGTTGAACAACAAATTCTTGGTGCAATACATCCAGCCCAGGTTGGTCTGGCGTTTAATGATGTCCGCTCAAGTGCGTTGGCTGCAAGCCGGGACTCCCCGGATTTTGGCATCCTGTTTCTTGCTCTCAGCATGTTTATCGTGATTGCGGCCGTGTTGCTTACCGTATTGCAGTTTGCCTTTGGTATTGATCAACGGGCAATCCAGATCGGCATATTGGTTTCATTGGGTTGGCCAGCCAGGATCGTGCGACGGGTAATGATGGCCGAAGGTGCCGTTTTGGCGTTCTTCGGATCGATCATTGGCTGTGTTGCTGGAATAATTTATACACGTCTGGTGTTAGCTGCATTGGATGGCATCTGGAGCGGTGCGGTAGCCGGTGTGGCGATCGCCTTCAACCCGCGCCCAGAATCATGGCTGATTGGTGGTCTGGTGGGTGTCCTGGTTGCCCTGCTCGCCATGAATTGCACACTTCGTTGCGTGACAAAGCGGTCACCCAAGCAACTCTTATCAGGGCCTGGCCTGGTGGTGGTCAAGAGGAATGTGAAATACTTTGGCGCGATTTTCTGGGTTGCGGTTACATGTATATTGGCATCGGTGGCCATTATTTTAATGATCTGGCCCCAGCAGGGATCGAGCCAGTCATATGCCGCTCGGTTTTTTATCACCGGTGTGCTTGTTCTGGCAGGAATGCTATGCCTGTGGCGATCCGTGATCGCGATGACCTGGCGGTCTAGGGTGATTCATGATCTGTCACTGGCTTATCTGGTTCTACGTAATACGACGCGGCGTACAGGGCGTAGTGTGGCAACAATCATCCTGTTGAGTTGTGGCATCTTCATTATCATTGCGGTTAGTGCAAACCGTCTTGATATCCAGGTAGATCAATATGATCGTGGTGCAGGTACCGGCGGATTTGCACTCTTTGGGCGTACGGCCCTCCCGTTATACCAGGACCTCAATACCACGGATGGGCGCAAGTCATGGGGTTTCGATGGGCAGGATCTTCAGGATGTTGACATCTTGCCCATGCGTATACGTCATGGTGATGACGCTAGTTGCCTGAATTTAAACCGAGCGCAATCACCGACATTAATCGGTGTGAACTCCGGCCAACTGGCCGAACGGGATGCCTTTCGTTTCACCAAAAGAGTTTCCCGGGACTTGCAGCGTGACGGCTGGCATCTTCTTGATGTTGCGCTTAGTTCACCTGATGAGATTCCTGCCATTGCCGATCAGGCAACTGTACTGTGGGCCCTGGGAAAGAAACTCGGAGATACCCACCGGTACGTTGATGAGTATGGTCGACCCTTCCAAATAAAGTTTGTTGGCCTGTTGGAAAATTCCATTCTTCAGGGCAATATCCTGATCAGTGAAGATATGTTTGTTGACCGGTTCCCGACCAGTAGCGGTTACCAGTTGTTTCTTGTTGATGTTCCGGTTCATGCCGTTACAGTTGTGCATGAATCGCTGACACGAGCACTTGAACCTATCGGGATGGAATTATCATCAACCTCCGAGCGGCTAGGAGCTTTCAATGCCGTCCAAAACACCTACCTTGCTATATTTCAGGCATTGGGTGGTCTGGGAATGTTTTTAGGAAGCATTGGTCTGGGGATGGTGGTGATGCGTAATGTCCTGGAGCGGGCCCCGGAATTGGCTCTTATGCGCGCGATCGGCTTTAGCCGTTGCCAATTAAGGCGCATGATCATATCTGAACATGCTTTGCTCCTGGTGGTTGGTCTGTTTTGTGGAGTAACTGCGTCACTTATCGCTGTGATTCCCATGGTAAGATCAGGTGGACAAGGTGCGCCATGGGGTTTGACCGTTATGATTTGTACAGCAGTGTTTGTCAGTGGTTTGTTCTGGGTATGGGCTGCCTCGGCGCTTGCTCTTCGCCGTTACCTTCTTGATGCTTTACGTCATGAATAATATCTATTACGGTACTTGCTGTGAATTATTAAGGAGATACATATGGATTTGGATGTTCCAAGCGCTGAATACGAGCAGATTGAGAAAATGATTGCTAGCGATGCCAGCCCGGTTGGTATTGATGCCAAGAAGACGCACATTATTATCATTCGAAAGCTATTGGAGATCGAGCGTCGTCTAGCAAGGCTTGAAATAGAATCCTGACCGGTTGTTGGTACTCATGGCAAAGGCAGGATCCACTCCTGGCTGCTGCCTATGAAACCACAATGTTCTAGAGTTCACCACATGTACAACCTGAAACCTCATTATCCCTACACAATGCCGACGGTCAGCGTTTTTCGTGATCCCAGGCCGTGGGAACAAGGAGGGATGAGATATGGCCGAAACACCGCGTTGTCAGTTACCTTCCTGACCGACCCAGACAAGGCGCAGCAGCTCTTGCCATCGCCATTTCGATTGGGTGACGAATCGCTTGTCAGCGTTTCGGTCGTGGAGTGCGAGGACGTCGATTGGCTGGCAGGCAAGGCTTACAATCTGGTTGGTGTTGATGTGGCTGCTGTTTTTGATGGCAAGCAGGACAAGGACGTGCGTGGTGCTTTCGCGGTGGTCATGTGGGAAAACATGTCTGAGCCCATTATTGGTGGTCGTGACCACAGTGGTGTGCCAAAAGTCTATGCCGACATTCCGGACCTCATACGCCACGATGACGCCTGTAGTGGTACGGTATCCCATTTCGGTCATCCGATATTGGAGATGTCTGCCACCGGCTTGGAGCCATCATCTGCTGCTGAGCGCAAGCAAATCGAAACAGTGAAACGAGATGCTAATTGGATGAATCTCAAGTACTTCCCCAATGTCCAGAATGACGGGGCGGACGTATGCTATGCCTGTACCTATCCCGCCAGCGGGGTCTGTGCCGAAGCATGGCGGGGCAAGGGCCAGATCAGTTTCCACGAATCTAGCTTTAAAAAAAACCCAACCCAGTATGTACTTATCAATCTGTTGGCGGATCTGCCTGTACTTGAGGTGCGTCATGCACAAATGATCGTTTGGGAGCCATTTATGGCGCTTGATCGATTACCCCGCATATTACGCTAGCCATTCATATGGTAGGTGCGAGTTTGGCGTTGTTTCCGGTATCGCATGTGCCTGTTGATCCACCTGACGCGGCCCCATCTTTACGTCGTGTCTGCGTGTGACTGGCAGATACAGGGTGAGTTGAATTTCCACTCGCTAGTTTTCATGGACCATTTCCCAGGCTGTTCCGATACGGCGGTGGTTGTCTTCAATCCACTCATCCAGTGTTTTTCCAGGTACCGGTTGTAACTCGGTTAAAATTGAGTTGCGCCCACCTCGTTTAAGGTAACCAGTTTCGAGTAAAGTCGACAACGTTTCGGCAAGTTCGGGAATATCAATTTCACCATCGGTGTATCCGATAGGCGGATGCAGGTCGCCGTAGTAGGGGTTTTCCTTGTTCTTGATCACACAGTTACCCAGGTGAACACGGTTCAGGTATGGTGCACACCTTCGAATAGCCTGTTCCAAAGATTCATCCAAAAGTCGGATGTGGGCCACATCAAGAAGCAGTCCAATGTTATCCACATCTGGTTTTAATGATTGGATCAACTGGACCGCTTCCTCGCTGGGTCCACAGAGGAACTTTTTATCAACGTGACGATCAAATATTTCCAGCGTGGCGATCATGTCATGCTTGTGCAACTGTTCGCACAGCCATCGGCACAGGGTTTTAAAGCATTGTATTGCTTGCGGCCGTTCCCCTTGAGGCACATCAATTCCTGACATGAAGATAAACTGCCTGACTCCAATTGCCGCCGCGATGTCGATCTGATCAAGCAGGATCATCTTGATCAGATCCTGCTGCTGTTTGTTTGTGGTCCCCAGGCAGATTTGTCGTGCCGGAAACAAATGGATGGCATAGGCGGTGTCATGCAACCTTTCGGAGGAAGCACGAAGTTTGGGGATCAGGCGGTGACGTAGTGCGTTGTCCCAAGGCATGGCCACATCAAACGTGGCCATGTCACGACGTTGAATGAATTGTTCGAGTGAGTCAGCGTGGACCTGGGGATCGTGGACACAACTTGGATAAAATAGATGGTGGACCAACCCAACCGTAGCGAAATTTTCTAGCGGTTCTTTCATTGATTGGATATGGTAGCAATTAGTCGCCACTATCGACGAGTGTTGTTCGGCCTGCTAAAATGATGTGCAAGATAACAGGGTTCTATTTTGGGCAACACAGGTCTCATGAAACCACTTTAACGGATAGCCAGAGAAATGCCTGAACAGATTATTGATGAGCGAGACTGGTCCGCATTAACGATTGGTGAGCAGATTAAACAAATCGAGGTAGAGGGTTATCTCGTCTTGCCCGACCTGTTGGATACCGAACACATTGGGCAACTCAAAAAGCAGCTTTCCGGTTTTGAGTATACGGCGGTCGACTACAGTATTTACCAGAAGGGTATTAAACGCCTGGAATTTCGAGGCGGTTCAATTACGGAACTCATCGGTTATCCACCGACGATCGCATTCCTCAAGGAAATATTTGGCGACGAGGTGATCATGATGAGCTATACCACTTCGAGGAGTGAACCGGGTCATCCCGGTATCAGTCTGCACGCTGACGGCCAGCCTTATGGCTCGGAAATATTTGGTTATCAAGGCAGCTGTCCATTCCTTGTTCGCGTGCTGTATTATCTCGATGACCTGACTAAGGATATTAGTCCATTTCGAGTGGTTCCGCGGTCTCATCTTTGTCTGCATGAGCAGGCGAATCCTTACGGTCGTTATCAATCACACCCCGAAGAGGTCATGGTACCCGTTAAAGCTGGTTCGGCGGTGCTAATCAATCATCGCGTCTTTCACGGGAATTATCCGAATGTTGGCGACAAGCCTCGTTCCATGTTGGCAATTGCCTACCGTCCTGGTTGGGCTGGGCCGGTACAGGAAGTTGAACCATGGGATTCCGAGAAGCTTGCTGCTTTACCAGATCACATTAAACCACTGTTGGCGGATCCCAACACCCGACACTGGGATTTCGGTGGTAGTAATAAGCCAAAGGGTATGATAAGTGAAGCACCGGGTATGAATCCCAGTCGCTGGGATCGAGTATAAGAAATATCCACAGATGGTTGGCGAACTGCGTAAACCGGTCATCGGTCTGATTGGCGGGATAGGATCTGGCAAGAGTCTTGTTGCCAGCCAGCTACAGGACCTCGGCTGTGGGGTTATTGATGCCGATAAACTGGCAAGGACCGCCTTGAATGCGCCGGGAGTTAAAGCGAAACTGCTCAAGTGGTGGGGGCCGAAAATACTGGATGGGCAAGGACGTATCGATCGATCAGTCGTGGCCAAAATTGTCTTTGCTGATCCAAGCGAGCATCAACGGCTCGAAAGCATTATTCATCCGGTTGTGCACCGCCAACGCATGATTATTGGCCGTCAGTATGCAAATAACCCCCAAGTTGTTGCTGTCGTAGAAGATTGCCCTCTTCTACTGGAGGTGGGTCTTGACAAACAATGTGACACGGTTATCTTCATTGACACCCCCCGGCCGGTTAGGTTGGCACGGTTGGTGGCCAGCAGAGGCTGGTCCGAACAGGACCTTGCTCAACGTGAGAAACATCAGATAACACTTGACAAGAAGGTGAAAAGCGCCGATTATATAGTAATCAACAATGCCACTGAAGCTGAATGCTTGGCACACGTTCGTGGCGTTCTTTCCCAAATACTCCGATTAGGTAACGAATCACACGTCGGCAGTTGAACCGACTCATCGTAGCGTACGTCACACAGACTGACCTTTTCCCGGAACTTTCTCAGGCTTTGTCAAACGGAATTGGCACTGGTCATACCCCTTAGTGTTTTTAGA
>Ga0310125_10000794_pt1 | contig 15517 bp, 10 predicted proteins | sample CB11b_Tmax_Bot8__FD_203508 | JGI IMG/M metagenome (GOLD analysis project Ga0310125, IMG submission 203508) | Marine microbial communities from Western Arctic Ocean, Canada - CB11b_Tmax_Bot8 | ecosystem: Environmental > Aquatic > Marine > Oceanic | place: Canada: Western Arctic Ocean | collected... | reverse complement strand
TCGCGGCGGTGGGCCGCGGCGTCGGGCGGTTGACTCCGTAGGCTTCCAGCGTGCTGCGGGTTTCGCCGCTGAGATCGGTCAGTTCCGGCGCGGCCGACTGCATGCGGAAGGCGAGTTCGTACTGGGCGATGCGGCTGGCGATTTCCGGGTCGCGGACGTCTCGGAAACGGATCGCGTTGAGTCGTCCGAGTGCATCGAGCGTGCGGCGTTGGCTGGCTGGGGCGATGCCGGGTGGATTGGAGAGGTAGAGGATCGGGTCGCCCTGGGGCTGGAAGGGGACGCCCTGGTAGGTCGAGGGCAGGAACCCGCTGGTCCAGTTCGACGACCCCCCGCTGGCACCTCGCCCGGCCGCCAGTACCACGTAGCCGGGCAGGTTGTCCGACTCGGTTCCCAGCCCGTAGGTCAGCCAGGCCCCGATCGAGGGTCGTCCCATTTCGGCCTTGCCACAGCTGAGCAGCAGCTGGCCGGGGTGGTGATTGAACTGTTCGCCGTGGACGGTGCGGATCAACGCGATCTCGTCGGCTTTGTCACCGATGTGGCTGATCATGTCCGAGTACTCGATGCCACACTCGCCACGAGGTTGGAACGCTGCGGGTGACCCCTTGAGCACGGCCTTGTCGCGGTTGATGAAGGCGAACTCGGTGGCACCCAGCAGAGAGTCGGGCATCTTCTGGCCGTCGCGGCTGTTGAGGATCGGCTTGGGGTCGAAGAGGTCGACGTGGCTGGGTCCGCCGGCCATGAAGAAGAAGATGCACCGCTTGGCGGTGGGGGCGAAGTGGGGCGGGGAGAGGCCGGCGGGGGACTCGTCGGCCAGCAGCGAAGCCAGCGCGACGCCGCCCAGGCCCGAGGCCGAGGAGGCGAGGAACTCGCGGCGGGTGGATTCGAGTGTGTGCATGAGAGGTTGGTCCCGCCTGCGGCGGATGCCTACTCGCGGTTGAGGAATTCGTCGAGATTCAGGAGTGTTCGAGCCACCGAAATCCAGGCAGCTGTGCTCGCCAAATCATGGCTGGGTGTCTTGGACCTGCCCACGACCTGCCGGGCTTCGTCGAGGTGCCTGGCAAACCAAGCCTGTTCCACGGCGTACAGGTTTTCGAGGATGCTGAGTTCTTCGGTGGAGAGTGGTCGAGAGAGTGATGCGAGCGCGGCCTGGTTGAGTCGCTGGGTGGGGGATGAGGAGCCGGAGGCGATCCGCTGTCCCAGGGCCTGGGCACACTCGAAGAAGACCGGGTCGTTGAGCGTGGTCAGGGCCTGCAGTGGAGTGTTGGACCGGTTGCGTTGAGCGAGGCAGACGTTGCTGCCGGGGCTGTCGAAGATCATCAGGCTGGGGTAGGGGTTGGTTCGCTTGAAGAGGATGTACATTCCGCGTCGGTAGCGGTCGGGTCGATTCGAGACGATCCAGCGGGTCTTGTACTTGTAGGCGAGCTCCTCGGTGCCGCCTGGCTTGACCGGATGGATGGTGGGCCCACCGACCTTCCTGTGCAGCAGTCCCGCGGCGTCCAGGAACAGGTCGCGGATGATCTCGGCCTCGACCCGGTAGCGACCCTGTCGAGCCAGCCAGAGGTTGTCGGGATCGGCCGAGGTGAGACGGGGTGTGAGGTGGGACGACTGGCGATAGGTGGCGGAGGTGACGATGGTCCTGACCAGAGCCTTGCGGTCCCAGCCGCTTTGAGTGAAATCGAGGGCGAGCCAATCGAGCAGTGCGGGGTGGGTGGGCGGGGTGCCCTGGCTGCCGAAGTCGTCTCGCGAGGCGACCAGTCCGCGGCCGAACAGGTGGGCCCAGGCGTGGTTGACGGCGACGCGGGCCGACAAGGGGTTTTGCGGTCCGACCAGCCAGCGGGCCAGATCGAGTCGATCGGGGGACGTGTTGCGGGGCTTGAGTGGCGGGAGCGAGACAGGTGTGGCCGGCTGCACGGCTTGGCCCTTCTGCTTGAAGTCGCCTCGCAGCAGCACGTGAGTCACCTTGCGGTCCTTGCCGCGTTCGGCGACCGTCATCACGTACGGCTTGGGCAGGTGCCGTTTCTGGACACTGACCTGGGCCATGGCCTGGCCCGTGTCGTCGTGGCGGCCGTCGAGTGTGTTCCAGAATTCGGCAGCGGATTGCTGTTGAGCGGGTGTGAGTGTGTCGGCGGGTTGGGTGAGCAACCTGGCGAGAGAGTCGGGGAGGCCGAGCTTCTTGACCTGGCCGGCGATGTCGGTGGTCTTTTGTCCGAGAGACTTCTGCCAGGCGGCGAGGCTGGCGTGCTGTCTCATGGCTGCCAGAGTATCGCGGCGTGCCTTGAGCGTGGCCTGTTGCTGTTTGACCCTTGCGAGTGCCGCCTGGTAGGTGGCACGGTCGGCGGGTGAGCCCTCGATCGCGATATCCTTTTCATCGATGTTGTTGAAGAAGGCATAGAAGGAATAGAAGTCGGATTGCGGGATGGGGTCGTACTTGTGGGAATGACATTGAGCACATCCCAGCGTGAGGCCGAGTACGGATGTGGCGGTGGTGTTGACCCGGTCGACCGTTTCGCGGTTGCGGTAGTCGTCCTTGTTGATCCCCGACTCGTTGTTCTTGATGTTCATCCGGTGCAAGCCGGTGGCGATCTTCTGTTCGAGCGTCGAGCCTGGCAGCAGGTCGCCGGCGAGTTGCTCTTTGATGAACTGGTCGTAGGGCTGGTTGCGATTGATCGAGTTGATGACCCAGTCGCGGTATCTCCACGCATTGGGTCTCACGTCGTCACGTTCGTAACCGAAGCTGTCGGCGTAGCGAGCCAGATCGAGCCAGTGTCGCCCCCAGCGTTCTCCGAAGTGGGGTGAGGCGAGCAGTTGATCGACGAGTTGCAGGTAGGCGTCGTCGGAGGGGTTGGCGACGAATCTTTCGATCTGTTGCTGGCTGGGCAGCAGGCCGACGAGGTCCAGCGAGAGGCGTCGGACGAGCGTGTGGGGGGCGGCCTGTTGTGAGAGGCCGAGTTGGCGGGGCTGGAGGCTGGCGATCACGAAGCGATCGATGGGCGAGCGGACCTGTTTTCGGTGTTGCCGGGGGACCGAGGGGGGCCTTGTGCGACGTGGTGGCACGAATGACCAGTGCTTTTCGTAGCGAGCTCCCTGGGCGATCCAGGTTTCCAGCAGAGCAATTTCGGCGGGGGAGAGCGGCGGGGCATCGTGCGGCATTCGCAGCTTCGAGTCGCTCGAACGGACCCGGGCCAGCAGATGGCTCTGGTCGGGACGACCCGGGACGATGGCACGGTGCTTGGAATCGGTCCGAGCCGTCGCCTGACCCCGCTGGTGCAGTGCCAGTCCACCCTCCTGGTCGGCCGGTCCGTGGCAGGCGAAGCACTTGGTGGCGAGCAGAGGTCGGATGTCGCGGCTGAAGCGTACCGTCGGGACCGGCTTGTCGGCTGCGGTGGCTGCGGGGGCTGCGGTGGTGGCTGCCAGGCAGGCGAGCAGCATCGAGAGTCGACGGGTGGGTGTCTTTCGGGTCATTTCTTGTGAGCCGGTGTGGCCAGCTTGCGTTGGATCAGCCACTCGACGAAGGCGAATCGCCACTTGTTGATCGGGGTTCCGAGGTCTCGGACTCCATACCCGTGTCCTCCTTTATCGCGGATGAAGGTGGTGCAGGGTACCCCGGCTTTGCGGCAGGCATCGGCAAACAGAAGAGTGTTGTCGACCAGCACGCCTCGGTCGTCGCGGGCGTGGGCCAGGAAGCAGGGGGGCGAGTTGCGTGTCACGTTGAGGTTGCAGGAGTAGTCCTTGATTTGACTGGGGCTGGGTTTGGGGCCGAAGAGCAGCTGCTGATAGCGGGTACCGGCCACCTTGGTCTTCATCGTTAGTAGCGGGTAGGCGGCTGCGAAGAAGTCGGGTCGGGTGCTGTGACGCATCAGCGGGTCGGGTTGTTTGGGGTCTCTGGGTGTGTAGCGTGTGGCGGCTGTTGCGGCGAGGAATCCGCCGGCGGAGAACCCAAACACGCCGACCTTGCCGGGGTCGATATTCCACTGTTTGGCTCGAGCCCTCACGGTACGGATCGCTCGTTTCATGTCGGCTTCCATGGGTCGGATGCCGTAGAAGTGGCTGGTGGTTTTGGCGGTACGGAATTTCAGCACGACGCCGATGACGTTGTGTGGGGCGAGGAATCGGGCGAGGTCGTTGCCTTCCTTGTCGATCACGATCCGTGCGAGGCCACCTCCGGGGCAGATGATGATCGCGGCCCGCGGTTCCTTGCCGGGTGTCTCGGGCAGGTGCACGGTCAGCGTGGGTCGATGGACGTCGTGGATACTGCGATCGATCAGGGTTTTGCCGTTGCCACGCTCGACGACTTTTTCAGTTTCGGTGATGCCTTCGGAACCGGGTGGGACACCGGGCCACAGCGGGATGGTGATCGTGCGGCCGTGGGCGGGTCGGGGTACGAAGAGCCAAGCCCCGATCAGGAGGCTGATGAAGAGTCGCTGCACACCCGGATTCCCTGGTAGTTGCGGTAGGCCAGGCTATGCCTGACGAATCGGCCAGCCAGCCCAACCGCCCCAATTGTGCCGTGTGGCGGCGGGCCGGGGAAGCGGGTTGTTGTTCGTGGCAACTCTGCAGGAGTATGATCGGCGGTTGGAGCCTGGCATGTGGGCCAGGTGGAATCCACAGCGAGAGCCAACCATGAGACGACGCGACTTTCTGGCCGGAACCGGTGCAGTGGGACTGGCAGCACCGGGATTGGTATCGGCGGCGGTACTGGGTGCCAACGAGCGATTGAACATCGGCGTGATCGGGGTCGGTGGCCGCGGTGCCGGCGACCTGGCGGCGGTGGCTGGGGAGAACATCGTGGCGTTGTGCGATGTTGATTCCGGTCGGTTGGCAGCGGCTGCCAAGAGGCACGCCCGGGCCAAGACCTATGCCGATTACCGCAGGATGCTGGACCGCAGCGACCTGGATGCGGTGGTGGTGGCCACTCCGGATCACCACCACGCGGTGGCCACGATGCGTGCCCTGCGTCGAGGCCTGCACGTCTACTGCGAGAAGCCTCTGACTCACACCGTGCACGAAGCTCGCGTGTTGGCCAAGGAGGCGGACAAGCGCAAGGTTGCCACTCAGATGGGGACTCAGAACCACCAGCACCCCGGCTACCTGCGGCTGGTTGAGTTGTTGGAGACCGAGGCGGTGGGTGCGATCCGCGAGGCTCACATCATCACAGATCGACCGGGCCGCTGGTGGCCCCAGGGGGTGGCCGTACCAACGGATCGTCCCAAGATTCCCTCAACATTGTCCTGGGACCTGTGGCTGGGTCCGGCCGCGAAGCGCGAGTACCACCCGGCGTTCGTGCCGTTCCGCTGGCGGGGCTGGTGGGACTTTGGTTGCGGGGCGATCGGGGACATGGCGATTCACCTGATGGACCCGACCTTCTGGGGCCTGAAGCTGGGCGGCAAGGTCCGTGTCTCGTCGATGGGCCCGCGTCCTCAGTCCCACAGTGGTCCGACCTGGATGATCACGAAGTTCGAATTCGGCCAGCGGGGCAAGCGGGCGCCGGTGGACGTGTTCTGGTACGAGGGCGTGGCGAGGCCTCCCGAGCCGGTCGCCCGGGAACTGCCGATGAACGGATCGTTGTTCATCGGCGAGAAGGGCCGCATCGCGTGTGCTCATGGCGGGGCGCCGCAGCTGTTGCCGGTCGAGCAGTTCAAGGACTTCAAGCCGCCTGAGCCCTACCTGCCCGCTTCGCCGGGACATCACCAGCAGTGGATCACCGCCTGTAAGACGGGCAGCCCGACGGGCAGCAACTTCGGCTATGCCGGGCCGTTTACAGAAATCGTGTTGCTGGGCAACGTGGCCTACCGGGTGGGTGAGACAATCGAGTACGACCCGAAGAAGCTGAAGGTGACCAACAACACCGCGGCCAACGACTTGTTAAGCAAGGACTATCGCAAGGGCTGGGGGTTGTCTGAATGAGTCACGACCTGACGCGACGCCAACTGCTGCAAGTGGCCGGTGGTGCGGCGATCTCGGGTTCGGCGAGCCTGGCCAACGAGGCTCTGGGCGGCGCGGCCGGGGTCGACGTCATCGATTGCCACACTCACTTCTATGATCCGACCCGTCCCGAGGGGATTCCGTGGCCGCGGAAGGGGTCGCCGCTCTTTCGCACCGTGTTGCCCAAGCACCTGCGGGCGGTGCCGCAGGCTCTGAAGGTGACCGGGACGGTGATAGTCGAGGCGAGCAGTCGGCTGGAGGACAACCAGTGGTTGCTGGACATCGCCAGGGACGATCCGTTTGTGGTGGGCATCGTGGGTCATCTGGATCCGTCGGACCCGAAGTTCCCCGAGCACGTCAAGCGGTTTGCCCGGAACAAGCTGTTCCGGGGGATCCGGGTGGGCGAGGGCCAGGTCGCGGGTCGGTTGAAGTCCGATTCGCTAGACCCCTTCAAGGTGTTGCAGGACCACGATCTCGAGTTGGACGTCAACGGCGGACCGGTGGCTCCGCTGGTGGTCAGCCGCCTGGCGGCCCGGATGCCGGGCTTGCGGGTGTTGCAGAACCACATCGGCAACGTGGCGATCACCGGCGATCCGCCTCCGAAGGACTGGGTGTCGAACATCCGTGCCGCGGCCCGGTACAAGAACGTCTTTTGCAAGGTGTCGGCGATGGTCGAGGGTGCTACCCGGGGCGGCGGCAAGGCGCCCCGCGACGTGGCGTTTTACAAGCCATACCTCGACGTGGTCTGGAGTGCGTTTGGGAACGACCGGGTGATCTACGGCAGCGACTGGCCGGTGTCCGAGCGTGCGGCCGATTACAAACAGCAGCAGCAGATCGTGCTCGACTACGTCAGCGATCTTGGTGAGAAGGCGGTCTCGCAGTTCTTTTCACTCAATTCGAAGCGGGCCTACAAGTGGGTTGAGCGTAAGGGGCGGGTCAAGTCGTGATGCGGATCCGCGAGCGGTGGGTGGCCGCAGTGCTGGCGGTGCTGATGACCGCCGCCGTGGTTTCGGTGGCCGGTGAGCGGCTCGAGGAGCGTGTTCGACTCGAGGGTTACGTCGGCGGTCCCTACAAGCTGCTGGTTCGAGATTTCAACGGCGATCGACGTCCGGATGTGCTGATCGGGTTTCGGAACCTGGGCGTTCTGCAACTGGCGATCGGGGACGGTCGGGGGGGCGTCGCGGACCGTACCCAGGCGGTGCTGACGGACCTGTCGGGCCGCGAGTACGACCGTTCGACCGACGCGGCGTGCTGGTCCGAGCCTCATGTGCACAACCTGCACTCCGCGGACATCAACGGCGACGGGTTGCTGGACGTGGTTGTCGGCGTCGGAGGTCTTTCGACGGTCAAGACAGGTCGAGTGGTGGTTGTGGTGGGCGAAGCCGGCGGGCGATTCAGGATGGTGGCCGAGTTCCTGTTGCCAAGCGAGGCGAAGGGAGTGCGTTTTGCGGACCTGGACCGCGACGGACGTCTGGACCTGCTCTACACCGCTCGCGGTTCCGGTTACAAGCACGATTTGACCGTGGGCGAGTTGCACATCCGCCGCGGGCTGCCGGGCTTACAGTTCGGCCCGGCCGTGGTGATGCCGGCCGGTCGGTCGGCCTATTCGATCGACACCGGTGACCTGGACGAGGACGGGTTTCTCGACGTGGTGATTCCCAACGAGCACGACGATCGGGTGACGTATTGTCTGAGCCCGGGTCGGGGCTGTTTTTCAGCGGCAGCGGCCCAATCGCAGCGGCAATGGTCGGTGCGATCGGTGCAGGCGACCCCGATTCCCGGCAAGCGGTCTCACGCGGTCAACGACGCCCGGGTGGCCGATCTGGACGGCGACGGCCACCTGGACCTGGTGACGGCCAACCTGGGCACATCGACCATTTCGACGTTCCGCGGCCGGGGTGACGGGAGCTTCGAGAAGGACAGGCAACTGGAAGCGGGCAAGAACGGGGCTTTTCTGGGCCTGGGTGACCTGGACGGCGACAAGGACCTGGACCTGGTGATCACTCACTGGACCGAGTCATTTGTGTCGGTGTTCCTGAACCGGGGCGACGGCACGTTTGCCGCAGGCACGGTTCATCCCAGCGGTCTGGGCAGCTACGGCGTCGACGTGGCCGATCTTGATCTCGACGGTCATCTCGACATCGTGTCGGCCAACTACCGCGACACGACGATCTCGATTCTCAAGGGCCGCGGCGACGGGACGTTTGCTCCGACGGTGACGCTGCCGCGAGGTCTGCGGGTCAGCGGAGGTCGGATCGGTCCAGCGCCTTGATCGGAAAGAGCTTCGAGGATCTGTGTTCGCGTGTCATCAGGTCTCGGATCCTGGCCACGACGTCGGGGTGCCTGGCGGCCACGTCGGTTGATTCGGCGATGTCGGCCTCGAGGTCGTAGAGTTCGATCTTGAGTCGATTGGGGTTGTTGGGTCGAGAGAGCCGTTGCCGGATCCCTTTCCAGCGACCCATCCAGACGGCCTGTTGACCGCCGTAGCCGGAGAATTCTCGATAGAGGAACGGGCGAGTTGGCTGGCGTTTGCCCAGGAGTGCGTTGGCGATGCTGATGCCGTCGACACCCCTGGGGACTTTCTGTCGGCTGCCGGTCAGTGCGAGCAGCGTGGGGATCCAGTCCTCGAACCCGGTGACGACATCCGAGGATGAGTCGGATTCGACGCGGCCGGGCCAGCTCACAATCAGAGGCACGCGGACGCCTCCTTCGTAGAGTGAGCCCTTGAGGCCTCGCAGCGGCTTGACGCTGGCGAAGAAGTCGTAGTCGACCTCTCGCTTGAGGTGCGTGGTGCCGTTGTCGGAGGTGAAGACGACGATCGTGTTTTTTGCCAGCTCGAGAGTTTCGAGCAGGTCGAGGATGCGTCCGACGTAGGTGTCGAGCCGGGTGATCATCGCGGCGTATGCGGCTTTTGGTGTGAAGTGAGGTGTATAGCCACCGCCGGTCAGCTTGGTGAACGGCGGGTCGTTCCATTTCAGGTCGAGGTAGGGCTTGAGAGCTTCGTCGGGGACGTGCAGTGCGAGGTGGGGGATCACCGAGGGGTAATAAAGGAGGAACGGTCGGTCCTTGTTCTGGCGGATGAACTGCAGGGCCTGGGCATTGATGCGGTCGGGGGCGTAGTCCTGGCCCTTGAAGCGGCTGTAGTTGCCCGGGTTGGTGGTGTCGGTGTCCTTGGGAAAGCGTGCATGGCCGCCGACGGGCGGGTTGTTCTTGAGTGGGATTCGCTTGTTGTCGCTCCAGAGGTATGAAGGGTAGTAGCTGTGAGCGTGTCGCTGGCAGTTGTAGCCGAAGAAGCGATCGAAACCCTGTTTCAGCGGACCGCCTTCGGATCCGGGGGGACCGAGTCCCCACTTGCCGAAGGCACCGGTGGTGTAGCCTTCTTTCTTGAGCAGTTCGGCGAGGGTGACTTCGGTGGTGGGGATGGGGACTTGGCCTTCGGGGCGGACTTCCTTATTACTGCGGACAAAGGCGTGGCCGGGGTGTTTTCCGGTCATCAGCACGCAGCGGGACGGCGCGCACACGGCGTTGCCGGCGTAGTTGTGCGTAAACCGCATGCCGCTTCTGGCCAGTCGATCGATGTTGGGGGTACGGATCTTTTTTTGTCCGTAGCAACCCAGTTCGGCGAAGCCGAGGTCGTCGGCCATGATGAACACGACGTTGGGTGGTTTCACGGCACGAGCGGCGTGGGCGGTTGAGGCGATCGCCGTCAGGAGCAGCAGGGGCACGGTGGCCAGGGCCAGGCGAGTGGTCAGCATCTGGAGTCTCCCGGTTTTGTGAATCAGGCCGATGCCGCCGGCGCGGTTGATTCCTCGGCATAGACCCGGTCGAAGGACTCCAGCGCGATCCCACCCAATTGCTCGGCAATGAACCGGTATCGGTGGCGGTGGAGGTCCCATTTCCTGAGTCGAGGCAGTTGTTCGAGCCAGTCGCAGAGGTGCACGATGCAGAGGTCGGTGAACTGTTCCTGGTTCATCTCGATCGATTTACCGTTCAGCCGGTTACGAATCGAGAAGGGGGCAGCGGTTTCGAGTTGTTCGTCGAAGGTCGAGCGGTCCATCACGCAGTTGACCCAGGCCACGAATTCGGCACGGTCGCCGATCAGTTCGCGGACCTGATCGCGTTGTTCCAGCGGCAGCGCGAACTTCTGAAACATCTCGGTGCCGTAGATCGAGTGAAACATGCCGGCGCGGCAGACCTCGGTCGTGGCGTCCCAGGCCCTGAGGTCGTTGTAGACTCCGACGAGGTGAGCCAGGAAGGCGGTGCCGGTGTGCGGGACCGATTCGGTACCCAGGTCACGCAGAAATCGGGTCATCGCCTTGTATTGCGGATCGGTCATGGCTGGGCCTGGTGAGTGGGTCGGACATGTCGGGTACACACTACTCGAAATCGACCTCGAGCATCTTGCCTCGGAGTTGGGACAGGGCTTTGCGTTCGTCGGGCATCGGGGTCTTCTCTTCGCGGCCGAGCATGGTTTCGAGTCGCGTGACCTGGCCGACCAGTTCGGCGAGCGATTCGGGGGTCAGTGCTCCCTGGTGGTCGTCGCCGGGCATGCGGGTGTGGTAGGTGAAGTGCTTTTCGAGCACCGTGGCACCCAGGGCGACCGCCGCCAGACAGGCCTCGATCCCGCGGCTGTGATCGCTGTAGCCGATCGGGATCCCGGGGAACTCCGCCTGCATGGCCCGGATCGCCAGCAGGTTGACGTTGGGATCCTCGGTCGGGTACTGGCTGACGCAGTGCAGCAGCGAGAGATTCTCGATCGAACCCAGGCACTGCACCGCAGCCGAAATCTCTTCGAGCGTTGATCCTCCGGTTGAGAGGTAGACGGTGTCGACCTGTTCGGACCGGTCGTTGACGTGTTCGAGCAATTCGATGTCGACGATGCGGCTCGAGGCAAGTTTCAGGGCGGTCAGGCCCATGCGGTCGACCAGGAAGTCGGTCGAGCGGCGGGTGAAGGTCGAGCTCAGAAAGGTGATGCCCAGCTCACCGCACAGCTGCTGCATTTCGAAGTGCACCTCCTCGGGCATCTCGACGCCCTGGAACCAGTCGAACCACTCGTGGTCGGAACCGAACTGGTTGGCGGTGTAGGTCTGGAACTTGGCGACGGTGGCTCCGCCAGCGGCAACTTCCTCGACCATGCCGCGGCAGACATCCCAGCGTCCGTAGTGATTCTCACCCAGCTCGGCAATCAGGACCGTCTTCAACTCGGTGTCTCCTGGTCGACGCACGGTTGATGGGGGGGTGAGCAGGTGGTTGTGCCAGTCCCTGGGGATACAGTCGGGCTAGCCACCGATGATGCCCAGCGGTCGGTTCTTCTTCCAGCGACCACGGGTGAAGTCGGGGACGTCGATCGTCTGGCTGCGTTTTGCGACCGAGCGTTCGCTGAGGTCGGCGATCGCGCTCCAGGCGGCGGCGTCGTAGACGTCCATGTCGGGCTCGGTTCCGCTGGTCAGGCATTCGATCAGCCGGTGGATTTCCATGAAGTCCATCCCGCCGTGGCCCTTGCCCTGGGCTTCCTTGATCAGCTTCTTCCACAGCGGGTGCTCGTACTTGGACTGGAACTTGTCGATCGGCTCCCAGCTGTGTCCATGCGAGTTGGATTCCAGGGCGATCTGGTCGGGGTAGCCCTGCACGATGCCGTGGGTGCCCTGGACCATGTTGATGCGGGTGTAGGGCCGCGGCAGCTGAGTGTCGTGTCCGACGGTGATCGTGCGTCCGAGCTTGGTGCGGATCATGGTCGTGTTGACGTCACCGAGCTTGTACTTCCGCGTGGCCAGCGGGTGCTTGGCTCCAAACCGGCTCGCATAGTGAACATTGAGTCCCCTGGAGAGGCTGCTCATCGAGACCAGGTAATCGAACTGGTCGCCCCGGTTGATGTTCAGGCACTGGGCGACGGGGCCTAGGCCGTGAGTCGGGTAGAGGTTCCCGTCGCGGTGGATCATGTGTTCCAGCCGCCAGCGGACTTCCTGGTCCGCCCCCAGCAACTCGCGATCCTCACGCAATTCGTGCATGTACCCCGCTTCGCCGTGGATCAATTCGCCGAGCAGGCCCTGTCGGACCATGTTCAGCACCATCATTTCGGTACGTCCGTAGCAGCAGTTCTCGAGCATCACGCAGTGGCGTCCGGTCTGTTCGGCCGTTTCGACCATCTGCCAGCACTCATCCAGCGTCACCGCAGCGGGGACTTCGGTCGCGGCATGGTGCCCGTTCTTCATGGCCGCCACGCAGACCGGTACGTGCCAACGCCAGGGCGTGGCGGTGACAACCAGGTCCAGGTCATCTCGTTCGCAGAGCTTTTCGAACGCGCGATCGTCGGGGAAGTAGGCGTCGGGTTTTTGTTGTCCGGCCGAGACGGTTGCCTTCTGGGCCAGTTGGCAACGATCCTCGAGCAGGTCACAGACGGCCTTGACCTCGACGTGCGGCTGTCCCAGCAGCAGCCTGAGCAGATGAAACCCTCGACCACCAATCCCGACCATTCCGACCCGGACCCGCGGAATCGGTTTCAGCCGCGGATCGGCCGACTCGATACCTTCCTCGGTCTGCTGGCCCTGAGCCAGGGCGGGAAGAACGGCTCCGGCACCGACCCCGGCTCCGAGTTTCAGCGCGTCGCGTCTGTTGACGTCCGATTCCATGATCCGCTCCAGGTGGGTGGTCGTGCCGTGGCCGGTCAGTCGCGGGCCCCATCTCAGAGAGTGTACATCAGAGCTGCCTCGAGGTGGTCGTGCGGCGAGGTGGGGTATTGAAATTGACCCGCGCCGGGGCTGCGGGTCAGAATGGTCACGAGCGAGTTGAACCGGGGAGCGAGTGTGACGTTTTCAAGTTGTCGAGGGGCCGCCTGGCGATCGATCCTGGCGGGAACCTGCGTGCTCGTGATGCCCGTGTGCGGTGCCACCGCGGCCGATCAGCTCGAGGTCACTCCGAACCGCATCGAACTCTCGAGCCGACTCGACCAGGTGCAGCTGCTGGTCACTCTGAAATCAGCCTCCGGCACCCTCAGCGACGTGACGCGGAAATCGCAGTTCGAGATCGTCGGTGCTGAGGTCATATCGATTGACGCGAAGGGGCGGGTCCAGGCCACTGCCGCGGGTGATGCCGTGTTGCGAGTCGGGCATGGGGAGTTGGCCAGACAGATCCCGGTTGTGGTCAGCGCAGGCTTTGCACAGCGGCGGTCTCGATTTGTGGACCACGTGCTGCCTGTGCTGAGTCGAGCCGGCTGCAACCAGGGTGCCTGCCATGCGTCGCAGTTCGGCAAGGGTGGCTTCAAGCTCTCGGTGTTTTCCTTCGCCCCGGCCGCCGATCACCTGGCCCTGACCCGAGAATGGGACAGCCGTCGGGTCTCGCTGGTCTCGCCCGAAGACAGCCTGGTGCTGCGGAAGGCCACGATGCAGATGGGGCATGGTGGAGGCCGCCGGTTCCACAAGGGCAGCTACTCATACAACGTGCTGAAGACCTGGATCGCCGACGGGGCCCGGGGGCCGGGTGTCGGTCAGCCGCCTGGGGCGACCCGGATCGTCGGACTCGACGTGTTTCCGCGGGAACGGACGTTTCGCAACGGCCAGTCGCAGCAGTTGAGGGTCGTGGCCCGCTATGCCGACGGGCACCGCAGTGATGTCACGCGGCGTTCGGACTTCGACAGTCTCGAGTCGGGAATCGCAGATGTTGACGCTGACGGGCATGTGAAGGTCAGCGGCAGCGGGCAGGCGGCGATCATGGTTCGCTACCGTGGCCAGACCGCGGTGGCTCATGTCATCTCACCCTTCACGGTGGCTGCGGCCCAGCCCAAGTTCCCGGCGGCTGTGAACCTGATCGACAAGGAGGTGGCCCGGCGGTGGCGATTGCTGGAGATGCGTCCGGCGGCCGGATGCAGCGACGCAGACTTCATCCGCCGTGCGTTCCTGGATTGCCTGGGCACGTTGCCCGAGCCTGCGGTGGTCGAACGGTTCCTGGCTTCGACGGACGCCGGGAAACGGGACCGGCTGGTGGACGAGATCCTGGGGCTGACCGGTGATCCGTCGCGGGACCGGTATGTCGACGAGTGGAGCACGTACTGGACGCTGAAGTTCTCCGACGTGCTCCGCAACAACCGCAAGACATCCGGTGACGCCGGGATGTGGGCCTACCACAACTGGATCCGCCAGTCGTTGCGACAGAACAAGCCGTATGACCAGTTCACACGCGAGCTGATCACCGCCCAGGGTTCGATCTTCGAGCACGGCCCGGCCAACTTCATCGCCTCGTCGCGTCAGCCGACAGATGTGGCGACGATTTCGAACCCCGCCGATCTGGCCGAAACCACCGCCCAGGTCTTTTTGGGCATCCGGCTGCAGTGTGCCCGGTGTCATCATCATCCTTTCGAGTCGTACAGCCAGTCGGACTTCTATGGTCTGGCTGCGTTTTTCACTCGCCTGGACAGCAAGTCGAGCGGCACGTTTGGCGAGCTGGGCTTCGACGCGGTGGTCAGCCTGGCTCCACTGTCCGCCGAGCGGTCTCTGAAGCACCCCCGGACCGGCCAGGTTGTCGCACCTCGTCCTCTGGGCGGTGACCCGATCGACACCCGTGGCGTGCTGGACATCCGCGAGCCGCTCGCCGACTGGTTGACCTCACCCACCAATCGACTGTACTCCCGCAACATCGTCAATCGGATCTGGGGCCACTACATGGGCACGGGGATTGTCGAGCCGGTCGACGATCTGCGTTCCACCAATCCTCCGACGAACCCCCAGTTGCTCGACGCGTTGGCCGCCGACTTTGTCGCTCACAAGTTTGATCTGAAGCACCTGATGCGTCGGATCATGACCTCCTCGACCTACCAGTTGTCCTCGACCTCCCGTCCCCAGCACGTCGACGACCGCCGCTTCTACACTCACTACAACGTCAAGCGGCTGCCGGCCGAGGTGTTGCTCGACGCGATCGACCACGCCTGTGGCACTCACGAACGGTTCCCCGGCGTGCCACCGGGCACTCGAGCGATCGCGTTGCCGGACCCGAACTTCGAGTCGTATTTCCTGGACACGCTGGGTCGTCCACGTCGGCTGACCAATTGCGAGTGCGAGCGGACGGCCGAGCCGAACATGGCTCAGGTGCTGCACCTGTGCAACGGTCTGAATTTCGAGAAGAAGCTGGCCGACAAGAACGGTCGATTGGCTCGGCTGGCCACCGGAAAGCGTCCCCTGAGTGAGATCATCGGTCAGTTGTACCTGGCCGCGTTCAGTCGTCTGCCCTCTGCTGTCGAGTTGGCGACCTGTCGCGAGGTGGTCTCACAGTCGAAGAACCAGCAAAGCGGCCTGCAGAACATCCTGTGGGCTCTTTGCAACAGCCGCGAGTTTCTATTCAACCATTGATCACGACGCCCTGCTGTCGGGGGCATCACACGATTCGGGAATCCTCACATGCTCAATCTTCGACCTCTTCAGCACGCCGACTGCCAGTCGCCGTGCCGCCGCAGTTTTCTGCTGCAGGTGGGCGCGCTGGGTGGCCTCGGCCTGTCGTTGGACGGGTTGCTCCGCCGCCAGGCTGCTGCAGCCGATGACAAGGTGGATCGCCCTGACATCAATTGCATCCTGGTCTGGACCCGAGGCGGAACCAGTCACCATGACAC
>Ga0310125_10000793_pt1 | contig 15525 bp, 17 predicted proteins | sample CB11b_Tmax_Bot8__FD_203508 | JGI IMG/M metagenome (GOLD analysis project Ga0310125, IMG submission 203508) | Marine microbial communities from Western Arctic Ocean, Canada - CB11b_Tmax_Bot8 | ecosystem: Environmental > Aquatic > Marine > Oceanic | place: Canada: Western Arctic Ocean | collected... | reverse complement strand
ACCCCGAACTCGTGCGCCGGGCCGCCCGACTGCTACAGGACTCGGCCGCGCCAGTTATATGGGCAGGAGGCGGCGTGCACACTTCGGACGCTTCTGATGCACTGGTAGCGGTGGCCGAGCATCTGCAAGCGCCCGTGGTGACTACCGCTAACGGAAAAGGCGCGATTTCTGATCGGCACCCATTGTCCCTCGGCCTGGCCGAGCTACGATACCAGCCCCTACTAGAGTGGTTCAATGGCCGCGACGTCGTGCTCGCAGTGGGCACTAGGACGGGTTTCGATAGCCGGCCAGATGGCCAGACTTTGGTCCGCGTTGATGTAGACGGCGTTCGAAGTCCGGTCGTAGGCGGTCACGATATCGGCATTACTGGGGACGCCAGGGCAACACTTCGGGCTCTGCTGCACGCGATGCAAGAGGGGGCTATTCGCCCGGACTCGGCCGCAGACGAGGTAAAAGCTCACCTTGACGAACGATTCGCGGCGCACAATCAGCTAGAGCCCCAGCGCTCGCTGATCAACGCGATCCGCGAGTCAGTGCCCGAGGACGGCATCGTCGTCCAAGACATGAACCAGATAGGCTACTACAGCCGCAACTACCTGCCCGTATACGCCAGCCGGACATACTTGACGGCGTCTCACCACGGGACCCTAGGCCACGCGCTGCCCGTTGGGATCGGCGCAAAGATCGCGAGGCCTGACCGGGCTGTGGTAGTGCTCTCGGGCGACGGCGGGTTCCTATACAATTCCCAGGAACTCGCTACCGCGGTCCAATACGGGGTTAGAGTCGTGGCCATCGTGTTCAACGATGACGCGTACGGGAACGTCCTGCGCGCACAGATTGAGCAGTTTGACGGCCACGTACTCGGTACCCGGCTGCACAATCCCGACTTCGCCGCGCTCGCGCGCAGCTACGGCGCACGAGGGGTCAAGGCGGAGGGCGCAGCCGAGCTCAAAACTGCCCTGGATGAGGCGATCACGGTAGATGCAACGACCGTGATCGAGGTGCCGCTGGGCAGTCTGGACCGCGTTTTCTAGACCCGGAGAAGATCGCTTTTTTTGGGCAGAGGCGGCCGGCGTCGGGCGAGTCCGGCAGGGCGCGCGGCAATGAAATCGATCCTGACCTTGCCGGGGGAATGGAGGCCGGCAGCACCTCTTTCGGCGCTCAGGCGCGCCTGGTCGATTCAGCACATAGAGGGTTCTGCCTCAGAACTTTCGACGCTGAGCATACTTGCCGTTCAGTTCACCCGCAGCAACAATATGACCGTCAATGGCTTTAAGAAGGTCATCCTTGGACGTATCGGCTCCAAGGCCTTCGAGCTCGATGTCCAATGCATAGATCCTGAAGAAAAAATCGTCTATGCCTCGCATAGGAGATCCATAGGTATAGTTGTAACCACCTTGCGTTGACTTGTACTCTCTGGCCAGGCCAATAGGTGCCGGGCATGGTCCGGTCCATCCGGGCACATTTTCATAGTTGAGCCCTTGGCGAACATTGGGCCCGATGGATATCACCTCGGTTGTAGTGGCAATGGCCTCAGCCAGTTCTGTTAGATCAGCCGGAATGTTCCACATGATCCAGTGAACTGCTAGAGGCTCTGGGTACGGCGGCGTAAACTCTTGTGCCTTAGCGCCAGCCACCGACGACTCTATTTTAGCCAATAGATTGTCTGTAGCTGTTACAACAAGCACCAAGCTCTTGGCGCCTTCAGGGACACCGCTCCATGCCAACGGTGGCGACAGGTTCTCCCCAAAATCGAACCCGGTCGTGCTTCGCTCCGTCGGGCAACTGTACTTGAGGCCGATGCGCCTGATCCTGGTCATCTTAGTACTGGTGACCTCGATAGTGAAGTCCACCTCCTGGGCCAGCTTGTATTCATCCGCTGCCGTTGGTTCCGCGTCGGTGGAGGCCGCGCCACCTTCAGAGTCTCCATCCTTGCTACCGGAGCATGCCAGGCCGAACGCCATCAACATGGCGACACCTAGTAGTAATACCGTTGCCTTGTACACCATCGACAGCCCTCCACGAATCCGCGACGATCCTTCTCCGCAACCAATAGACCTGCTCTAGTTCGATTCCAACGCCTCCATCCACCACTCTAAGCGTACATGATACGTCCGTGAAGAGGCTACGGATCACGTCCGCCACCGCCGGCCGCCCGCAAGCCGGTGTCCGAAGAAGACGTGGTCGACGCCGTAGCCGGCCGGCGTCTCCGCCATTACCCGTTGCCGGTCATGCGTGACATGCGAGCGGCCTCAGTCAAGGCGATAGAAATCTACCGCATTGTCGTGGAACACCTTCCGCAACTCGTCCTCCGACGATCCGGCGAGGGCCTCCACCAGCGTCTCCACCCATCGCGCGTACGGGGCGGCGTTCAGCACGACCGGCCACTCGCCGCCGAACATGACCCGGTCGAAACCTAAGCTCTCTACAACGTGATCGATGTAGGACTTGAGGTCGTCCAGCGTCCAGGACTGATGGTCGGCCTCGGCCACCATGCCGGACAGCTTGCAGCGCACGTTGGATATCCTCGCCAGCTCGGCAATTTCGGTCTTCCACGGCTCCATACGCCCGGACGCGATGTCAGGCTTGCCAATGTGATCGAGCACGAACTAGATGTTTGGACACCGGCGGACCAGCGTGATCGTGTTGGCCATATGCTCGTGCGAGATGCAGATGTCGAAACTGAAGCCGTAACGCTCCAGCAGCCGTACCCCACGGACGAACCCCGGCCGCAGGCAGAACTCCAGGTCGTCCTCGAACCAGATGATGCGCCGGATGCCCTTGACCTGCGGTATCTCGGCCAGACGGTCCCAGAGCGTCGGTTGCCGCCTCACCCTTCTCCAGCGGCGCCCAGGGCACCATCCCGGCCAGCCCCGGCTCGTCGTCGACCAGCGCGACTCGACCCACTTCGCTTCGTCGAGGGACTGCCTCGGCTCTACCTCGGCTTGGAGGAACACCATCTTCTCCACCGCTATCGGCCCGTGGGCTTTGCGGTAGTCCGACGGAAGGTAGCTGCCGTTGAGCAGCGGGATGTCGTCCAGCCAGGGGTATCTGAGCCTGCCGACGTCCCAGAGGTGCACATGGGTATCGACGATGCCGAAGTCGAGCATGGCCACTCCTGACCCGGACAACTCTTACTGTCCGCGCCGACACCGGCCTGGAGGCCGATTCTACCAGAACGCCTCGCGCCCTCACCCTGTTAGGGATATAATAAGGCCCCTACAACGTCGAGAGCAGTCGCCAATAGCTGGAGGTTGCCCAATGTACCGCCTTCGAACACTCTTTACCGTATTCGCCACCACTCTGCTGGTTGGCCTTTTCGTCGCCGGATGTTCCAGTGGCGACGAGGACAACGCCCCGGCTGCGGCAGGCAGCGGCGGCGCCGGTGAAAGCCAGGCCGAACCCGGCTCAAATATCATCCAGCAGCAGTTCGACCTCAGCATGACCTTTACCAGTCCGGTGTTCAATGAAAAGCGACGCATTCCAAAGGTGCACACCTGCATCGGAGGCAAGGTGGATCGATCAGGCCAGTCCGACAAGACCGGAGAGATGTTCGCCCGGTCAAACCTTGGCGGAAAGGATGCGCAGAACCTGTCGCCGCCTCTCGCCTGGAGCGGTGCTCCAGAGGGGACCCAGAGCTTCGCGCTGATCGTGTACAGCACGGAAAACCTGGCATCGGACGAACCATGGATCCACTGGGTGATATGGAACATTCCGGCCGAGGTGACCGAGTTGGCTGAAGGCGTGGAGGAATTGGAAACACTGGAAAACGGCGCCAGCCAAGGGCTCAACGGCGGCGGCGTGGTAGGGTATCTTGGACCCTGCCCACCACCTCTCATCAGTAGACACGCTTCGGTGCCCGGAGGCGGCTCGAATCCCAAACAGGAGATCGAGAAGTACTACTTCGAGATCTATGCGCTGGACGGGAAGCTCGCTCTAGCTGCAGGCGCGACCAGAGGTGAACTGCTCCAGGCCATGGATGGCCACATACTCGCAGGAGGCGCTCTGGTCGGCGAGCGCCAGGGCCCACTAAAGCTGCAGCTATCGCCAGGCGGGTCTTAAGACCTTCCGCCCCCCAGGGCCCGTCTAGTGTGTCCAAGCGTCAGTAGAAGTAGCCCTGCAGACTCCAGGTAGCACACTTGGGAGCACACGATTGTGGAACACGTAGTACTTCACAAACGAGAGGGCTACTACGTACCCTGGCCTCAGTTGGCCAGGCTGCCCGATGGCCGGCTGGCAGTCGGCATCACCGTATCGTCGGCCAGCCAGCACCCCGCAGTCGGTCTCCTGGGCGACTGGATGGCCCTAGAGTCCACGGACGATGGGAGGACCTGGTCCGAGACGGACGACCCGACCATACCGCAAAACTGGCCCGCTCCAACTACGCGGGAGAAAGAGGACCGCTTCGCAGCCGTAATGCCCGATGGCAGCTACTTGTGCGCGGGAGCTATCGGGTGGGAGTTATGGCCGGTGGAACGCCTGCGGGACGCTAACGAGCGACTCTGGCGCTATGCGAAAGTCGGCGTCACCGTCGGGGGCGAGGGGAAGATAGTCGTCGGGGGACAGAAGCTCTTCGCCCAGCGCTCCACGGATGGCGGGAAAACGTGGACACGACGAGAGTGGACCGTGCCCGCGTTCAGGTTCCTTCTGTCGTTTAGCCGTGGAACACAGCTTGCTGACGGTACCGTGCTCGTTCCCGTTTACGGTACAGACACCTCGGGAGAGGACGGACGGCACGACAGAGACGAGCGTACGTACGTATGGCGCTCGGCGGACGCTGGCCTGACATGGCGGCTATACCCGCTTGGCGCGGTCTTGAGGGGAGTTCACGATAACGAGACCGCGTTCTTGGAGGTCTCACCCGGCCGTGTTATGGCGCTGTCGCGGACACAGCCAGAGAACCACGACGACGCCTATCTGGTGCAGAGGTGGTCCGAGGACGGAGGCGTCACGTGGTCGCTCCCGCTGCGTACGGACATCTGGGGCTATCCACCCCACCTGATGAAGCTGCGAGACGGCCGAATCCTATGCACCTATGGCTACCGCAAAGAGCCTATGGGCATCCGGGCCGTTCTGAGCGGAGACGGCGGCGAAACTTGGGACACCGACACCGTCGTCGTGCTGCGCGACGACGGTGGTACGGCCGGCCAGCTCAACCCCAACCCGGCAGGGGGAGGCGCCGACGTCGGCTACCCCATATCGGCCCAGCTAGGCGACGGGAGTATTCTTAGCGCCTATTACATCACCCTGTCGGACGGCGTCACTCACTCGGCTGCCACCCGCTGGGAGCCGCAGCCAGTCCCTCGTCCCCCAGGCCCCTCGCTTCGCTCAGTGAGACAACACTGACTACGTGGCAAGTCAAATGGTCATTGACCGTGAAACCCGCCCCTACGGCGTCACGTCGGATTACGTCGCCTTGCACGACGACTCCGTATGGCAAATCAAATGAATACCCGGCCCGAGCTCTTCACCGCGGACCCGGACCTCGCCAGGCGCGTACCGTGGGTCCGCCTCACCTAGGGTCCTACCAGGGTCCAGCGACTGACCGGACTCGGCGAAGCCCTCGGGGCCGGCGACCTCTGGATCAAGCGGGACTACGAGAGGGGCCCCTGGTACGGCGGCAACAAGCCCAGGAAGCTCGAGTTCCTGCTGGGAGACGCCAGCGCCAGGGGCCGCGACGCCGTTCTCACCTTCGGCGCCCTGGACAGCAACAATGCGCTAGCGACCACGCTCTACGGGGCGAAGGCCGGGTTCCGATGCGAGCTGGTCCTCCTACCTCGACCGGTCACGGCCAACGTCAGGCGCAACCTGCTGGCCACGTACAACACAGGCGCCCGGCTCCGCTTCGCTCCGTCAAAGCTGCACGCGGCCGCCATGGCGGCTACAGCCGAGCTCGCACCGCGCCTGAGTGGACGCGCGCCGCTCTACCGCATCGCTCCCGACGGCTCGTCACCGGTGGGCACGCTCGGCTACGTCAGCGCGGCACTGGAGATGGCGCGCCAGGTGCGCAATGGCGAGCTGCCGGAGCCGGGGCGCCATCTTAGGCGCCCTTGGCTCCAACGGCACCATGGCGGGACTGGTCGCCGGTATGAGGCTCGCCGGGATGGACACCAGGGTGGTTGGCGTTCCGGTGAGCGATATACTAAAGTTGAGCCTGGAAGGAGAGATCCAATGAAGTTCGGTCTGTTCATGATGCCGCTGCATCCGCCGGGGAGACCCATCGCGGAGACCTACGACGAAGACTTGGAGTTGGTCCGACTGGCCGACCGGCTGGGCTTCAGCGAGATCTGGATCGGCGAGCACATGATGCTGCCCTGGGAGAACATGCCCACGCCGGAGCTGTTCATCGCCCGGGCCCTGGGGGAGACCGAGCAGCTCGTGTTCGGGACCGGCGTCGTCCTGCTGCATCTCCACGACCCGGTCCAGCTTGCCCATCGCATAGCCATGCTCGACCACCTCGCCAAGGGACGCTTCATGTTCGGTATCGGCTCGGGTGGGATGCCCAACGACGCCGAGATTCTCCGCATCGATGGCGAGCCCGAGGCCATGAGGGCCCGCATGATCGAGGGCATCGACCTTGTATTGCGCCTGTGGGAGGAAGGACCCTTCGACTTCGACGGGGAGTTCTACAGTATTCGCAAACCGCAGGACCGGCCTGAGATGGAGATCGCCTTCCACATGCGGCCCTACCAGCAGCCGCACCCGCCGATAGCGGTCGCCGGCGCCAGCGTCCGGTCTTCGACCCTCGAGCTGGCGGGAGAGCGGGGCTGGCTGCCACTGAGCGCAAGCCTCGTCCACGCTACACAGCTAGAGTCGAACTGGGAGTCTGTCGAGGCGGGCGCCAGGCGTACGGGCCGGACCCCCTCCAAGGCCGACTGGCGCCTCGGCAGGCAGGTCTACGTCGCCGAGACGACCGAGCAGGCCCGGAAGGAAGCCCTGGACGGCGCCCTGGGCCGCGACTTCTCCCAGTACTGGACAAGGCTGATCGGCAACGGGCCGCGCGGCCTCGCGACCTTCAAGTACGACCCGGACATCCCCGACGAGGACGTGACGTCGGAGTACATGCTCGACAACTACTGGATCGTGGGGGACCCCGACCACTGCGTCCGCGAGATCAGGGACCTCTACGCGCGGACCGGCGGCTTCGGCACCCTACTGGTCCAGACCGACGACTGGGGCAACAAGAACAGGCAGTTCCACCGCTCCATGGAGCTACTGGCGACCGAGGTCATGCCCGCCCTCAAAGACTTAGAGCCGTAGCCGCCGATCATCACGGAGGAGGCGCCGCCTACCTCGCGCTACTGTTCCGCCACGCTTCTCAAATAGACAGTCCAGGTCCCGCCCACGGCTTGTACCTCAAGACGACGCGTGCTCGCGCTACTGGGACACACCGCCGTGAAGTCGATTCGTTCTCCACTGGCGCTGCTGACCCGTGGGTGGCCCGGCAGACCGACCTTCACCTCTAACGTCCACGCTTTCCAGTGCCCATACGTCGCCAGTGGGCGTGAACGTCACGCCGAGGAAGTAGTGGGCGGTGTTGCCCTAAACTGGAGCGACTCCCCATCGGTGCCACTCCCCAACTCGACTGACTCAAGGGCGAACATATCAGGCACCGTGGGATAGGCGTCATAGTATCCCGTTAGGGCCTGTCGCGTCTCTCGCGTCAACGGCTCGGAACCTCCGGGGATGACCAGATGAACTGTCTAGGACAGACCGGACGCCTGAACGTGGAGCACGTTCGGGACCCTGACACCGCCACCGACCGCACACCACCGTTGAGCATCGCTCAATTCGTCGGGGACAGTGCTGTCGAGCTGCAGCGATTGGAACCTGCAGCCGCGCTGGCCTTCCAGAACGCTATCGAAACGCCAGGAAGCGAGGCTAGACGGGCTGGCGATGAGAACCAGGAAATAGGTCCCTACGGGCGGGGTGAACTCAAACTGCCCGGACCCGGCGCGGGATCACGCGCTCCCAGCCAGCCGTTGACAGCGCGGGTGCGGCGTGCTTAGATACTTCGCGTCGGCGCGTGCCGACGCTTTAACAACCCGATATGGGACGAGGGTGCCCGACCCGGCGGTCGGGCCGTAAGAGAGGAAGCCGGTCGAAGTCCGGCACTGTCCCGCAGCGGTAGGTCCCGATGCAAATCGGGGCGAGTCCGATCGACTGCCCTCGTCTATGTCTCCAGGCCTTCGAGGAAAGGTACGGCCATGGCCGTCGACTATCAGCCCTGCATCCGTTCTCGGAGCGGGGCTTTTTGCCGCGCTCCGCTCTCCCTCCTTTGCCCGTGGTCTAGGACTGGGAATAGACCACCGGAGGAGTGAGTATGACACGACGTTTCGCGCTATCGGTCGCCATTGCCATCGTGTCCGCCCTCGCGTTGCTCGTCGCCTGCGGCGACTCGTCCCCCACGCCACCGCCCGCACCCACATCGGCGGCCGCGGCGCCGACAACCGCCCCGACCACGCCCACCGCACGACCCGACCCGCAGCTCTTCCCGTACTTCGTCACCGACAGCAACGGCAACGAGGTTGCCTTCGAGCAGCCGCCGAAGCGGATCGTCGCGATCGACTCCGCGGTCGTCGAGATACTCTTCGCCATCGGCGAGGACCACAGGGTCGTGGGCACCCACCAGTTCGTGGCGTACCCACCGCAGGCCGCATCCATCCCACGCGTGAGCGACGCCTCCAACATCGACATCGAGGCCACGGTGGCGCTGGAGCCCGACCTGGTGGTCATCTTCTACGAGGGATTCGCCGCCGACCTGGAAAGGGCCGGGCTCAAGGTCCTATACCTCAAGAGCCTGAGCGACGACTTCCGAAAGGTGGCCGACAACATCCGCATGTGGGGCAGGATCACGGGCAGCCCCGACGCGGCGGAGGAAGAGGCGGCGCGGTTCACGGCCCGCATCCGCGACATCGAGCGCATCATGGCGAACCAGGGGCCAGGGCCAGCGGTCTTCCAGGACCAGGGCTCTCTGTGGACGCCGGGGCCCGACACTCTCATGGGCCAGGTGTTCGCGCTGCTGAAGCTGGACAACATCGCCTCCGGCGTCTCCGGCTACGCGCAGCTCAGCCCCGAGGTCATCGTGGAGCGCAACCCGGACATCGTGATCACGTCGTTCTCGGACGAGATCACCTCCAATCCTGCGTTCAGCGGCATCTCGGCTGTCATAACCGGCCGGGTGCTGGTGCTCTCGTCCGACGCTCTCAACATCGCGGCCCCCAGGTTCGTCGACGGCATCGAGGAGATCGCCAGGTGGGTATACCCCGACTTGTTCAAATAGCGTCGAGCACCTCTTTACTAACTCTCCCCCGATTCTGCGGTGGAGACGACCTGGACCTAGCGTCGGCCGGAGGCGGAGCAAGTGCGGCTGGAAAAGGTCAGGCCTGTTCTGAACTTCCTGAAGGGATGCGGGAGTAGCTAGCACCGTGATAAGGCTACCCGCATCCAGGCTCGTGACTGCGCTCCGAGGCGGCCGGCCGCCCCGGCTCGAGGCCGCGACGTCTCACACGTCGATGGCGCTCGCCTACCCATGGCGGCGCCTCGTTGTCGCCGCCGTCGTCGTGCTGGCTATAGGGATGGCCGCCGCGGCCGTAGGTCCAGTGGACATCCCGCCTCTGACGCTGATGCGCATCGTCGCCGACCGGCTACCCGTCGTCAACCTCGCCCCCGACTGGCCCGACTCGTGGGAGACCATCGTATGGGACCTGAGACTCCCGCGTATCGTCCTGGCCGGCATAGTCGGTGCCGCGCTGGCGTTGTCCGGCAGCACCTACCAGGGCCTGTTCCGCAACCCGCTGGCCGACCCGTACCTGATCGGCGTTGCATCGAGCGCCGGTCTCGGGGCGATCATAGTGCTCACAACCGGGGTGCCCCACAGCTCCGGAGGCGTCAGCCTGCTCCCGGCGGCCGCCTTCGTCGGGGGCCTCGGCGCGGTCACCGTCGCCTACCTGATCGCGCGCGGCTCGGATGGCGTTCCGCTCACGACGCTGATTCTGGCGGGCGTGGCGATAGCCTATCTGACCGGCGCCGTCGGCAGCCTGCTGATGATCCGCAGCGAGTCGGACCTGCGGCCCGTGGTGAGCTGGCTGCTGGGCGGATTCATATCGGCCCAGTGGAAGCACGTCGTGATGGTGCTGCCGTATATGGTCCCCAGCGTGCTGATCGTCATGACCTACGGCAGGGTCTTGAACGTGCTGCAGCTCGACGAGGAGCACTCCCGCCAGCTCGGGGTGAACGTCGAGCGCACCAAACTGCTGCTCATCGGGGCGGCGTCGCTCGCTACGGCGGCCGCCGTGGCGTTCAGCGGGCCCATCGGCTTCGTCGGCCTGATCGCTCCCCACGCCGTGCGGCTGGTCTGGGGCGTCGACTACAGGACGCTGCTGCCGATGGCGGCGCTGGTGGGCGCCGGCTTCCTCATTCTGGCCGACACCGTGGCCCGCACGCTGCTGAGCCCCGTGGAGCTGCCCGTCGGCATCGTAACGGCGTTCTGCGGAGCTCCGTTCTTCCTCTATCTGCTCCGCCGACGCCGCGGCATCTCGATGTAGCGTGGGTAACATATGCTCAGCGTAGAAAACATCAGTTTCTCCTACCGTGACGGGCCGGTGCTCGACGGCCTAGGCCTCCAGGTGCGCGACGGCGAGAGAGTCGGCATCGTCGGGCCCAACGGCGCAGGTAAGACGACGCTGATCAGACTGGTCAGCGGCGTGCTGCGGCCCGACGCTGGCAAAGTCTTGGTCGGCGGCACCGACCTGGCGGCCCTGAGCTCCAACAAGCGGGCGCGGCTCGTCTCGGTAGTACCCCAGAACCCTCAGCTACCCCTGGGCTTCTCGGTCCTCGACCTGGTGCTGATGGGACGGAACCCGCACCTGAAGCTGCTCCAATGGGAGCGCCAGACCGACGTCGACGTGGCCTCGCACGCGATGGACCTAACCGATACCCTCCACCTGGCAGGCCGTACACTCGCCACCCTGTCGGGCGGAGAGCGCCAGCGCGCGGTGATCGCGATGGCCCTGGCCCAGGAGGCGCCTCTGCTGTTGCTGGACGAGCCCACCGCCAACCTGGATGTTGGCCACCAGACCAGCGTGATGGACTTGGTGCGCGAGGTCCAGGGACGGCGAGGCGGCGCGGTGCTGATCGCCATGCACGACCTGACCCTCGCCGCGCTCTACTGCGACCGCATCGTGATGCTGGCGGACGGCCGGTGCCACGCCGAAGGCCCGCCCGCCCGGGTGCTCACCGCGGAAAACATCGCTCACGTCTACGACTCCCAGGTCCACGTGCTCACGCACCCGCAGTCCGGCACCCCGGTGGTCCTGCCGGCTCCCAACGGACATACACGGCCGGAGCGCAACGCCAACCGTATATAGAGACCCGCCGCCACCGTCTCCCCGCTACGTCGTTACGAGGCATTCCGATGCTCACTCAGCGCAGAATCGACGTCGGTCAAGACAGACACACGCTGCTGGAGTTCCACTGCGCGTCCAACTACGAGAGCGAGTCCTCGTGCGAAAAGCTGCTCGTTAAAAAATCTCGTCTGACGGACAGAGGTTCGGGAATTCAAGAGCCAGGCGCATGAAAGCCAGGACCATCATGGTGCAGGGCACGGGCTCGTCGGTGGGCAAGAGCCTGCTTACCACCGCCCTGTGCCGCATCCTCATTCAGAACGGCTACCGCGTCGAGCCGTTCAAGGCACAGAACATGTCCCTCAACTCCTACATCACCACCGACGGCGCGGAGCACGCTTTCCGCACGGCCAGCCTGGCCGCGCCATCGGCCGAGCGCGACGATGGCTGCATCAGCACCGACGGCTTCTAACCCGGGGCACATACCTGCACGGGCTGTTCCACGACACCGCTCTGAGGCGTTCTGTCCTGACCCGAATGGCAGAACGCAAACGCGTCACGCTATCCTTCGACGACGACGGGTTCTCCCAGTCGAATGAGTTCGACAAGCTTGCAGCCCTCTTTCGCGATAACATAGACGTCGCAGCAGTGTGCCGAATAACAGGACTGTAGCGCCTGCTATCCGGCGCCCGCCGCAATCTCGTCCGAGGAGAACGCCATGAAGCACCCGCCGCGTATATCCGAGCCCGTCCGGATCCGGCCTTCAGAGGTGGCGGAACGCCTCGGCCCGCCTCCGTGGCACGAGGCACTGCTGGACGACGGCCGTAACTGGGCCGTGCTATGCAGCGACCCGCCGGGACGCCGGACCGAGACTCATGCCAATGCTGACTTCAACGAGTGGTGGGTCGTCGTGAGCGGAGAGCTCCGTTGGGAGATCGGGTCGCACCCGCCGGTCGAAGCCCGCGCGGGTGACGTCGTCTTCTGCCCGGCGGGCACCGGCCACTCGGTGGAGACCATAGGCGACGGTCCGTCGCTTCGGGTGGCCGTCCTCCCGCGAGACGCCGGTGCCCGCAAAGCGTCGGGAGGCCCTGGACGCGACGCTGCCGTGGCACCCGGCGGACCGCCGAACATGATCCACACGCGGGTCGCCGGGATGCTGGAGCTTTTCGGGCCGCCGAAATGGACCGAGCACGTGGTGCTCGACGATCGCAACAAGGCCGGCTTCATCCACTACGCACCCGGCATGAGCAGCAACCCCCACTGGCATCCCGGCCTTGATGAGTGGTGGATCGTCCTCAAAGGCGAGCTCCGGTGGCGGATAGGCAGCAATCGGCCGCTCATCGAGGCGCGCCAGGGCGACATAGTCTTCATCCCGGAAGGGCTCAAGCACGGCATTACCAGCGTAGGCGACGATACCACGGTGCGGCTCGCCGTGACACCGCCCGACATGCCCCACATCTACACCGACGACGACGCCCAGGCTCCCCCGGCGCGAGACTAGCGGACTGTCGAAAAATGGGCGTGCAGCCCCGATGCCGAGTCAGGGTTGCCGGAAGTCTTAGGGTGTCCCTCAGATATTATGCCCCCCCTTCTCGGCAAGCCAGGAAGGGGCCAGACGGATGGTCGAAAAGCCTTTTCATCACCCTGCAGGAGGATGGTGATGACGCGGCCGGCCGGTGGCGGTATAATCCGAGCACATCAGGGTGGGGACTCAAGGGGGCTTAGGAGATGGGCGAGTTCGTCGACTCAACGGCAGCCGTCGTAGCGGCCATGGCGGTCGGCTACGTCTTGGGCGCCTTTCCGATGGCGGTCTGGGTCAGCCGGCGCCAAGGCGTGGACATCTACTCGGTCGGTACCGGTCTGGCCGGCGCGTCCAACGTCATGAGGACGGTGGGCAGGCCCCAGGGCGCCTTCGTCCTGATCTGGGACCTGGCCAAAGGCGGCCTGACCGTCCTGGCCGGGTGGTGGATCGGCGCCGACGGCACCCAGGTGCTATTGCCCATGAGCGCCGTGCTGATGGGCCACTGGTTCTCAGTCTTCAGCGGCTTCAGAGGCGGTGACGGCATGGCGCCTCTGGGCGGCTTTGTCATCGTGCTGTTCGGCGCTACCGGCGTCATCACCGTGGTCGTTGCGTTGCTGGTGGCTTTCGGCGGCCAACGAATGCCTTACCCATCGCTGCTCAGCCTCGTATTCGGCTACGGGACCCTGGCGGGTCTGAGCCTCACCCGCGAGGGTGACATGGCGCTGACGGCGGGTGTCGGCGGACTCACCGGCCTGGTGCTCACGCGGGCCATCCTCGGCCACGTCAGGAGACGCCACTCCCACGACTGGGAAGGGCTGGACGACTCAGACGGCACCCCGCATAACTCTCGGTAGCGGGCGGTCTCCCCGCCGGTAGTTGCCGTGGTTCGCTCACGCAGGCGCTAGCCGAGGGAGACGCACGTCGTGGTCCTGACGACTCCCTTCAACGTGTGGATGGAGTCGGTCACGAAGTTGCTGATCTGGTCGAGGTCGTCGCCCTCCATTACGAAGATGACGTCGTACGGGCCGGTGACGCGGGCCACGTCCCGGACGCCCGACATCCCCGTCAGGGTGTCCACCAGACTCCGGGACTGACCGGCAACCATCTCGATCAGGACGTAGGCGTGTACCACGAGTCACCTCCGCTCGCCCGCGTAGCTTCGGGGTGGGCCCCTACGCAGCGTAGTAGCCTTGGGTCTTCCTGTGTGACGATAAGATACTCCCTGACCACCCTGCGGGCAAGCCGACGCCACCCGCCACGGCAGTATAATGACGACGCCCGCCGCCGTATCGCAGGAAATACCGTCGAGGGATAGCCATCATGCCGAAGATGACCGGTCGTCGCGCCATGCTGGAGATGCTCCGGGCCGAGGGCGTCGAGCACATCTTCGGCAACCCGGGCACCAGCGAGAGCCCCATCATGCACGAGCTAGAGTCGTTCCCCGACCTCAAGTACGTACTGGTCCTGCAAGAGGGCGTGGCGATGGGCATGACCGACGCCTACGCCCGCGCCACCCGCCGCCCGTCCTTCGTAAACCTCCACATCGAGACCGGGCTCGCCAACGGCATCAGCCTGCTCCACAACGCCTTCGCGGGTGGCACACCACTGGTCCTCAGCGCCGGCAACAAGGACATCCGAGAGCTGGCACACGGCCGTACCGACCTGGCCGAGATGGCGCGGCCGTTCACCAAGTGGACCGCAGAGGTCACTCACCCCGAGCAGGTGCCGTTCGTAATGCGGCAGGCCTTCAACGAGGCGCAGACCCCGCCCACGGGACCGACCTTCGTTGCCTTCTCGGCAAACGCCCTCGACGGCGAAGCGGAGGTCGAGATCGTGGCCTCGCCCACCGGGTACTCCCGCAACCCACCGGACGCCAGGGCCGTCGAGGTCGCCGCCGACCTCCTGGCGGCCGCCTCCAACCCGGTGATGGTCGTGGGCGACAGGGAGGCCGATTCCGGCGCCAGCGCGGAGGCTGTCCGGGTCGCCGAACTGCTCGGCGCGACGGTCTATGCCTCGATCTACTCCGAGATGTCCTTCCCGACGAGCCATACTCACTTCGGGGGCCCATACGGCTGGGCTTTCCCGACACCAGGAAGATGCTATCGGCGGCGGACGTGGCCCTGGTGGTCGGCAAGCTATCCAGCAGTTCCATGTTCTCGGGGCCTGTCCTGCAGTTCATCGGTCCCGGCACGAAGCTGATCCACATCGACTCCGACCCCAGCGGCGTCGGAAGCACGCAGCCCACCGACGTCGGCATGGTCGCGGACCCCGCCATCGCGTTGGGTCGGCTCGCCGAGGCGCTGGACGCGACCATGTCGGGCTCGGCCAGGGAGTCGGCCAAGGGCAGGTCGGCCAACATGGCGTCCGCTAGGGCCGCTGCGGACGCCGAGCGAGACCGGCGGACCAGGGAGCTATGGGACAACTCACCCATGTCCCCGTCACGGATGATGGCCGAGATTGCGTCGACCCTCCCGCTCGAGACCATAATCGTCGATGGTGCTCGGCGACGACGGACAGAGACGGTACCTCGACATGGACTTCCCCCTGCCGCTGGGCGTCGCCGGGATGGCCAGGTCGATGGGCGTCAAAGCCAGAACGATCGAGGACCCCGACGACGTCGCTCCCGCCATGCGCACCGCAATGAATTCCGGCAAGCCC
>Ga0310125_10000789_pt1 | contig 15557 bp, 14 predicted proteins | sample CB11b_Tmax_Bot8__FD_203508 | JGI IMG/M metagenome (GOLD analysis project Ga0310125, IMG submission 203508) | Marine microbial communities from Western Arctic Ocean, Canada - CB11b_Tmax_Bot8 | ecosystem: Environmental > Aquatic > Marine > Oceanic | place: Canada: Western Arctic Ocean | collected... | reverse complement strand
TCTGGTTATCCGCGACGTCGGCAAGGAAAACGGCATTTAAAACAGGGCGAGCTTCCGTTTTGAAATGCTGTGATCGGATTATTTGAAACGTTAACCATGAACGATCAAGCTGCTACAGAAAGGCCGCGTGTTGGTAGCAGATGGATCGGGTGATCTTCTATCAATCTTTCAGCAATTTGAGCAAGTTGGTGTTGCGCTGTCTCGATGTCCCGTAGCCGAAGTGGACCCAAATGGTCGATCTTGCGACGTAGTTGTTTTGCATCCCGTTTGGAAAGTTGGGACAGTATGCGATCGACAAACGATTCGTGTGAACCGGCCAGAGCTAAAAGTGTTACTTCGGGATTCGCTTGGCAAAGAACCTCGCTGAGTGCAGAATCATCCAGATCGGAAAGTTGTTCGTAGGTAAACGCAGGCGGGGAAGGTGTTTCCACCAAGGGTGTTAGACGTTCATGTTGTTGGTTTTCCATTGGGTCGAGCGATGAAGTGGCCGATGGCTTTTCCAGGTGGTTAGGAAATTGCAGCATTGCCATATCAGATTTATTTGTTTTGGTATGATTTTTATAGGTTTGTTGGAAGCGAGCTGCAAAGTTTTGGTCGTGATTGGCAAGCGTTTCTAGCAAGTGTTGTCGTTCGGTCGTATCTACTGCCTCAAGAATGTTGTTGACGGACGTGATCCCGTCCGACTTGCGGTGGGTGGTGTTGCTAAACGACAATAAAGATTCCAGTACTTCTTCGATTTCTCGAATGATTTTGGGATCTGTGAAGTTGATGTCGGCCAGTCTACGTAACACATTCACCTGATGATCGGGAGTGAATTGCAGGACTAATTCCGCTGCCTGTTCAGGTGGAAGATATGCCAGGATGATGGCCGTAGTCTGTGGGTGCTCTCCAGCTAACAGGGGCGCGAGTGATTCCGTCGCCATTTCGCATAGGAAATGAAACGGTTTTTTCTGTGGATTATCTACGGATTGTCCAATTTTGTGCTGTGGTGATTGTGAAAAATGCAGTGCAAGAGAATCATCGAGTTCGATTCCATCATCAGCGGAAGTTGGCATGGGGGGAGTGATCTGAAGAAAATCATCTATGATTTCACGTCTTTCGTTATCGGAAACAGATCCCAAGATGTGGATGGCATGACGCACTCGAAGGTTTTGATCTTGAGGTATTTGCGCCATGATGGTGTTGGCCGTCTCCTGGTCGAGACTGGAAACGAGTATGGCTGCTTTGCGCAGTGAATCGTTGGCAATATTCATTGACTAACCTGCGTTTCCAATCCAATTATTTAAAATGTTCACCGCTGCGTCCGGGTCGTCTCGCACCATTTCAGCTAGCTGATCCTGTAAATTCTGAGCGGAGTGTGATTTTCGTGTGGGAGGGTGTTGAGAGCTAGTTTCAGCCAGTTCTGGAGTTGTGATGTCATCCTCTGCATCACTAGATACAACGGTAACTTTTCGCTTGTTTTCAGTTTGAACAAATGAAGCGGTTGGTGGAGTCTTTGGGATTGAGTTCACCATACTGCGTACCATCACCAGGCTAATCAGGCCGACGAACGTCATCGCGAGCGCACCCCAATTCCGTGCTAGCCAATCCATTGCCGTTTCAGAAAAGGAACTTTGCTGAGGAGGAGATGTTGAAAGATGTTGAAAAGTGCTGACCGCAACCATGGGATAGTTTTTTTCTCCAGTTTGCGGTGGCGGCAGTAATTTTTCGACCATGTTTTGAATGTTCGATTTTTGTTCTTCTTTGATCTGAACCAAATCTTCAGTCTTTGGTTTTACTGGTGGTTGACCGCCAAAACCCGGATTTCGTTCCTGCCAGACTTTCACGTAGTAACTGGATGGCACACCAACAGCAACGGTGACCGTTTTGGGAACGTGCCCGGCTCGTTGAACTGTTAAACGATCGTAAGAAGGTAAGGCTTCGGTGATTTCGTAACTTCGATTTTTAGTGCCCGTTTGATTTTGGGAAATGTTCACGCTTTGTAATTCACGTCTCGCGTTAGCTGCCTGGCCAGCTCGATCACTTGTCGTGGCCGACATTCTTGATTCCGTTTTCTGTTCAAATTCGTTCTTTAACGTTTTCGTGACGTGTTTTCGTTCTGCTGGGTCGATCGGAATTTGTGCATCGGGATTGAGTTCTACGTTCACTTCCACGACAACACCAGGCACCATGTCGAGTGCTTTGCGTATCTTGCGAACCCATTCAGATTCGTAGTGACGTTTCAGGACAGCATAAGGGCTGCGCAGAGCGGCAGCTGGTCCACCGCTTCCCCCACCCGGAAATCCCCGATTAGCCTCCATGTCTGTCACGGTGATGTTTTCGGGGCTAAGGCCTGCAATCGAGCCGGCCACGAGATCACGAATAATTTCAACTCGTGTTTCTTCTAAATCGTTGTTTGGGTTTGGCCAAATCTGAATACTGGCTGTAACAATGCGTTTTCGTGTTAGCCCATGCCCTTCGATGTCGTCATAGACCACGACCGCATCTTGAATGCCTGACATGTTACGAAGGATATTTGAAAGTTCTTTTTGACGGGCAATTTTCCAATTCTGTTCACGATCTTTGTTGGTGCTCCAGACACTTGTTTCGCCGATCATCTTATCCAAATGGTCGAAAAAACCGGGAGGAAGTGCATTTTTTTCCGCCAATGCAGCAACATATTGGGCGCGCTGGTTGTCGGGGATTCGTACTCGATTGCCTTCCAGCTGGTAATTGTCCAAACCGGCTTGTGAAAATGCCGATTCGACACGAGCAAGCTGTGAACTTGTGAAGTGATGTCCTGCCAGCAAGTACGCATCGGCGCTGCTGACACGAAAACGAAAAAGGTACGCAAGGCTAATCACAACGAGCGCCAGTAGCAGCGTGGAAGTAATGCGAGCAGCTGGTGTCATCGTGCGGAACAGTTCCGCTAATTGGGCACATGCCTTATTTGCAAAATCCATCCTTGGATTCCTTGATCAGATCAAATTGATACGGCATTGACTTTTACACCGACCGCGTCGTGTTGTGTGGGGAGTTTGTTACCAGATTCCAATTCGGTACAACGCGCTCGGAAGGGAGTTGCTTCACCCGGCATGTTCTCAATTGCGTGTTTCTGGACCTTCGCTCCGATAAGGTATCAAGCAGCGATCAGTTGTCTGAATTCGTACCCGCAGTTTGTGGTTGTTTGATAACACTGCCATCATCCCGCTCATGTCTGAGACTTCTATGAGCTCAAAACGTCTACTTTGAACGGATTTACGGTTGGTCTTGTTTCGAATTTTTTTCACTCATACCAGGCTTCCCTTTCAAAGAAGGCTGCTCCATGGCGGTTAAAAAATGGCAGTTGAAAATCTTTGACGTGACTATAAGCAATTAGCTTATAGTAGTGATTCATGGCCAGCTTACGACCGGTGCAGCTGTGCCATGTGAAGAGAAGAGCGGCGAGGTTGTACTTGAAAGTGTACGGGATGTCAACGCAGGAACGTACGCAACCACCAATGGATAAGGGTTTCCCAGCTCAACGACACTTCCATTTTGGTGTGATAGCAGACTAACGTAATGGCGGTGCCCCACTAGCGGCGTCAAGAGTAATTTGATATTCGGTAAGCTTCCAGCCCAACCTTTTTGACAACCCTGATTGGTTGAAAGGCCCCGTTGGTTAGAGAGATTGAAAGGCTACCCGTGTTCCCAGGAGCTAATTTAAGCTGGCGCCACCAAAATGCGACTTCGAGAATTGAGTTGGCGAATTTCCCGTAACCTGCTCCATTACCCAACCATTCATATCGGACAACATTTTTGTTGTAAGATCGTCGGCACATGGATATTGACGAAGAGTTATCTTGAGTCCTGCAGAATGAAAAAGCCGTAGATCATTACAGACTTGCTCGATTGGATATTGCCTGCTGTCACGCCCATGTCCGATTAAAATTGGCATTTTCCGAACTCGCCGGGGATCGAACACAGGGTGTAAATTTACAGGAAATGATCCACCAATCGAAATCACACTAGCGAATCTTTCTGGATTTCTCATTGCTACCCGCATGGCCATGGTGCCACCGGTCTGGAATCCCGCGAGGAAAATTTTACCAGTTGAAATGTTGAAGCGTTGAGTCGCGGCATCAATGCAGTCCATGACGCGTTGTTCTGCGAGAAAGACGTCGTTAGACGTTTGCTGCCAGGTAAATCCCGTTTTATCAGGGTTGTGTTCCACCGAAGTTCCACGGGGTCCAATCCCGACAAAATTCTGCATGCTGATCAACGGCATTACTTGTTTTAGTTGTCGTTCGTTGTCGTTGGGGCCATGCAGCCAGATGATCAGTGGATAGGCGTATTTTGGCTCGTAGTGTAAAGGAGTAAATAAGAAGTTTTGAGCCGCAGGCGTCTTTTGTTTTGTAGAAAAAGGTCGAATAGATGAATGGTCGGCAACTTCGGAAACCGATGTTTTTGGGTGAATGAGTTGCTGAATTCGATTCATGATCTCATTTTTTTTATGAAAGAAAGTTTCACCAGGACATGCTCGACCATGTCGCCGGCGTAATGTACCGTTTGATTGGATTTCACCTGCGAATGGCGAGGCTTCAGATAAGAATTTATCACTTGGGAAGGCTGCCCTCACCGGAGAACGGATTTTCAGTAGTCAAACGATCAATCGGACACCAGCCCCAAGTGGCGAACTGTAACCAAAGTCCATAATCGTGTCAATGCCAGCTTTTATTTCGCACCTGCTATCGTGCAAGACGCTGGCATGAAAACAAATCGGACCATTAGACCAGGGTTGACATGGTCTGTACCAAATCTTTCACCGCATCGACACTCTTTTGGAAATCTACTTGCTCCTGGACATTCAGTTCAAGCTGAATTATTTTTTCGACGCCTCCTGCTCCTAGAACGATGGGTACTCCAACATAATACCCTCCAACGCCGTATTCACTGTCGCAATAGGCAGCACACGGAATGACCCGCTTTTTATCCTGAACGATTGCCTCGACCATCTGAGTTGTGGCCGCGGCTGGTGCGTAATAGGCACTGCCTGTTTTTAATAAACCCACGATTTCAGCGCCGCCTTTGCGGGTCCGCTCAACAATTTCATCAAGCTTGGTTTTGTCCATCAGGCGGCTAATGGGAATTCCACCTACCGAAGTACAGCTTGGCATGGGAACCATTGTATCGCCGTGACCTCCCATCAACAGCGCCGAAACATCTTCGACGCTGACCCCCAGTTCCATCGCCAGAAAAGTTCGGTAACGGGCGGTATCCAGCACGCCAGCCTGACCGACAACACGTTGGGTTGGAAAACCACTAACTTGTAATGTCCTTTGTACCATTGCATCCAGTGGGTTGCTGACAACAATCAAGATGGCCTCTGGACTCGATTCCCGAATTTGTTCGGTAACCGATGTTATAATTTTTGCATTGGTACCTAAGAGGTCATCGCGGCTCATTCCAGGTTTACGCGGTAGCCCAGCGGTGATGACAACAACATCACTTTGTTCAGTGTCTTCGTACGATGTTGTACCAACAATGTTTGAGTCAAAACCAACAATTGGCGACGATTGCATTAAATCGAGTGCCTTGCCTGCCGGCATTCCTTCGGTCTGGGGAATATCTAAGAGTACAATGTCACCCAACTGACTGGCCGCGCACCAGTGAGCGGTTGTCGCACCGACGTTACCGGCACCAATGATGGAAATCTTTGCCCGACGCATCTGAAGTCTCCGGAGTTAAATCGAGGGGGTTTTAGATCGAGAGTCCTTAGGTTGTGATTGGCCGATTCGGAAGAGGTGATTGATTGTCACATCTTTTCTATTTGATCCGGTGACAGTTGTTGGGCAGGTGCCCTTGACTTTTACTCCAGTGATCAACAAAACCGTGAATCACCGGTCAAGGACCCAAAGCCACGGACCTCTGAATATGGAGATTCGTATTCACAAGTCAAGTGGGGACATCCGGTTCGGCTCTCGCATGCCAATTTTCGATTGTAAAATCACGTGCATTGTCAAGAAAAAATGGAAAAAACAGGTAAACGTTGTCAGTCCGTCTCTGTTTGTATCGTACGATCAGCGAAAGCTGTCTGAGGTAAGGCGTATGTCCGATAGCGCAGAGGGAAAAACCGGGGAATTGTCCGCTGGGTTATTGAGCAAGGGCTGGTTCCTGGGTGAATTGAGCAGAACTTCGTGTGTTGGTTGGTGACCGTTTGATAAATGAGAACGCTATTTGCAGTCGTTAAAATTTTACATTAGAGAGATTCAGGAAAAGAGTAGCAAGTCATGACCAGAGCGGAAATCGTTGTCAAACCGAGAATTATCCAATACACAGGACATGGAAAAGGTCCAACTCACCTCCTTCACGGTGACTTGACGTTCGATTGTAACGTCTGACGTACAGTACCAAGCGGTATTCAAAGCCAAGTGATGATGGCCGATCATTGATTGGCCATCACTTCTTTTATTGCTACCGGCCGTCCTATGTCGACCGATTGGCGTGCCGCCAGACACATGGCTACTGACCATTTGCCATCATTGCCGGTCGCCTCGAGAGATTGTCTTTCGCGGATTGCACGAACCATCATCGCTACCTGGTCTTCCAATTCGAATACTTCCCCTGTGGTTTTGGTGATTGGAATGGTTTCTACGTTTTCACCATCAAAGGCACGAAGAGAAAAAGAAGGGTGTAACGTCCGATCCATCGGGCCGCTCCAACTAGCCCACAACGCCCCTTTTGTTCCCGTCAGTTTGACAACTTGGTGGTGTTCAAATGCACTTAAGGTTTGGGTAATGACCGCATAAGCGCCGCCATCGAATGTCACGATCGCACTGAAGTTGTCCTGTAATTCCGGGTGATCTGGCTGGCGAGAGTTTGCCATGGCATAGACTTGTTTCGGATCTCCGGATGTTGATAAATACCAGCGGGCCAAATCGAAGAAGTGAATCGGTTCTTCAAGGATCCAGTCTCCTACACGGTTGATGTCATATCGCCAACCCTCCGAGCCGAGCCGATACGGACGACGGGAAAGCTCGACCAGAATGTATTGTACATTCCCTACAAATCCATCGTCTACCATTTCTTTCACTCGACTCCATAACGATGAAAATCGCATTTCATGTCCGATGGCCAGCAGGCATTGGTTATCTTTTGCCAGTTGCAAAAGGTCGTCACATTGTTCGATTGATAGTGCCATCGGTTTTTCCAGCAGCAAATGCCGACCGGTAGACAATACGGCTGATGCGACCTCGTGGTGGAGGTGACTTGGCAATGCGATCACGATGGCATCTAAATCTTTCCGGCCAAGCATTTGACGAAAGTCCGAATAAACTTCAGCTTGGGGATAGGTTGTTCGGGCCGCATCGCAAGTCTTATCGGATTTTGCTGCGATGGCGACCAGTTCTGCACTGGCAGTTGCTGCAATGGCTCCAGCGTGAAAATGTCCCCAAGCTCCATAGCCGATTAATCCAAAGCGAACATGTGACGCATTCATGAGGTTACGGCCCGTCATTCGAATGATTTACCAATCTGAAAGCTACCACAACAACTTAGTCGTGATTGATGATGGCTGCAACGACGTCTTCGAGTTGAGCCGACTTGAAAAAATATCTGAGGTGATTCCCAGTGGAGCTGCCTTGTGGCGAGAGCATGGACACGAGTCCGCATACCAAAACAAGAACATGGGTTTCGGTCGAGTGAATACGAGAAGTAAGGATTTGTTCTGGGAAGGATTTTAAAAAACGGTTTTAAAATTCCATTGAGGGGTTTCTTGTAATTCACTGAATAGGGTGAAGTTGATGGATGTGCTCGGACCGATGGTTTGCCGATAAACAGATCGTGGTATCAGAAGTTTGTAGTTGACCAGTAAGATGCCATCGGATCTTTGTAAGTCATACCCTGTTGTGTCTGGCGCGTTGCGGTTCCTACAATTGCAGTTGCATAATGAACACGCGTTTCAGTTGATTTGTCAGGGTTAACATGACGAGTGAGGCTTATTTTCAAATGGTGCACATGATGACGGTCCCCCAGTTTTATTTTGTTACTTGTCAGCCGGCGGCGCAGCAGGTTGCCAAACTTGAAATTGCCAAAACCTGTCTTTCTTGGCGGCTCTCATTTTCAAAACCCGGATTCTTGACTTTTAAAACCGATCAGTCTTTGCCACATGGAAAAATTCCACCTCTTGTTTTCAGTCGTGTGTGCGGGCGTTCACTTGGACGTGTTACGGGACAACTTGGCGAATTAGCTGTTGCCACTTGGGATAGGGTCAGCGCATCGCAGAATCCGAGTGAGTCGGACCCTCGACCGGATGCGTTTGGACCAGGGTATGCTGCATTGCACGTCTGGCATCCTCAGGCGGCGCATGTTGGTAGGAAGAAGCGAATCGAGTTGGATCAGCTTGTAGCTGAATCCCGAAAAGCGTTGCAATCCACGGCGCCCCCAGAGTACAAATCGGTTGCCTTATCGGACGAAAATGTGTCGCCGAGCCGAGGTCGTCAAAAGATTTTAGATTGCATTGTCATGGATTCCGGACAATGGTGGATCGGTACACATTGTATGAGTACGGTACCTTCCCGTTATGCGGGTGGAATCATTCCGGTCAAAACTCCGGAGGTGGCTATAAGCCGCGCATATTACAAGATCAATGAGGCGATTGCCTGGTCACGATTTCCACTCCGACGAGGTCAACAATGTCTCGATCTGGGATCGGCACCAGGAGGTGCTAGCCAGGCACTTTTGGACCGGGGGCTCGATGTCCTTGGAATCGACCCGGCGGCAATGGACTCGCGTGTTCTTGCCCATCCACGGTTTCGGCATCTCAAAATGCGAGGAGCCGGTATCAAGCGTCGTGGACTGGCCGGATTTCAATGGTTGATTTCCGATATGAATGTTGCGCCGCAATTTACGCTTGATGCAGTGCAGGATATCGTCACCCATCCCCAAGTTCACGTTAAAGGAATGTTGCTGACCATCAAACTGCTTGACTGGGACCTGGCCGATCAGATACCTGAGTATTTGAATCGGGTTCGTTCCTGGGGTTATCGGGATGTACGCGCCCGGCAATTGGTTGGAAACCGCCAAGAGATTTGTATTGCTGCATTGCAGCGGTCGGCGTTACGGCGGTTGGGTTAGTCAGTAAGGTGTTGTAGGGCACTTTGAAGCATCCTTTTTGCAGGATGAATAGTTCGGCGCAAAAGATTGGTTTACAAATTGGCCAGCGCGTAAGGAGAAAGTCCTTTTTGACTCACTTGCGCGCTGGATTTTTAAAAATGCCAGGCTGGTTATCCTGTTAGCGATCTGTTGGACAGCAACCGCCAGACCTGTCCGCAGGGCAGAGTTTCTGTTTCTGATCAGCTGCAATCGGGCCGGCCAAAAAATGTGCAAGGCTTATTGCCCGCAAAGTTTTATTTTTCCACGCTCCTTGCTGATTTTATCTATTTAACTAAAATGCCTCAGATTATTAAATATTGGCATGTTTGCTCTGAATTACCTTCATTCGCACACCCGTTGTCCTTTTTTAGATTGAGACTGACTTTTCGAACTTGCAATAAGGATCGACACCATGAATGGCGTAAGTGTTTGGCTCATCTTCGTCGGATTGATGGGGGCACCCGATGCTGGAACACATTGGCAATCGGATTACCACCGGGCTTTACAACAAGCTCAACGTTCTCGTCGTCCGCTATTGGTCAGAATTGAAGATTTGTCCTTAAACCGACAAGAATCATCCCCATCCGTTTTAACGAGTACCGAAACGATACCGGCCGATTTCGTACTTTGCCGGATAGATTTTTCCAAGCCGTATGGCAAGGAAATTGCTCACCGGTTGGGTGCTACTTCGTCTCCTTTTACCGCAATCGTTAACCGTTCCCTGACCCGGGTTGTCTATCGTCGCTCAGGCGAAATTGACCCATTGGAGTTCGAGGCGGTACTGGTTCGTGTTGCCGAGCGTCAGTCCTCCATGCGAATCGGACTACCGGGGTACCGCTACAAAAGTTTTTTACCGACGAGAGGAATAGGCCGATCACGTGAAGCGTGCTTTACGTGACGACGTTCGCAGGTTGGGCGCCCGTGAGGCGTTTTGATAGTAGCAACTTGGGAGTGTCCGTTTGCTACTGACGGGCGCGTTGGGCCAGCATTTCACGGACTTCCGGTAACGGATAGTCGATGATGGGTAGGTCGACTTTTTTCAGTTCTTTAAGACGTTGCCAGCCGCGGGTGACAATGGCTTCGCGCTCTTTGACGAATTCTGTCTCGAGATGACGTTTATCGAAGTCGCCTTCGGCAACAATTTGAGGGAAATCGTCGGCGACAATGAATTGGGCCAAGCTCGGGTTGCAACGAATGTGTCGCTCTTTGGCTGTATGAAGTGTCTCCGGATCGACCAATCCGATTACGAAACGAAGGTATAGGTCGCTGTCGGTTAAACCTTCGACATCGGTTCCACAGATTTCACAGCGGTAGCCTTCGTCACATTTTGCCATTACTTATTTTATAGTCCGAATACGTCATTCATGCCATAAAGTCCTGGTGATTGCTTGGCGACGAAGCGAGCTGCGGCCATCGACCCTTGCGCGTATCCATCACGGTTGGTCGACCCTACAGAGATTTCAATGGACTCACCGAGCAGTCCAAATACGATCGTATGTTCTCCAGGATTATCTCCAACCCGAAAAGCGTGATAGCCGATCTCGTCGCGACTTCGCTTGCCAGGTCGACCTTCTCGCCCATGGACATGACGGGTCTGTCCCATCACATCAGCGATGATTTCACCAAAACGTAATGCGGTACCGCTGGGAGCATCTTCTTTGAAGCGGTGGTGTTTCTCCATGATTTCAACGTCAACGCCCGACGGGTAGTCACGTAGGCCTCGCGCCGTAACGTCTGCCAGTTTCATGGCCAGATTGACTGCCAGACTCATATTAGGAGCCCAGACAATCGGAATGAACTTGGCCGCTTCGGCGACATTGGTTTGTTGTACATCGTCCAAGCCGGTCGTTGCCAAGACCAGGGGGATTCGTTTTTCTACGCATAAATGGGTGATTTTTTCGGAGGCCGTGGGGACCGAAAAATCGATGACTGCATTGACGTCCAAGTCGAGTGAAGAAGTCAGTGGCACGTTAATGTCGTCAATGCCAGCCAGGCCTCCAGCATCTTGCCCGATCAGGCTGTGGCTGGTGTTTTCAAGGGCAGCAACAAGTTCAATATCAGGATCATTGACAGCGATAGCGATCAGCCGTCGGCCCATTCGTCCTGCGGCTCCGTGGATCGCAATTTTTGTTGTAGAGGTCATTGAATTGTTGAGAATTTGGGTTCGAGTTTGTTGGGGCCAAATTTGAGCGACCGAATCCTTGGGACGCCATCACTTAACTGTAAAGCTGGATGGCCTTGATAATTTCATTGACATCGTTCCCAACAGTGATTGCCCGGTTAGCAAATGCTGCTCGTCGAACGCCGCGCTGGCCGAGAACTTCTTCAAACTGCTTTTGATCGGTTGTATGATAGGCGACAGTTGCTGTCGGATCTTTTAGCTGGTGTCCGGTGAGGATACAAACAACACGATCATCGCTGGTGATAACTCCCTCGCTTAGCAATTTCCGCGCCCCTGCGACGCTGGCAGCGCTGGCCGGCTCACATCCTAATCCACCTTGTCCGACCTGCGCCTTAGCGTCGAGGATTTCCTGGTCGGAAACGGTTCGCACCACTCCATTACAAATCTCAAGGGCTCGCAAGCATTTGGTCAAATTGACTGGACGATTGATCTCGATGGCACTGGCGATCGTAGATGCTTTGCGATGATGTTCGTCGAGTTCTTTGTAGTAACTATCCTCGAGTGAATGGTCAATGAAACCCTGATTCCATCGCATGCCGCGAAGCTCGTAGAGTTGATGGAGAGTGTCCGCTCCTGCAGCGTTAATGACAGCTAGTCGAGGAACACGGTCGATCAAACCTAATTCAAGAAGTTCGGAAAATGCTTTACCAAAGGCACTTGAGTTGCCCAGGTTGCCCCCCGGAACAATGATCCAATCCGGCACTTCCCAATTAAGTGATTCCAAAACCCGGAACATGATCGTCTTTTGCCCCTCGAGTCGGAAGGGATTGACGCTGTTGACAAGATAAATATCCAATTCACTGCTGACCTCTTTAACACGCGCCATCGCGTCATCGAAGTCACCGGAAATTTGAACAGTGAGTGCACCAAAATCGAGAGCCTGTGAAAGTTTTCCATACGAGATCTTGCCTGATCCTATAAAAACGACTCCCCTCATCAGGCCCGATACCGCGCAGTACATGGCAAGTGACGCACTCGTATTTCCAGTTGATGCACAAGCAGCTCGCGTTGCGCCGACAGAGTGTGCGTGTGTAAAGGCGGCGGACATGCCGTTATCTTTGAAACTGCCTGAGGGGTTCATGCCCTCGTATTGCAGGTAGAGCTTGCCACTGGAGAGTCCAACATACTGAGCAACTTGATCGGCAGACTGGAGAAGCGTTTGTCCTTCGCCCAAAGTGACAATCTTTTCGGGAGGGGAAAACGGGAGGAGATCACGAAATCGCCATACTCCGCTCAGGCAGAGAGGATCCGTCTTGCGGGACCACTTCCGCTCGAATTCACGCAGTGAGCCAGGTACCTCAGCACGATCCCAGTCGTAGATAACATCTAGCAGTTGACCACATGATTCGCAGGCAACCCGTACTTCGTCGATACCGTAAGTCCTACCACAGTTGGGGGCGATACATCGTTGGAAGGCAATTTGAGAATCTGGCACGACGCTAAATACTGAATTGGTTTGAAGTTATTACACACAAGTTCTAACACTGTTGGTAGTCTATGTGAGCTTTAAGGGCACATCAAGACGTAGCTGGGGCCTACCAAAATTTAACCAAGTCAACAAATCACAACTCTTTGATAACAAAATAGTTAAGTTTGATTGTTTTGGAGTCCCATTGGTTTCTGTGTATTTGACAGGTCGAAAGGGCAGCCATAGAATGAACAGCGCGTCAAATGGCGTTCGGCGGAGCGAACGTTGTGTAATTTTTAGACGGAGATATTTCAAATGAAAAAGGCTGAAATGAAAGTTTACAAGGAACGCCTTTTGGACCTGAGGGCCCGTCTTCGCGGGGATGTAACCGCCATGGCCGAAGCAGCACTCAGGAAAACAAGAAGTGAGTCCAGCGGTGATTTATCTAGCATGCCAATCCATATGGCTGATATTGGTAGTGACAACTATGAGCAAGAATTTACACTCAATCTGATGCAAACAGACGAGGATATACTCGATGGGATAGAAGCTGCTCTTGAAAGAATTGAAGACGCGGTTTATGGTGAATGCGAAGAATGTGGAGGACAGATCAAGAAGACCCGTCTCAATGCAATCCCCTACACTCCCCTCTGTATCGACTGTGCCACTGAAATCCAAGGCGGTCAGTCGTACCAATGAAGTTGCCTATCCCAGAAGCCGGATTTTGGTTTTTCTGCTGATCAGTACGTCCGGTTGTACACTTGATTTACTGACAAAATACTGGGTTTTTTCTTGGCGAGGCATGCCGCGCCAGTGGAATGAGTGGTGGATCTGGGAAGGTTTCATTGGCATCGAAACAGCGACCAACAAAGGCGCTTTGTTCGGATTCGGTCAGGGCTGGACGATGTTGTTTGTGGCTCTTTCGTTTGGCGCCTTGTTAGCGATCGGCATTTGGTTGTTTTTGGCCGGTGCGGCAGCAGACCGGTTTTTGTGCAATGCGTTGGCATTGATTACCGGCGGTATTCTGGGAAATCTCTATGACCGGCTGGGTCTATGGACTGCGCCTGGGACGGAGGGTCAATCCATCCACGAAGTTCGTGACTGGATCTTGTTGAGGTACCATCAATACACGTGGCCGAACTTTAATATTGCAGATTGTCTACTGGTTTGTGGAGCGGCACTGTTGGTCTGGCATTCCTTCTCGATTTCTAAAGACATCAGTGTTTCAGCCGCATCTGAAACTTGAGGGGTCAATGGTTTTCCGGTGTTGATAGCCGTGGTTACGAAAATCATTCCAGGATGTTTGTCAGTGTTGGAAGTTGGTTTGGCTGCTACAAACTTCGCTTGCTATCCAGTCCTTTTATTTTAGTTGTATTTTTTTTTCAACCCATTCTTCGTGTTTGGAATGTTCTGTCTCAATGGTTGTTCTTAGCCGTTGCCATTGAGGGAATTAAGGTGAGTATCTTGGGGATCCTCGATAAAAATCGTGGACTTAGGTTCAATGGTGTTAAGAGATGCTAACATTTGTTGACAGATTCACTCACTCTGTTAAAATATTGGGGCGCTGAAGAAGGCATTATTGCGCAAAACTTTTCTGTTGGTGCTTTCGGACGGGGACGGGGCCACCATGTGTGGTCACTTGGTGTTCGTTTTCTTTTGACGTTGACCATGTTTCACGGATGTCGATGTTGCGTGGATGTCACAGGACAGCAGCTAATCACTTTCGGTCTGATTGGGTTGACTCATTGATTTTGTGGATATGGCGTCCTGTCAATTCCGGGGAAGTGCTGATAGCGGCGTGGAGATTCAGGAGTCAGATCACAACCATTACCGAAATTTCCTAGGGCTGACTATGACTTACAACTAGTAAACTTGAAACGGATCCACTATTAGTTCACTAGGCACATAGCATGAAATTGTCCCGAACCGTATCTTATGCGTTACAAGCAACCATGCAGTTGGCAGAGACCGATTCAGATTCTCCGGTACCCTGTAGCCAGCTCGCTTCCCAGGGTGACATGCCGGAACGATTTCTGCTGCAGATTCTTCGCAATCTCGTCACCAGTGGAATTCTCAAGTCGACTCGTGGGGTTGAGGGTGGATATTCTCTGACTCGACCAGCTGAGCAAATCTCGCTTTTAGAGGTAATTGAAGCCATCGACGGTCCGCTTGGATTGAATGTCGAGTTGCGGAAAGGGGTGTCACATGATGAGCTTCAACGTGCATTAGAGGAAGTGGCAACCACCTCTCGGCGACAGCTTTCTGCCATCAAGTTGTCCCGCCTCGTCATTGGTTCCAGTAGTGGCCCAGAGTCCTTGAAGACCGTAGGCGTGGATTCGCAGCAGAATAATGTTTGACGATCCTCGCATGTCTTTGGCGGTTGAGATTGCTCGAGAGGCTGGACGAATAGCCCTCGAATACTTTCGTAGTGGGTCTTATCAGGTCGACCGAAAACCGGATTTGTCACCGGTGACGGCGGCGGACCGTCGCGCTGAGGAAATGCTTCGCCAACGGATTGAAGAGAAGTTTTCTGACGACGCTATCTTGGGTGAAGAGTATGGTCAATCCCCTGGAAACTCCGGATACCGGTGGATTCTCGATCCGATTGACGGAACGAAATCATTTATTAGCGGGGTCCCATTGTTTGGGACTCTTGTTGGACTTCAAAAAGATGGTGAAAACATTGGAGGAGTGATAGAAATTCCCGCCCTTGACCAGCGTATTTATGCGCTACGTGACCAAGGCGCATGGTACCAGTCGAGCAGCGAACGAGAAGTGGTTCAGGCTGGCGTTTCCCAGTGCGAGCAACTTTCCGAAGGCCTTGTGCTCACCAGCGAATTTGAGGGATGGGCTGAA
>Ga0310125_10000788_pt1 | contig 15571 bp, 11 predicted proteins | sample CB11b_Tmax_Bot8__FD_203508 | JGI IMG/M metagenome (GOLD analysis project Ga0310125, IMG submission 203508) | Marine microbial communities from Western Arctic Ocean, Canada - CB11b_Tmax_Bot8 | ecosystem: Environmental > Aquatic > Marine > Oceanic | place: Canada: Western Arctic Ocean | collected... | reverse complement strand
CGTTCAACCCAGTCCCGTGCTGCACTGCGCGTGTCCTGGGATCCCTGTAACCGGGCAACATGCCAGGCGCCATACCCAGGTTGAACAACGAGGAGCGTCGTGACGGCACAAATAAGGACCTGTGCGGACCGTTGCGAGAGTCTACCCGATATCTCCAGGTATCGGCTTCCCCGAACGATGCCGTCTGCGAGAAGCGCCAACTGCAACGGAACTACAGGCAGGACATACCGGGCGAAGACGACATTTCCCCAACACACGGCCGCATATCCTGTCAGCGTCGCCGCCAGGACGACAAGCTGGAGTGTAGGTCGCTTCCACACCGTCCAGCCACAGACCACAAACCAGCCGAGCCACGCCAGCAGTCCCGCAGCATGGCGAAGTGTTTCGGTCAGCTGGTGGAAAGGTCCGTAGCGAAGACCCCAACGACCTTCTCCCGCGTTGTTCAGTTCGAACAGAAAGATTTCTCGAAACTTGCTGAATTCCAGCAGTGTATACGGAGAGAGCAGGAGGAAGACGAGGATGGACACCGCACCTGCGGCCCACAGGCGGCGGTCGGTGATTCGGCGACCACTGAGCAGATGCACGGCGACCACGCCGGCGGCGACGCTGGCACCAGGATACTTGATGGCGGCGCAGACGCCCACAGCAGCTCCCGCTACCAGGTACTGTCGCAGTCCCTCGAACCGATTCAGCTTCAGTGCCGCCAGGACGGCGAGGACGAACCAGAAAGCCAGAGCCGGATCGGTCGCAGCCAGCGGCGCCTGGCGAATGAGCAGCACGTTCACGCTGGCAAGCAGCGCTGCCACTAGACCCGCCATCGATGTGAGCGCCTGCCAACAGCTCACGACCTGCACTCCCGCCGCCAGCCTTCCCGCCAGCAGGCCCACAGCGACGACGGTTGCCACCGAATAAACAACACTCACCCATCGGGCAATGTCGCGCGCTGTTTCTGGAGCCCACAGATAACACTGCGCCACCCACTCCGCGACCCCACCCCCGGCACCGATGGCTGCCTGCAGGAGATACTGAACCCCGTAGACTCCGGCAACAGAGTAGAAGTGAAACGCGGGATAGGAGAAAATGTGCGGATTGAGGTCGCCACTGAGCATGTTCAGCGGGTAGACGACCATGACTCTTTCGTCCGGATGCCAGACCAATTCACCGGACAGCAGACCCCAGCTACGGAGTCCGGTTGCCAACGCCACGATAATCAGCAGCACCGCCACCCGCCAACCTCCGGCCTCACGCACGGGCCGGTATCTCCCTGTCAGCCAAACCTCTCCGCCCAGGCTTGATCAAATCCGTCTGAACCATCATCCAGGCGGCGCTCCAGACGGATTCCCGGGAGAAATACCGGCAACTTCCCCGCCAGAAAGTCGGCTCGATAGCCGCCATTTTTGTAGTACGTCTGGCGACCGTCTGGCCAGAAAATCGTGTGAATCTCGCGTGGTTGTGGCTTCTGGTAGTCGGGATCGACACGGAAACCTTCCACGGCATCCCAGTCGACCTCGATGCCCAGACCAGGGCCATCGGGCACACGAGCGTGACCGCCGCTGATGGCGAATTCCTTGAGCAGTGTATGCGAATAGATGTTGACCCCAGGAATCGCCGGCCAGCGCGCCTGGGCCAACACCGCGCCCAGATGGACCGACCACATCGTCGTGATCCCCGTACCGACGAGCTGCAGCCAGAATGGCATCTTTGCGTGGCCCGCCAGAGTGCCGTCCCTGAGCACACGTGAAGCACCGCCGCCGATGACGAAACCGTCGCAAACCCCTTCCCGGATCGCCGTCATCACGGGAGGAGAGCCGAAGTGCATGGCGATGGGGCTGGCGATTTTTCGCCGTAAGGCGGCGTTGCCGGCGACATCATCCTGTGGAATCGGCGACTCGACAATCGCCAGAATCGGGAAGGTCTCTTCCAGTCGCTTCAACAAGGGCGCCGCCACATCCACACCCAACAGCAGCCCATTGAAGTCTGCATCGAGAACGAAGTGATCGGATGTCGCTTCGCTGACAGCTTCGAGCTGATCCTCGATATCAAACCAGGGACGGGCTTTCACCTTCATCGTCGTGAAGCCATTCTCTTCCGCCGTCGCCGCCTCTCGTGCCCACAGCTTCGGTTTCATGTCCTGCGCCCACCACGACACAGGACAGGCGTCGCGGAATTGGGCTCCCAGAAGCCGGTGCACGGGCACACCTGCGCCTTTGCCAACAGCATCGAACAACGCCATCTGCAGGCCCGCGCCCAGGCCGTCGTCCCAGATCAGATCCCAGGCGTTGCGACCGACATATTGCTGGGCCCCCTCATCCCCGATCTTGCCCCAAGTGTAATTCTCCAGAGTTTCGCCGACACCCATCGCTCCCGATGTAAGGGTGACTCGATACAAGTCGACCACAGACCAGCCGGGCACACGGATCTCGACGGTGTGGGCGCAGCGCTCGTGGAATGGAACATCCAGTCGCCAACGCTCGATGTTGGTGATGGTGAAATCGTTGCTACTCATGATCTCGGACTCCTGGGTCGGCGCTCACAGTGAAAAGGCCCCGGCACGGAACGTGCCGGGGCCTGCAAAGATGGGTCGGTGACATCGACGCGTCGAGCGGCCTAGGAAGCCATGCGCCGCAAGACGGTCTGCAGGATTCCACCGTTGCGATAATATTCCAGCTCGACGGGGGTATCGATGCGGCAGACAGTCTGGAAACGCTGTTCACCGGCGCCGCCGGTGACGACGATCTCGACCTGCTGGCCAGGTTGCAGGTCATCACCGATGGCGATATCGAAGAGCTCCTCTCCCGTCAGTCCCAGGCTGTCACGCGTATCGCCCGCAGCAAACTGTAGTGGCAGAATGCCCATGCCGATCAGATTTGATCGATGGATGCGTTCATAACTCTCGGCGATAGCTGCCTTGACGCCCTGCAGGAACGGTCCCTTGGCGGCCCAGTCACGGCTGGAGCCTGTGCCGTATTCGGCGCCGGCGAGGATGATGGTCGGCACACCTTCCTGCTGATAACGCTCGCCCGCCTCGTAGATGGTCATCTGTTCTTTCGACGGATGATGACGGGTGTAGCCGCCCTCGACACCGGGAACGAGCTCATTGCGGATGCGGATATTGGCGAAGGTGCCACGCACCATAACTTCGTGGTTGCCACGACGGGAGCCATAACTGTTCCAGTCCCGACGTTCGACGCCATGAGCTTCGAGATACGTCGCCGCCGGACCATCGACGGCGATCGCGCCGGCGGGTGAGATATGGTCGGTGGTGACACTGTTGGCGAGCCGCGCCAGCACCCGCGCCCCCGTGATGGATTGGATGGCTCCGACCTCGCGGCTGAGTCCCTCGAAGAATGTGGGCCGACGGATGTAGGAACTGGCCTCGTCCCAGGTGTAACGCTCGCCTTCGGGTACGGCGATCTGGTTCCAGGTCTCATTGCTCGAAAAGACATTGCCGTACTCTTCCTCAAACATCTTGGCCTGCACGGAGCGACCGACCTCCTGCCGGATCTCTTCTTGCTTAGGCCAGATATCGCGCAGAAAAACATCCCCTTCGGGGCCACTGCCAAGAGCATCGGTCTCGAAGTCGAAGTCCACTCGACCCGCCAGGGCGTAAGCCACCACCAATGGTGGTGAAGCCAGGTAATTGGCTCGGGTCTGTGGGTGCACGCGACCCTCGAAGTTGCGATTTCCTGAGAGCACGGAACAGACGACGAGTTCGTTGTCGACAATCGCCTTTTCGATATTTTCGTGCAGGGGACCCGAGTTGCCTATGCAGGTCGTACAACCGTATCCCACCGTGTGGAAACCGAGGGCCTCCAGATCGCCATCGAGACCGGCCGCTTCCAGATACCGGGTGACGACGCGGGACCCCGGTGCCAGACTCGTCTTGACGTAGGCCGGTACGGTCAGGCCCTTGGCAACCGCATTGCGCGCCAGCAGACCAGCGCCGAGCATGACGGAGGGATTGCTCGTATTCGTGCACGAGGTAATTGCTGCCATCACCACCGCGCCCTCTGGCAGATCAACGGTGCCTTTGTCGCCCAGATCGACGGAGATCGAACGGCCCTCGTCCTGCCGCTTCAGCACGTCCGTCAGATTTTTCTTGAATGCCGCTTTCATGTCCGTCAAAGCGATACGATCCTGGGGCCGCGTGGGACCGGCCAGACTGGGTACGACCGTCGACATGTCGAGACCCAGGGTTTCGCTGAATACCGGATCTGCTGCGTCAGCATCGTAGAACATGCCCTGCGCCTGCATGAAGGCTTTGACCCGTTCGACAACGGCAGGCTTGCGGCCGGTGCGACGCATGAACTCGAGGGTTTCTTCATCTACGGGGAACAGGCCGACGGTGGCACCGTACTCGGGTGCCATATTGGCGATGGTGGCGCGATCGGCGAGGCTGAGCTTGCTGAGACCGGGGCCGTAGAACTCGACGAACTTGCCGACCACCCCGTGGGCACGTAGCACTTGTGTCACCGTGAGTACCAGGTCCGTCGCCGTCGTCCCGGCGGGTAGTTCGCCATCGAGCCGAAAGCCAACCACGTGGGGCAGCAACATGTAGATCGGCTGGCCGAGCATGACGGCCTCTGCCTCGATCCCACCGACACCCCAACCTACCACGCCCAGCCCGTTGATCATGGTTGTATGACTGTCGGTGCCCACCAGACTGTCCGGCAGCCAGGTATCACCATCCTCTCCGGCCACGGACTGTACCACGTTGGCTAGGTATTCCAGATTCACCTGGTGTACGATACCCGTCGCCGGTGGCACAACGCTGAAGTTGTCAAAGGACTCCTGGCCCCAACGCAAAAACTCATACCGTTCACGATTGCGCTCGAACTCACGCTCGGCGTTGAGCTCGAGAGCCTTCTTCAACCCGTAATAGTCGACCTGTACAGAATGGTCGATGACGAGATCGACGGGAATCAGCGGGTTCACCGAACTCGGATCGCCACCGAGCTCGACGATGGCATCGCGCATGGCAGCCAGATCGACGACGGCAGGTACGCCGGTGAAATCCTGCATGACGACACGCGCCGGCTTGAAGGGAATCTCCTCCTTGCCGGCCGTCGCCGGACTCCAACGGGCGATACGCTCCACATCCTCACGGGTGATTTCAAAGCCGTCACACTGCCGCAGGGCCGCCTCCAGCAGGATCTTAATCGAGTATGGCAGTCGCGCAACCTCGGCGATGCCATCCTCCTCGAGTTTCTGGATCCGATGGACGGTGCCTTCGGCGCCGCCTGCGGTCACCGTGGTGCGTGCCCCAAATGTGTCCTTGTCGTTGTCTGCCATGGAGTTGACCCTTTGTTGATGATAGGAGGGTGCTAGATTCGCCGCCGTGGCGGGGCCTGTCAAGCAGCCATTGAACCAGAAAACACGCGTCATTTCTGTCTGCTATGACGGTGCCTTTCCGCTGGTCTTAAGGACCGGCGATAGAGAAGGTGCGACGCATGGCTTCAAACTCGGCAATTGAGCTGCGGCCTTCGGTGACCAGTTCCGCCAGAACACGCCCGCAGAGGGGGGCCAGCTTAAAACCATGACCGGAGAATCCAGCGCCAACAGCCACCCGCTCCGTGTCGGGATGTAGATCGACGATGTAATCCTCCGTCTTGGTATTTGTGTAGTAGCAGTGCTCAGCGCCAACCAGACGTTCCACGGGTGGCACGAACTCGCTCTCCAGAAACTGCCGCAGTTTGTCGATCTCAGCTGGTTCGATCTCGTCAGCGCCCTGATCTGGCGTGTCGTCGGTACCTGAAATGACGTGGCGTGCGATCTTGATGCCCTCGCGGCCAAATGCGGGCAGGCCATAGAATATCTCCCCATGGGGAGCGCCGAGATTGCCCCAGACCGGCCACCGCCCGATCTCGAAGTCTGCTGCCGCCCCTGACAAAACGAAATATCCCACCGTCTGCCGGATCACCTGCAGACGGGGCTGCAGGAAGGGCAGCAATTGTGTCGCCCACGGACCGGGACAGATGACGACGCGGTCGGCGTGCAGCGCCAGGCGCTCCTCCCCCTGTTGCGCCGTCAGTCGGATCGGATCGGTCGTCACGTCGAGATCGAGCACGCGGGTGTCGGTCAGCAGCGTTGCGCCGGACTTTGTGACGAGTTGCAGCAGAGCGGTCATGGTACGCGACGCGGCGATAACACCCGCTGTGCGATCGTGTATGGCGCCGGCCGCCGTGGGGAAACGGAACATGGGAAACCGGGCTTGCGCATTCTTCACATCGAGGACTTCGCAGTCGACTCCTGTGTCGATGACGGCCTGAGCATATTTCTCAATCTTGCTGCCTGTTGCCCCGAAAAAGCACCCATCCGTGGGCAGGATGAGGGTCTGTCCTGCCTCTGCTTCGATTCGTGGCCACTCCTGCGTGTGCGCCACCTGCATGAGCCGCACGTATCCCGCATTCACATAGGCGGAGCGCGTGATCCGTGAGTGGGAGTGTGAACTGCCCCGATTGTGCTCGACGCCGAATTGCTCGACGAGGCCGACTCGTTCCAGACCCAGGCGCTGCAGGTGATAGAGGGCACAGCGACCGATGATGCCACCACCGACCACGAGTGCGTCGAAGTTCAGGCTGGTCATTTGAATCTCCGTTCTGCTAGGCAACTATCTTTGCGGGTCAGAATGGCCACGGTCGGCGGAGGTGTCAACAATGCTACGGGGTTCCAAGATTACAAGATGATCCATCGATGAGATGCTATCAGGTTATGGCGTTGATCGTGACGATGCTGTCGTGTATCCCGTCCAGCGCGAAAGAGCCCGAGCTCGACTCAGGGTACAGCAACATCCGTGTCGAGGATTACGTCGGCCCCGAGGTCTGCGGCAGTTGCCATTCCGAGAACTTCACAAACTGGCAGCAACATCCTCACAGTCGTATGAATCAACTTGCCACGGTGGCGTCCGTCCTCGGCGATTTTTCGGGTGTCGGTGTTGAGTACGGTGGTCGTCGAGCACTATACGGGTGACATCCTTATACGCCGCATCCGCATAACCCGGGTGATTGGCTGGCGCTACGAACAGGACTATGTCGGCATCCAGGTCATGCGAGCGTCAACTCCATGGAAGCCGTCGAGCAGGACCGCGGCGCCTGCGGTGGGGAGATCCGCTGCACACTTTGCCACAGTGCGCACATCTCGGGGCCGCAGGCCGGAGCACCGGATCGGGCCGAACACCTGGCGACTTGTGTCGAGTGCCACCAGGAGTTGGCCACCCTGGCGGGGGCCCGATCTCACAGTCACCACGACGCTGACCAGGCTTCCTGCCTGGACTGTCATATGCCACGTATTGTTCAGGGTTTCACCGGATACAATCGCTCGCACCGGATCTCTTCTCCCAGTGAACCTGAAATCCTGGCGACAGGCATGCCGAATACCTGCAATCTCTGTCATCTCGACCGATCCCTGGCATGGACCCGGGATACGATCGCAAGTCGATGGGGAACGAGGGTAACGTTGTCCCCCTCTCTTATGCCGGAATTTGGCGCAAACTTCGAACTGGCTGCCGGCGCCTACGCCAGATCGCCATTGGGACGCACCGCCCTGCCGGCACTGACCCGCCATCTCGAGGAACCCAATGCGTATGTACGCTTGCGCTTTCTGTTGGCGGTGGGACGCATCCTGGGACGTAGATTGAGCGACGAGGAGTACACGCTGACGGGAGGCGACGAACGCCGACAGACCCAACTGCGATTGTTACGAGGGCGACTCCCCAACCTATGACGAGGAACTGACATGGACGCAGTGGGCTTCTACCGCGACAACGGCTACTGGCTACACAAGGAGCCGCTGTTCAGCGCTGACCGTTTCCACCGCCTTGGTGAGTTGTTCGAAGAGCTGTTGGCGAACAAGGACCCCGACAAACGAGCCGATCAGCTCGATGTGCCGCACTTCGCGGAGCCTCGACTGTTCGAATTTCTCCTCGCCGAACAGGTCCTCGATCTGGTGCAGCCCTTCATTGGGCCAAACATCGGCCTGTGGAGCAGCCACTTCATCTGCAAGGAGGCTACCATCGGTCGCGCCACGCCCTGGCACGAGGACTCCGCCTACTGGAATGGCCGGATGGATGCGCTCGACCGGATCGTCACCGTGTGGCTCGCCATCGACCCATCGCTGCGGGAGAATGGCTGTATGCGCGTGATCCCGGGGTCACACGAGGGGGGTTTTTCAGACTATGAACCCGTCGACGGGGTGACGAACACCTTCTCGCGCCAGGTAAAACCGGAACTCATCGACGAGGAGGATGCGGTCTACTTCGAGTTGCAGCCGAATGAATCGTCACTGCACGACGCGCGCATCATCCACGGCGCCGAGGCCAATACCAGCAGCTTGCGCCGTTGTGGTTACACGATGCGCTACTTCTCGCTGGAACGACGGGTACTTCCCGAGCACAATGGCACCCACAAGGTGTGGCATTGTCGAGGGCAGAATGTTGCAGGCAGTGAACTGGCGCCGGCGTCACACCACTGATCCCGCGTCAATCCACAGCGACTGGCAACACCAGATGCGCGGGGTATTTGCTCCCATGATACACCGTATTCGTCGCCGTCTGCAGCTCGGTGTCGGCCAGATCGTTGCGCCCCGTGTTGTGGTTGCGGTCATGATTCGGAAAATCGCTGGAAGTAACCTCCAGACGGATCCGATGCCCCGCCGCAAAACGGCAGGCCGTCGGACCGAGCTCGATACGTAACTCCACGACTTCCCCGGGAGGAACCGTGTCGTGAAAGTCCAGACCGTTGCGATGTCTCATACGCACCATGCCGTAACAGATCTCTGACGCCGGGCCGTCCTCGGTCTCGTCCACGAGGCGTGCGAAGAAGTCCGTATCTGGTGCCGTGGACGACACAAACAGTACAACCTGAGCATAACCTGCGATCTCGACAGCCTCCGGTAGTGGCGCCGTGCGATAACAGAGGATATCCGGTCGGTGCTGTAACTGGCGGCGATCCCCCGGTCCGGTAAACCAGGCTTTGCCCCAGAGTGTCGGCGTGGGGTTGGTGGGGTCGTAGTCAAATCGATCCAGCGGCGCCGCGGTGGTCTGCTCCTCAATCGTGCCAAGTTGACCGCCGCCGGCGACATGGCGCGCATCCCCGGCGCTGGCCAGATACAGCTGTTGGGGGGTCGACGGCGGTGGCCAGGTTTCGGCCGTGCGCCAGCCGCCCTCATCCCCCATGGCGAAATAGCGCACAGCGGGCTCGGCGGCGATACCATTGTCGATCCCCTTCAACCAATGGTCAAACCAGCGAATGATGATATCCGGCAGATCGAGCTGTGCCTGCGGACCGAAATCGAAGGCGTCGATCTGGCGCTTCCCGAGCCCGGGATGATTCCACGGGCCACAGACGAGTTTCGTCGCCCGTCGCGCCACCTCGCTGCCGCCATTTGTCTGCATCAGCTGCAGGTGACGCATGGAATCGTTGCAGTGATCGTACCAACCGCTGAAGTCGAGGTTGGGCACCTCGACGTGCTGATGGACCTCGTCGAAACGCCATGGTCGACGATTGGGTTCAGCCAGCCAGTTCTCGCAATACTGTCGCAAACCCGGGGGCAGGTGTCGGGGAAAGTCCTGCCAGGGCAGGTAACCGATCCAGTGCCCTTCCCCTTCGATTTCATCCCACAGGGCGCGCGCCTCGTCGGTGGTGTGTGGCGCCGGCCAGCCGGCGCGGCGACGCAGATCGGGGGCCATCGTCGTCAACCACCATTTGATGCGACGCCCGGGACGGAAGGAGCCGGGCCAGTCGACGGCGGTCAACTCCAATGGGATCGTGTAGGCGCACATCGCCAGCAGATGGGGTGGCCGCAGTTTTGCCAGCTGCCACTGCATCCAGGCATTATACGAGGCGCCCAGGGTGCCCACCTTGCCGTCGCACCAGGACCGTGCCGCCAACCACTCGACGGCATCGTAGCCATCCTCCGCATCCCCGGTGTCAGCCTCGGTAAATGGCACGTAGTCACCATCAGAGGCGTATCGTCCGCGGGAGTCCTGGGTGACCACGGCAAACCCGGCACGCACGTAGCGGTCGTATCCGGTCTCCGGTTTGCCATACGGGGTACGCAGCAGAATTCCGGGGAACGCCCCGGGTCCATCCGGGCGAAATACATTGGCCCGCAACAGGACACCGTCCCGCATGGGGACTTCCACGTCACGCTCAGTAACAATGCCATAGCTGTTCATCGCACAGGCTCCGTATCGATACCACCAAGGGGCACGGCGAGCTGATCCTCACCGAAGATGATCTGACCATCGAAGACTTGGGCCACCTCGTGCAGGACCCGCTCGCGCACCCCCGGGGTTTCCAGTTGGCCTGTGATATGCACCAGCACAAGGGTGCGCACGCCGGCGTCGTGTGCCGTCTGCGCCGCGTCGAGGTGACCGGAGCAGCAGGAGGTGAGCCGTTCATCGGTGACAGCACCGTTGATGAAGTGACACATGTGCAACAACACGTCGGCCCCCTTCGCTAGCTGCGTGAGGGTAGCTACGGGCGCCGTATCGCCACCGAAAACGATCGTCGCGTCCGGCGTCGTGAGTCTGAATGCGAGGCAGGTCAGCTGGGGTTGCACATGCACCACTTCGGCCACATCCAGGGACCAGCCCGCGGACTCGATCCGGCTCCCATCTTCGACTTCGGTGATCTGCGGCTCAGGCGACCGTCGTGGCAGGATGCCACCCCGCGCTTCGTAGATATAGTGACTTCCCGGGTGTTCGGTGCGGGCACTCAGATCCGGTCCGAAGGCCCCATCCTCGGCGAACAACCGCTGCGACATCCGACGCAGTGGCGCCGGACCATACACGGGTAGGTCAGAAATTCGGCCGACACCCTGGTCCCAGCGGGCGAGCACGATATACGGAAAGTCGACGCAGTGATCGTAGTGCAGATGCGTGAGGAACAGATGATCGATTTCGGCGGGATTGACTCCGGCCTCGAGCAGACGTCGACCGCTACCTGGGCCGCAGTCGAACAGCAGCCTCTCGTCGCCACTCTGCACCAGATAACTGGAGCCGGCACGATGCACCATCGGCGCCGGGGTGCCCGTTCCCAACAGCAGGAGTTTTGTCATGTCGAGAAAGGTAGTCTGCCGCAGCTTTACCGCCATCGGTGGCTTGCGTAGCTTCACGCGCCCGGTTTCATAGAAGCGCCTCGCTCTCACCCCCCAAACGAATGTGATCAGTCTCAGAGCCTACCTCGATCTGCTGCGCCGTGAGGGTGAGATCGTCGACGTCGACGTCCCTGTGAGCGCCGACCTTGAGCTCGCCGAGATTCACCGTCGTGTCATTGCCGCGGGCGGTCCGGCACTCCTGTTTCGCCAGGTGGATGGCGCCGACTTCCCTTGTGTCACCAATCTCTTTGGCACACCGAAACGAGTGGAACTCGCCTTCGGTCCACGACCAGGTCGCTTTATCCGCGACCTGGTGACGCTGGCGCAGGACCTGCCCGCCCTGTCTCCGACCAAACTCTGGGGACATCGGAGTCTGCTACGCGAGGCACTGCGCGTCGGCATGAAGAGCACTTCCACCGCGCCGGTAACCGAGTGTCGGCAGGCGAAGCCAGATCTGACACGACTACCGCTGCTCAAGACCTGGCCGGAGGACGGTGGTCACTTCGTCACCCTGCCACTGGTCTATACCGAACACCCAGATACAGGACATCACAATCTCGGCATGTATCGGATCCAGCGTCATGACCCGGCGACGTTGGGAGTGCACTGGCAGATTCAGAAGGGGGGTGGTTTCCATTATGATGTCGCCGAGCGTCGTGGCGAGCCATTGCCGCTGTCGCTGCTGATCGGTGGACCACCGGCGCTGATGCTGGCCGCTATCGGGCCGCTGCCTGAGGACATGCCCGAACTCATACTGGCATCGCTGCTGCAGGGCGAGCGTCTGCGTCGCACACATGTCGATGGCCATCCGCATCCCATCGTCGCCGAAGCGGAGTTTGCCATCCAGGGCGTCGTGCCCCCCCACGCACGACGAGCGGAGGGCCCCTTCGGCGATCACTTCGGCTACTACTCGTTACAGCACGATTACCCGTTCCTCCAGGTCGAGCGCGTATTCCATCGCCGGGATGCCGTGTTCCCCGCGACTGTCGTCGGCAAACCGCCGCAGGAGGACTTGTGGCTCGGCGACTACATCCAGGAGTTGATGGCCCCCTTAAGCAAACTCGTCATGCCCGCCATCCATTCTATCTGGAGTTACGGCGAGACAGGATACCACTCGTTGTCCTCCATCGTCGTACGCGAGCGGTATCGCCGGGAAGCGATGAAATTTGCCTTCCGTATCCTCGGCGAGGATGGGGGCCAGTTGGCCCTGACAAAATTTCTCGTCCTCTTCGATGATCCCGGCATCGATCAGCGCGACTTCCGCCAAGTCCTGCCCTACGTACTCGCCCGCTGCCACTTCGAGACAGATCTGTTCGTGCTGGCCAATCTCGCCATGGACACCCTCGACTACACCGGCCCCGCCGTAAACGAGGGCAGCAAAGGCATTCTGCTCGGCATCGGAGATCCGGTGCGCGAACTGCCGCACGAGTTTCGCGGGGAGCTACCCGATGGGGCGCAAGAGGTCGCCCCCTATTGCGCCGGCGCCCTCGCCGTCACCGGCCCCGCGTACTCACAGGATGCCGGCTACGCGCAGCGACTCGCCGCCGATGCCCACGTTGCTGACTGGCCCCTTCTGTTTCTCGTCGATGATTGCAGGGTCGTGCAGCGCAATATCTCCTTTCTTTGGAGTACCTTCACTCGCTTCGAGCCCGCCGCCGACATCCACGCTGCGGGCTCACGACTGCACCGCCATCACGAGATCCTCGAGGCGCCGATCGTTTTTGACTGCCGCATGAAGCCGGGATATCCCGATGAACTGGTCGCCGATCAGGACACGGTGAAGAAGGTGAGCCAGCGCTGGTTGCAGTATTTCCCCGAGGGCAACGTCGAGGGGGAAGAGGACCCCCTCGGATATGCCGGATTCCGACGGATGAGCTGACCGGCATGAAACTCTCCCTGTCGACACGGGTCGCGGAAAACTTTCGTGACAAACGGGAAGCGACGGTCGAGCTGGCAGACCTGGCCGAGATCGCCGCGAGAGAGGGATACTACGCGCTGTGCATGCGCGCCTCACAGGTGGGGGTCGACGACAGCCGGGAACAGCTGCGTGCGGCACGGGCGACGGTAGAAAGCTGTGACCTTCGGGTGTCCATGGTGACGGGAGATTTCGCCATCCCGGAAAATTCGGCGGAGGGACCGGGGGCGCTGCGCAACATCGATGCCTTTTTGGACCTGGCCGACGATCTCGATTGTGACCTGCTGCGTGTGTGTATGAAAACAGCCGACGACATTCGCTGGGCCCGGGACGCCGCCGATGCAGCACAGGAACGGGGGCTACGACTGGCGCATCAGTGTCACACTCAGTCCCTGTTCGAGACCGTGGAGGAAACACTGGAAGTACTGCGCAGCGTTGGCCGGGCAAATTTCGGCCTCATCTATGAGCCGGCAAATCTGGAGTTGTGTGGTCAGCCTTACGTTGGCGAAACGGTGGAAGCCCTGTTTCCCTGGATCTTCAACGTCTACCTGCAGAACCAGCGCATCCATGACAACGGCAAGGACCACATCGACACCTGGTGCCGGGGTGCGGTGCGTTTTCATCAGTGCCCGCTGTGGGAGCCCGGCGGCCTCGATGTCCCCCGCATCCTGGATGAACTCGATCGACAGGGGTACAACCACTACATCACGGTGCACCAGGCCTCGGCTGGACTCGGCGGCGCCGAGGAAGCGGCGCGGCGTTCGTCACGATACCTGCGCGACGTCGGCCCTTTCGAAGACAGGAGAGCGCCTCGATGAATCATGACGAAGATCTCGCCTTCGCGCCCCTCCACGAGCAGGCACGTCTTATCGCCCGCCGCGACCTGTCTCCGGTGGAATTGACCGAACTCTACCTCGATCGAATCGGCGACTTAGACGACAGACTCAACGCCTACCTCGCGGTTACGGCGGAGCGGGCACTGGCCATGGCCCGCGCGGCGGAGATGGCCCTGACCGCCGGTGGCAGACGCGGCCCGTTGCACGGCATCCCACTGGCCTTGAAAGATCTCTTTGACGTGGGTGGATTGGCCACCACAGGGGGTTCTGTTGTGCTGGCTGACAACATCGCCGAGCGCGACGCCACGGTGACACGACGTCTATTCGAGGCGGGCGCCGTATTGCTGGGCAAAGCGCACATGGTGGAGTTTGCCTTTGGTGGCGCCGGAATCAATCACCATCACGGTACACCGTGGAATCCGTGGGATACCGAGATTCAGCGTCTGCCCGGCGGGTCGAGCAGTGGCTCCGCTGTAGCCGTCGCCAGCGGCATGGCCTCCGTCGCCCTAGGTAGTGACACGAGAGGCTCCGTTCGCATCCCCTCCTCATTCTGCGCACTGGTGGGCCTGAAGCCAACCTTCGGACGGGTGAGTTGTGCTGGTGTGTTGCCCCTGGATCCGACGCTCGATTCGATCGGCCCTCTGGCTCGGTGTGTCACCGATGCGGCTCTGGTATACGACATCATCGCCGGCGCCGACCCACTTGACGGCAGTACCATGACGGTTCCCCAATTTGTCCCGGTGGAAGAGGTCGATGACGAGATCGGTGGCGCCCGTCTGTGCATTCCGCGCGAATACTTTTGGGAGGATGTTGACACCGAGGTGGAAGCCGCCGTGCGGGCAACGGCAGGGGTCTTCGCCGAATTGGGGGCGCATGTGGACGAGGTATCACTGGACGAGCTGAATCGCCTCGAAGAATTGGGCGCCCGCAAGAGTCTGACCGCCGTCGAGGCCTGTTTGAGTTACGGCTCGTTGCTGGAAACGCGCCAGCAGGAGTTCGACCCCATCGTCAGCGAGCGGATGGTGGATGGTTTCGATGTCTCCGCCATTGAGTATCTGGAGACACGCCGGTTTCGTGATGCCCTGCAACACAGCACCGCCGCAGCCATGACCGACATCGACGCGCTGCTCGTACCGACAACTCCCTTTGCGGCACCTGCCCTGGCAGATTGTGACGACCAGGGCGCGGAGTACCGGCGCATTAACGGCATGTGTCTGCGCAACACGGCGGCGGCCAGCCTGCTGGGGTTGTGTTCCATTTCTCTACCTTGCGGTTTTACCCGCGCCGGTCTGCCCATTGGCCTCATGCTGATCGGTCGCCCCTACGAGGAGGCACGACTGCTGCGCCTGGCTCGAGCCTATGAGGCGGCCACCGATTGGCACCTGTCGCGGCCGGATTTATCGGCTGTTGCGCATGCACGGTGACGCCGGTAATTTCCTGTGTCTGACTTTGCTCCCATCGTCTAACGGTTAGGACACCAGATTTTCATTCTGGCGACCGGGGTTCGACTCCCCGTGGGAGTACCATCTGGCTCTATGTGCCATTGCGGTTAGCGTGGACATGAAGGCCCCCCAATCGGGGGGCCTTCGGTCGTTCTAGGCGACGTTGGTGTCCACCTGGTGCCCACTTTCGTAGCTGAGACCCTGAATTGCGGCGCGTTCGTGGACTGGTGATACGTGCGAATACTTGAGCGTAGTTCTCAAGTCTTGATGCCCCATCCAGG
>Ga0310125_10000787_pt1 | contig 15579 bp, 15 predicted proteins | sample CB11b_Tmax_Bot8__FD_203508 | JGI IMG/M metagenome (GOLD analysis project Ga0310125, IMG submission 203508) | Marine microbial communities from Western Arctic Ocean, Canada - CB11b_Tmax_Bot8 | ecosystem: Environmental > Aquatic > Marine > Oceanic | place: Canada: Western Arctic Ocean | collected... | reverse complement strand
GTCCCCGGCCGATGACCTCCAGCTCGAACCACAGTCCCGGCACCAGCCCGCGTTCACGGATGGCGTCGCACGTGGCCTTGAGCCCGTGCGGGAACCGGTCCTTCGAGGGCACCCAATCGCCGCCGTCCGCACCCCACGATCCCCCCGGCGGTACAAACCATCCCGCATCGATAACCAGGTACCGGGTGGCCGTCCCTTGCAGTTTGTCGGCGATCGCCACCAGCTTGTCGTGCGTCGGATCGCCCCAGGAGGTGCACCATTCGTTGAAGATGGCCGGAAGGTCGTGCTCTGATCCGGGATGGAGATCGGCCGCGGCATGTTGCATCCCGGTCAAGCGAAAGCAAAGATCGTCGATATCGCCGATGGCACAACTCAGGAAAGCCATGGGCGTGGTAAATGTTTCTCCCGGCTGAAGCTGTTTCATCCAGTGCCCGAACTCGCGGTCCGCCAGACCGCCGGAAAGGCATAGCGTATCCTGTATGCGCGCCATTTCCATCTGCCACGAGCCGGACCAGGCCAACTGTGCTCCCCAGAACACTCCCGCCGTACGGTCCTCCACGGCGACGAAGGGAAACCACTTGCGCACTGGCATCGATCCTACCTGGCCGAAGCGTTCGCAGCGCAGGCTGCACCCGTTCCAGGAGCGTTCCAGTTCGAGCTCTTCGACGCGCCGGACCTCGTGGCGACCTTCCACGCTCCAGGCGCTTCGAAAACGATGAATCCAAAGCCGTTCCGGCGCGTCATCCGCGGCGAACGGGGTGATCTCGCCCAGGTTGAAACTGGTCACCATCTGGAGCGTGACGGGTTCTGCCCCCGCATGGGTGACCTCCGTCCATGCACGGAGTCCGTCTTCGGATTTTCGCCACGAAAGGCAATGCACCGCCTCCAACCCGTCGTCATTCCCCAATGTCGTACACACGTACTGCGTACCGTTCTCCTCCCGCGTATCCTGTCGCCGGAATTTCAACGAACCGGTTGAAGACGCATTCCGCATGGTATGACCCGCGGAAAATCCACCGGCCTGGACGTCCCCCACCAGGCTGAGTTGGACGAGGGGCTCGATGAAATAGGCGGGCGCGCTACCCAGGTCGAATCCGCAGAGCTCCGCGTCGATCGATCCGCCCAGTGTGGTCCGGCGTGCCACCAACCGGTCCTTCATCGACGCGGGGTAGAGGCGCATTCCCATCGCGGCGGTTTCCCCGTCGAGGAGAAAGTCGACGTTCATGTCGCCAAAGGCGAATGTGCTGTGAACTGGTGGCATGGCCGTGTTTCAACCGTCGGTCAACCGGAACGTCCACCCCGTGTCGTCGGAAGCAACCGCACCTTTTCCTGCCGGAGACAGCGACGGCGCCTCGGACACTTCTCCGATCGGCAGCAGGGCATAGAGGAACCGCGTGGTCTTTCTCTCGTAGGCGTCCAGCCATTCGTACGCGGGGGTATCAAGCAACGTCCCCGCCTCCACCAATTTTCGGCGCGTACCGGGATAGGCCCACGACCCGAACTCCAGCCCGCGCGTGACCTCCTTGCGGTTCCAGGGAGGAAGATCCCGGTGATGATCTTCTTCCCAGACCGCCAGCCATGGGAAGGCTTCCCGCTCCCATACGTAGGCCAGGGCCAGCCCGTGTGCGTTGCTGGTGGCGACCCACCAACTGAGCTCCTCGGCGGGATTCATGCGTAGAGAGGATAGGTTTCCCGAAGGTCCTTTCGTGGGATACGTCCGCCAGTCGACGGTTGTACCGTCCCGGCGCGGTACGTGGGGATAATCAAACTCCGTGTTGACGGCGTAGGAATGTGTGTCGTCCGAAAGGGCCTCGGGATAGGTGACGCCCCGGTCGGCGTTGCAGGAAAAGAAGGCCGGGCGGGGTTCGAGAAACGCGGCGCCGATGGTGGCGTGCTGTTGTCGTCCAATGGCGCGCTCAAATCCCACCAGGCTGGTGACCGACTCTTCCACCACCACTTCGTTGGCTCCAGTTCGAAGCGTGAACGTCCGTTCCACCGTCATGGCGGTGTGAACCAGGTGCGCCGACAACATCACGGATCCGGCGTCCCGGTCAACGGCCATGACATCCCAGGTCACCATGCCCGATTCGCCGTGCAGGGTCATGCCCGCATTCTGTTCGCCTTGGCTGTGGAAACCGAAGACATCGATGCAGAGGTTGTGTCCCAGGATCGAGCAGAGGAGTCCTTCTTCGCCAGAGGTTCCATACACCGCCGGGTCGCGCAGTTCCCGCAGCGCGGGATCGAAGGTCGGCCACGTCGGCGCCCAGAGCGGATTCACATCTCCATCGGCGCGTTTCACCGATGCGATGTGTCCGCCGCCTGTGACAATGATGGTTTCAATCTGGTCGTTGGCCAGCCGCACGGCGGGCCGGTTTCCAAACAGGTGGGGCTCAATGGTAATCATCTGCTCTCGTGCTCCAAACGGATGGATTGCTTCAATTGCGGTACCCACTATGCCTACCGGCCCGGCCTTGGAAAAGTCCGGAAATGGACAATTCTGCACGCCCCGAATCCGGATTGCCCGGAACCGACTTTGCGGCACGGAAGCAGGCATCGACTTCGCGGCGGAAGATTTCGGGATCCACAGCCAGATTCTGGCCGGAGACCCTAGTCACAGTCGTTCGGCTGGGACAGGCTGTTCTGAGTTCCGGTCCGCTCATGAATGGATCGCCTATTCTAAGAATTGAGAGGCTTCCATTGCGTAGAAAAGACAGCCTCGTCCCGGCCACGATTCGGCTTTGCCGGGGCGCCCGTGTGTGGTAGGGACAAGAGAGCTAGGGGGGAGTTCGAAGTCCCATGCCGGATATTGTATTTGCTTGTCCCGAATGTTCCGCCCACCTGGTGGTCGACGAAAAGGGCGTCGGTCTTGTTGTGCCTTGTCCCAACTGCGGAAAAGGGGTCCGCATCCCGGATGTCCCAGCGAGTCCAGTCCCTCCCGCGGCGGAGGCCGAATCCCCGCCTTCTCCGGCGCTGGCCCACCCCGACCACGGCAGTTTGCACCTGCAAAAAAATCCGGACGAGTCATGGCGCGAACATCGGTCCGACGAGACAGAACAAAACCTCCTGCACAAACTCGGGTTTGATACAGAGAACGAGCCTGCCGTGGATCCGATCGCCGCATCCCATCACGAAGGCGAGCAAGGCGGCGTCGATTTGAATTTGACTCTGGCCTGGGGAAAGAAAAAAGACCATTGGTTCACCACGGATGGAAAGAAGTACCATTATTGCTACTACAATCCGCACTCGCCGGAGATGATTACTGCGTGCGCCACGGAAAAGATTCCGGTCAGTGCCGATATCGCGCCGGATGACCTCAGCGGTATTCGCCGGGGCGCCTACTGTAAGAAGTGTGTGAAGGCACTCGAGCAGGAACGGAAATAGAATCCGTCGCGAGATTCGATTGGCCGAGCGATTTCGCTGGCGCGGGCAAACCCGTTACGCCAGGGCCGGTTCCCGCCTGAAAATCGGATCCAGTCCCCGGCTGGCGCGGGCCATCTCCTCGTCTTCTTCCGGCGACATGGGGGCGAGTGACGCGGCAGCCGCTTCGATCATCCACCAAAGAAATTCCGCGTGGCCGGGGCTTACACAAGAGGTGACCGGCCGCGACAATGTCCAGCGCATCCCGCGCCGTGCTTCTTCCAGCGAAGCCACCGGCTGATACCAGGCCTTTGGCCATTCGCGCCGGTCCGGATCCGGCCATTTCATTCTGGCCAGCGCCTTCAGGGCCAGAATTCCCATTTCTTTTTCTCGGGCCGCTTCGACCACCCGGGGGCCGAAATGCCCCTGGTGCCAGCAGACGTAGTTCACGGGAAACAGGATGGTATCGAAAGGAAACCGGTCCATCAGGGCCAGGGCTGCTTCTTCCGTGTGCGCCGAAAACCCCAGGAACCGGACATGCCCGGCGGTACGGGCCTCGATCAATGCCTCAAGAGCGCCGCCGGGACCCGTGATGACATCCACATCCTCCATCCGGGTCACCCCGTGCAGTTGGTAAAGATCGACATGGTCCGTGCGCAGGCGTTGCAGCGACTCGCGCAGTTCCGCTGCCGCTTTCTTTTTCGTCCACTGGCCCGTTTTGCAGGCCAGGAAAACCCGATCACGATAGGGTTCGAGGGCCGGCCCCATGCGTTCTTCCGCCTCGCCGTATCCGGGACCCACGTCAAAATAATTGATGCCGGCATCGACGACCCGGGCCACGGTTTCCCGGGCAAACTCCGGACCCTCGGCGCAGAAGACGATGGCCCCGCATCCCACTACGGAAAGCGATTCACCCGTGGATCCCAATAGTCGACGCTCCATGTCTACACCTCTTCCTTCAACCGGGAATTTGCATCGTCCTCATGCGCAGACCGGATGCGTGAACAAGATATCAAAATTAAGCTGGTCTTCCAGCTCGCGGAGTTTCTCTTTTAGCGTCTCCACGTCGACGCCTTCTGGAATGGCCAGCCGGGCCTCCATCCGGAACAACTGCTGGCCCGTCATGGGAGCGCTGTCCACGTTGTAGTTCATCGACTCCACATTGATGTTCTCCTTGAACAGGAGGTGGGTCACCACGTCAATAATGCCGGGTTGATCCGCCCCCGATGCCGTCACCTCGGCAAAACTGCAGCCCGGGATCGCCGCGTCGCCTGCCCCCACCGCCGCCCGCGCCGTAATCTTGAAATCATCGGACTGCAATGCGAGAAGGCCTTGCAGCGCAGATTCCCCCGCCGGGTCGCTCCCCTCCAGGGAAAAGAGAATAATGGCGGCAAATTCATCCGCCATTCGGGCCGCGCGCTGCATCTCCACGTTGCCGCCACTTGCATATATGACGCGAGTGATCTGATTGATAAATCCGGGGCGATCTTTGCCTACCGCGGATGTGACATAATACTGCTTCACGCAAAATTCTCAAGGCGGGCCGGCCCGGGTCACTTTACCGGCGATTCGCCTTCTTCGATCAGCGAATCGAGTTCGATTTCCGATTCAAGTATCGCATCCAATTCATCGAGAGTGGGCGCCGTCGCATCTACTCCTTCCGGGAGTGCATCGGCCGGGATGAGTATGGCTTCAATCGGTGGCGTATCGGAGGTACCCATCTCCGAGGGAAGAAGGTCCATGGTATCGACCTCAACGTCTTCAACCGGCGCCGAAACGGATTCGGCGGGCGATTCGATGACGGGTTGTTCCACGATTTCCGGGGCCGGTTCCGCCACCGGCATGGCCGCCGCCGGAGGCGGCTCCGGTGTGGGCACAGGGACGATCACCGGCATGTGTCCCGGCGGTGTCGGTTCGGCCAGCCAGGCCAGTAGCTGCGTGGCCATTTCGTGGTTATCTCCGAGGAGCATCGCACCATCATCAAACGGCGTCGCCGGCGTACTATGGTTCGGCGCCGTACCGGTGGCGGAGATGATCAACTCGCCCATTCCCCAGGGGCGAAACGCGCTGAAGACTTTTCCATCAATCCGGCCGGCCTGGGACCAGGCGTCTCCCAGTACCACCTCGGAGTGGGTAAACATCTCGAAGGAGGAATCCTGCCAGTAGCTGCCCAGGTCCACTTCCAAGCCCGACCCGAACCACGCGATGGCTCGGCCGTCCAGGACGGTTCCGCCCTTGGACGGCAGAACGGACACATCCAGGATGTCTCGCAGCCAGGCCCGGGTTTCCTCGGTCGTCTTGTTGGCATCAATGAAGATGATGCCCCGGCGTCCTGCCGCCACCTGGTTCAGCAATTCCCAGCGCACCCCGTAAGGCGGGTCGGCGCGAAGCAGGATGCCTGCTGCGTCCGCCAGTTGGTCCGTCTGGACGCAGGGGGCGGCGGTCGTCAGGATCTCGATCCCCATCTCCTTGCCCAGGGCAACCAGCCGTTCACTGGCAAGGATTCCGTCCCAGGGTCCGGTTCCCACTACACCGCAAACCACTACCTGGCCAGCGGATTCCGCGATTTCACCCGGATCGTCCGACCATTTTCCGTTGGCATGCAGCAAGACGCTGGTCCCGTCCGCGGTCGTCGCCTGGACGGTGGGAGCCTTGGTTGCGCACCCCGTGAGGCAGGCCGCCGCAATGGGTACAAGCAGTATGGAGAGAAATTTCACTCGTTGACTCCTGTATTCAGTTAACGCCCCCAGAGAGGCTCTCGTTGCTCCGCCTTGCTTGCCGGGCCGGTCGGTTCCCGCGGCCGGGAAAAGATCCCATGGACAGGTAGTAGGAGTATGGCCGTTCGACCGTGAAATTAAAGCCCCAAATCGTCGGACACCGTCCGCATCCCGTCAATCGTATCCTGGATGATTTCAGTGAGCTCCACCCCCAGCATCTCCGCCCCGCGCTCGATAATGGATCGGTCAACCCCTGCGGCGAAACTCTTTTCTTTCCACTTCTTCTTTACCGATTTGACCTTCAAGTCGCCAAGGCTCCTGGAGGGCCTCACCAGCGCGACGGCGGTCACCAGGCCCGTCAATTCGTCGATGGTAAACAGCGTCTTCTCGAGCTGCGTCTGCGGTTCGACCTCCGTGCAAATCAACCACCCATGAGAGAGCACCGCGCGGATGTACGCCTCCGGCCACTGGTGTTGTTCAAGGATCTCTTTCGTCTTTGTGCAGTGCTGCTCCGGGTAGCGTTCGTAATCCAGGTCGTGGATGAGCCCGATCAGACCCCAGGTCTCTTCGTCCTCGCCGGCCTTCCGGGCCATGTGCCGCATGACCGCCTCCACCGCCAGGGCGTGCTTGATCAGCGATTCGGTCTCGTTGTACTCGCGCAGGAGGGCGAAGGCTTCGTCTCGGGTGGGCACGCTCGCGTTCATGGATCTACAATCTGTCATTCCCCGTCGGTTCTTTCAAGGCTGGCGAAGCCTCCCGCGGCAGGTTATGCTGTGGATAGAGCGTGGGTGGTAGAGGAGATCAAGATGCTGGGTGTTACCCATACCGACTCAGAGTATATTGACCGGCTGAAGCAGGAGTTGGATGCGGTCGACCGGGAAGCCGTGCAGCGGTGGGCCCACCTTGTGTACCGGGCCTGGGAGACGGGGCACTTCGTTTATATCATCGGGAACGGGGGATCCGGCCTGAACGCCAGTCACATGGCGGAGGACCTGGGCAAAAGTTCTCTGCCGGAGAGTGCGCTGAATGACGAATCAAGGAAGCGGCTCAAAGTACTCAGCCTGACGGATAACGCCGGTTGGATGATGGCGGTGGGCAACGACGTGGGGTATGACCAGATCTTTCTTCAACAGCTCATGAACTACGGCACGGAGGGCGACACGCTCATCGCCATCAGCGGTTCCGGAAACAGCGCGAATATACTGAACGCCGTGGATTGGGCGAATCGACACGGACTACACACGTTCGGGCTCACCGGGTACGGGGGGGGAAAGCTGAAAGCCATGCAACAAGACGGCCTGCACGTAGCGCTCGACGACATGGGAATGGTCGAGAGCATCCACCTCTGCCTCTTCCATTGGGTTCTCAATGATGTATACGCCCACATCAACCGAGAGGGGCGGTACGGGGATTCCGGCTGAGGCTGAAACGGGAATCGGTTGTGTGGCTGGGCATTGAAATCGGCGGTACCAAGCTTCAGCTCGGCGTCGGTGCCGGGGAGGGCTCCGGTCTGGCCGAACTCGTTCGCCGCGATGTGGATCGGTCGCAGGGCGCAGACGGGATCCTGAGGTCCATCGAAGAGTCGGTCTCCCTCCTGCAGGGGCGCCATCCGGTCCGCGGCATCGGTTTCGGTTTTGGCGGACCGGTCGACACGGGAAAAGGACGGGTCATTACCAGCCACCAGGTTAACGGATGGGAGGGATTCGAGATGGCGGATTGGTGTACCGACCGCTTTGGCCTGCCTATCGTGCTGGGAAACGATTGCAACGCAGCGGCGCTGGCTGAAGCGCGATTCGGCGCCGGGCGCGACTATGCCCGGGTCTTTTACGTAACGGTGGGCACCGGGATCGGCGGCGGCTACATCGTCAACGGCATCCTGCAAGCGGCGGATAGTCCGGCGGCTTCCGAGATCGGCCATTTGCGTCCGGGGTTGGATGCAGAGGATCCAGGGCGGACACTCGAGTCCCTGGCCGCCGGACCCGGCATTGAGGCGGCGGCCAGGGCCCGCATCGCGGATGCGGGGCACACTTCGCCGGAGGTTGCGGAGCTGCTGGTGAACTGCGGCGGCGATCTTTCGCAGTTGACCGTGAAGCAGGTGGGCGAAGCCGCTGCCGGCGGCCACGCCCTCTCGCGGGACATTCTCGGCCAGGCCAACCGCGCCCTGGGGTGGGGCATTGCCCAGGTGATCACCCTGCTCGGGGTTCACGCGGTCATCGTGGGCGGCGGGGTCTCGCTGCTGGGCGAAGAACTGTTTTATAAACCACTGAGGGATTTCGTGTCGGCGTATGTGTTTCCGCCATTGCGCGGAACGTTTGACATCCTTCCTCCGGCCCTCGGGGAGGAAGTGGTCGTGCATGGCGCGCTCGCCTTTGCCCGGGACGGGCTATGACACCGGAAGGGTTGTAATGAGCAAACGGCATGTACTGAGAATCGTCTGCGCAGACCGGGTGGGGCTCGTTCACGATGTGACTGGCGTTCTGGCCGGGCGGGAATTGAACATCGTTTCCAACGATGAGTTCGTGGAAATGGATACCGGCCGGTTTTTCATGAGAACCGAGACCTTGGGCGACATGGATGCCGGCGGGTTGGAAGCAGCCCTCCGCGATATGCTTCCCCATGGCTCCCTCGTGCAGCTGACGGAGATGCGCAAAAAGCAGATCGTGGTCCTGGTGACGAAAGAGGCCCATTGCCTGGGGGATCTCCTGATCGGCTGTGCATTCGGCCAGCACAGCGCGGACGTGCGCGCGGTGATCGGGAGTCGCGATGTGCTGCAGGAACTCAGCGGCCGGTTCGATGTGCCGTTCCATCACGTTGACCATCGGAACAAAAGCCGGGAGGAACATGAGTGCGAATTGAAGAAGGTGGTGGAGGAATATGAGCCGGAGTACCTGGTCCTGGCGAAATACATGCGGATTCTAACCGGGTTCTTCGTGGAAGAATTCGCCCATCGAATCATCAACATCCACCATTCGTTTCTGCCCGCCTTCGCCGGAGCCAGTCCCTACCGACAGGCGTACGAGCGGGGCGTCAAGATCATTGGTGCTACCGCCCATTTCGTAACCGCCGACCTGGATGAAGGACCCATCATCGCCCAGGATGTGGTGCCGGTAACGCACAACCAGTCCCCTCAGGAGCTCACACAGCTGGGCCGGAACGTGGAGAAGGCCGTCCTGGCCCGCGCCCTCGACCTGGTGTTCGACGAACGCGTCTTCGTCTCCGGCAACAAGACCATCATCTTTCCTTGAGTCGCCCGCCCTGCGTGTGCCTGCCGGTCCGGCTCAGGACTCCGGTTCGACCAGGTCAATCTGGTCGGGGAGATTCGGGACGATACACAGAAAGGCGAAAGGTTCATCCCCCTCTGCCCGGTACCAGTGAGGGGCCCCGCCCGGGATGAAGACCACGTCGCCCGCTTCCACCCGGAATGTTTCCTTTCCAATGCCGATGGTGGCGGCGCCCTGAAGCACATACTGTTCGTGCTCTACGGTGTTGGTGTGGGGCGGCATGCCGCCCCCCGGCTCCATGATGAACCGGCGCAGGGCGAAATGCGGGGCTTCGTCCGGACGGATCAACACCTGGCGGCGGGTGCCGTCTCCAGCTTGAACCGGTTCCAGTTCCACTTGGCTTGATTTGCGAACGATGGCATGCATAGAGATCCTCCAGATCAAGATTTCGGTTCAGAGAGGTCGGGGCAGCCGAAGCGGGTGGGGAAGACGTTGACCGGGGTGTCGACATGGATGTCGACGGGCTGGCCGACTTTGAAATCGTCGCGGGAGCCGAGGAGGCGGCCGCGCAGATGGTGGCCCGAGGGCAACTCGATGGTCAGGAGTTGGTCGTGGCCGAAGTAGGTCATATCGACCACCTTGCAAGGGCCGTCCAGGGTCGGCGACACGATGAGGTCCTCGGGGCGGAACATCACTTCGCCTTTCCCATCCAGGGGCTGCATAGCCTGGAGAGATCCAATCTCACATTCCGCGACCAATCCCGTGCCGACGGCGGGCAAGTAATTGGCCTCTCCCAGAAACGTGGCCACCAGGTGATCGGCCGGGTGAAGGTAGACATGTCGGGGAGTGCCGGATTGCAGAATCTCGCCCTCCATCATGACCGCGACGTGGTCCGCCAGGCTCAAGGCCTCCTCCTGGTCGTGGGTGACGAAGATCACCGTGACACCGGCCTGGCGTAAGATGGTCCGCACTTCTTCGCGCAACCGTTCGCGCAGTGAGGCATCGAGGTTGGAGAAGGGCTCGTCCAGGAGAATGACATGGGGGTTCGGGGCCAGCGCCCGGGCCAGGGCCACCCGTTGCTGCTGCCCTCCGGAGAGTTCGTGCGGCATGCGGTGTCCCAGATGTGCAAGCCCCACCATTTCCAGGGCGGCGTTGACCCGTTCACGGCGGTCCCCGTTGCGGGAAAGCCCGTACGCTACGTTGGCGGCCAGGCTCAAGTGCGGGAAGAGCGCGTACTCCTGGAATACCATACCGACGTGGCGCTTTTCGGGCGGAACCTGCCGGTCCGGCCCGCTCACCAAATCGCCGGAGATCTCCACCGTGCCGCGGTCCGGCCGGTCCAGGCCGGCGATCAGGCGGAGCATGGTGGTCTTGCCGCAGCCGCTGGGTCCCAGCAGGGCCATGAATTGACCCGGTTCGACTTCAATATCGACACCGCAGACGGCCGGCTCGCCGTCGTAGGACTTGGCGAGATTCTGACACCGGATGGCGTAGGCGCTCATGCCGAAATTCCTTTTTCTTCGTTGGCCAGCAGAATCCACAACGATATCGCAGAGACCCCGACCAGCATCAATGCTGGGATCGCCGCGCGCGCAAAGAACGCTTCTTCAGTGGCGCTCCAGATGCGAGTGGCCAGGGTGTGGAATCCCGTAGGACCCAGCAACAATGTCGCGGGAAGCTCCTTCATACAACTCAGGAAGATAAGCGCACTGCCGGCCAGAATGCCCGGCCGGGCCAGGGGCAACACGATGGTGCGGAAGACCTCTCGTGGGGAACGGCCCAGGTTTCTCGCCGCCTCTTCCAGCCGGGGGTTCACCTGCAATAGCGAGGAGCGCATGGTCCCGATCGCCAGGGGCAGGAAGCGGATCATGTAAGCCGCCACCAGCATGGCCAGCGTCTGGTAGAGGGGAAGCAGGAACCGGGCGCCGATGAAGACCAGCGAGAGCGCAATCACGATCCCGGGTAGGGCATGGCCGACATACGCGGCCCGTTCCAGAAAGCGGGTGCGTTTGCCGGCATAACGCACCGAGAGCCACACCACTGGCATGGCGGCGCACGCCGTGCACACAGCCCCTGCCGTGGAGGCAATGACGGAATGCCACAGGGCAGTCCGGTGCGGTGCCAGCGGTTCACCCGCCTGAAGGCCGTGCCACAACCAGACCAAGATGGCGAGGATGGGAAGTCCGATCCCGACCAAGGTCACCAGGCCGCAAAATGCAAACGAAGGCCACCGCCAAAGGCCCAGCGGCACGCGGGGCGCGGGGCGTTTGGAACCCGCGCCGCTGCGGTAGTACCGGGCGGACCCTTCTGCCCGGAATTCGAGTACCAGGATTACCAGGGTCAGGCCCACCAGCATCAAGGCAAGCAACGATGCGGTCGGGGTGTCCAGCGATGCGGTGTAGTGAATGTAAATGGCGCGGGTAAAGGCGTTGAACTGCATCAGGGAGACGGCTCCAAAGTCGCTCAGGGTGTACAAGGCGCTGAGCAGCGCGCCGGCACGAATAGACGGACGGAGTTGGGGCAGGATGACTTCACAAAAGACCTGCCGCGGCGAACGGCCCAGGCTGCGTGACGCATCAATGAGGCTGGGATCAAGTCCCCGCAGTCCGGCACGCACACTGAGCATCACGAAGGGATAGGTGAAGAGCGTCAGGGCCAGCCAGGCGCCGGGAAACCCGTAGATGGAGGGAAGCCGTTCGATTCCCACCGGCCCGAGGGCGTGCTGCAGCAGGCCGCGAGGGCCCAGCACGACGATGAGGGCGTAGGCGCTGACGTAGGAGGGAAGAACCAGCGGAAGGCAAGTCGCCACCCGCCAGACGCGCCGTCCAGGGAGGTCGGTTTGCGCGGTCAACCATCCCAACGTGGTGCCGATCAATACTGCCGAGAGGGTGACGGCGGCGGTGAGGGCGACGGTCTTGAAAAGGATTCCTGCGACGTTCAACTGCGGGATCACCTCGGCCAATCGCGGCCCCAGGCTGATGGTGCGCAGGGTAAGATAGATGATGGGCACGATCGACATTGTCGCCACTAGTGTGGCGCAGAGGAGCAAGACCGGCGGCATTTGAAATGCGCGAGCGCTTGAACGTTGCGCTGAACGAATGCGAGTGATCACCTCGTGCCCTGGTTAGAGCGCTCCCGCTCGCTTCAGCAGTTGAAGCGTTCCTTCTAAATCCTCCAGGGCGCTCAGGTCCAGATGGGGAGGCTGGAGGGAGACCAGGGAGGGGAGGTCCGGGTGAGGGGCGACGCCCTGTACCATCGGGTACTCGTAGGTTTCCTGGGAAAAGAAACGCTGTGCAGGCTCGCTGAGAAGGTATCGAACGAGGTCGGCAGCGCGCTCCTGGCGACGCGATGTGGCGAGAATCCCAATGCCCGAAACGTTCACCAGGGATCCGGCCTCTCCGGAACGAAGAAAGGCGATCCGGGCGGGAAAGGTCTCTCCTTCTTCGGCCAGAAACCGATAGAGGTAATAGTGATTCACGAATCCCACGTCGATCTCCCCCGCCCCCACCGCCGCCACAATGGGGGTGTTCTTGGGATAGTCCCTCACCTCGTTGGCCAGGATGCAGTGAAGCCAGCTTTCCGCCTCCTCTTCACCCTTCAGCGCACGAAACGCGGTGACGAATGCCTGGAAGGATCCGTTGGCCGGGGCCCATCCCAGGCGGCCCTTCCACGACGGGTCACAGAACCCGGTGATATCCCCCGGCAGATCTTCGGCAGAAACATTTTGCGTGTTGTAGACCACCACGCGAGCCCGGCCCGAGAGTCCCACCCATACCCCGTTGGGGGAGCGAAACGTGGAATCGACCTTGCCCAGGATATCCTCGGGCAGCGGTGCCAGAAGGTCTTTTCCGGCCAAGGCGCCGAGTGCGCCGGTATCCTGCGCGATAAAGAGGTCGGCCGGGCTATGCGCACCCTCTTCCAATATGGTGGCCGCCATCTGGGTTGTCTGGCCATACCGCACTTCGATCCGGTCGCCTGCCTCCGTGCGATACTGCTCCAGCAACGGTCCTACCAACTCCTCGCTGCGTCCGCAATAGATGACCAGCGGGCCGTCCTTCGAATTCCGGTCCCCGGACACCTCGCCGGATTCCCGATTCATCAAGAGGAACCCTGCGACGACGAGGCACAAAACTCCCAGCCCGATCCAAAGCCCCTGGTTTGCGCTGCCATCCATTCGTCTCATCGGACAACCCTTACTCCAGTTGCCCTTCCGCGAAGCAGACTTCGTCGCAAAGGGAACATTTCTTCGAGTCATGCTCACAGGCGACGGCGTCCTGTCTGATCGTTTGCAAGAAGGCGTCGGTGGTATCGCTTCCTGATTGAATATGCTCTATGAACGCGGCCAGTCGAATGCTGGATTCGATACTGAGCAGGTGCTCAATCTTACAGGCATCGATTTCAGCTTGTTCCTGTTCGACCCCCAATACATCGCGGAAGAAAATCTCCAGGAGCTCGTCGTTGCGCGCGACGAGCTGTGCCATGCGCAGGCCTTCATCCGAGAGCTTCAGAAACCGGTTTTCATCTTCCACCACAAGGCCCCTCCGTTTGAGCGGCTTGAGACTGATGGAGCAGCTCCCGCGGGTGATGTTCAACTGTTTGGCGATATCGGTGACGCGGGCATACCCGAATTCATCGAGCAGTGCGTGGATCGTCATCAAGTAATGCGCGGCGCTGTGAGACAGCTGGTTTTCTTCGAACTCTTTCCACACGTTTGTGGACATGGCACACCCTCCAGGGTCGAAACGCAGAGTTTTATGTTAACTGGAGGCATAATAAAGCTTTTGATTTGTATGTCAAGCGGCTGGAGGGCGGGGCAAAACCTGAGAGGGGGGCCGGATCTGGGTCAGGTCCTGAGACCGAGGATCGGGTCGACGATCTCGGGGGCGAGGCCACTTTTTTCGCGATTGAGGATATACAGGTGAATCCCAGGTACGCCGTTCCGAAGGAGATCTTCCACCTGGTGGGCCACCCATTGGATGCCGGCCTGGACCGCGGCTGCCTTATCGTCCCCCGCGGCCTCGAGCTGCCTGGCGAGGGCGTCGGGGAGGGAGGATCCGCACATCCGGGTAATTCGGCCCACTTGCTGCAGGGAGACAGGCGGCAACAACCCCGGGATGATGGGCGCGGAAATGCCCGCGGCGCGACAGCGATCGACAAAGGCATAGAAGTGGGCATTGTCGTAAAAGAGCTGGGTGGTGACGAAAGTACCACCCGCATCCAGCTTCCGTTTCACGTTCAGCACATCGTCTTCGGCCGACAGGGCCTCTGGATGCACTTCCGGGTAGCCGGCAACCCCACAGCAGATATCCGGATACCTGTGCAGGATGTGCTCGACCAGATCCCGTGCAAAGGGCAGTCCATCGGGGTGAAGCTTGAAGATCGTTTCGTCCCGGGGCGGGTCGCCCCGCAGGGTCATGATATTGCGGTATCCTTCCAGGTAGAGTCGGTCGATCACCTCGTGAAGTTCGCTGCGGCTGGCACCCACGCAGGTCAAGTGCGGCATGACAGTGCCGAAACCCGCCTCCTTCATCATGCGGCAGACGTCGATCGATGTTTGTTGAGTCGACCCGCCCGCGCCGTAGGTAACCGTGACAAAATCGGGCCCCGCATCCAGCAAGGCGGCCGCGGTCTTATGCAGGCGTTCAAGACCGGAATCGTCTTTCGGGGGAAAGAACTCGAACGAGAGCAAGGGATGCGTGGCCTCCTCGAGCAGGCGGCGGATGGTGGGTTCAGGCATAGTGGGAAAAGATACGGAGGCGCATGGTGGGAATCAACCGGTTTCAAACGATCCCGTAGCGGTCAGGGAGGCGGCACGGTCTACAGGCGGTGGATCAGCAGCGCGGTGAGGATGCCGGTGATCAGACCGGCAAAGACTTCCAACCGGGTGTGCCCCAACAGTTCGGCCAGTTTTTGCTGGGAAAGGTGATGTTCCTTGAAGAGTTCTTCTACGATCTGGTTCAGGAGCCTGGCCTGGTGGCCGGCGGCCTGGCGAACGCTCTGCGCGTCGAACATGACGATGCAGGCGAAGGCGAGGGTGACGGCAAAAAGGGGCGAACTGAAACCTTCGCGCAACCCGATCGAGAAGGCCAGGGCGCTGACCATGGCCGAGTGCGCGCTGGGCATGCCGCCGGTGCTGACCAAGACCGAGAAGTCCAGCCGCCGGTCCCGGCTGACCTCGAGGATCATTTTCGCCGTCTGAGCCACCATCCATGCGGCGAAGGCACTCCAGATGGAAATGTTGTTGTACCAGGAGAAATCGGCGGTCATTGCCGCTATCATGTACG
>Ga0310125_10000786_pt1 | contig 15580 bp, 16 predicted proteins | sample CB11b_Tmax_Bot8__FD_203508 | JGI IMG/M metagenome (GOLD analysis project Ga0310125, IMG submission 203508) | Marine microbial communities from Western Arctic Ocean, Canada - CB11b_Tmax_Bot8 | ecosystem: Environmental > Aquatic > Marine > Oceanic | place: Canada: Western Arctic Ocean | collected... | reverse complement strand
ATCAATCTATTACTCCTATCAGTGCGTTCATGCTTTATCATATTTTCAGGTTAGCGCCCAGAATTTATGATCTTCGGTCCCAAGGCTGGGTTATCGAGACTTCGATACAGAGAGGACCAACAGGACTTAAGTATGCCAAGTATATCCTTAAGTGATTTTATCGGTCATGAGCCCTGTCCAAAATGCGGTTCTACTGATAATCTGGCTAGGTACTCAGATGGTCATGGGTATTGTTTCGGGTGTGAGCATTACGAAGATGGCGATGGGGTTACACAGGAAACGAAAGGAAAAACCGTGACATTGGGTCTCATAGAAGTTACGTTTAAATCTTTAGTCTCTAGAGGTATTAATGAGGAAACCTGTAGAAAATTTGGATACGGAATTGGGAATCTTTCTGGACAACCCGTACAGATCGCTCAATATCGGAATAACGAGGGCGCGATCACGGCTCAAAAGATCAGAACCAAAGCTAAGACTTTCAGCATTCTAGGAGAGGGGCGTGGTTTGGGCTTGTGGGGCCAACATCTATGGGCTTCTAAGGGCCGTATGGTCGTTGTTACTGAAGGTGAAATTGATGCCCTTAGTGTATCGCAAATTCAAGGGAATAAGTGGCCGGTTGTTTCATTGTCGCAAGGAGCAGCAGGTGCATCTAAAACGATAAAGAATTCGTTGGAATGGTTGGAGGGATTTGAATCTGTAGTGTTCATGTTTGATTCGGATGAGCCCGGTCAGAAAGCTGCTGTAGAGTGCAGCCTGTTGTTAAGTCCCGGTAAGGCCAAGATCGCTACTCTTCCGTTGAAAGATGCTAGTGAGATGTTGAAGGCGGGCAGGGAGAAGGAGCTTATTTCTGCCATCTGGTCTTCCAAGACGTACAGACCTGACGGCGTGGTGGCCGGAGAGGAGATGTGGGATAGGATAGTGGCAGACGGTCACAAAGAATCAATTGAATATCCTTGGATGGGGTTGAATGAGAAGACATACGGTATCCGACAGGGGGAAGTAGTCACTCTTTGTAGTGGTACGGGTCAGGGAAAATCCCTTGTGTGTAGGGAGTGGCAGCATTGGTTGATGGGTAAGGGCAACAAGGTAGGCATCATCGCGTTAGAGGAGAACATCTGCCAGTCGGCGCAAGCCTTGTTGGGAATCCATATGGAATGCCCCCCTCATAGATGGGAGGAGGCGAACATAAGTGAGGACCAGAAGCGGAAAGCGTTTAAGGAGACAGTCGGAAGTGGTCGTTGCGTGCTGTACGACCATTGGGGTTCGTTGGATTCGACCAACCTGTTGAACCGTATTCGATACATGGCTAGAGGAATGGGTTGTACTCACTTATTTGTAGATCATTTATCAATCGTAATTTCTGGTCTGGGTGAAGGGGATGAGCGGCGAATGATCGACAACCTGATGACGAAGTTACGATCCCTAGTAGAGGAACTTGGGGTTTCCCTGTTTATCGTGTCCCATCTTCGCCGCCCCGAAGGCAGGGCGCATGAAGAAGGGTCTACCGTGTCCTTGTCTCACCTCAGAGGAAGTGCTTCCATAGCGCATCTGAGCGATATCGTTTTAGCATTGGAACGGAATCAGCAGGATGTAGATGACGGAAATATTACAACTATTCGTGTTTTGAAGAACCGCTACAGCGGCAATACTGGTATAGCATGTCGAGTGCAGTATTCCCCCAATACCGGGCGATTGTCTGAATTGGTGGGTCAACCTGGGACGACAGAAGAAGCCGAATTTTAGAAGGAAGATACAGATGTCTTTAGCTATCTTTGATATTGAAACGAATGGGATCGAAGATTTTCAAGGGTTGACTGATCTTCATACCATACATTGTTTGGTTATTCGGTGGCCGGGTGAGGTTTCTGTATTTTACGGTGATAAGCTGGGTGAAGGTATAGACCTGTTGAAGTGTCAGGATATAATTGTCGGCCACAATTGCATATCTTTTGATATCCCGGCTATACAAAAGCTGTGGCCGGACTTTAAACCTTCAGGTGCTGTGCGAGATACGTTGGTAATGTCTAGGTTGGCGTGGTCAGACCAACGAAATCTGGATTTCCAATGTGAGGATTTTCCAAAGAATCTTGTCGGCTCCCACTCTCTTAAGGCATGGGGACACAGGCTTGGCGTTCATAAGGGTGAATATGGGGGAGGATGGGACGAGATGAATGACGAGATGGTGGAGTATTGCATTAGAGATACGTTGGTTACACAAAAGCTATATGAACTGGCTGAAAAAAGGACAGGAGGTACTGAGGCCGTCCTTATAGAACATGATTTTCAAGAAATAATCGCAGAGCAAGAAAAAACAGGTTTCGCTTTCGACACTATTAAAGCAGGAGAACTGTACGCCAATCTTGTCGGTAAGAGAACGGAACTTAAGAAGACCTTATCCAAGTCTTATCCTCCGCAAATAGAAAGGATGAAGACTCCAGAATATTGGGTAGCTGATCTTACAACATACGCTACAAAGACCGCTGCTAAGAAAGCGGGACATAAGGTGATAGTAAAGGGGCCATTGAAAACCAAGACAGTACCCTTTAATCCCGATTCCAGATTGCAGATAGCTGAGTTTTTGATGAAGAAGCATGACTGGGCTCCTTCAGAGTTCACGCCTTCTGGTCAGCCCCAAGTAGATGAGAAGACTTTGAAGGCTTTGGATATACCGGAAGCCAAGGCTTTAGTAAAGTATTTGACCTTATCAAAGCGTATAGGTCAGTTGGCTGAAGGAAAGGAGGCTTGGCTTAGGGTTGAGAGGAAAGGCCGAATCCATGGGAAGGTGAACAGCAACGGCACGGTGACAGGTAGGTGTACGCACTCCCGCCCAAATCTATCCGCAACCCCCGCCGTTTCAGCGGAGTGGGGGCAGGAGTGCCGCAGCTTATTCGTGGCCGGTCCTAATCGGGTATTGGTTGGTGTGGATTTAAGCGGATTGGAATTGCGGTGTCTGGCTCACTATATGGCTAAGTGGGATAAGGGGGCGTATGCGGATTTGATAATGAAGGGAGATATACATACTGCAAATCAAGAGGCCGCAGGATTGCCAACTAGAGATTCAGCTAAGACCCTAATCTATGCTTTGATCTATGGAGGAGGTCCGCAGAAGATCGGATCTATAGTAAGTGGCGGTGTTAGGGAAGGGCGTAATCTCACGAACAGATTCTTGGATCGTATGCCTTCCTTGAGGCAGTTGCGTCAACAGGTAATAGGGGTATCCAAGTCCAGGAAATACTTGATAGGTTTGGATGGGCGAATAGTTCCCATTCGTTCCCCACATAGCGCATTAAATTCCTTGCTACAGTCGTGCGGAAGTATTCTGACTAAAAAAGCAACCATATTTTCTTATCAGAAATTCCGGCCATGGAATGCGTGTTCGCTGGCTGATCGTGGACAGGTAGAGGTACAACAGGTCGCCCATGTACATGATGAGATTCAGTATGAATGTGAGGATAAGGTTAATAAAAATGGAGTTTCAACGGCTGATAGGGTAGGGGAAGCATCTATTCAGTCTATAATAAGTGCTGGTGAGTTCTTTAATTTAAGGTGTCCTCTGGCCGGTGAATATAGGATTGGTAAGACATGGGCTGACACACATTAGTGGGTAGACAATGCATAATACACATAAGAAAGGCGCTGTTAGTGAGTATCAAGCTGCGACATGGTTCAGTCAGCAGGGGTGGGAAGTGTATTGGAGCAACTTAGGCCAGAGTGCGGTGGACTTTATTATTGCCAGGGATCATGAAATCAGGACCATTCAAGTGAAGACGGCAATTCATGTATCTGATGAGAATGGTGCGGATCATTTGAGAGTGAGTATAGCTCATGGTGCATCCAAGGGTAAGCGTTATAGAGACAATGCTTTTGATCTCCTTGTCGTTTGCTCACCGGATACTCGAATTTGGGTAATACCCTTTAAGGAGTTACCTGACGCCCAATCCCTGCAAGTGTGGCATGCCAAGCATGTAACTGGATATGAAAAATGGCTCGTAACGACCAAAACATAACCTTTATCACTACACCAGCTTTATTGGAGGAATTACAGCTTCGCATGGATTCAATGGTTTTCATTGGGCAGGCGTCCAGAACTGAGGATGAGGAGGAATTGACTGCCGTATTTAAGGGGACTTTTCATTCCGTTCTTGGTTTAATTGAAGTCTCTAAGTTAATGACTATATCTGGAGAGGCTAGTGATGACTAAGAAGAAGACGTTAAAGATATTTATTGATGGTGATATTATTCTGCATAAGAATGCTGCGGTAGCTGAGGAGGCTATAAATTGGGGAGATGACTGGTGGGGGCTGTATGCTGATTTGAGAACCGCGAAGTCTCAGGTGATGGCGGATATAGGAAACTATTTAAAGGCCACGAAAAATTGCTACGCTCAATTCAAAGACATTGAGGTAGGGGATATAGGCGATATAAAGCTAACTATCGTATTGTCGGATAAGGAAAACAATTGGCGGCATCAAATTTTACCCTCTTATAAGCTCAACAGGAAGAGTAAACGAAAGCCTATATTGTTGAATCCACTCCGTGAATGGATGATTAAAGTTCATGGGGCCATATGGTGGGCAGGGCTGGAAGCGGATGATGTTATTGGAATACTGGCGTCCAGAGAGTCTATTGTCATATCTGAAGACAAGGACTTTGAAACAATTCCTTGTCTACTTTATAAACCTTCTAGGGATAAACTTCAAAAGATTACTAAATTGAAAGCCAACAAGACCCATTTATATCAAACCTTAACTGGAGATGCTGCTGATGGCTATTCCGGTTGCCCCGGTATCGGACCTGTAAATGCAAAACGAATACTGGACGTTGGGACTTGGAAGGAGGTTGTGGTCGCTTATGAGGGCGCTGGTTTAGAAGAAGAGGACGCGATGGTACAGGCTAGGGTTGCTCATATTCTCAGATCGAAGGTGGAATATCGTCGTAAGTCCTGCAAGGTACGGTTATGGCATCCCAGTTTTTATGGGAGAAGATATGGGGTCAAATATGATAAAGAATTATCTAATCAATATATAAGGGCTATATGATGGAAACTGATATGGATAGGGATGGTTATAAGAGATTCCATGAGGAGATTTGTAAGGATGCACTTGTCCTGAGTATGTTGAAGAATCATGACTATAGCGGGGCTGAAGATGATCGTGACCCCTTCCTGAACTTCAAGACCGTCGAGTACCTTGGGATGGGCGTTACGACTGAGCAGGGGTTCATGGTCCGGTTGGCTGATAAGCTCCGACGTTTGAGCGGGTTCGTGAAAACTGGTAAATTCAAGGTTTCTGACGAATCCTTTCGGGATACGGTAATGGATGCCATCAATTATCTATGCCTATTAGCAGCTTATGAGGATGCCAAAGTGGGCGAGGATAAGGCAAGTAGAGCGATCCCAAGCGAAATAGAGGATTAATTAGGTGGACATTCCTATGAAAACTCTGATGGAAAGGCCCTTTCCACCCGTTTCTAAAGACTTGATCGAGGCGATGAACCCCTTATACCCTGAGAAATGTCCCGATCCTGAAGACAGTATGCAGCAGGTTTGGTACAAGTCGGGGCAGCGTAGTGTCGTTAATTTCCTGATTGAGCAGCGTAAACGCCAAAATGAGACTATTCGATAGGAGTCTAAAATGTTTGAAATGATGGTTGCCATGATTGTGGCATCACTAGCCGGTGCTGGCGTCAGTGCTGTGAACGCCAAAAAGGCCCGAAAATCGCAGGAAAAAATGCAGAAGACACAACTGGCCCAACAGAAGAAAGAATCCGCTTTAGCTAGAGAAGCTGGCAAGGAGACTAGAACGCCACCAGCGCCCAAACAGCAGCAACTGGCCGTTCAAGCCGCTCCTAAGACGCCAAAACGGACTAGAGGATCGCTCGCTATTAGAAGTCGAGGCGGTAAGGGTGGTCTTAGAGTTGGCTCAGGTGGGCAATATGGGGCCAGAGTAGCATGATAAAGTCACTTGAAGGTCTATACCAGAAGCTAGAAACTGAGCGATATAGTTACCTTCAACGAGCCAGAGACTCGGCAAAACTCACATTACCTACCTTATTTGTTGATGAGGGCCATAATCCAACCTCAGACCTGCCCACTCCATATCAGTCAGTGGGCGCACGGGGGGTCAATAACCTAGCCTCCGCTCTCCTTCTCAGCTTATTGCCGCCAAATGCTCCGTTTTTCCGCCTTGTGCTGGACGCAGCCGCACTCAGAGGCATCGAAGAAGCCCCTCAAGGAGGGGAGCTATTCAAGACCCAAATTGAGGTCACGATGTCCAAGACTGAGCGTCAGATCATGGCGGAAATTGAGACTAATGGCTATAGAATCCAGGCTTTTGAGGCTCTAAAGCACTTAATAGTAGCTGGCAACGTCCTTCTGCATATCGCTGATTCCGGAGGAATGCGGGTAATTCATCTCGATAGATATGTAATCCAGCGTGATCCGTTGGGGCGTACTAGAAAGATAATTATTAAGGAGTCTTTAAGCTCTGATATGCTCCCTGAAGCTGCAAAAGCGTTGGTAGCTTCCCATCCAGACCATAATGCGGAAGATAACGTTGATATATACACCTGTATTAGGTATTTCAGTCCATCTTCGCAAGCAGAATCCAAACGGGGAGCTTCTAAAAACCCATCAAGGGTAAGCGTATATCAAGAGATATTCGGAACTCCAGTTCCCGGTACAGAAGGCGAATTTAAGGCGGCTGAGAGCCCCTATATTGTTCTTCGTATGAATAGAGCGGATGGGGAGAATTATGGAAGGGGATATGTAGAACAGTATATAGGCGACCTAAAGAGCTTAGAGTCCCTAATGATGGCGGTCGTGGAAGCTGCGGCAGCCGCTAGTAAATGTCTATTTATGGTCGCTCCTAATGGAGTTACCAGAGCCAGAGTGCTTGCGGAGGCCCCCAATGGTGCGATCGTGGAAGGTTCAGCCAATGACATTTCGGTACTACAACTTAACAAAGGCCAGGATTTGGCGATTGCTGCGCAAACGATTCAAACGATCAGTGATCGGCTTGCGTATGCGTTTTTGCTGACTGATAATGCTATTCGACAAGCGGAGAGAGTAACGGCGGCAGAGGTCCGATTAGTCACCCAATCTATTGAAAGGCAGCTAGGTGGCATATATAGTGTCCTATCTCAAGAATTTCAGTTACCTTTAGTTACCTATTTAATGAAAAGAATGGGTAAGGAGAAGAAGGTTCCAAAGCTGACCACTAAAGGCGATAAACAGGTAGTAAGACCTGTGATAGTAACAGGAATAGAGGCTTTAGGACGAGGCAACGACCTTAATAAGATGGACGAATTTATAGCTGGAATAGGTCAGCTTTTGGGACCGGAAGTTCTAGGCCAACACGTTAATATTCGTGAATATCTGGATAGGAGAGCTTTGGCTTTGGGTATTGAATCTGATGGTCTGATAAAGTCTGAAGAGGAAATTCAAGCTCAAATGCAGCAGCAACAGCAGGCTCAAATGATGCAGCAAATGGGACCAGAAGTCATGGCCCAAATGGCAGGACAACAAGGACAACAAGGACCACAAGGTCCACAGGGTCAACCTGAAGAATAGGAAGGAATTATGGCTGAACTAAACATACCTGTAGAAGAAACCGGCCCTGAAGCACCAACCACAGAGACGCAGGAGCAGCCCACACCGGCAGGGGAGCCCTCTGAGGAGAAGTTTTACGTTCCTGACAAGTTCATGAACGAGGATGGAACTATAAATGTAAAGGGTTTAGCCAAATCATATTCTGAATTAGAAAAGGGTAGGGCATCTGAAACAAAGGGGGAACCAAGCCCGCCCACAGAGATAAATGAACAGAGCTTCTCGCCAGATGAAATATTGGCTATGTCGAAGGAATTGGAGGACACTGGGTCTTTATCCGAACAGACCCACAAGATTCTTGAGGCTAAAGGTCTGCCCAAACATATGGCTGAATCGTATGTGGCTGGACAGAAGCTGGTAGCAGAGCAGATTAGTGAGAAGATAATGGCTCCAGTAGGCGGTCAGGAGAATTATCAGGATCTAATGGACTGGGCTGGGGAAAATATGTCTAAAGAAGACATAGCTTCATATGATAAGATCATGTATGAAGGAGATATGAATCAAAGAATTTTGGCGGTTGAAGGACTGGCTGCTAGGAGAAGCCGTGAAGACCCCAGTCAACCCGACCTAATTTTAGGGAATACCGGGCCAAATCAGGCTTCAAGTGCTTTCGGGTCATGGGATCAAGTTAAACGTGCCATGCGTGACTCCCGTTACGGTACTGACGAAACGTACCGGGCAAGCGTTGCTCAACGGCTGAATATGTCCAATATCTAAATAAGGAATACCCCATGCCCAAAGCCGGTTACAAAACTACAGAATTTTGGTTGGCAGTGGCCGCAGGATCTTTAGGAGCTATTATTGCGTCTGGAATCGTCCCAACTTCCGGACCATGGGTCCAAGTAGCCGCCACGTTTGAAGTGGCCTTGGTCGCCATGGGCTACACTGGTGCCAGGATGAACCTTAAGAAATCAGCTTGATGTACAGCATAATCCTTGCAGCTATAATTGAACTGTTTAAAGGCTTATGGCCTCTTTTAGCCCGAAAATTAAATGAACCTAAAACGGCTACAGATTCTCCTGATGTCCCTAAGCCTATTCGTGATGCTTGGATGCGGAGGAGGCCAGAAGGTCGTTCTAGTTCCGGAGTCCACGGGCCTGATCCGTCTAGGATCTGATGTAAGAGGTCATGTTTATCATTGGACCGGCTCCGAATGGGAGCTATCGTCCAATACCGTATCCCTACCGGAAGGCTGGTATACGGGTTCCCTTCCGTCGCAAGACAATTCAACGGACTAGGATCAGCCCACTGCGGTGGATAACTGGTTACTCAGAGCGTCTGGATTAGCGACAACTGTGTTTCTTCTCTAATCCTTAAACTCTCTAGGAAGCTATATCATGGCTTATCTTGCTACTACTCCGTCCCGATTGGGACAAGATAGCCTTGCCGGTGATACGGATGCCTTGTTTCTCAAGGTCTTCGGCGGCGAGATTATTACCGTTTTTGATGAAGTCAATGTAATGTTGCCGACGACTACCGTGAGGACGATTACGTCTGGAAAGTCTGCTCAGTTTCCAGCGGTGGGAACGGCGACCGCTACTTACCATACGCCCGGTCAGGATATCTTGACTGAGGACGGGGCTACCCCAGACTACCTGTCTAAGGTTGCTAAGGGTGAGATTGTCATTGTGATCAATGATCTTCTTCTCTCTACCGTCTTCATCGACGCTCTTGACGAGGCTAAGAATCACTACGATATTCGTGGTGAATACTCGAAGCAGATGGCAAGAGCGTTGTCGGCTGAAGCTGATAAGACTCTGATTTATCATGGCCTTATTGGAGCCCGTGTAACGGGTGGAACGGCTGACCGATTTGGCGGATCAACCTATTTGGGTCTAACCCACGACTTGGATGTTGCTTCTGCTGCGCTTGTTACTTCCGCTAAGTTGATTAATGGCGCATTTGCAGCGGCAGAGTATTTCGATACGAAGGATGTGCCTTCCGATGACCGTTATATCGTCATGACGCCCGACGCTTATTACAAGCTAATTGCGACTGACGGTACTGCTGGCGGTCTGATTCTCAATCGGGACTTCGGTAACGATGGGAACGGATCGATGTCGGGCGGAACGGTTGGAACGATTGCGGGTATGAAGATCCTCAAGTCCAACCATATTCCGGCTGCTGATGTTGTTGTTGCTGGCGGCGATAATTCGACGCTTAGTGGTACTCTTGACTTTACGGGTACTAATGCGAAGAATCCTGTCGCTCTCTGCTACCACAAGAGCGCTATTGGTACGGTCAAGCTCCGCGACCTAAAGGTCGAGGCAGAACGCCGTATCGAACGTCAGGGTCACCTTATCGTCGCTGGGTACGCGATGGGTCATGAAGTTCTTAGGAACGAGGCCCTTGTCGAGTTGGCCTTCTAAGTCAATTCGTAAGTAACCAAGCTCTTCTTCCTTACAGTGGGAAGCCCCCTTCACGGGGGGCTTCTCATTTTTTTCCTAATGGTTGATAATAGATTGACAATTAACAGGAGTTCCCGATGGCAGTAACCAAAACGACAGAGCTTCAAGCTATAAATATGATGCTGTCTGCTCTTGGTGAAGCCCCGATCAACTCGCTTCAGCCGACAACGGAAACCGCTGATGTCTCTCTAGCTAAGAACATATTGTTGGAGACTTCCAGAGAAACCCAGTCTTTGGGTTGGCATTTCAACCGGGAAACTGATGTTACTTTGACTCTGACAGTCGATGATAAGATAGAGGTGCCTACAAACGCCTCCAGCATTGATGTTGAGTCCATAAATGCGGGGATTACACAATATATTCAACGAGGCGAATACCTATACAACAAGACAGACCACACCTTTATCATAGCAAGCGACTTGAAATGTACGATTACTTACATGCTGACTTGGGAGGAGCTTCCTCAAGTTGCTAGACACTACATCATGGTCAAGGCCGCTAGGCGATTCCAAGACCGAGTAGTTGGGGCGGGGGATCAACATGATTTCAATCAGATAGATGAATATCAGGCACTCCTAGCCCTAAAGGCCGCTGAGTCACAAGAAGGTGACTTCTCCATATTCGATAATAATGATGTTTACCGAGTTATAAACCGATCAAATGTCGTTGATAGGGTAGTTATCTAATGGCTAGAAGATCCGCTACATCTCTGATATCCAAGAGTATTCCCAATTTGCTTGGAGGGATAAGCCAGCAGCCAGATTCTCTTCGATACGATAATCAGTGTGGATTACAGGATAATGGCCTGCCGTCCGTATTGGATGGACTAATTAAACGTCCTCCAACAGAGCATATCTCGCAAATTGTAGGGAATCAGAGCGATCCCGTAGTAGCCGTGGCTGCACCAGAAGACTATTTTACCCACATTATCAACCTAAATTCTAGCGACCAGTATGCTCTTCTGATTAAGGCGGACTCAGCCGCGACATCATCAACCAACAATACCATAATCCTTAAGAAACTGAGTGACGGCTCCGATGTTGTAGTTCACGAAAGTGAGGCTCTGCGTGATTATCTTAAAATGGCAAGCGCCACCAATAAAGCGGAAAAAGACTTAAGAGCCATCACTATTGCAGACTACACCTTCCTTGTGAACAGATCAAAAACCGTATCCTTTACCAGCGATACGAATACGTCTAGGAAACCTGAAGCACTCCTATATACCAAAACCGGGGACTATGGAACTCTCTATACCGCTGAAATTGATACTAAAAAATACAGGCCGTCCGTTCGTGATCTTGTCGGAACGGCTAATTATTTCGAGTCAGCCAGCAACGCCAGCTTACAAACTGGAAATATAGACTTCGCATTCTCCATGTGGGTGTATAGGGATACAGACACTAATAACCAGGACTTCGTCAACAAATTTACAGGGGTAGACGCCACCTCAGAATACAAACTGGGGGTAACATCTTCAAATAAGGTCTATCTATCGGTATATGACGATACTTCAGGCGATGAAACCATTCTCAGTACGGCCTCAGTTCCAACTTCACAGTGGTCCCATATCATAGTGGAACACATAATCAATGAAGGAGGTGGTGCCAATATAGTCTTTACGATCAATGGATCATCCGAAACCGTACCTACTTCCAACACAACCGGACCAACAATAAGCCCTGAAACCGGCGCTGATTTTAGAATAGGTCAGTTGCTTGATGGCGGCGGCGCTGTAAGCGGGTATGACACAGACGCCAAAATAAGTCTCATGGGCTTTTGGAAAAGAACCTTTACGGAAGCCGAACGGGCGGCGTTGTACAACAGCGGAACGGGTCTGGTATACGTCGAGATGGATGACTCCATAAGAGAAGGACTCATCTCCTTCTGGGCTTTTGAGGAGGCGTCTGGAAACGCCTTGGATAGTCATGGCACCAATACTCTGACTGAAGAGGGGACCATTCCGGTTCAAGCTGCCGGTCTTAGAGGCGAGGGCCATGTATACAAGACTGAAGTCCTAGCACCAGCAGGCACCCAAGTTAAAACTTTTGGTGACAAGGGCCATCAAAATGGTGGTACTTATGATTCTAGAGATGCCATAGATACAACTAATATTGCAAAGGCTTTCACAGACGGTGAGGCGGTAGGATTTAATAATCATCTTCCATTTTTGGCTCTAGATGAAAGGGGCGGACCTGCTGGCGGACAGATTACGGAATATCTGGATGGGGTTCCTATTACGCCCGCAAAAGGAGAACTATTTTACGTCGCCGGAAAAGAGCAGAATGGCACAATAAACCAAGTTGCATTTGATGAGGGGTCTGGGAAAATAACTAATTCAGGTTCTGGCTCTTATAACTTTTCTCAACATAATTATGCGGGAGGGGAAGTCATTTATGTTACCGGAAGCAAGGAAAGCGCGAATAATGGGTTCCATACAACTGAAACCCTTCAGGCCGGTGGTAACGTCATTAACACAACTACTGACGGGATGGTAGATACCTCTGAAGAGCATACGGTTCGTATATATCTAATGGACACGATTTCAGAACCCATTACTCTCAATACTACACATGGAATTCGTAATGCCGGTAACATGACGATCCAAAGAGAAGGAGCTGTAATTCATGTACAGAGTTCAGATACTATAGATTTCGGGCTGAATGTAACGGATGGAATATCCGGCTCTGCACTTGTTCTAGCTAAACAGGAAAAGGATAAGCTCTCAGAACTACCGACTATAGCTCCTCACGATTTCCAAATAAAAATATTGGGATCTGCTGATAGTACGGTAGATGATTATTACGTCAAATTCAAAGCGGATGATGGAGATTTTGGGACTGGTTCTTATGAAGAAACCAGAGCCGCCAATATAGAGTATAAACTCGATTCATCAACAATGCCCCATGCTCTTGTCAAGTTAGCTAATGGATCTTTTCGATTCACGGCTTTTGACGGGACCGCTTTAACGACTGAAGGTACGGAACATGTGGCTCCGATATGGAATGAACGAAATGTAGGGGATCTGGATACCAATCCCAACCCCACATTTATAGGGAAAACCCTAAATGACATCTTCCACTTTCGTAACCGCTTGGGCGTGCTGTCTGATGAAAATGTCATCCTGAGCGAAACCAACGAATTTTTCAACTTCTTCCGAACAACCACACTAGACCTTCTGAACTCTACTCCTATTGATGTGGCGTCTACACATAACAGGGTCAGTGTCCTTACTTCCGCCCTGTCTTTTTCCAGACAGTTGATCCTATTCAGCGATTCTACCCAATTTGTCCTGAGTTCCGGTCAAGGCGCTTTATCTCCAGAAACGGTATCCATAACAAAAACCACATCATTTGACTCCGTTACTGATCTAAAGCCAATAAGTCTTGGCTCATCCATTTATTTTGGCTATTCCCGTGGATCTTTTTCCGGCTTAAGGCAATATCTAAGATCAAATGATACTGAAACCGTATTTGATGCTGAAGACATATCTTCTCAAATTCCGCAATATATTGAAGGATCATTGCGAAATATGTCAGGATCAACTCATGAAGATGTCATCCTGCTAACTACGGATTCCAACAGGAATATCATCTATTGCTACAAATTTTATGATACTCCTGGTCAAGGCCGTATCCAGTCGTCATGGAGTCGGTTCACTTTCCCGTCCTCATGCTCAGTAATCGGAATAGAGTTTATTGGTTCTACTCTATATATCGCTATTTGCAGGACAGATGGAGTTTATCTGGAGAAAATGAGGCTAGAGCCGGGTCTTGTAGATACTGGAATGAAATATCGTACATTACTGGACCGTAGGATTTTAAATACAGAAACATATAATCCCGGCCCAACTACAGAAATTACCTTCTCCGCTGACGGTAAAACACTGACGCTACCCTATGAAAAGCAGGGCACTCCTCTTGAGGTCGTGACATTTGAAGGGGATCGGGTTGAAGTCCTTACCCAAGCAGATGGAAGTAATCAAATAACGGTTTCAGAAGATTTATCTGATACTGATATATATGTAGGTGAAGCCTATTCCCTGACCTATGAATTTAGCGATGTCGTTTTACGGGAAACCACCCTGAATAACGAAACAGCTCTTATTAGTCAGGGCCGGAAACAGATACGATACTTATCACTAAATTACCATAATACTGCATACTTCCGAGTAACAGTAACACCGGACATTGGAGACAGGGATACCAGCACATACCCCTTTACGGGTCGTATCCTGGGCGAAGCGAACCTAATTATAGGTGATATCCCGCTGGATTCCGGTATATTCAAAGTTCCCGTATATTCCAAGGCTGACCAAGTAACCATCAGCATTATTAACGATTCGCCCTTACCCTGTGCTATTACAGGCGCGGAGTTTGAAATGTTATTTCACGCCAGAAGTCGGAGATATAGCTAAATGGCCTCACCAGAAACACAGGGCTGGATGGATAGGTTCATGGAAAAGCAAGGCCCTAACGGCTTGCGAAAACTAAACATGGGCTTAGCTATCGGGGGAACCCTGATAAGCGGATTTGAGCAGTTTTTGAGTGCAGAGGCTCATAATCAATACCAGGAAAGCGCATTTGAAGACGCCTTGCTGTACCGAAAACGGGAATTTGATTTCCAACTAGAGCAATTTAAATCCAATTCTAAGCGTGCTAGAGTAACTTTAGCCAAGAACTATAAGACTGTATTGGCGAGTATTGACCAATCCCGTATCTCCGCACAAGAGGAAATCTTCGGCATCATGAAGGATGTTAGAGCGACCCATGCAAGGTCTATAAACTCTGCTGCTGAACGAGAAGTATACGGCAATACGGTCAGCTTATTGCTCGATAATATCATGGCAACAGAGTTCAGAAACATTGAAAACGTAGCCATGGAACAGCAGTGGGGAGAAGAAGCGAGGGTTCGCCAGATGGACTCCTTGTACGCAGATGCGGAAACTCAAAGACTTGCAAGTATCCCACGCCCCGCTGGACCTATGGACATTCCGCAAATGGCTCCCATGCCCAATCCGCTCAATCTCGCCATCCGTACAGGAGCGGCAGGGCTCACAGCATATGGGCAGATGCCAGCAGGACCAGAAGAAAAGGCAGACTTGAGACTTAACCCGTCTACCCCAGCCACACAAGATGATCTTAGAGAGGGAATTAACTAATGCCTCCTAAAGTACCCCAAACGGCCCCTGTAATTATCCGGCGTCCTGTAGTCGATAAGTCCCAGAACGTCGAGAATATCCTGAACGTTAGAGGTAAACCTGTAACTCCAGAGTCAACTGGCGCGACTTTTCTGGAGCTTCAGAAAGCGTTTGGACTCGTTGGTCCTTCCATGGTTGCCTCTTGGAAAGAAGACCAAGACAAACAGATTTTAGCTAAATATGCTACTGATGACTATAAGACTCTAAAAACTGCTTTAGCCAAACAAGAGTCCAAATGGGATAAGAAGGGGCTATATCCAACTGGGGGCGGCGCATACCAAAGATTTAGGGAACTCGAATTACTTGGCGAAAAATATGCTGATGAGATGGGTCGAGAGCTAGCGGCCAATGAACCTAAATTCCATACAC
>Ga0310125_10000785_pt1 | contig 15594 bp, 10 predicted proteins | sample CB11b_Tmax_Bot8__FD_203508 | JGI IMG/M metagenome (GOLD analysis project Ga0310125, IMG submission 203508) | Marine microbial communities from Western Arctic Ocean, Canada - CB11b_Tmax_Bot8 | ecosystem: Environmental > Aquatic > Marine > Oceanic | place: Canada: Western Arctic Ocean | collected... | reverse complement strand
TTCTGCCGCCCCTTCGGGGCTTGCATCTGTAGTGACTGCCAGACCCGTGGGCTCACGCCCACGGCTACTTGCTGCCGGCCCTTCGGGCCTGAGTCACCGGCCGACCCGAATCCCGTGGTGGACGGCAGCAATGTCACCTTCACGATTACCGTGACCAATGTGTGCGGGGATGTATCCACCAACGTCGTGGTTACGGATTCCCTTCCCCCGGACGTGAGCTTCGTGTCCGCATTATCCGGCTGCGCGCCCACCAACGTCCTCTCGTTCCTGCACATCGATGCCATTGCAGGAATGAATGCGGTCCAAATCTTGTTCGTCGCATCTTCCAATCGCCTTTATACGTTGGAAGCAAACGACGATTTGAGTGCCGGACCCTTCACCCATCTCCCCGGCGAGTCGGCCCGCCCGGGCACGGGAGGGCCGGATGGGTTCATGGATACCAACGTGCCTCTATTCCGGGTCTATCGTATCGCCGTGGAGCTGCCGTGATCCTGTTTCATCCGCGGCCCTGGAAAGTGCATCGATTCGCTGCCGGGAGTCGTGGGAGCGCCGGGCGTTCAGCTCGCGATGACACCTGGTTTTTGTTCATCCCATTGTCATTATCCTTCGGTTATCGCCAATGCCGGAACAAAGCCCCGCCTGTCATTGCGGGCTGACAACCCGGCATGTGCCCACGACCCGTTTTGCGAAGCAATCCCCCCAACCATGACCTCAGAATTTAAAAGTCGGCTGCGAGCCTTGAGCTGAATCGGATTCTGTACTATCAATTGCACGGAGGAGGATCTTCACCATGACCGACGCGCGCGAACTCTTCATGAAACCCGACCTGGTGTGCGCCGCTCTGCCCGATGACGAGAGGGTGTGGGTGCCGCAGGCAGACTCGATCTGGTTCCGTCCATTGCTGCTGAATACGGTGCGCGGGCAATGGATCAACCTGCTGCGGGTTCGAAAGGCCGGAGTCCTGAGCCGCCACAATCACATCTCCCCCATTTTCGGCTACGTGTTGAAAGGCGCCTGGCACTACCTGGAGCATGATTGGACCGCCCGGGAAGGTGATTTCATCTTCGAACCGCCGGGAGAAATCCACACCCTGGTTGTGGACGAAGGCTACGACGAGATGATCACCCTCTTCAACGTCACCGGATGCATGCTCTACGTGGACGAAAACCACGAAGCGCTGGGGTACGAAGACGTTTTCACTAAGATCGATCTCTTCCGCAAGCACTACGCGGAGGTAGGGCTGGGAGAAGATTTTGCGAATCAATTCATCCGTTGAATCTGCGAGATATGAGCCTGTCCCTTGACAACAAAAACGGAATCGCGGAGATCCTCGAGTACCACCAGCGGACCAAACATCACCTGGACCGGTATGCGGCGCACCTCGGGTATATGGACTGGGAATCGCAACCGGATCCCTTTCGCCGATATAGCGGGGCGGAAGCCATCACTCTCGAGCAGATCCCGTCGGGCGACCTGCCGGCATACGATGCCATATTCGATCCGGCGCGGTCACCGGTTCGGCCTGTTGATTTCGGCTCGATCTCGCAACTCTTTTTCGACAGCTTTGCCCTGTCGGCCTGGAAGCGGGTCCGCGAGCGGACATGGGCCGTGCGTTGCAATCCCTCCAGCGGAAACCTCCATCCCACCGAGGCCTACCTGTTGTCCCCCCCATTGCCCGGGCACACAGATGTGCCTGCGTTGCTTCACTATGACCCTCACAAGCACCGGCTTGAAAAACGAGCGACGCTGCCCCCCTTGGTTCATTCCGGAACGCTGCTGGTGGGTCTCACCACGATTTATTGGCGCGAGTCGTGGAAGTACGGCGAACGTGCCTTTCGCTACTGCCACATGGACATGGGCCACGCCATCGGTGCGGTGGCCATTGCCGCCGCCCTGTTGGGGTGGCACACGCGCATCGTGGACAGCGTCCCGGATGCCGGCCTCGCACGCTGGTTGGGAGTGAATGACCAGGACGGCCCCGAAGCCGAGCACGCCGAATGCCTGCTCTACTTATACCCCCATGACCAATCGCCCCAGCCCTTGGATCTCCATGCGGAACCCATTCAATGGAGCGGCAAGCCCAATCGCTTGAGTCTCAGCCACCATGATTGGCCGGTGATCGAAGCCGCGGGGGAAGCGACGGTGCGCATGTGCACTTCATCCTGCGGGCCAAACGGAACCTCCACTCCCATCTCGTTCGATCACGGCGCCGTCCCCGCCCGCCCTACGATCCGGCAGCGGCGCAGTGCCCTGGCCATGGACGGTACATCCGCGATCGACCGGGATCCGTTCTGGCTGATGTTGCGGGCGGTCATGCCGCAACACGCACCCTTCACGGTCTTGTCTTGGCTTCCTTCGGTTCACCTCGCCCTGTTTGTCCACCGGGTAGACGGGCTCCCGAGCGGTCTCTACATGCTTCTGCGGAATGAAGTAGATTCCGCACCATTGCGCTCTGCCTGCCATGACCGCTTTCTTTGGGAACCGGTGATCGGCTGTCCGGACGATCTCCCACTTTATCTCCTGGAAGAATCCGACGAGCGCGATGCGGCGAAGACCATCTCGTGTCATCAGGATATCGCGGCCGACGGCGTCTTTGCGTTGGGAATGATCGCATCCTTTCAAGAGCGCCTCGAACAGAGCGGGGCGCACGTATACAAGCGACTCCACTGGGAGGCGGGTTTAATCGGCCAGGTCCTCTACCTGGAAGCAGAGGCCGCGGGCATCCGCTCCACCGGTATCGGGTGCTATTTCGACGACGCCATGCACGATCGGCTGGGTCTCGAGGGATTCGCTTTCCAGAGTCTCTACCACTTCACCGTGGGCGCCGCCGTCGAGGATCCGCGACTCCGCACCGATGCCGCCTATGCGCACCTGGCATAGGCCTGTCATTCAATTCTCCCCAACCCGAATTCGGAAAAACTCGTTCGACCCTGCCGGCGTGATTGGAAACAAGGCATCCACCTCGGGCGCCCGGGGGATCCCGTTGTTGCCCTCGATTTCCCACGATGACCAATCCACCAGGTTCGTACTTCGTTCCGCGAAGACCCGACGGTTCCACAGGCGGTAGGATACAGCGGGGGAGCCATTGCTTGCCGCAATCCCGCCGCTCCAGAAGCTGGATGCGTCGCCTGGATCGCTGTAGGCAAGGAATTCGAGCTCGTTGGGAGTCCGGTCGCCGTCCGGATCCGCAGCTGTTTCCCCCTCGGGGGAATTCGTGCTCCCGAATTCGGATAGCCGCCAATCGCCATAGAATAGAAGAAAGGGTCAGCCCGTGAAAATTCTCGGCTTCACCTCCGACAAACCCGCCGACCTCGACGTACGGTGCATTCGTGGATAGCAGCCCGGCCCGAGGCGACGCGGAGGAGGCAAAGACCAACCACAACCCGATAGCGCGAGCCAAGCGTCCTGAGAATGAGCCGTAGTTCTGAGTTTGCTCAACTCTATCATTGAGCGTCGAGGGCTCCGGACCGGTGCGCGACCTTCGCTGCGAAGCAATCCAGTCGTCCAGGGCAGTGGATCAATTCCCTGCCGCGGGTCCTGGGCCCTGCTTAATCGCTCAGCTCGTGATGACAGAAGCATACTCACGTATACGTTATCAAAAGCCGCTTGCCAAACAAGTGTTGAACATAACGAGTGCCCGATTGTCCCTTATCTACGGATGATAGAAAGTCGGCTTAAAACGGAGGGAAAAGTGACCCAGAAGCGAAATCTGACCCCGTCCACATCAAAGCACGATCCGCTTTTGCGACCACTGCTGTTCATCGTCGCAATCGGAGTCCTGGCCGCCGGGATCGCGTGGCCGAGACTCTTTTCGAAAGAGAATGTACAGACCGATGTTTTGTCCGTGCCGGGTATGAAAGATGACGTCGCCGTGCGGATCGCCACCAATGCCGCCTTGCATCAGATCACTGGCATTCTCGAAGACGATCACGCCATACTGCACGGCTGTGAGATCAGTCTGTCCAGGCGCGTGGTGACCTATCATGAAGGTCGCCGGCTTCGCCAGACGGACTACCGTACGCGCATTCAAGCCGCCATTCAGGAAGAGGGATATGCCTCGCAGATTGTAGCGCTGCATCATAATCCCCTTCCTCCGGTTATTGTCCCGGACCGGGTCTATCCCAGCCCCTGGCAGGACCGGCATACCGCGATTCTCTTCATCCCGGACATGACAGGCATCCAGGATGCCAACCGGGTTGCCGACGCCATCGCTTTCGCTCGCGCCGGAGGCGACATTGTCGAAGTCGTCCCGGATTCCACCGCACGGACCATCGAACTCACCTATGACCGTTTCAAGCTCACGCGAAGGAACCTGGAGGCGGCAATCGCCGGGGTTGGCGTGGGCACCGAACCGCAAAACTATCCCACCGGATCCGAAAACGCTGTAGCCCGGGGGTGGAGATCCCTGCAAGAAGGATTTCCATTCGCCCTTTTCCTTTGTCAATTGTTTTAACGGTACACTAGTGTTTCCGGATGGCCCTACGACTCGGCATTATCGGCTGCGGCGTGATCGGACGCTTCCACGCTCAAGCGGCAGACGGTGACGATTGGATCGACCTTGCAGCGGTTGCCGATATAGATGACCGGGCCGCCCGGAACCTCGCCGAAACCTACGACGTCTCTTCCGTCTACGGCGAGGCCGCCGAGCTCATTGCCGATCCGAACATCGACGCCGTCGTCCTCGCTCTTCTAACCGGGGTGCGGACGCCCATTGCCCTGGCCGCCCTGCGGGCGGGAAAGCATGTCTTGCTGGAAAAACCACCGGCCATGTCGGCAAACGACTTGAGAGCCATGAAGGCCTCAGCCAATGGTCTCGTGGTGGGGTGCTGTTCCTCCCGATTTTCCTTTCTCGATGGAGCGGAACGCGCACGTGCCGAGGTCGAAAGCGGTACGCTGGGAAACATTCGTATCGTGCGCTGCCGGGGAATTGGCGCCGTCGGTCCCTTCCCCAAGGGTCACACGCCGCCCCCCTGGCGGGTCAGTCATTCCCTCAATGGGGGCGGGTACATGGTCAATTGGGGTGTGTACGATCTCGATTACCTGATGCACGTGACGGCCTGGCAACTGAAGCCCCGCACCGTGCTGGCTCAAACCTGGCCCATTGCCCCGGGCCTGGCCGATGGACGCGTGGACCCGGCATCCGATGCGGAAAATCACGTCATTTCCTTCATCCATTGCGACAACAATGCGGTTATCGTGCATGAACGCGGTGAGGCAGTGGCGATGGAGAGCAAACTGGGCTGGAGTGTCACCGGGGACCGTGCGTCATTGCGGCTGAGCATGACGCCCCGTGCGGACGGCCCCCAGGTCGTGCTGGATGAGGCCGACCCGGTCGACGGGCTCCGCACCTCCGTCCTCCTGGATGCGCCCGGGGTGAACCGGTCAAACGACATGCCAGTGCGCGATTTTGCCGCCGCGATCCGCGACGGGCGTCCCCCACGCACGGATCTGCGGAAGGCCACGATCATTCAACAGGTTATTGATGCCATCTACACTTCTTCCCGTTCCGGCCGGGCAGTGGACATTGACTCCGATTACGCACAGAGTTGAAACACGAACCATGAACATCGGGTTTCTTGCCTCGCACAACGGAAGCAACATGCAGGCGATCCTGGATGCCTGCAAGGCGGGGACATTACAGGCGAATCCGGTCGTGGTGATCAGTAACAACAGCGCCTCCGGCGCCCTCGCTCGTGCCGCACGCGAAGGCATTCCGAATTTTCACCTCAGCGGATCGTCCTACTTTACCCCTGAAGAACTGGACCGCGCGATTTGCGACACCCTGGTGGAACATGGCGTGAATGTGGTCGTCCTGGCGGGTTACATGAAGAAGCTCGGATCAAAAACCCTCAAGCAGTTTTCCGGGGCCATCCTCAATATCCACCCGGCCCTGCTGCCGCGGTTCGGGGGGCAGGGGATGTATGGCATTCACGTCCACGAAGCCGTATTGGCTGCCGGGGATCGGGAATCAGGTGCTACCGTGCATCTTGTAGACGAACAGTATGACACCGGGCCGGTGCTAGCCCAGGCGCGGGTCCCGGTCCACGAATGCGACACGCCCGAGTCGCTCCAGGCCCGGGTCCTTCAACAGGAGCATGCGCTGTTTGCCAAAACCCTGCAGAAAATTGCGACCGGTGAGATCGAAATTCCGGGGCATCGGGGATGACATAAGCTATTCCCGTTCCTCCACCAGGCTCAACCGCCGCCAGCGAAGCGTCTTTCCGCCCCGGCGGATGCCCAGGGTGATCAATTCAAACGGTCCAATCGCGGTTCGGATCGCCTTGCGATGCGGTTTCGCCCGGACCGTGATCTCGCGTGCTTTTCCGAGGGTGTCCTGCAGCCGCACGATCAGCTCGTTGCCGCGTTCCGCCTTCTTCATTGCGACCACCTGGACATGCCGATCGTCCACTACGAGGGTGTCGGTCAACGTACCGCGCCGTTTCCGGTCGGTCTTCGAGGGCTGCGGATAATACACCTGCCACACGGGCGGGACGTTCAGGAGTTGGGCCGCCCGGCTCACCGCCGTCTCCTGGAAACGCGTCCCGAGAAGGATCGAGTATCGCATCTCGTGTTCGCCCTGGTCGTGGCGGGGAAGGAAGCGGTGGTTTGCCTTTACCTGCTCCGCACGCAGCATGGAGGAGGCGTAGGCGGGCGACCTCATGACATTGATGGCCCACTCTTTCGCGGTGAGGCTATGGGCATGGCTGCCCGTGTTGGCCACGGCCAGGCAAACCGAAGCGGCACCTTTCGAACCGCGAACTGCCGCCCAACGCTGGTTCGTGTGGTCCTCGTGTAGACGGGTCGGCTCTCGAGCCGCGGCGCTGTAGAGGGCTTCGGACACACTATCCCGAACGTCAAAGTTCAGCGGCACCATCAGCTTCAACATCTTGTCCTTGTGGTTGTAGATCACGCGGTCGCGGACCTCCAGGCTGCCCTCTACATGCCCGATGAGATACTGGCGAACAACGGTCGATGCGTCGCAGACCAGGATGGCCTCCACGACGGTGCGAATCGGGCCGGATTCAGTGATGCGGAGGGGCCGTACTACGGTTCCCCGGCCCGGATTCACCTTGTCTTCCGGATGCGGGGAGAGGGTTGCCGCTTCCTTGCGGGTGGCCAGCCGGAACCGTGCCGCCGGTCGCTTCCAGCCAGGGCCGATGCTCGTTAACTGACCGTGGGCCATTTCCTGGTCCGGATCGCCGCAGGTCCAGGAGTGATCCAGGTCGTTGAACAAGACCGGTTGCCACGCATTCTTTCCCACCAGGGACGTGCGGCTCTTCGGCAACGCGAGGTGATCGATCAGGCCGCTGCGTGGATTGATTTTCAAATGATAGTTCCGCGTACGGAATGTCAGAGACCGGGCCGTCACCACCGGCGGGCGGTAGCGGGTGGGTTTCCCGTTTTGATAGCTCTCTTCCAACCGCACCACCTCCCAAGGCTTCAGGTCGAGAACGGCGGCCAGCTTCACCCGCCAATCCCCGGCACAGCACGCTTCGGCCGTGAGGCGCTGAAACCGGATTTTCCGGCCGTTCAATCGAAGCGAAAACTCCGGGTTGGAGATCGCTTCATTGTTCTGATCCACTTGCAGCTCGAATTCGACCTGGGTCTTAACGGGGAATCCGTGCGGATTCGAAACGAATACCGGGACTTCGCCCGGCCGCGCCGAAGGATCGTCGCGGATGACGGAATGCAGCGAGCGGAAACGCTGCCGCCTCAGGATCTCCCCGGCATGGGAAAGCATCTGCAAGCTGTCCCTCTCGACCTGTGGCACGCCGGATCCGGGGAGCACATCGTGGAATTCGCTGAAAAGGATGTCGCGCCACGCCACGTCGAACTCCTCATTCGGATAGTCGGCAATTCCCCACCACCAGGCCAGGGCCGCGAGTCGCTCGGTGGAGGCCATCATGCTTTCGACCTCCCGGTGCGCCCGCTTCACCCGGCTCATCGAGGTATAGCATCCCGGAAAGCTTTTCTGGATCTCTCCGCGCACCGCCGGAAGTTTCGGTTTCGCGTTCAGCAGCTCATCAAAGAATGCGTCCGGGGTGCTTTCCACGAACTCCAGCTCGGGATGGTCCGCGATGTATTTCTTCAAGATCCGGTAGTGCTCGGCCGAAGGCCCACCCCCGTGGTTGCCGATTCCCCAAAGGATCAGGGTGACCGGTTCCTCAGCAAAATGGGGAAGATACTGGTCCAGGATGCGCACGACGCGGCTGTTGGTCAGGTAGTGATCATCGCTTCTCCGTGCGATGATTTCCGATCCGCTGCGGTCGCTCCAGCGGAAGGCGCCCACCGGCAAGTCATAGGTCCCAAAGTCGGGGCGGCAGAAAATATAGTGGGAGATGCCGCACCCGCGGAGGATCTGCGGAAACCCTTCCCCGTGACCGAAGGGATCGAAGTTGTAGGCCGTTTTCGGGTAGACATTGAACTTTTCGGTAAAGTACCGGCGCCCCATCAAGTACTGGCGAATGTGGCTTTCTCCCGATACGTTGTTGACGTCCGGTTGCAGGTAGGCGCCACCGGAGATATGCCAGCGGCCGGATTTCACCAACTTTTCAATGCGCTTATAAAGTTGGGGTTCGTACTGCTCAACCCACCGGTAAAGAAGTGACTCATTGTGATTGAAAATGAAGCCGGCGTGCTTTTCACAAAAGTCGGCTGCAACGCGAAACGTGGAGAGGGTTTCCGTCAAGCCGTCCTCCCAATGCCATAACCAAGCCGGATCGAGGTGGGCGTTACAGACGAGATGGATGCGCTTTTTCTTGTTCATAAAGCGGGATACTGCCAGCGCAAGGCAACAGGAGTCAATCCGTTACGATTCGCACCAGGACCTGGATGATCTTCGAGGCGTAATCATCCGCGGTTTCGCTGAACGTCCAGTCGCGATGGGGGTCCGGTGCATTTCCGATACCGAGGTCGTCGACGCCTGGGACGCCCCACCGGTTGTAGGCGAATACCGTTTCACCCAGGATGTGGATCTGCATGGATCCGTAGGTGCCGGCCCGGCTAATCTCATCCCCGGCGTCATACGCCGCATCGGCGGCATGCAGCACGCCTCGCACATTTTTCGGCACGTAGGTATACCCCCAGAATTCGATTGTGCCGCCCTCGAGACCCGTCCCGGCGGGGATGGGCAGGCCTGGTGACACTTGTACGTTGAGGTTGGACACCGGCTGTTGAAATACAGCACCGGACATCCGCGTGGGCACGCCGATCCGTCCGATATCGCCGGTAAACGCATCCATGGAGGCATAAGCCCAGCCCGTCGGCCCATCCGCCGTGTTTCGAAGCTCGACGTAATAGGCGATGCGGTCAAACGCCGAGGTGATCGAAGCCGAGAGATCCCGCGTATAGACGACCGTGCCCGTGCTGCCGACCACCAGGTCGTCCGGGACGTTCAGGGCGTAGACCAGGGTGTACTCATGCGCTTCCGGGACAAAGATGAACACATTGTCGACGATGGTTGTGGCACTCACGGCGGCCGACCAGCCGGAAGTGGCTCCCGGATTTGCAGCGGCCAGGCGATAGGATACCACCCGGCCTACCGGAGCGTCCGGGTCCCGGTAGGCCGCCTCGTGTACCCGGTCCAGGGGCTGGCCGTCCCGTTCTACCCAATAGGCGGAGGCGTGCTTCACTTCCGTCCATTGCAGATCGACGCGCCGGTCGGAACGAACATTAATGCGCAGGCCCATCGGGATGCCGGGCGGTGGCGGAACCGGCGGAGTAGACACAGAGACGGCTTCGCCGTACTCGGATGTCCCGCCCGGATTGGCCGCTGCCACGCTGTAATGAAACGTGGTGTCATACGGGAGCGTGGCGTCGGTGAATTCCGGATGGGAGGTCTCCGCCACGAATTCGCCGTCCCTGTGAATCCGGTAGGCGGTAGCGTTTTCCGCCGGGTTCCAGGTCAAGAAGACCCGTTCGCACGAAGGTGCAATTGCCGTCAGGGCGGTCGGCGCGACGGGCGGGTCGCGATCGATGGGCAATCCGGCAAAACTGAGCAGCCCGTTGCCCGTCGCATTGGTCACCCACGGACCGGCAAAGGCATGCCCTGCGTAGGAGATCGCCGAGGCATCGAACCCGTTGGTGGAAAGCGTGAGCACGATTGCATTGGTTTCGATACGCCCGGAAACCACGGCCGCTTCCGAGTGTTCCAGCCGGAAGTCCTTTTCCGCCCCGGGATCGAAGACCAATGTCTCGTCGGGCCGGCGCAAGTGAATTGTAATTTCGGAATGGTCGGGCGTGCTGAAGAAGGCGCCTGCGGGATTCGGCGCACCGACAGGGTGTTGCACATCCATTCCGAACAGATCCCGGTCCACCAGGGCGGCGATGCGTTCCGCCAGCTGGTCATATCCTCCGACGTAGGCAAAGTGGCAGCCGTCGTGTTCATCCAAGCCGGTGGTGGATACGATATTCACATCTTCGATTTGGTCGGCTAGTGCCCGCTGAGCCTCCCGCAATCCAATCTCCCATTGTTCGACGCCGCACCCCGGGCGGACTTGAAAAAGATAGATTTTTTCCAAGGCGGAATAGTCCTTGCGCCAAGCCGCCGCCAGCTTCTGCACCCCCGCCCGGTGAACCGCGGCATTTCCCTCATCGCGTTCCCCCTGGTACCACATCACCGCACGCGTGTGATGGTTCAGCCCGGCTTCCGTGGCCCGGAACAGGAGTCGCCCGTAATTTGTGAGCGGGTCAGAAGGATCCCCGGAGCTTGGCTGAAAGAATCCAATCGATTTCTCCCGGTCGGCGCCATTGAGGATGGCCACCGGCACACCGTGCCGTTCGATCATCAACCGTCCGAACCGCAATGCCCATTGGCCGACGGCGCCGGGACCCTCCAGGGCATCGCCCTCGGCTCGGTGCCATTTCAAATCGGACCGGGCGGTACGCACGCGGGAGTCCCTGGAGCCGAACGACCGGAGAAGGGGATGTTGCTCCGCAGCGCTGCTGCCCGCGCGGCACCCTCCCATGGCGTTGTCTCCGCCGTTAACCAGGTAGGCATCGCCGGCGGCCACGTTTCGGATCCTCGCCACTCGTTGGGATCGGCCGCGCCGCACCAGGGACAGATCGAATTGATAATCCACCAGCTCCGCCCGGATTGTGGAGGTAAACGCAAAGGGAGCCGGGCCTCCGGCAAAGGCCAATTGTCGTGTCTGCGGTTCGCCCCAGGGATCGGATCCGCGGTAGGCCTGGAGGCGAATTTCGGCATACCGGCTGTTGAGCACCTCGCCGGAAAACCGAACCACCGCTTCGTTGGTTTCCAGGTTGCGCGGGTAGATCTGCAGGTCGCGCGGGGTTTCGGAGAACCGGATCACGTCTGCAGTGGGGCGGCCCGATGCCATGACCACGAAGCAGGCGGTAAGGCCGAGGGCGACCGCTAGCGGTGTAAAAGAGTGCATGCGTCGCGAAGATTCGGATCGAACTTATCCCTGCCCGAAGTTGGCTCCCCCTCCGCTAAGGAATGCCTCCTCCTCCGGCGTCGGCTCGCGTCCGAGGACCTTGTTCCTGTGCGGAAAGCGGCCGAACTGGCGCACGATCTCCCGGTGCTCATCGGCATAGTGGACGAAACTCCGTGCCATTTCGGTCAGTTCCGAGGGCGCCTCCTCTACCAGGCGCTGATAGCACGCCACGCAGAGATCCTGATCGGCGCCATTCTCCGCGTGTTCCAGCGGCAAGTAGAAAAACGTGCGCTGGAAAAATCCCAACCGGCGGTCGAATCCCCGCTCAAGCCCGTCATGGCACAGGTGCAGGGCTCGACCATCCAGCGAGAAGGCCTGCGCCGTGCCTCGATACATGCTCCGGGTGAATTGATCGCACACCAGGATCAAGGCCAGCCGGCTCGCCGCTTCGTCCTCCCACGGCTGGAGTCCGCCTGCCCCTGCTTCCTCGATGAGGGTGCCGAATCGACGCTGAATGGTCACATCCGTTTCTTCCGAACTCCCGAACCAGAATTCATTCCGTTCCCCGGCTTCCCCTCCCCCGGCGGGGGAGGGCCCAAACCAGTAATCAAGAATCTCCTGTGGATCGGCGACATAAATTGCGTTGACGTTGTTCGGTCTTTCGACCGTGGAACGTGCCGGATCCCCCGCATAAAAACAAGACCTCTTTCCATTGCCTGCCCCAGGGCAACGAAGTAAGGTGTCTAGTTGTAGCGCATTATGATCCCAGATTTGCAATCCAGTATCCTCTGTGACGACGTGCGTCAGGAACGAAACGGGAAGTTCATCCTGATCGGTCTTTTCGACGCCATCGTGGCCCAGTCCTTGCCAGTGCGATATCCCCGCCTCTTCATGGTCACGCGCTGGTGCAGCGGACAAGGAGAGTTCGAACAATCCACCCGCATCCTCCATCCCGATCAGGAATCCGTTCTGGTCCAGGGAAAGGTGATCCCGGTGCGCCTGCCGTCTTCCGAAGCCACCGCCACCAACGTGGAGGTCTTTCTGAACGTGGCGTTCGAGGAGGTGGGCACACACTGGATCGAAATCCTGATCGATGGCCAGATGAAAGTGCGCTACCCGTTGCGGGTGACGCAACCCCATCCCCAGCCGCAGCCCCAGGACCCCGAGCCGGGGTCCCCGGCGTAAGCGGAGCGTGGGATTCTGATTCCAGGGGTTGGAAACGGGCTCCAAACCATGGAAGATACCTGAACCCCGCGAGATATGCCCTTTCATCGCATGCACCGTCCGAAGCACATCATCGAATACGCCGCCCTGCAATTACTCATCGTCCTCGTGCAGCGCCTGCCCCTTCGGGCCGCGTACGGGGTGGGGTGGCTTCTGGCCTGGCCGTCTCACTTTCTCCTCCGATGGCGGGTGACCGCGGCCCTGGACCGAATCCGCGCCGTATTCGGGCAGGAAAAAAGTGAGCAAGAGGTCCGCCGCATTGCGTGGCGATCGTGGCGAAACCTCTGTTACAACGCTGTGGAATTGATGCGGTCGCCGAGAATTACCCGGGAGAGTCTGGATCAGTACTTCGCCGACCCGCAAGGGATGCTTGAAGCCGGCCAGCGTGCCAGGGAGAAGGATCAGGGCATGGTCTTGGCGACCGCCCATCTGGGGAACTGGGACCTGGCCGGGGTAGCCCTCCACCTCCTGGGCCTACCTATGTTCTTTATGGCCCGCCGGCAGAAGAATCCGTTGGTCGACGACTTGCTTGTCCGCATGCGCGGGGCGACCGGTGCGGACACGGTGCTCAACGATCCAGGGGTTCTGAAAAACATCATCCGCCGCCTGCGGCAGGGCGGTCACCTGGCCATCTTGCCGGACGTCCGGAACCCCACGCCCGGACTTCGCGTCTCTTTCCTGGGTGGCATCGCGAACGTCGGGGGTGGCGCGGCCATGTTCGCCCGTCATTCGCGGGTGCCCATTTTCCCGATCTACTTTGTGCGGGATGGGCAAAGACGCATGCGCTGGATTGCACTTGATGCCATCACCTTCGATCCCGACGCCGACGTGGAGAGCGACCGGCTTCGCATGACCCAGGAATTACTTTCCCAGTTGGAAGAAGGTATCCGCCGTTTCCCGGAGAGCTACTTCTGGTACAACAAACGGTGGGTGCTCGACCCGATGTCCCCTCCGAGTTCTTCGGCTGACGCATGAAACTCGAATTCTACTGCACGGCTTGCGACACGGTAATCACGTCCGATGAAGCAGCGCATGGTGACCTGGTCGATTGCCCCGGCTGCCGGAAGCGAATCGTAGTGCCCATTACTCCGGTGGGTCCCGGCACCATCATTGGCGGCTACAAGGTGGTCCGTAAGGTCGGAGCCGGTGGCATGGGCAATGTCTACATGGCGGAACAAACGTCGATGAAGCGTTTCGTAGCTCTCAAGGTATTGCCCCCGGCCCTGTACCAGGACACCTCCTTCCTGGAACGCTTCATGGGTGAAGTCCGGATGCAGGGAGCCCTCAGCCATCCCAATATCGCTACTGCATTCGACTCCGGAAAGCACAACGAGATCTACTACCTGGTCATGGAGTTCATCGATGGGTACGACCTCCACGACCTGATCGAAAAGAAGAAACGAATTGATGAGCGCACCGCCCTGAAGATGGCCCTCAAGGTGACGGCCGGCCTGAATTACGCCTACGCCAAACATGGCTTCATTCACCGCGACATCAAGCCGGGCAATATCATGATCGATCAGGACGCCGAAGTGAAAGTCCTCGATCTCGGGGTCTCCAAGTCGGGCACGCCCTTCGCCGGAAAACCGTCCACCGACGAAGGGGTGATCGGTACTCCCCATTACATGTCGCCCGAACAGGCCCACGACAGTTCCACCGTCGATGCCCGCGCCGATATCTATTCGCTGGGCGCAACCATCTATCACCTGCTCACCGGTTCGCCGCCATTCAGCGGAGACAACCTGATCGAGGTGATTACTCAACAGGTCACCGCCCAGGCCGCCCCGGTGCGGGTGGTTAGTCCAGAGGTGAGCCGGCCCTGCGCCGCCCTGTTGGAAACCATGATGGCCCGGGATCCCCGGGACCGCCATGCCGACTGGGACGCGGTGGAGAAAGACCTTCAACGCGTGCTGGACGGCGAATGGCCTCTCACTCCTTGCCCCCCCGAAAAGGCCTCCATGCTCCAGCGTTCTCCGGAAGATTCCGCGCGGGAAAAGGGGGAGACCCGGTCCGCCTTCCGCCGGATGGCGTACCCCTCCGTGGCCTGCATCGCGATAGCCGCACTTCTGATCCTGGTGGTAGCCCACTCCGGCGATCCCACCCGCGACGGGATGAGCCCCGACGCTTCCAGGACCGATCCGCCGATGGTTGCCCAGCCGCCACCTGGGGCCCCGCCCGATTCGACGGCCATCGTGGCTTCCCCACCCGGCGATGCGTCATCCGAAGACCCCGACCTGACCCTGCGGCTCGCCAAGCGGCAAGACCTCCTCGACCGTATCGAGGAGCTACGGAAACAACTCGATAGCCGGCCGGAAGAATCCGAGGCCATTCGCCAGGCCCTCCAGGATGTGCTGCGCGAAGCCAGGCGAAACGGGATGCCGCGCCTGGTTCAAGAGGTCGAGGCGGCGGTGATCGCATTGCAGGAAGCGCAGATCGGTGGTGCGATCACACCCTTCGCGGAAAAAGCGCGTGCGTTGCACCAGTCACTTCGCGACGGGCTTCACACCCGGGAAGAAATCGTCAATTCCTTCACGAACGATATCGGAAAAACCATCACCGTACGGCTCCGGAAAGGACCGAAGCGAGTGGAGATCAGTGCGGTGGAAAATGGCGCCATCCGATGCCTGGAGCAGGTTGAACACGGGATGTTGGTCCATACCTACGGGTTGAATGACCTGAGCCTTGACGAACAACACATGCGACTTCAGCGCCAATCCGGCGAGGCGGCTTATTTAATGATGGGACTGCTGGCCCTGGAGGCGGGAGAGGACGAACTGGCCGCAGGTCACTTTGCCGATGCCGGCGGAGACCTGGGGTCCGCCCTGGAATTCGCCCTCGACGTTCGCGGCCAAGCACAGGATGAAGCCGTGGACGTCCGCCAGCCGCCGCCCCGAAACGAAGAAGCCGTCGATCCGTTTCAGACGTTGATGGAGGCGGCCCACCTGTCCGCCGAAATCGTGGAAGTCGATCGTTT
>Ga0310125_10000784_pt1 | contig 15605 bp, 13 predicted proteins | sample CB11b_Tmax_Bot8__FD_203508 | JGI IMG/M metagenome (GOLD analysis project Ga0310125, IMG submission 203508) | Marine microbial communities from Western Arctic Ocean, Canada - CB11b_Tmax_Bot8 | ecosystem: Environmental > Aquatic > Marine > Oceanic | place: Canada: Western Arctic Ocean | collected... | reverse complement strand
GGGGTTTCTGGCCACGCTGGTCATCCTTGCCTGTTGCGCGGGGCTGGGCATGGGGATCGAGTTGGATTTTCCCAAGGAGGCGGGAACGCCGGCAACGGTAAAGCTGGCGGACGGGAAAATATTGTCGGTATCACGGCAGGCCAATGGGTGTTTTGAAGTGACGGAAAAGGACGAAACTCTTGGGGTTCTCGGGCCGGAGCCGGGCAATCAGTTTGCAGAGCAAGGGCTGCACTATTCCGGCACGGTCACCAATGCGGCAGTGGTGATGACCGGCCGGACGGCGTGGCACACGCGTTACCAGTCATGGCGCAGTTCAAATGCGCTGGGAGCCAAGGTTGGCGCTTTTGTGGATGGCGCGGCCAATTTCCTGAAGTCACTTGGTCTAAGCGGCGGGGTAGCCATTGCGTTGATGGGAGTACTGGTAGCTTCCTTCGCCGCTACTACGCTGGATACCGCCTGTCGTTTGCAGCGTTACGTGGTCCAGGAACTGGCCACAACTCTTGGCAAATTTGCGCATCACGAAAAGCCGGCAGGTGGGATTTGGGCGGTGCTGGCCTCGAAACATGGTGCCACTATTTTCGCCGTGGCCACTGCCGGTGCCATGGCGGCGATGTCCAAGCCCGGTTTGGAATGGTCGCTGAAGACCGCCGGCACTGGCGGCCTCATCCTTTGGCCGCTGTTTGGGGCCATCAATCAATTGCTCGCAGGGCTGGCGTTTCTGGTCATCACCTTTTGGATGTGGCGGCGCAAGATGCCGGTGTGGTTCATGATCATTCCAATGATCTTCATGCTCATCCTGCCGGCCTGGGCGTTGCTGTATCAACTCTTCGTGCAGGCGGTGGGCCAGGACGTGAGTTGGTGGGCCAGTAAAAACTGGCTGCTCATTTTCATCGGACTGGCCACATTGGCGCTGGAGATCTGGATGATCGTGGAGGCCGTGCGGCTTTTCCCCAAGGTCAAGGGCGTGGTGGAGGCCGACGCGGTTGAGCCGGTTGGAGCGAGTTAGAACACTTAAATGCCTGACCATGACCTGCGATTGTCACATGCCCGACCAGTTTGTCAGTGAGCCGATTGTTCCCGTTAAGGCCAGCATGTCCGCCACGTCGGTGGCGACCGGCACGTCGAGTTTTCCGAAGCGTTTTTTTTGGCGGGATCGAGACTGCAAACTGGACGCAGGGCTCGATGAACGGAAAGAGTCCGGCCGCGCGCGTGAGGGTGACGGTGAACGCCACCTGCGCAAGCACTGGCTTCGCATGAAGACAACCGACGCAACGGTGACGCAATCAACGCGACCCGCTGGGTAGAACAGACGTCTACATCGCGGCGTCGTACAACGCGTGCACGTCATCGATCGTCACCGGCCGGGGGTTGGTGGCGTTGCAGTGATCCTGCATGGCCCGGTCGGCCATGCAGGTCAAGTCGTCGCGTGTGGCCTGCATGTCGCGCAGGCAGGTGGGCAATTGCAGGTCGGTGGTGAGCGACGTGAACCAGTCGGGCAGGTCGTCAGCCGCGGTGAGGCCCAGTGTCTGGCGGATGATTTGCATGCGGTCAGCACAGGCGGACATGTTGAACCGCGTCGCGTGTGGCAGGAAGATCGCGTTGAGCATGCCGTGATGCAACGGCTTGTCAGCGAGTGTGCCAAGCGGGTGGCTGAGGCTGTGCACGACGCCCAGGCCCTTCTGGAAGGTCAGGCCGCCCTGCAGCGCGGCCATCATCATCCCGGAGCGTGCGGTCAGGTCGGTGCCGTCGGTGACAGCGCGGCGGATGTGTTTCGCAGCGCGGGCGAGGCCGTCGAGGGCGATCGCATCGGCGACGGGGTTGATGCGCGGGGAGCAGAAGGTCTCGACACAGTGGGTGATCGCGTCCATGCCCGTAGCCGCGGTGAGGCGCGGCGGCAGGGCGAGTGTGAGCGTCGGGTCGCAGATCGCGATATTGGGAATGATGTGCGGCGAGATGATGGCCAGTTTCTCGTGCGAGTCGAGTGTGATAAGCGCCGCCCGGCCGACCTCTGCGCCGGTGCCCGCAGTCGTGGGGATGGCGATGACAGGCGGCTGGTCAGCGGTGATGTGATCGACCCCGCCGCGGATGAAGGCGTATTGGCCCAGTGTCGGGTCGTGCGACGCCAGCAGGGCGACGCATTTCCCGCAGTCGATCGGCGAGCCGCCGCCCAGTGCGATCACGCCGTTGCAACCGGCTTGGCGGAACAGGGCGACGCCCTGCATGACGCTCGCCTCCGTCGGATTGGTTGGCACGCCATCGAACACCGCGGCCGACTCGATGCCGAGGCGATCGACGAAACCCAAGTCGCGCAGCACGGCGTCGGTTACGACAAGCGGGCGTGTCATACTGAGCGTGTCCATGACGTCGGGCAGACATTGCAGGGCGCCCGCGCCGAAGCGGATGTCGGTCAGGTAGGAGATGTTTGCGACGTGGGTCGTCATGGTGTGAAGGTCACGCCCGCGGACAGCGGTCCGCGGGATTTAGGGATTTGACATGCGTGTGCGGGGGTGAGCCGTCGAACGTCATTACACCAACGGCAGCTGCGCCTCGTACGCGCGGACCTCATTGTACTTAGTGTTTCCGCGAACGAGCCTGCCGAGGCGCGGCGTGCGGTCGTTATAGACCTCCACAGCGTCGGCGTCGGCGTAACGCAGGAACAGGATGCGCCGATCGCGGTCTTTGGCGAAGTTACCTTCCGATTTGTGCAACATGAGCGCGTGGAAGAACAGACACTGGCCTGCCTTAATCGGTACGGGCACACCCAGCGCGTCGTCGATGTCCAACTCGACGACGGTGCGCTGCTGCATGTCTTCATCTGTGCGTTCGTATTCGACCTGGCCCTGCGTGTGGCTGCCGGGCACAAGCCAGATGCAGCCGTTTTTCTGGTCAGCGTCATCGAGCGCGGTGAGGCAGGAAATCGCGTTGTATGGTTCGAGTTCGCCATACACATTATCCTGATGCCATGCGAACGACTGTGTGTTGCCTCGCATCTTGAAGGTGAGCTGGCTGGTGGCAGTTTTGATGTTCGGACCTATGATCTGCGTGGCGACATCGACGATCGGTCCGGAAAAGTAGTACTGGCGCACCAGTTCCGTGCGGTGATGAATGTTGGAGAGCAGGGCGTTGTTCAGCCAGGTGCTGTCGGGGTCGAACGGACCCTTCTCGGCGTTCCATGCGGTCATGCATTCGTCGCGCATGCGTTCAAGGCCGGCATCGGTCAGCGACGGGCCGTAGAGCAGGTAGCCGTTGTCGGCGAAAGACCGCAACTCGTCGGCGGTCAGGGCGCGGTAGACGAACCATGGTGCGAGGGTCGGTCTGTGATCTTTGGACATTGGGGGTGCTCTAAACCGTGCGTATGGATTATCCCCCGCACTTGCAGCGGGTTTTGTAAGTATTACAGGGCATATTGGTTATGCGAAGCTTGCGTGGTATACTTTAGGATAATAGGGGCTGAGAACAGCAGGTGGAGTGACAAGTTCGGTCACAACCGACTGCGATGAGGAAGAACACATCGGAATATTAAGGCACATTACTGCCACAACTGTAATTGCGGTGTCGCTGTGCGCTGCGGCTTTGCCTGCGCACGGACTGTCCGGCTTCCGTACGATCGACGGTTCGTACAACAACCTGTCTGATCAGCTCCAGGGCGCGGCCAACATGCCGCTTGTCCGCAAGGCGGGCGTGGCGGACTATCCCGGTGACGGATCGGGCTCGACCATCATCGAACCGCCGATGCGACCCAACACGCGCGTCATCAGCAACGAGATGTCAGCCCAAAGCCAGTCGATCCCGGACGTGCACCATCTCACTGACTTCATCTGGCAGTGGGGCCAGTTTGTCGATCATGACATTGACTTGACGGGCAGCGGGACGGGCAATGGGACGGCACCAATCCCGGTTGCCGGCGGCGATCTGCTGGCGCCCGGGCCGATTCCGTTTAGCCGATCGAACTTCGCTGCGGGCACCGGCGTGCCTGGCACGCCACGCGAGCAGGTCAACCAGATCACCTCGTACATCGACGCATCGAACGTGTATGGCTCGGACGACGCACGTGCCGGAGAACTGCGCAGCAACATCGGCGGGAAACTCAAGACCAGCTCCGGCAACCTGCTCGCACTTAATACGGGCGGGTTTCCCAACACCAACGAGAACCCGTTTGTCCCGGCCGAGCAGTTGTTCCTCAGCGGTGACATGCGAGCGAACGAGCAGGTCGGCCTCACGGCGATGCACACGCTATTCATGCGTGAGCACAACCGCCTCGCCGATTTGATCACCGTGAAACACTTCGCCGGGCAGAACTTATCCGATCCGGCAGTTGACGAAGAGATTTACCAGACGGCGCGCAAGATCGTCGGCGCACAGATGCAAGCCATCACGTACAACCAGTTTTTGCCGGCAATGCTTGGTCCAAACGCGATTACGCCGTACACGGGCTACGATCCCGGCGTCGACGCATCGATCGCGAACGAATTCTCGGCGGCGTTGTATCGGTTCGGGCACAGCACGTTGTCGTCGCAGTTGCAGCTTGCATCAGGCGGGCACGTTGAGTTGAAGGACGCGTTCTTCAATCCCGGACTGATCACGAACGATCCGGGCATCGTCGATGATCTGCTCGGCGGGTTTGCATCGCAGCCGATGCAAATGGCCGACCTCAAGGTGGTCGATGCGGTGCGCAATTTCCTGTTCGGCCCGCCGGGCGCGGGCGGACTTGACTTGGTGGCGCTGAACATCCAGCGCGGACGGGACCACGGCTTGGTCGGCTACAACGCGGCGCGCGCCGCCTACGGCCTGCTGACGCTGGGACCAAACGACTTTCAACTGATCACCTCCGATCCGATGCTGCAGATCGCGCTTAGCAACATTTTCGGGACCGTGAACGACGTTGACATGTGGGTCGGGGCGTTGGCGGAAGATCACGTGCCCGGCGCGAGTGTCGGTCAGTTGATCCACGCCGGGTTGGTCGACCAGTTCACGCGACTACGCGACGGCGACCGGTTCTTTTACCTCAACGACCCGGATCTGGCGTCGGCTCACATCGCGAGCATCATTGACTTTGATCGCGTGACGCTTGGAAAGATCATCGAGTGGAACACCAGCATGCCCGTAATGCAGCATAACGTGTTCATGATGGTGCCCGAACCGGCGACGGCGGGACTGGTGCTGGTCGCGCTGGCGGCGGTCATTCGCCGGCGTCGGGCGTAACGGACCGCCCATATGTCATGCCCGCCGGGTGCGGCCTGTCACGTTGACAGCGGCAACTCGCCAATGCGGCGGCCTGCCGCACCGCATATCGACATGTAACAATCTAATATAAAAGTAGTTACCGTCGACATCGCCTACGCGGGCAATGTCGTGCGCGCAGGCACTGACCTTGCTTGAGCGATATGCTGCTCCTGCGCTCGTCAAAAGCGGGCGACTCGACAGCCTGGTGACGACTCGGTGGGATGACGCTGCCGCGGAGCCAGACACGACCCTCGACAAACCACCTGCCCTTGGCACGGAGACCTGATCCATGGCCGTAAAAGAACTGACGTTCGATACCGACGCCCGCAAACAGCTGTTGGCCGGCGTTGAGAAACTTGCCGCCGCGGTCAAGAGCACACTAGGACCACGTGGCCGAAATGCCCTCCTCGACAAATCATGGGGCGGCCCCACCGTCACCAAGGACGGCGTGACCGTCGCCGAGGAAATCGAGCTTGAAGACAAGATCCAGAACCTGGGAGCGCAGCTCGTCAAGGAAGCGGCGAGCAAAACGTCGGACAAGGCCGGTGACGGCACGACAACGTCAACCGTGCTTGCCGAAGCACTGTTTCGTCAGGGACTAAGGCACATCGCTTCGGGTGTGGATTCCAACGCCCTGGTCCGCGGCATGCGAAAGGCCACCGATGCCGTGGCGGGCCACATCCAGAAGACCTCCAAGCCCATCGACGTTACCAAGAAGGACGAGATCGCTTCAGTCGCGTCGATCAGCGCCAACAATGATCCTTCGATCGGCAAGATCATGGCCGACGCGTTTATGAAGGTCGGCAAAGACGGCGTCATCACCGTCGAGGAAGGCAAGAGCCTGGACACGTACGTCGATGTCGTCGAAGGCATGCAGTTCGACCGAGGGTTCCTTTCACCGAATTTCGTCACTGACGCGGACAACCTGGCCGTCGAACTGGACCGCTGTCTCGTGCTCGTGCACGAGGACAAGATCAGCTCAGTGCAGAAACTCGTGCCGCTGCTGGAGAAAATTCAGCAGGCCAAGAAGCCGCTGCTGATCATCGCCGAGGACGTTGAAGGCGAAGCGCTGTCGACGCTCGTGGTAAACAAGCTGCGCGGCGTGTTGAACGTGTGCGCCGTCAAGGCGCCTGGTTACGGCGATCGGCGTAAAGCCATGCTCGGCGACATCGCGACGCTGACCGGCGCCGATGCGATCATGAAGGACTTGGGCGCCGAACTGGACCAGATCGAGATTTCGCAGCTGGGGGTGGCCAAGAAGATCCGCATCGACGCGGACAACACGACGATCATCGAAGGCGCCGGCGCGTCGAAGGCGATTCAAGGCCGCATCGAGCAGATCCGCCGTGAAATCGAAACAACGACCAGCGACTACGATCGTGAAAAACTGCAGGAACGCCTGGCGAAACTGGCCGGCGGTGTGGCGCAGATCAACGTCGGCGCTGCATCGGAAGTGGAACTGAAGGAAAAGAAAGCCCGCGTCGAAGACGCCCTGCACGCGACACGCGCCGCCGTTGAGGAAGGCATCGTGCCCGGCGGGGCGATTTGCTTCATTCGCGCGATCAATACGCTCAAGAACGTATCGACCACGTCGGCCGACGAAAAGGCCGGCGTCGAGGCGGTGCGGGAGGCGCTGAGCGTGCCGCTTCGTTCGATCGCAGACAACGCGGGCGAAAAGGGCACGGTTGTTGTCAGCAAAGTTGCTCAAGGCAAGGGCAACTTCGGCTTCGACGCCCTGGCGCTCGAATACGGCGACATGGTCGACAGGGGCATCATCACGCCGACCAAGGTTGAGCGCACCGCGCTCGAAAACGCCGTGAGTGTCGCCGCGCTGCTGCTGACCTGTGACTGCACCGTGACCGAGAAACCCAGCGATGGCGACGGCGCACCGGCAATGCCTCCGGGCGGGCCCGGTGGTGGTATGGGTGGTGGTATGGGTGGTGGTATGGGTGGTGGTATGGGTGGTGGTATGGGTGGTGGTATGCCCGGCGGCATGGGCGGCATGGGCGGCATGGGCGGCATGCCGGGAATGATGTAAATCACCGCTGTCAGCGACGTAACTTTCGAACCTGAACCTTGAACCGTTAAACACGCATCTGTATTGGAGGCCACGACATGACAACCATAACGCTTAAGAAGATTTCGATTAAACCGCTCGATGACCGCGTACTGATCAAGCCCGAAGAGGCTGAGGATCGAACAAACAGTGGCATCTTCCTGCCCGAAGGCGCGAAGGAAAAGCCGACGATCGGCAAGGTCGCCGCGGTCGGGCCCGGGAAATTGACCGATGACGGCACCCGCGCGCCCATGAGCGTCAAGAAGGGCGATCGCATCGTGTTCGGCAAGTATGCCGGCACCGAAGTGGACCTCAACGACGAGCCGCACACGATCATGAAAGAAAGCGAACTGCTGGGCATCATCGACTGATCATCGCCCGCGACAATTGCGTTTGGCGCCCACCATACGGGTGGGCGGTTGAACGTATGAAGCGCCCAACAGGTGCGCGCCCGGATTCACAACCATCACGGAGCCAATACCATGGCAACCAAGCAATTGCTGTTCGGTGACGAAGCGGCGGTGCACCTGCGCCGCGGCCTGAATCAGCTCGCCTCCGCCGTGCGCGTCACGATGGGCCCGACGGGCCGCAACGTCATACTCGACAAGTCGTTCGGCGGACCGGTGGTGACCAAGGACGGCGTAAGCGTCGCCAAGGAAATCGAGGTCGCCGAACCGTTCCAGAACATGGGCGCGAAAATGGTCGTCGAGGTCGCCAAGAAGACCTCCGACCAGGCCGGCGACGGCACGACGACCGCCGTCGTGCTCGCCGATGCGATCTTCCGGGAAGGTGTCAAGCACGTGACCGCCGGCGCGAATCCGATGGCCGTGCAGCGCGGCATCACTGCGGCGTGCAGGGTTGTGTCCAACGCCATTGACGCAATGTCCACCAAATGCAAGGGCAAAGACGACCTGCGCCAGGTCGCGACCGTCTCGGCGAACCATGACGCCGAGATCGGCGACCTGATCGCCGATGCGATCGACAGGGTCGGCGCCGAAGGCGTCGTCGAAGTTGAAGAGGGCAAGGCCGCCGAGACCACGCTTGACTATGTCGAAGGCATGCAGTTCGACAAGGGCTACCTCTCACCGTACTTCATGACAGATCCGAGTACGCAGGAGTGCGTGCTCGAGGACGCGCTGATCCTGATCAACGAAAAGAAGATAAGCAACCTGCCGGATCTGTTGCCTCTGCTCAACAAGATCGCGGCGTCATCGAAGCCGCTTTTGATCATCGCAGAGGACGTCGAGAACGAAGCACTGGCGGCGCTGGTGATCAATCGATTGCGCGGAGTGCTGAAAGTGAGCGCGTGCAAGGCGCCGGGGTTCGGTGATCGCCGTAAGGCCATGCTCGGCGATATTGCCACGCTCACCGGTGGTACGTTCATTTCCGAAGACCTGGGCCAGTCGCTCGAAAGCCTCGAACTGGACGCACTGGGTAACGCCAAGAAAATCATCATCGACAAGGACAACACGACCCTTATCGAAGGCGCCGGCAAGAAGAAAGACATTACGGCGCGATGCGATCAGATTCGTACGCAGATCGAAACAACCACGAGCGACTACGATCGTGAGAAGCTGCAGGAACGGCTTGCGAAGCTGACCGGCGGCGTGGCGATCATCAACGTGGGCGCCGCGACCGAGTCGGCGATGAAAGAACGCAAAGACCGCGTCGACGATGCGCTGAGCGCGACAAAGGCGGCGGCGGCGGAAGGTTACGTGCCCGGCGGCGGCGTCGTGTTTATCCGCGCGATCAACGCTGTCAATGACGCACGCGCCAAGGCACGTGGCGATGAAAAGCACGGATTCGACATTGTCGCCGCCGCGCTGGCGGCTCCGCTGTACCAGATTGCCTCAAACGCTGGCGTCGACGGCGACGTGGTGGTCGAAACCGTCCGCGGCCAGAATGGGGCCAACGGCTACAACGCGTCGACCGACAAGTACGTCAACCTTGTCAAGGAAGGCATCATCGACCCAGCCAAAGTCGCCAAGACCGCGCTGATTAACGCCGGCTCCGTTGCCGGACTCATGCTCACCACCGACGTACTCGTGACCGAACTCAAGGAAGACGAAGAGGCGGTGCAGGGCGCAATGGCGTAAGTGGGCCCACCCGGGACGGCAGGCCCACGCTCAACGGCGTGCCAAACTTGACAGGCTCCGTGGTCACATGACTTCGGAGCCTTTTGATTGATCGCCCGCGGTCGCGACAACCGGCCGGATATCACACCGAAGCGGTTCGGTCATGGCCACTACACACGACTACTACGAAATCCTCGGCGTCGAGCGCGATGTGTCGGCGGACGACATCAAGCGTTCGTACCGTCGCATGGCGATGAAGTACCACCCGGACAAGAACCCGGGCGACGTCGAGGCGGAAGCGAAATTCAAAGAGGCGGCCGAAGCGTACGAGGTCCTGTCCGACACGCAGAAGCGCCAGCTATACGACCAGTACGGCCATGCGGGTCTGCGCGGCACCAGCACGCACGACTTTGGCCACATGGATGCCGGGGACATCTTCTCGATGTTCGGGGACATCTTTGGGGGCAGTTTCGGGGACGGTGGACGCCGGCGCGGGTCGCGGGCGTCACGCGGGTACGACTTGGAAACACAGGTCGTGCTCACACTCGAACAGGTCGCGTCAGGCGCCCAGGAGGAAATCGAGTTTACGCGTCAGGACATCTGCGAGACGTGTAATGGATCAGGTGCCAAACCCGGCTCCAAGCCAATTATCTGTGGCGCGTGTCAGGGGCAGGGAAGGGTGACGCAGTCAGGTCTAGGTGGCATGTTTCGTATGGTCACGACCTGCAGGACATGTGGCGGCGCGGGTCGGGTGATCAGCGCAAAATGCGCCGACTGCCGCGGTTCGGGCCGGCAGCCCAAGTCGCGCAAATTGACGGTGAAAATACCCGCGGGCATTCACGACGGGCAGGCCGTTCGCGTGCCAGGCGAAGGGGAACCCGGCGCAACAGAAGCGCCGCGTGGTGATCTGCACGTGATCGTGCGCATCGAAGAGCACGACCTGTTCGACCGCCGAGGCAACGACCTGGTCCTGCAGATGCCCATTTCATTCACGCAGGCGGCGCTGGGTGCCAAGGTGGACGTGCCGATCATCGGCGGGCATGCGACGCTCACGATCAAACCCGGCACGCAGCATGGGCAGGCCTTTCGCCTCACGGGGCAGGGATTACCCGATCTGCGTTCAGGCCGAAACGGGGATCTGCTCGCCGTTGCGGTGATCGAGATTCCGCGCAAGCTGACCAAGCGCCAGCGCGAGCTCTTGTGCGAGTTCGCGGAGACCGAAGATCACGACATCATGCCCGAGTCACGCGGGTTTTGGAATAAGATCAAGGACAATATCGCGGACTTCACGCCACACGAAGAAAACGCCACGTGAACTTGAACGGCGACACCAATATGACCAAACACGTAGATGAACAATCCGATCAGGACCTGGACCAATGGACGCAGTTGCAGCCCGACGACGAGATGATGCCCGGCGGAGCGGCTGATGCAGTGGCATCGGGCGCCCGTTCGATTCCGATTGACGATGACGAAGAACCAGACGCGCCGGCTGCGAACCATGCCGATCAGGCGGCACAAGATGTGAGCGAACAGGCCCGGACCAGCGTCGAGCATGACATCGACGCGCTCAAAGAGGCAAACGATGAACTGCAGCAGAAGGTGCTGCGCATGTCGGCCGATTACCAGAATTATGTGCGCCGCAGTGAGCAGAACGTCGGGAACGCGCGCGACGAAATGGTCATCACCGTAGCGCGATCGGTGGTCGGCGTGCTCGATCATTTCGACCGCGCATTGGAGGTCGAGACCAACACCGCGACCGTCGATTCACTCATGCAGGGCATGCAACTGGTCCGGGACGAACTGCTCAAATCGCTCGAAACCTTCGGCGTACGCCGGCTCGAGGCACGACAAGGTGACGAGTTCGACCCGAATCGGCACGAAGCGCTGATGCGCACCAGTGTCGAAGGCATGGACGCCAACTGCATCTCGCAACAGTTACAGCCGGGCTATCTGCTGGGAGACAAGACAATTCGGCCAGCACAAGTCGCCGTCACGGAGTAGTGCGTCACGCGTCACAACAACCTGTAAGCAAAAAAATGCCAACGTACGATTACCAATGTGCCGCGTGCAACCACACGTTTGAGGAGTTCCAATCGATCACCGCTAAGTCGCTGCGCAAATGCCCGAACTGCGGCAAGAACCAGCTCAAACGACTGATCGGTACCGGTGCGGGAATCATCTTTAAGGGATCGGGTTTCTACGAGACCGACTACCGTTCCGAGAGTTACAAGAAGGCTGAGAAGGCCGAGAAGGACGCGGCCAAGCCCAAAGACGCAGACAAGGGCGGCAAGAAAAGCGACAAATCCAGCGACACCACGAAAAAGGATACGACCGCGTCAAACTCAAAATCCGGGGAAACTTCGAGCGGTAAGGGTGAGCCCAAGACCAAGGATTGACCGACTGGACCGCAGTTACTCGGTTTCGTCTTTCGTTAGCGCCGTCTTGATATATTTCTGAATCAACTTCTCCAGACCCGGCGCCGCGCCCTGCACATAGTGCGCGATCTTCCCGTCGCTGATGATCACCGTCGATGGCAGCGCGTTGGCTTCGTAAGCGAAACTGATCTCACCACGGTCATCCATGAGTACGTGCGTATCCAGTTGGCTGGCTTGCATGAAACGTCGCGCCTCTGCGACCGTGTCCCGCTGGTTTACCGCGTAGAACTCGACGGGCTTTTTGTTTTGCTTCGCCCAGTGCTCAACTTTTGCGAGCATGGGCATCCACATCCGGCACGGACCGCACCAGGTCGCCCAAAAGTCCAGCACGATCACCTTGGCCTCACTTTTGCTCAGGTCGACGGTGTTGCCGTCGATGTCCCGCAGGATAACCGGTGGCGCCGCTTTACCGACCAGCCGATGCTTTGGGCGCAGCATGGCCGTCAATTCGCTGATGCTGTCGACCGGTTTACGAGCGCCGGCGTCATAGGCAAACGCGTTCTTGTCAAGCCGCTTGTCGTATGCCGCATCCTCATAGGTGTATTCGATCACCAGACCCTGCGGCTGACGCGGCACCAGTGTCGAGCGCGTCACGTAATGCGTCTTTGGGTCAAACTCGAACGAGATGCGCCCCACCGCCGTGTCGTACGCGAGCGTGTGAGTCTCGCCGCGTTCATCAGACTCGGCAAGCGACGACATCGGCAATAGCGCCGAGGGCGTTTGCTCCAGCAGCAAGGGGATCTCAGGCGATAATATCCAGTCTCTCAGCGGCACCGATGCCAGGAGCTTCTCATACGACAGCGGGTCCGGTGCATCGGTCTTCACGTAATGCGACTTGACCTCGTCAATCTGAAAGATCAGGGCGCCCTTATGAATGACGATGGACATCCCATCGTCCTCGAACCGCAAACCCGATGCCGCTCGATCGAACACGATCCGAAAGGCCATCTCCTCCGTGTCGTTGTCTTTGTCGTGCGGTGACGTGATGGATATAGTCTTCGTTGCCGAAAATGTCTTGATCGACCGGTACGCGTCGATCACGCGCTGCTCGAGCGTTTTGGAATCGCTGGATGGATCCTCCGGTTGCGACGTTGCGGGCTGCGCGAGTGCCACGGACGCCATGACCAAAACAGGCAGAGATATCGCCAATCTCAAAATCATACGTGAGGTCCTTCCGGGGTTGGCGCGGTCAAAGTAAGGCCATTGACACAACGCGCTTGCGGACAACCAAGTGCGTCTTTATCATCTACCGTTTCAACCAGCACCAACCAATACTTTGTTCCACAAGGGAAGCGTATCATTATGGCAGATTTGCAGTTGATCGCACCGCACGGGGGTACTTTGGCCAATCGATTCGCCGGCGATCTGCCGGCCGTAGCGGCCCGTGCAGCGGGGCTGCCGCGCATCACGCTCAGCACCAAGCAGGCGTGCGATCTGGAAATGGTCGCCATCGGGGCATTCAGCCCGCTGACCGGGTTCGTCGGGTCCACTGATTTCCAGAGCATCTGTAAGGATATACGCCTGAGCACCGGCGAAGTTTGGCCTATTCCGCTGACATTGGCCGTCGATGACACGGTCAAGGCCACGCTAAACGAAGGCGGTGAGGCCGCGCTGTGTCACAGCGACGGCACGTTGCTCGCGGTCATCCAAATTGACGAGATTTTCCCGCACGACAAGAAACTGGAAATCCCCAGCGTGTTCGGTACCCAGGACATGGCGCACCCGGGAGTGAAACAAGTCGCCGACGAAGGTGACTGGTGCGTTGGCGGACCGATCGAGGTCATCACCGTGACGCCCCAGAACGAGCCCGGTGAGCAATTCGCGGAATTTCGTCTCACGCCGGCGCAAACGCGGCAGGCCTTTACCGATCGCGGGTGGAAGACTGTCAGTGCGTTTCAAACGCGCAATCCCATCCACCGCGCGCACGAATACCTGTGCAAGTGCGCACAGGAAATCACCGACGGCCTGCTCATTCATCCGCTCATCGGCGAGACGAAAGAGGGCGATATCCCCGCCGACGTACGCATGCAGTGCTACCGCACGATCATCGAGAATTACTTTCACCCCGAGCACACGATGCTCACCGTCATGCCAGCGGCCATGCGTTACGCCGGCCCGCGTGAAGCGGTGCAACACGCGCTGACCCGACAGAACTATGGCATCAGCCATTTCATTGTCGGCCGCGACCACGCTGGTGTCGGCGATTACTATGGCACGTACGACGCACAAAACATCTTCGACCAGTTCACGCGCGACGATATCAACGTCGCGATCCTAAAGTTCGAGCACGCCGCCTGGTCGAACAAAGCGCAGGGCATGGTCTCAGGCAAGACCTTCCCCAAGATCAAGGGCGATCAGATCTTCCTCTCGGGCACCAAAGTCCGCGAAATGCTGATCCAGGGCGAACGCCCGCCGGGCGAGTTCTCGCGCCCGGAAGTCGCCGATGTGCTGATCAAGTGGGCCCAAAGCGCTTCCTAGCCGTGCCGGGCAGTGCTACTGAACCTGTGCGAATTCACGCTCAAACACTTCGCGACAGACGCGCGATTCATCGTCACTCAAGCCGATGTAAGGCGGCAGCACGCGGTAATGAAACTCCGGGTCGCGCAGCCAGATGAACACCTTGTCGTACGAGCCGTCGATCATTTCACGTTTGCAGTGCTCGAACATACGTTCGCAGAAATGATGCAGAAACTGCGTGATGCGAAACAGTTCATTCATGTCCTTGCGAACGCCAGCCTCAAAGAAGTCCCATGTGAGTTTGGGAAACACGGCATCCATGCTGCACAGCAGAGAACATTCGCCCATGTACGCGCCCATGGCGTAACTGCCTTCGAGGAAAAAGTGTTGCAAGTCGCCGGCGTTTGTCATCAGGTCTGTCGTGCGCGCGCGGTCGGACGTGCTGTTCTTCGTCGCCACGAGGTTTGGCACCGCGTCGGCGATGCGGCGGTAGTCCGCGCCGGTCAATATGCGCTTGGCGCGAGGCAGGTTGTAATGCAGGAACCGGCAGTCAGGAAACGCGCCGCACACCGTCGTGAAGAACAGCAGCAACTCGTCATCATCCAGTGCGCCCCACGATGGCAACGGCAACTGAAACATCCGAATGCCCTTGTCATAACACAACGCAAGCCGCTCAAGGATTTGCTGCATTGACAGGCTGATCACGCCGATCTGCGGGTCCAGGCCGTCCTTGACGGTCAACCCGGCGAAGACCTCGACGACATGCTCGAACGTCGCATTACTCAATGCGTACCCTTCGCCGGCCGTACCCATCAAATAGATGCACTTGTACCCGCCATCAATCGCCGACTGCACGTGTCTGACGAACGCCGACTCGTCAAGTGTGAAATCCTCGGTCCACGGCAGCATGCACGCAGCGAGATTGTTGCGGGGATAACGGCAATTTGATTCGGACATGGCCGTGCTCCTATGCAAGGTTTGTAATACAGGACAAGGTCATCAGCGGCAAGTCGCATTGTAATTACAAACGGTGATGCGGTACTCCGCGCAGGCGATCTTCACCGCCCGTAAACGGGCGTAGTGACGCAAGACACCGCTGCGTCATCAATCTCCGTCCGCACGGTTAAGCCACTCCTCTTCCAGGGGTGTGAGGGTTTGCTTGAGTTCGTCACGCCGGCTGACCAGGTCGCGCACGCGCTGCGGATCACGGTAAACATCCGGGTCAGCGAGTTGACCGTCGATGTCAACCATATCCTGCTCGAGTTTCATGATCTTTCTTTCCAGTTGCTCGGTGCTCAGCGCGGACCGACGTTTCTTCTTCGGCACGGCGGTTTGCGGCTGTTGCTTCTGTTGCCG
>Ga0310125_10000783_pt1 | contig 15607 bp, 18 predicted proteins | sample CB11b_Tmax_Bot8__FD_203508 | JGI IMG/M metagenome (GOLD analysis project Ga0310125, IMG submission 203508) | Marine microbial communities from Western Arctic Ocean, Canada - CB11b_Tmax_Bot8 | ecosystem: Environmental > Aquatic > Marine > Oceanic | place: Canada: Western Arctic Ocean | collected... | reverse complement strand
GAACGAGTGGTGCCGCAGTCCGATGGGCCCGGTGAGCGGTCGTGGCCGACACAACCATTTCCGACCCGACCGGCCATGGGGTCTCCAGAAATTGGCTTTGTGATTTGCTGAAATAAATGTTGGTAGGAAACGAAACTGTTCGACTCGGCACACACTGGTCGCCATATAAGCGAAGGGCAGCATCGATGGACGGCGCCGGGCTCTGCCGCTAATCTTTCGAGCCGGCCACCGACTGATATCAAGGCAAAAGAGAGAAGGTGTGGAGGATGAACAACAAGCAGAAGTACCTCTTCGACCTGCAGGGCTTCCTCGTCGTCGAGGACGTGCTCAGTGACGCGCAATGCGATCTGGCGACCGACAAGATCAAGCAGCGCATGAAACCGATGGAAAAGACACCCAATGGTTACGCCAGCAACGGCACCTGGCATTCTGCTGCCAATCTGTGGGAGGTGGGCGATCCCTTCATCAACCTGATCGACCACCCGAAGGTGGTGGATGTGCTCGGCGAGATCATCGCACCGCAGCTGCGTTGCGAAAGCAGCTATAGCTTCGTGCGCTACAAGGATTGCCCCGTGTTCGAGATGCACGGCGGCAATCGGGGTGGCCGGGTGAACTTTCGATATGACGCGCGCAATGGGCAGATCTTCACGGGTCTGACCGTAGTCTCCTACAACCTGCATGACGTGGCACAGCAGGACGGTGGCTTTTCCTGTATTCCCGGCTCACACAAGGCGGACTTTCAGCTGACAGCGGAAGAGCGTGAAGAGTTGTTCGCTTTTGGTGGACCGCTGGTGCAGAGCGTGCCGGCACCCCGGGGCGCGGCGGTGATCTTCACCGAGACCCTCGCCCACGGCGCCGGCAGCTGGCAGCGCGACGACGTGCCGCGTTACGGTCTGTTCTACAAATACAACGATCGTGCTGCCATCTACCACGAGCAGGGCAGTCGTCGCCCCAGTGACGCCGCCCTGGCGATGATGACAGACGAACAGCGCTGTTATTTCAACACCGCCTGGCAGGCCTTTGGACCCGACGGCAGGAATCGCAACGATGCGCCGGAGTTTGGCGAGCCGGCGACAGAGGCGGCGGGTTAACCGATGGCGACGAAGGCATTCTCTTGCTCCCTCGACGTGCGCCAGGCAATCCGTGCAAATCGTCTCACAGGGTTCGCCTCCCGGGCCTTGCCGGGATATCTCTGTGTCAACGTGGTCTTCATGCACAGACAGTACGCACAGGACTTCGCCGCTTTCTGTGAGGCCAACCCCAAGCCCTGTCCGCTACTGTTCACCACTGAACCTGGTCAGACGGACTGCCCCGACCTGGCCGAAGAGCTGGATCTGTGCACGGATCTGGGGTCGTACGATATCATCCGTAACGGCGGTGTCACCGAGCAGCGGCAGGATGTGGTCGATCTGTTCGACGAGGACACGGTCACCTTTTTTATAGGCTCGAGTGTCTCCTTCGACGGCTTGTTGGTGGACAAGGGTCTGGGCCCCGCCTTCGGTCCTTGTATTCAGTTGACGGATGTGGACTGTGAACCGGTGGGTGAGTTCCACGGCAAAATGGCGGTGACGATGCGCAGCTTTGCGCCTGAGATCTGCGATGCGGTGTGGCAGTACACGGGCCATTTTCCGAACTGTCACGGTGCGCCACTGGGCAAGAACAACGCCACCGAACTTGGCATTAAAGAACTCGATGCCGACATGCACGGCAGGCCCTTCGAGGTGCCTGCCGGCACAGACCGTCTCTACTGGGCCTGTGGCATCACGCCCAGCATCGTCGCGCAGCAGGCGGAACTACCATTCATGATCTCGTACACGCCGGGTCACGCAATGATCACCGACATCCCGACGGAGAGTCTGTATGTCGAGACGGGTGATGCCACGCCGTGACCGAGTGTGGAATGAACTACACCATCCGCGACTACGACGCTGTCACCGACTGGAAGGCGATCTGCCAGGTGCATGATCGTGCACGGCCCATGGAGCTGCATGGGTCGTGTGAAGGGATTGGGTCGCAGACTGCTGCGCGATGCCGTTACGATCGCTGGCCCCCAGGCGTGGACGATCACCCTGAGCGGCAACGAAGTCGCCCTCAGTCTGTATCGCAGTGAAGGGTTCATCGTGACTCGTACCTTCGATAGCGACAACGCTGGTTATCCCTGTACGGTCTCACGACGGCAACGACAGCTATTCGTAGGGGAAACGTTCACTCCATGGCGTCGTCGACAACTCTACCAGCAGGTCTGCCAGACCTGTGGCGCCGGCCTCGGTGACGGCACGGCCTTTTGCAGCCGACGAAGCCCGTGTTTCGCCGCCAGCACTGACCGGCACGTAGAGATGCCAGGGCCGCACATAGTTCGTTTCAGCCAGCAATGGCACCGCCAGGCGACCGAAGGGGTTGTCGGCGAACCTATTTTCGCGCACCAGATCGGGACGGATCCACAGCATGCGCGAGGTCTCGTTCTCGCCACCGTGGTCGCTGGCATGTTCGATCGGGGACTGCCAACCCTTCGGTGGGATGCCACCCGTACTGCAGACGAAGGGCATGTCGTCCATGCCGGCGATCTCACGCAAGGTGGCGCGGATCGTATCCGGATTGCCACCGTGACCGTTGACGAGCACGACCTTGCGCACAGCGTCGTCACGGCATTGTGTGACGATGTCGACGAGCATCGACATGAGGGTGCGGACGCCGACGCGCAGGGCGAAAGGGAACCGACGAAAGTTGACGTTGTTCGTGATCGGCAAGGTGGGATACAGCAATACCCTGGCATTTCGCGAGTTCGCCCACTCAACGGCGAGCCGCGCCAGACGCGTCACCTGCCACACGTCTGTGCCCATGGGGAGGTGGGGTCCGTGGGGTTCGGTGGAGCCGAGGGGCAACACGACAACCTCTGGATCAAAGGCGCGCACGTCCTCCACCGTCATCTCTTCCAGCAATCCCGGAAAGGCCGGGACCGGGCGTTCGCTCATCTGTCACCTCCTTGTGGTTGAGCGCCCAACTTACGCCATGTCGGCGGAACACCGCCACCGAGCCTGTTGAGAGAAGCCGAATGAATGATACCGAGAAATATCTCTTCGATCTGCAGGGATTCCTCGTCGTCGAAGGGGTGCTGTCCACGGCCCAGGTGGCTGCGGCGAATGCGGCCATCGATCACCATGCCGATGGCATCGTCGAACGTGTCGGCGAGGCGTCTTTGTCGAGTGACTCACCGACCCTGAAGGGGCAAACGGGACGTGGCGATATGGGTGGGCTGCTCAGCTGGGAGAAACCGTGGTGTGATCCCTTCCGTGACATGCTCGCGCATCCACGAGTTACGCCCTATCTCAACTGTATTCTCGGTCAGGGCTGGCGTCTCGATCACAACGCCGGGCTCATCAGCATGCGCAAGGGTGCGGAGGGCCATCTGCTGCATGGTTCTTCAGGCCCCGGTTTCGACCGCCACCAGTACTACATTTTCCAGCACGGGCAGATGCACAATGGACTCACCGTCGTCGCCTGGCAACTGGCGGATGTCAATCCTGGGGACGGTGGTCTGGCGTTGATCCCGGGTACCCACAAAGGCAATTACGCCTGCCCGCCGCCGATCAGGAAGTGGCAGGCCCATCAGGAGATCGTCAAACAGGTGACCTGCAAGGCGGGAGACGTCGTTATTTTCACCGAAGCCGTCACCCATGGCACGATCCCGTGGACGGCTCAACACGACCGCCGCAGTGTGTTGTTCCGCATGTCGCCGGGGAACCTGGCCTATGCCACCGGCTACAATCCCTGGCCAAAAAAGATGCTCGAGGATCTGACGCCGGAGCAGCGTGCCATCCTGGAGCCGCCCTATCACCAGCGTCTGCAGCGGCCTGTTTTCGACGATGAAGGGAATCTGCAGGCCTGAGGGCAAGGTTCTCTATTATATTGAGGACGAAGATCAATCCGGAGAGAGATCCATGCTGAGCGAACAGATCACCGACGAGCAATGGCAACACTTCGAGACGCACGGATATGTCCATCTTGGCCGTGCGGATGCAGAAGAAATCGCCGTCCTGCAGCAGCGTATCGACGAGATCATGATGGGCACCGCCGATATCGACTACGAGCGGGTCATGATGCAACTGGATCGCGCCGATGGCCCCGACTCCAAACCGGGCCCCCAGTCCTTCGGACACAAACAGGCAACCCTCGCGTATCGCAAGATCCAGGAGCTGGAGCTGGATCCGCTGTTTCTCGCCTATCTGCAGAAACCTCTGTATCGCCACATCTGCGAGCGCATGTATGGTGCACGGGCCGACATTGCCAGCCTCCGGGCGATGTTCATGAACAAACCATCTGGGTTGGGATCGCCATTGATCTGGCATCAGGATCGCTGGACGAATCTCGACCGCGATCCGCTGATTACGATATGGACGGCGCTGGACCCGACGACGAAGGAAAATGGCTGCGTGCAGATCGCGCCCGGTTCACATAAGGAGCTCGTCAATCCCGAACATGGTTCCGGATTTCTTACCGAGGAGATGGTCACCGAGATGGCCAAACGAGCCGATACCGTGTATCTGGAAATGGCAGCGGGAGAGGTGGTATTGTTGCACAACTGGATGCTGCATACCTCCGACGTGAATCGCACGCAACAATCCCGCCGCGCCTTCAGCGTCTGTTATATGGATGCCGCGACGGTGGCCAGCAATGGTGGCACCTACCCCGTCGTTTTTGGCGAGGGCGCGATGGCTTCGGCGTGACTCAATCGAGTCTGACATCCCAGCAACGGCGTGAATACGACGAACTGGGGTACACCCTCGTGCCAGGCGTCTTCCCCACTGCGGAACTGGTGCTGTGGGACGCCGAGATCGAACGCTTGCAGACGGCTGTCGTGTCCGAAAAGGGTTACGATGATGGCTGGATCCTGCGTCTCGGTCTGCGTTCGGAGTTAACGGGGGATATCTGTGGCGACGAACGCCTGTTGAATCTCGTGGCGGGCATCGTGACACCGGGGATCGCCATCTACTCGGCGAAGCTGGTGCCCAAGTTGCCGCATGATGACGCTGTCTGTCACTGGCACCAGGACGATGCCTACTACTCGCAGATCTCACAGAGCCAGACGCGCATGTCGGTGTGGGTGCCGCTGCAGGACAGTGACGAAGAGAATGGTTGTCTGTGGGTGATGCCGGGGTCCCACGCCAAGGGGCTGCAGCCGTCGCAGCAACGGCGGGACGGTTACTGCAACAAGGAGCTGGTCCCGCCCGACGATTTCGACTTTTCTCAGGCTGTGTCGGTGCCCGCCCGTGCCGGGGATGTGCTATTGTTTTCGGCACTACTGTGGCACAGTTCGCAGGGCAACCGGTCCGATCGCCTGCGTCGCGCCTTCATCGTCAGCTACCAGGAGGCGACGGTGCCGCTGGGCAACAAAGATCAGTGGAAGGTCCTGCGACCCGCCTGATCAACGAGATCGAATCGGATTTCGGATCACATCCCCCAGTATTTCCAGAAGTCCTCCGGGATATCCCACTTCATCTGCTCGCGGTCACTGCGATGCCAGCGTGAAAATACGGCCAGACGTGGCCGCTGGTTGACGTTGGGTGAACCGGTGTGGCACATGAAGTAGTGCCAGAGGATGACATCGCCGGCAGCGCCGATGAACTCCTGTGGTGGGCAGGTCGCATCGTCGGAGAACAAGGCCCACTTCTTCTCTTCCCAATCGTCCCGTTTGGTGAAACTGCCGTCGATCTGCTGCGGATGTCGGCGGAAATACTCCTGCACAGGCAAGTGACTGTCCGGCCAGTAAAAGAAGCCACCACCCCCGGCTTCGACCTGCTCCAGGTAGGTCGTGGCGCCCAGCATGAAACCGCCACTCCAACCGCCAGGTCCGTAGCCGTCGATGTGCCCCTGCGTCGGTGCCTGCCAGTCCGCGTCTGGCTTCGGCCACTGCACCAGCATGGAGCCCCCGCCTCCGGAAAACATGCCGCCACCAAGCTGCTCGATGATGGACTGCATCTGGGGCAGGTGGCCAAATGCCGGATCGACGGAAAACTCCTTGACCACATAGTCGTCTGGCCAGGTGGCGGGATCGTCGGCTTGGGCGCTGACATGCCCCCAGAACTGATCGCGCCAGTTTTGTAACAGATCGTTGTCGATGAAGCCGCGCAGGATGACGTATCCATGCTGCTTGAAATGGGTGATCTGGTCGGCGTCGAGCATTGTGCAGAAATGGACTCCGGGTCATAGGGTAGCTGGTCGGGGTGAACTTCGGCCAGACCAGGCGCCGATGAAAGGCCTGTCACCTTGTGGTGGCTGGTGAGTGGGTTCTATTTAGACGTGCCCAAAGCTGAGCACATGTATGGGACCGGTTGATTACGAGGTGCCCGACGCAAGGACCGCATGCCGCGATGGCACACTACGGTTTGAACTTGTGTCCTGCAGCACCCGGAAGTGGCTCCAATAGCACGCACTCTTTTCTGCCCAGGGTCTTTCTCGAGTGACAGGAGGTCTTGCACCGTGAACAACACAATTTCCTACCGCGCCGGAAGTCTCGAACGCCCCAGCCTGGAGTGGTCGCGGGTCGCTGCAGCCGGTGTGCGGGGAGTCGAACTGAACTGGACCGATGATCTCACGGCGGCCGCTGCCGACGCTGCTTTGACACCTCACGGTCTGCGGGTGACCTCTCTGGGCTTGCCGTGCCCATTGGATGACGACGCCTTGCCAACACTGTACGGCAAGGCAGCTGCCATCGCCGCCGACCTCGGCGCCCACTACCTGTTCACCAGCACGCGCGGGGACGACATGTCGTTGGCGGAAGCGGCGGGGAGGCTGCAGAAACTCGGGGATGCCACGGGAGCCCACGAGGTCTCGGTGGCCCTGGAGACCCATCCCGAACTGTGCACCAACGCCGAACGCATGCAGGAATCGATGACGATGGTCGCCCACCCCTGGGTGGGCGTCAATTACGATACCGCAAATGTCTACTACTACAATCACAATATCGACACCGTCGAGCAGGTCGCCGCCTGCATCGATCTCGTGCGTGGTGTGCATCTGAAAGACACGCACGGCAAGTTCGAGGACTTCGACTTTCCCGTATTTGGCGAAGGCATCGTGCCATTCGACAAGGTGCACGACGTGCTGCAGCGGGCAGGTTACACCGACGCGTATTGCATGGAACTGGAAGGTCCCGCCTTCAACCGTGACGAACCGGACGATCTGGCCGACAAGGTCGCACGATGTGTCGCCCATCTGCGCAGTGTAGGTGTGCCGGGCCGATGAAGGAGCGACCGAATATTCTGCTGGTCTGCACCGATCAGCAGTCGTCAACGGCGATGAGTTGCGCCGGCCACAGCGATCTGCAGACGCCGGCGATGGACTCGCTCGCTGCCGAAGTCGGCCGACTGTTGACGGCACTGCAGGAAAGCGGTCATGACGAGGACACGCTCGTACTGTTCACCTCCGACCATGGTGATGGCGCTGGCGCGCACCGGTGGAATCAGAAAACGGCCTTCTGGGAGGAGTCGATTCGCATTCCGTTGATCGCACGGGCCCCGGGGGTGCTTCGGGGCCAGATCGAGCCCCGACTCGTGTCGACGGGTATCGATCTGCTGCCGACGTTGTGCGAGGTTGCCGGCATCGACGCGCCCGACACCGATGGCCGCAGTCTACAACCGCTATTGCGAGGCGACCAGGGCGGCACATGGCGCAATCACGTCGCCGTGGAAACCAGCATTGGTCTGGGAGATGGTCCCGGGGGACCGGCTGTGGGTCGGGCATTGGTGTGTGAGCGTACGAAGTACAGTGTGTACGCCATGGGTCGGAACCGCGAGAGATGGTGAATCTCGCTGTCGAGGCACGGCATGCAGACACCCTCGAAAAGTGGCGTGAACGCCTGCGTGCCCACTGCGCGCAAACCGAGGATCAGGCGGGAGCGGAGTTGCTGCCATGAAGGTCACCGACATTGAGCGCATCCTCGTCGATGTGCCATTCACCGAACGCCAGCAACGGATCACACAACGCACGGTGTACAACTGGTCCATCCTCGAACTGTGTCGGGTGACGGCGGACACGGGGGACGTTGGCTGGGGGGAGACCGTCATCCACTACACCCATCAACGGGTGACGGATGCCAGCGTCGAACGCGTGTTGCACAGTAGTCCCGCCGACGCCATGTGGGATGATTCGCTCGGTGCGGGTCTGCAGATGGCGTTGTTTGACCTCGTCGGCAGAATCACGGGGGTCTCGGTACATCAGCTGTTGGGTACGAAGGTGCGTGACGCCACGCCGATATCCTGGTGGTGCTCGCACGCGTCTCCAGAAGACTGGGCGGCGGAGGCCGCCGCCGCTGTGGCGGCGGGTTACACGAGTTTCAAGAACAAGCCGCGGCCCTGGTGGGATATCTACGCCCAACTCGAGGCGGTGAGTGCGGTAACGCCACCACACTTCAAGCTGGATCTGGATCCAAATGCGTCGCTGCAGAATTCGGCTACTGCGGTACCGGTGCTCACGAGATTGGCCGGATACGAACGAGTCGCCATGTTCGAGACACCCATTCCACAGAACGACATCCTCGGCAATCGGCAGATCCGCCGTGTGGTACCAAGACCGCTGGCCATGCACTTCGGCAGTCCGCCATTCATCACCGCCGTGCGCGAGGAAGTCTGCGATGGCTTCGTCGTCAGTGGGGGTGCCGCACGGGTCCTGCAACACGGCACACTCGCCGCCGAAGCGCAGCTGCCGTTCTGGCTGCAATTGGTGGGCAACGGTTTGACGACGACGTGGGCGGCGCATCTGGGGGCAGTGTTGTCGCACGCCACGTGGCCGACGATCAGCTGCATCAATCTGTACACCGAGCAGCTGCTGCAGTCACCAGTCGAAGTCAGTGGAGGGTATCAGGCGGTCCCTGATGGACCCGGACTGGGAGTGCAGATAGACGTTGCTGCGGTAGAACGTCATCGCGTCTCTGCCGAGACGTTGAAGTCGTTGGCTGCCGGGCAATTACACGAACATCCGCGACCGCGTATCATCAATACCTTGGTATTCCCGAACGGTACCCGTGTTCATATGGGGGCGATGGGGCCACATACTTTCAGTGCAGCCTCCGGCCCCGGTTGGTCGGACGGCATGCGTGTGGAGCCGCCGCGGACGGATGATGGGTCACAGGAATGGCAAAGACTCTGGGAACAAGTGCGCGACGGTGGTGTCGTGCGGGACAAGGTGAGTTGAGATGGCACGGGAAAATCTGGGTAACGGCTTCCTGCATCATGGTGTGGCGACGCCTGTAAGCAATCACCGCGGTACGGTGGCCACCGACGACGGCAATGGACGCAACATCGTGTTACTCTGGCTATTCGATCATCGCGGTGGTTACGCCCTGCTCGAGATCGATGCGCATACAGGACAGAGTCGGCAGATTCCGATGCCTTTCGACCCCGGTGGCGACTGTCCATTTGCCTCGATCCTGTCGAGTCGAAACCGCTACTACACACATTTCAACAACCACTTCTGCGAGTACGATCCGGACAAAGGTGAGTTCACCTTTCACGCCGAGACTGTACCACAGATGACGATGGGAATGACGGAAGACGACAACGGTCGGATCTGGTCCGCGACCTACCCGAATTCTGCCGTCGCTTGTTACGACCCGACGCAACGAGAATTCCGCGACTACGGCTCAGTGTATGGGCAGAATTGGCGGCAATACCAGCGTTTCGTCGCCGCCGATGAGGCGGGGTGGGTGTACTTCGCCGTGGGCAACACGGCAAGTCAGATTGTGGCGTTGAAACCAGATTCAGGTGAAGCGCTGCCCTTGCTGCAAGAGGCTGCTCGTGGACAGGGCACCGCCTATGTATATCGTGATGAAGATGGTGCCGTCTACGGTCTGCCTCTTGCGGGTACAGAGGATGGGGACACGTGGTTGCGCCTGTACGAAGGGCAGGCGGAGCCGGTCGGCACGCACAGCAAGCGCCGGCCCAAGGCGATCATCACCGCGAGCCAGTCTCTGTTCCACCGCGATTTTCCTGACGGCGAACAGCTGGTGGAATGTGACACGGTGGACAAGCGACTCGTCGTCGATGGTGTCGACGGTCAACGTCGTGAGTTGGGCTTTGACTACAGCAGTGAAGGTGCACACCTGATGGGTCTGGCGGCGGCATCGGATGCTACGATTTGCGGCGGCACCGCCTTCCCGATGCGTTTCTTCCAGTATGATCCGGGCGCCGACGAGTGGACGAACCGCGCCAGCTTCGGTCAGTGGAATACGGTCCGTGCCCATCAGGATCGTTTCTTTGTCGGCGGTTATACGGGTGGTTTCTTGCTGGAATGGGATCCAGCGCAACCGTGGGTGGAAACGACGAAAGCAGGTGGGCCGGAGCAAAATCCGCGTTGGTGGCGGGAGACGGCACAGACGATCAATCGACCGCACTGTCTGCGGGTTACCGCCGACGGCCGGTACGTGTTGTTGGGTGGCACACCAGGATACGGTTATACGGGTGGCGGTCTGTTGATCTGGGATCGGCAGACGGCGGCGGGCAACCTGCTGGAACATACCGTCATGGTGCCCGAGCAGGCGCCCATGAGCTTGCTGGAGTTGGCTGATGGCGCCCTGCTGGTCGGTTCCACCGTGGCGCCGGGAACCGGTGGCGAACAGAAGGCCAGCCTCGCAGAATTGTTCACCGTCGACATCCCATCTGGCGCCGTCATCTGGCGCGCGCCGCTACTCGACGACGTACAGTCATACCACGATCTGTACGCTGGCCCCGAGGGACTGGTTTTCGGTTTCGCTGACGGTCATCGGTTCTTTGTGTTCGATCCCGTGGCGCGGCGTCTGCTGCAGCAGGAGGATGTGCAGCAACGGCTGGGGACCACCAACGGCCAGCAGGGACCACGGATTTTCGTCCGTGGCCCAGCAGAGGAGACCTTCGTGTTGTTGCAGCGTGGAATCGCTCGGATTTACGACGATGGCGCCGGCGCGGAACCACGTTTTCGATTGGACCTGGTCGCTGAATCCCCGGTGCCTGTCGGCCCGGGAGGGGATCTGCTCGATGGTCGGATCTACTTTGGCAGTGGCTCTCATCTGTATTCCTGGGAGGTGACGTCCTCATGAACGAACTGCCCATCATCAACGCCTCCGAACACGCCTGGACGCTGCACGATCCGCGCTTCGTCATCGACCCCCAGGTCTCGGTCTGCCCCAACAACGTGCCGGACTGCGAGCAGACGGGCGAAAATCTCATCGCCCGGATGCTGGAGTACAATGTCGATCGTACCGTGATCAGTCATGTCTGTTATTACGGCCGCAACAATGACTACCCCATACACTGCGTCAAAAGATGGCCGGATCGATTCGCCGCAATCGGTCTGCTTGTAGGGCACCGGTTGTTTCCGCCGCAGGATGGCGAAGCCAACGCCGAAAGGCTGCGGCAACTGGTCACCGTCGAGGGCCTGGCGGGATTGCGCCTCAGTCCGATCTATGACCGTAAGAGCCGCTGGCTTGATGATCCCGTGTGTGATCCACTGTGGGCGGCAGCCGCTGACCTGGGCGCGACTTTCAATCTATTTATGGGTTCGGAACACCTCGAGCAATTGGGCATCATGGCCGAACGTCATCCAGGGGTGAATGTCGTCATCGACCACTTCGCCATGATCGACATCTCTCGTCCCGACGCCGAAGGCATCGACCAGATCGTCGCTCTGGCGCGGCTGCCCAATGTCCATATGCGCACGTCGCTGCACAATCCGTCAAAGGAGAGTCGTCCCCCTTTCCGCGACATGTGGCCATACCTGCGTCGAGCATATGACGCCTTCGGCCCCCGTCGACTGTTGTGGGGGAACTTCTACGAGTATCTGCTCATGGGGGAGATGGTCGACTTTTTTACGGCGGAGGACCGTCAGTGGATCATGGGCGGTACGGCGCAGAGACTGTACTTCGGGGACCAGAGATGAAGGCGAGACCGCGTAGCAATTCTACACTGGTATATTCCTCCGACGGGGGTGGTCGTAAGAAGCAGCCATCGAACAAGGAGGCGGGTAAACAATCGGCACCCTCCGTACCCAAGGATGGTGTCGTGCGCATCGGTCGCGAAACGAAGGGTCGCAAGGGCAAGGGTGTGACGGTGGTGACCGGTGTCCCCCTGCAAGGCGCACAACTGGAAGCGCTGGCCAAAGAGTTGAAGACATCGTGTGGCGCCGGTGGCACACTTCGTGGCGACGTCATCGAGATCCAGGGCGACCATCGTGACCGGATCGTCGAAGTCCTGCAGCAGAAGGGCTGGACCGTGAAACGGGTGGGTGGCTAGAAGGAGAGACGCCCCGGCCGAGGGAGGTGGCCGGTGCGTTAGGGTCTACGACTGGATGTCGGTCACGCGCGGCTACTGCTCGCCATCATTTTCGTCGCCGTCGTCGTTGCCATAACCTCGCCGGCGCCAACGACCACGATTCTGCGCCTGCTCCTGGCGATATGCCGCGTAAAGTTTGCGCTGATCTTCCGTCAACACCTTGTTGATCTTTTCGTCCAGGTCCTTTTGCAGACCCTGCATGTCTTCACGGATTTCGCGCATCGTCTCGCGGTCACCAAAGCTGGCGCGCATCTCTTCCATCAGACTCTGACGCAGCGTGTCTGCCGCGGTAAGCAGGGAGTCGACCAATTTCGTCTGCGTCTCGTCTAGCTCAAGGGTTGCATACAACTTCGCACGTTCTTCTTGCCGGCGTTTCTCCATCTCTTCGGCAGACGGACGTTCGCCCTGTCCACCACCCCATTGTGCGTCTACCGGTACGGCGAACGATACGACGAAGGCCAGCGCAACGGCAGCCAGGAGCCCTTTGTAGTAGTTCACGTCTTTCTCCCCATACGGCGGAATCACCGCCAATCGATTAACCGCTGGTTTGCATCTGTTGCAGATGCTTGCGACCCAGCTCTTTCACCCGCTCATCCCCCCACCTTTCCAGGTGGCGATAACTGGGATGTCCCGGCTTGTCGTCGCAGGGGTTGTGCTTGGTGTTATAACAACAGATCAACGCCCAGCGTGGGTCGGGACTTTCATTCGGGGCAGAGGCGTGGAGCAGGTTGGCGTGGAAGAACAATGCGGTACCCGGTTCCATCTCGCAGTACACGTGTTCGAGGTGCTGTCTGGCGAGCTCGACCCGCTCCGCAGCTGCCCCGGTCTGCGTGCCGGACTTGCCGTGTTCGAGCCGTCCCAGTTTGTGTGAGCCGCGCAGTACCTGCAGACAGCCATTGCCTTTGTAGGCACGGTCGACGGCGATCATGCAACTCGCCATGTCCGGATACAGACAGTTATTGTTGTACCAATAGCCGTAGTCCTGATGCCATTCCCAGGCGCCACCGACGCGAGGCTCTTTGACCATCATCTTATAGTGGTACAGGTAAACTTCGTCTTCCATGATGCACTCCATGGCATCCACCAGACGTTGCCCATGGCATATTGCATTGTAGATATCGTCATGTTCGGTATCAGAGGTGAGCCAGAGTTTGCTGATGCGTCCGGCGGCATCTACCGGACCGTGCACATTTTCGGTTTTGTCCATGTCCGCCCTGGCGACCTGCAACAACAGGTCCATTTCCTCGGCATCGTAGAAGTCTGGGACGGCCAGGTAACCATCCTCCAGAAAGGCGTGCTTCTGTTCGTCAGTCAGCCTCTGGGACATCGGCCTCTTCGGGTCGGACAAATTACGCACCCCCAGCACTCAGCTGAATTCGGATCCATTGCTCCAGTGGTTCCGTCGGCACCCGCCGGGGGCGTGCACGGCCGCTGGCGCGCCCTCGCCGATCACCGGAAAAGTCGCCAACCCCACCGACGCCACCACCCCCTCGTCCGTCGAGTCCACCCCCGCCTCGGCCGGGTACGGGTTGTTCGCCGGCAAACTGGCCACCCAGGGGCATCTCTGGAACCGGCACTCGCAGCGCCACTCCAACCGGGCGCTCGCCAGCGCGCAGTTCGAACGAGGGATGGCCGAAGTGGTGTAGTGGGACACGGGCCTCGTAGACGAGGCGCCCCCGTTCGTAGCTGAGTTGAACCTGCACAAGATCGTCACGGACGGGCATGATTCTGTCACCCTCGTCTTCGGTCGAATCAAGGATGTAGATGTCTCGTCGACCCACCAGCTCACCGAAGGCCGCCGTCAGGTGGCTGTCGGAGACAGCCGGCTGAACCCCGGCACCGACCCCAGCGCCGCGTCGGTTTCCTCCTAGTGTGCCACCCTCGAAGCCGGACTCGCGGCGGAATTGTTGCCCGTCGAGCGGTGGTACACGAACACCGAAGTAGGTCCTGGTCCCTCCCTTGGGATCGACCCAGAGTTCCATGCCGCTCCCGAGAATTCGCATCTGCAGACCTCGATCGGTCGTTACCGCACACAGATAGAAAAATTCGGCGTCATTTGCTACCGACAACGTCAGGGGTACTGCTTCGAGTACGTAACGACGGTGACTCCAGTCGACATCACTGCCATCGACCTGGATGCCACTGCTCGTCCACGGACTAGCCAACTGCGGGGCGCCGGTGCAGCCGCCGATAAGAAGGCTCATCACGAAACATGCCGAGGTGACCGGCGTCGAGGTGGCCCGTTGTACGGGATATCCGGCCAAAGAGTGTCTGCTCCAGAAAAAAGTTTCAATGTAGATGCCGATGGTGCGCGACATGTGTCCGCTAACAGGTCTCTCAGAGTGCGGCGACCGACGATACCAACATCCTTGGACGCAGTGTTAACGATACGTGTTTAATGGCCCAAAGGTACTCGATCACCCACTCAACAAAGTCGGGAACGGCACTCAATCAGTATGCATCTAACAGGCGAACCTCGACGGCAGGGGGAGAGAGCGTATGAGACGGATGTTGTGGATTTGGCAGCTGACGCTGTTGATCTTTCTGGGGTGTGCGGCGATAGCGGTGCAACACGACTACGACCCGAATGTGGATTTCACGCAATATCAGACATTTACCAGCACGCCGTCGATGTGAAGCGGTATCGGGAGGGCACCCTCATCGTCGATCTCGTCGATCCGAAAACTGGCGATCTGGTCTGGCGAGGTTGGAGTGTACGAGCGCTTCGAAAGACTGCTCAAAGGCCGGGGTGCCGCAGAACGGGCCGACATCTACGCAGTCGTCGGCGTGCCGGGCGTGGTCGACATCCTCGTGGCGACGATCGACGCAGAGCCCGATAAGTTGGCAGAGGACCTCGCGCACCATCCACCGTCCGTGGTCGTGGCACATCCCGGCGCCATGGAGGCACTCACCTATGACCTTGGTGGTACCGTGCTGTTGGCGCAGCATTGGGAGGAGGATCCGTCGATGGTTCTGAAGCAGATCGAGGTATTGCAGTCGGTATCGACGGCACCTGCAATCGCTGGTCCCTATGCGGCAGTTGCCGCTGACTATCACGCCAGATATGCCTACACGCCAGAGGCTAGTGGCCCCAGCCGAGGCCGAGCTTCGTGTCGTGCACACAGGTTACGTGGCGCCGTACTGGTATGGCTTCCCCCACCACCGAAACTATTTGGGAGCGTCTCTGGGTTGGCATCTGGACGCCACGGATGTACGCGTCGATAACACCGCTCAGCCCGTATCAGCCCACGTGGCGGCGTACACCGGACGCCAAAGCGCGCCACCACCGGCGGTGACTGACTGATGCG
>Ga0310125_10000781_pt1 | contig 15618 bp, 13 predicted proteins | sample CB11b_Tmax_Bot8__FD_203508 | JGI IMG/M metagenome (GOLD analysis project Ga0310125, IMG submission 203508) | Marine microbial communities from Western Arctic Ocean, Canada - CB11b_Tmax_Bot8 | ecosystem: Environmental > Aquatic > Marine > Oceanic | place: Canada: Western Arctic Ocean | collected... | reverse complement strand
TCGTTCTTCAAACATGCACAGTTACCATTGTGATGTATCAACGTAACTATTCAATGGTCAATAGGTGGGCCGTTGATCAGCCAGCCGGTAGACCCGCGTCGCCGTATCGTGGAACAGGGCAGCCCGGTCCGGTGGTGAAAGGTCCTGCGTGATCCGTTTGAACGAGTTCCACAGCACGGTGTAGGAACACGACAGCTTGTCGACGGGGAAGTTGCTCTCAAACATGCAGCGATCGGCCCCGAATTGATCGATGCAGTGCAGGTAGTATCGTGCGGTGGCGTCGGCGAGTTGTTGCGAGGTGGGCGGCTTCTCCTGTGTTTCCCACTCGAAGCCGCAGATCGGCATCGCCAGGCCGCCAAGCTTGACCACGACGTTCGGACAGGCCGCCAACGCGGCGATCGAGTCTTTCCATAGACCGAACACTTCTTCGCGTTTGTCCGTGTACGGCCCGGTGCCGAGCGGCGTCCCGCCGTGGTCCAGAACAATGGTCGTCTGCGGAAACATATTCGCGAGGCCCACGACGTCCGGAAGCTGCGGAGAGTACAGCCACGCGTCAAAACTCAGATCGTAGTTCTGCAGGCACGCGAATCCCTCCTGGAACTTCGGATCCGCGAACAGTTGCCTGTGAGGCTTCGTGCGGGCGTTCTGAATGTCGCTGCTGGCGTCCCACGCGTTCTGGTATCGGATTCCGCGAAACCGGCTGTGGCCGGCCCTGACGTGGGCCGCGAGCACCGGCGAGACCACGGCGCCCAGCGTGAGGTCGGCGTGGCTTACGATTCCCGCGGCGACGGCTGCCGGACCGTACTGGCCGCCGGCGCTGCGTGCGGCGATGCCCTGCGCGAACTCGGTCTCGCCCACGGGCCGCATCGGCTGGGGCCCGTCCTTTCGGTACATCGCCGCGCACTCGACGTAAACGGTCCGGACGACGTTGTGGCCGCCCGAAATGTCCCGCAGAAACTCCCTGAGCATGTAGTAGCTGTTGGGGCGATCCCACAGGTGATGATGCGGGTCGCAGATGGGCAGATCAGGATCGAGCGCATCTTCTTTGGTCTGAGCCAGCCACGCTTCGCGATCGGCAGTCATGAGATCGTCCTGGTGACGCGCCGGCGGACGCCCGTCCGGCATCGCGAGTATCGTAAGAACTCACTCGCTGCCCGGCTCGCCACCGGGCCGGTTTGCCGCGTCCGGTGGTGTGGAATACCATGTGGACGCATTTGGCTGACGCCGCATTTGGTGGACCGGGTCGAAACGCGGATCTCAAAACCCAACGGAAGAAAGGAAGATGCCATGACACCTGCAGGGCCTGTCGATCTGTCACAGTTCATCCATCAGGAGGATGCCCCTTGGGTCCAGTTTCCGGGCGTCGAAGGGACGGCGATGAAGTTCTTGGTCGCCGATGAGACGACGAACCAGGTGGTCTTCATGTTCCGGTTCGCGCCGAACACCAAGTACCCGAAGCACAAGCACCTCTGCCACGCCTTCGTTTATACCATCTCGGGCGAATGGCAATACGACGACGACCACCTCAAGGCAGGCAGCATCGCCTACGAGCCTGAGGAAAGCGAGCACTCGCCCTCCAGCGGTCCGGGCGCGGAGCTCATCGTCCTGCTGCGAAGCAAGGACGATCAGTTTCTCGACAACTACATGGAGGACGGCAGCATCTTTCGCATGGACATGGCCTTTTACAAGCAGTTCATGGGCCTTTCGGCGGAGGATGCGAAGAATCTCAAGATCCCCGGTCTGACCGCGTAAGAACACCGGTAGCTTGAGTCACCAGTCGAATGCGCAGTCGGATGCAGTGCATCGCGGCGGGTCGTGAAGCCGCGCTAAACAGATTGTGCAGACTCATGTCATACCAATTCCAGCCCGGCAAGCTGTATCGGATGCCGACCCACTTCGGACCCAGTATGGGTCCGCGTCAGGGTCCCGACGGGCGCCGGTACGAATGTCGCGAAGGGCCCAAGGTGACGGCCGTTGCCGTCAATTTCCTTACCAACCGAGAGCAACTGTCCGCTCTCTTGCCGGAGCGTTTCGAGGTCGGCCCGCAACCGATGGTCACGGTATATGCCACCTACATGACGGACATCGAATGGCTCGCCGGTCGCGGATACAACACGCTTGGCGTGACGTTTCCGGCCGTCTTTCGTGGTGAGGTGGACAGGGTCAGCGGCCAGTTTCTTGCAGTGCTTTGGGAAAACCTCGCCGACCCGATTATCACCGGGCGAGAAGAACTGGGCTTCGCCAAAATCTACTGCGAGTTGCCCGATCCGAAAGTGCAGTCAGGCGAGATGCATTGCCAGGCGTCCTGGCTGGGATTTACGTTTCTCGAACTCATCGCTGAAAACCTGAAGCCGCAGTCACGGGACCAGATCGAGGACTTCGTTGCCGGCCAGACCGGCGACGGCAGGCTTCACTACAAATACATTCCCATGACAGGCCAGTGGGGTGAAGCCGATGCGGAATACGCCGTTCTCACACCCGCGGCCACACCGAACCAGGTGATTGAAGAGCGTTCGGTGGGGGAGGGGACCGTTCGGTTTCATTCGGCGACGTGGGAGGAGTTGCCGACGCTCTTCCACATCGTCAACACGCTGGGCGCGTTGGAGATCAAGCAATACCTCGGCGCGAGCGTGACAAAAATGGTGGGAATGAAAGATCTGCGCGACCAGCGGATTCTGCGATAATTCGCGGCTGGAGCGTTTTCACTTTGGATGTAGCGTTTTGAGCGTCGGCGAGGCAAGTCTGGCGCGGACGGCGATGGGGTCCTCATTCGCAATACTTCGCGAATGAGGCTTTCCCGAAGCACGCCGCGGCGGATCCGCAAGGGCGGACAGGCGACCCCGCTGCGGGTCGTTGATGTCCGCCAGTAGTGGCGGAACAAAGCAAGGCGCAGCTGCAGCCAGCTCAGGACGCTACAGGTAAAGTGAAACCGCTCTAGACGTTGCCAGGCGAGGCATCACACCATGAGGCTTCACGACAGAGTAGCGGTGGTGACCGGCGGAGGTCGCGCGCTTGGGAGGGCGATCGCACTACGGCTGGCGCGCGACGGAGCCGATCTGATCCTCGCGGCTCCCGAAGAGAACGAAATTGGACAAACGGCTGATGAGATTAAAAATCTGGGGCGCCGTGCGTCCGCGGTCGTCACGGACGTGACGCGCGACGATGAAGTGGCCAGCATGGCGGACAGGGCGCTGGCGGAATTCGGTCGTGTGGACATCCTGGTCAACAATGCCGGCATCATCGGCCCCACGGCGCCGGTGACCGAGGTGTCACGGGACGATTGGGATCGCGTCTTGGCGGTCAATCTGACCGGAGCGTTCCTGTGCACCCGGGCGCTGCTCCCGGGCATGATCCGGCGCCGATCGGGAAGGATCGTCAACATCGCGTCAACGGCGGCGAAGAACGTCACGTCCTTGCGCAGTCCCTACGCCGCGTCGAAGTGGGGGCTGATCGGTCTGACCATGACGGTGGCCAAGGAGGTCGGGAAACACGACATAAACGTCAACGCCGTCTGCCCCGGACCGGTCGAGGGAGGTCGGATCAACACGGTCATTGCCAATCAGGCCGAGCAGCAGGGCCGCGCCGTCAAGGACGTCACGCAGGACTACATCAACCAGACGCTGCTCGGTCGTTTCGTGCCGGCCGACGATGTGGCGGCGATGGTGGCCTTCCTGGCTTCCGACGAAGCGAACAACATCACCGGTCAGGCACTGGAAGTCTCCGCCGGTTGGCGTATGTAAGATGATGCTCAAACCGTGCCCCCTGCCTGCCTGGAGCGGTTTCGGAGAGGAACCCCGCCACGATGTCACGCCAACGCGGTCTGCTCTACGCGATTCCACTGCTCATGGATCTGGCCCTGTTCCTCACGGTGTTCGCCGTGAGCCGGCAGATGGCCGAGACCGAACGCGACATGCTCGAGATGGGTCTGCTCGGGGGGATGATGTCCGCGTGCCAAGTGGTCGCCAGTTTGGTGGGCGGCCGCGTTTCCGACCGCTTCGGCCGGCGGCGCATGATGTTCGGCGGTTCGCTGCTGTACGTTCTAGGTCCGATTCTGGGAGCGTATGGATGGCATGAAATCACGTACGCCGCGATAGGAATCGGCAGCGGGATGATGCACCCGCCCATCGTCGCTTGCCTGACTGAGGGTCGCCGGCACGGCAAGGGCCGCAGCGCCATCAGTCACACGCTCATTGTCTATTGCCTGTCGTGGAACGTGGGCTTGATGTCGGGACAGTTGTCCGGTGGGTGGCTTTACGCGCTCGATCAGCAATGGCCGCTCTGGGCGGCGATGTCGATGGGTTTGATCATTGCGATGTTCATCCTGATGATCCGGCGACCCGCGGTCCCAGGCGATATCGAAACGTTGATCGCGGTTGATGATCCCCAGGGCCACCAGGAACTGGCTGCCTCTTTCGCGCGCCTGTCCAGAATCAGCAACGTAGGGGGCGCCGTCTCCATGAGCATGATCGTGTTCCTGTTTCCAAAGCTTGCAGTGGCCATGCACATTCCGCCGGAACAACACGGACTCGTGGTGGCCACGACGCGGCTGTTCGTGATCGCAGTGTATCTGCTCATGCACATGTCGAGCTTCTGGCATTTCCGATTCAGCACGGCGTTGACGTCACAGCTGATCGCCGTCGGCGGATTGCTCCTGCTGGTAAATGCCGAAAGCATTTTCACGACGTGGTTGGCACTCGCGGCGGCGGCGCAGCTGATGGGCTACAATTTTTTCGCGAGCCTGTACTACAGCACGGCAGGCAGCGTTGAATCGCAGCGTGGTGCGGCCAGCGGATGGCACGAGGCATCGCTGGCCATGGGATTCGTCGTTGGATCGGTATTGGGTGGGCTGATCGGCCAATACGCGGGCGTCAAGGCGCCATATCTTCTGGGTGCGGCCATCATCCTGGTCCTGGCCGTCGTCCAGATGTTCGTGTACGCGCAGCAGGTTCGGTTGCGCCAGCGTAGTTCGCCGGCAACGGCCTGAATGGAGTGCGTGTCATTCCGGGCATGCCACCATGATTCCCAAAAGCGATCAACGTGCGAGGCTCTCTCGGCAAACAGGGGCTGCTGTGGTGTTGATCGTGTTCGCAGCCCTGATCCTATACGCCGTCTACCGACCGATTCACAGCGACATCGTGTGGATGACCGATTTCGACGCGGCCCGAAAGGCGGCGCGGAATCAGGACAAGCCCATCCTTCTCTATTTCACCGGAGACTGGTGCCCGCCATGCCGACGGATGAGCCGATGGACATGGCCCGACGACCAGGTCGAGGAATTGGTGATGTCATCCTTCATTCCCTTAGAGATTGACCTGCCCGACGCTTTCGAGGTGCATCCTCTGGCCGTTCGTTACAACGTGAACATGTTCCCCACGATTATCGTGGCCGATGCGGAAGGTGTTCCGCTCGTCGTCCTGCCCGGATATGTCGCACCCCCGGATCTGGTGAAGCTTCTTTCGCCGGGGGCTCGCGCGGAGTAGTTAGGATTTCGACAGGATTTACAGGATGGGATCGAGAGGATCTAAAGGATCAGATCCGTGAGAATGGCTCGGATCGAAAGCACAGCGGGCGATCAGGATCTCTTCTCGTCGTTTGTCGCGATTAGTCCCTTGGACCAGACAAAATTCCGGATCCTGTAGATCTCCGCGCTCCATCCTGTCGATCCTGTCAACTCCCCCGTTGCGTATTTAGAGCGGTTTGAGTCCAAATGTAGCATCCTGAACTGGCTACAGCCGCGCCTGGTTTTGCCGTTCTGCATCGACGACCCGCAGCGGGGTCGCCTGCTTCGCCCTCCGCGCCAGACTTGCTTTGCCGACGTTCAAGACGCTACGTTTGGATTCAAAACGCTCTAGATCTACGCGGGCTGGTGCTCACCGAGTTGGATCGCGGCACATACATTCTTGAGGCCGGTCGCGAGTTCGGTGCTGGAGGTTCCGAGGTCCGGGCAGAACAGACCGTAGCGACGGTCGCCGCTGGACAGTTCCTTGACGCTTCGGACACTGGCTTTGCCGTGATATCGTTCGTCGGCGTGGTGAAGGGTTAATTCGATGATATCGCCAACGCGGCACGTTTCCGAAGTCTGGAATGCAAGACCGGTTTCGATCATTTCCAGGGCCGGATGGCGCTCACCGCGAAACTCGATGAACACGTCGGAGGTGACCGTGTGTTCTCGCTTGTGTTCGCGCCTTTCACCGTCGCCGGAATGCGTCATCATGATGAGCAGTTCCATGGCGCGCAGCAGTTCATTGAATGAGAATGGCTTCGGAAATAATTTATCGAACTGCGGAATAAATTCCGGTGATATGCTGTGCCCACGCGCGGTCAGCAGGATGACTGGGATATCCTTGGTGGCCGGGTTCGCCTTCAGATTCTCCAGCAGTTCGTATCCGGTCTGTCCCGGCATGTCATAGTCGGTGATGATCAGTCGGGGATGATGCTCGCACGCAAGATCGAATGCGGTCGACGCATCGTACGCGGGAATCACGCTCGATCCGAGCTTCTCGAGCTTCAGCTTGAGCATGTCGACGACGAATCGCTCGTCATCGACAATCAGGATCGATTGGCCGCTAAGACCCGGCATGACCACTATTCCTGTGCGTCGGAAAAGCTTCTCGGAACTCCAAGACGATCGTAGTCCATATCGACGCAAATGAGGGCTGACGTGAGTCCCTGGCCGCTTGCATGTCAGGGCGGTAGTGCGATAATCTGCGGCTCAAGTGACCGGCATCGGGCCGCGATTCGCCACGGAGGCAGTCCCAGGCTCATCGACCAGAAGGAAGCATGACCATGGCTGAAGGAAACGGGAAGGTACAGGTGCAGATGATCGGCTTCGCCACGCTGAAGTTGACGTCTCCTAACGGCAAGGTTCTCCTGACCGATCCCTGGCTGACCGCAAACGAGTTCTTTCCCGAAGGGAATCCGGCAATCCCTGATAAGTACAAGAAGGACGTCTCAGCGTTCGGGCGCGTTGACATCATTCTCCAGACCCACGCCCACTTCGACCATTTGAACCTGAACGACATCGTCGCTCTATCGAAGAAATTCAACCCGATCATCATGACGCCCGTCGAAACGGCGGTCTACATCAAAGAGAAGACCGGCCTGGAGAATTTCTGCAACGACGGTTGGGGAATGAATCGCGGCCCGTACCCGCCGATCGACGGAATCTCGATCTCAGGTGTCCATTGCGAGCACACCTCATCCGAGATCACCACCACGCCGGACGGTGGCGTGAAGGTGCGCGACGTCGGCGACCCGATCGGCTTCGTTGTCGAATTCGAAAACGGATTCAAGGTCTACATCTCTTCCGACACCGGCCTATGCTCCGACCTGAAGATCATCATCGGCGACTACTACAAGCCTGATCTGGCCATCCTGAATATCTGCGGCGGCGGCTTCACCATCGGCGGTGACAGCGCCGGCTACGCCACCAAGATGATCAATCCGAAGTACGTCATCCCCGCGCATTACGGCGTGTTTCCCACAATGGATCCCACGCCGGCCGCCTTCCTGGACGCCCTGAAGGTTCACGCGCCCAAGGTCAAGCCAATCGTCCTGGAACCGGACGAATCGGCGGAGTTTTGAGAGTCTCGGTCCGCTAGCGAATAGCCCCGCAGATGAGGGGCTTCGCCGCGAATGGGGGCGGGAGGATTCGAACCTCCGTAGGCATAAGCCAGCAGATTTACAGTCTGCCCCGTTTGACCACTTCGGTACACCCCCGAGGCGATGAAAGGTTATCGCACCGGTTCGGGACAATCAACCCGATCTTCCCCGCTTGACGTGGATGGTGTTGCATTGATGCATCATTGATGAACCTGGGTTGAACCGGGGCCATACCAATGCTAGGATTCGCGTCGTTCTGAATGCTTGTGGTGGGAGGTGTTATGGACATTTCGGCCGGTGGCATTAACGCCCACGTGCTGGTGCTCAACAAGTTGTGGATGGCGATCCGTGTGATCAACGCCCAGCGCGCGTTCTCGATGGTCTATCGCGACCTGGCTGAGGTCATTCACGTCGGAGACGGAACTTTCGGCGGGTACGATTTCGAGCGATGGACCGACCTGAGTACCACGAAACATGAGTTCGACACCGACCACTACGACTGGGTCCGAACAGTCCGCCTGCACCTTGCCGTGCCCAAGGTCATTCGGTTGCTGGGATACGATCGACTGCCGCAGCAGGAAGTGAAGCTGAATCGGCGCAACATCTTCGCGCGTGATCGCAACATGTGCCAATACTGCGGAAAGCGCTCGTCGACGTCGGAGCTGAGCCTTGACCACCTGTTGCCGCGCAGCAAGGGCGGCAAGAGCAGCTGGGAGAATCTGGTCTGCTGCTGCGTCACGTGCAATGCAAAGAAGGGCGGGCGGACGCCGATCGAGGCGCACATGACGCTGGTGCGCAAGCCGTTCAAACCGCGGCGCAACCCTGCCATCAGCCTGCGCCTTGGATCCGATAAGTACGCGTGCTGGCAACAGTTTCTCGATCATGCCTACTGGTCGGTGGAATTGAAGTAGCCCTGCCGACGCCACGCGGGGCGGCGTATGCCGCGCTGCGGTGGGTCACGTTCACAGGACGGCCGGCACATTCTGGCGCAAATTTCTTGCGCCGAGCGAGCTGCTACGTCGATACATACGGTCGATAGATAAGGTCGATACACAGAGTCAAAATTCAGGCTGCGGGTGAGCCGTAACACGGCGGACCCGTCGATCGGCACCGTGTGCCGCCGTGTGAGCGGGGAAATCGAAATATAACTTTTCGGGAACCACAGGGACGCCGCGTTGCGCGGCGGTCCCTGGTTAATCGCATGCGCAGGCGCGATCGGTATTCGTCTCAGCAGCGAATCCGCAGGGCGGCCGGACGACCGACCTTAAGTCGGTAGAGGTGTCGCCCGATGTAAAAAAATGGACAAGGTGGGCAAACCTTGACTTTGGTCCGGATCAGTGATCACCCGACGGGGGAGGTGTGATCCATGGCAAACAACAATTCCACTACCGACAACGGCCGGCATTCCGATCCTGCCGCCAAGCAGATCTTCACTACGGGCGAGGCCGCAGAGATCTGCAAGATCTCCCAACAGACGATCATCCGGTGCTTCGACAGCGGCCGCCTTCGCGGATTCCGCGTTCCGGGCAGCCGTTTCCGCCGCATCCCGCGCGACGAGTTGATCCGCTTCATGCGGGAAAACAAGATTACGGTCGATCAGATGCAGAGCGGCACGAAACGCATTCTGGTCGTGGATGACGACGACACCATGGTCGAAATGTTCACCGAATTACTCGGCAGCGACGATCGGTTCGCCGTGAAGACCGCTTCGACGGGTTATGACGCCGGGGTTCTCACCGAGCAATTCAAACCCGACCTGCTGATCCTCGACTACATGTTGCCGGACATCAACGGAAACATCGTGTGCCAGACCGTTCGTCAGAATCCGCAGCTTCAGGGCATGCGTGTCATCATCGTCTCGGGCGTCGTTAACCAGGACGACATCAAGGGGCTGATGGACGCCGGGGCCGACGACTTCATCAAGAAGCCGTTCGACGTCGAACACCTGATGGCGCGGATCAACGCGCTGCTGGAGATTTGATCGCCTCGCGGTATTGGAAGGACTTCCAGGAGGGATAAGTCCTGAAGCCCACGGCAACTGCTGCCTGGGCATTTTTTTCTGGAGACGCTGCGTGACCACGCAGGCCGCTGTCATATCGGGCGAGGTGCTTCCCGAGGCTCACGTCGATCGCCGACGGCACGTCGAGTTGATTCTGCGCCAGATCGAATCGTTGCCGACGCTTCCGGTCGTGGCCACGCGTCTGTTGTCTCTGACTGCCGACGACGAGTCTACTGCGGCGCAGGTGGTCGAGCTGATCAGCAGCGATCCGGCGCTCACCGCCAAGGTACTCTCTCTTTGCCGCCGCGCCGACGCGGGCGTTCAGCATGACGGCCTGACGGTCGAGCGTGCCGTCGTGCTCTTGGGCTTTGCGGCAGTTCGCAATGCGGTGTTGTCGGTCAAGGTGATGGAACTGTTCGACACCGATCGATCCGAACAATCCTTCGAGCATCGCGAATTCTGGCGCCACAGCATCGCCGTCGCGATTGCCGCTGAGCTGATCGCCAGCGCGCATGGGTCGTCATCGGATTGCCCCGCCCCCGAGGCCTTTGTGTGCGGACTGTTACACGACCTCGGCAAGCTCGCCCTAGATTACGTCTTGCCCAAGAGCTACGCGCGTGTCATCGAGCTAACCGAATTGAATCAGGGGAACATCGCCGATTTTGAACGAAGAATCATCGGGATTGATCATCACACCGCGGGTAAGCGACTTGCCGAGCACTGGAATCTGCCGTACGCGGTGCAGGATTGCCTGTGGCTGCACGGGTCGCCATTCGAGACGCTGCCGCGACTCGATCACAGGGACCTTATCGAGGTTGTCGGCCTTGCCGATCTGATCGTTCGCCGCCACCACATTGGATATAGCGGCAACTTCGGCTATTCGCAGGAGGCCGAAGAGATCAGTGGTCACATCGATCTTGACGCGCAAACCATTGATTCGATCTCACAGAAATTATTCGAAGAGCTGCCGTGGCGCTGTAAAGTGCTCGGTCTGGGTGACGCGCCGTCGCCTAAGCTTTTCGTGCGATCCATACAGCGGGCAAACGAGGCCCTGGGCCGTTTGAACAGTGCGCTGGACCGCCGCAGTCTTGCAGCCGCGTGTCAGGAACGGATCCTGAACACCATCGTCGAATTTCATCGGGGGGCTGTGCCGGGCCAAAGCGTTCAAGACGTCATCGATCAAGTGGCCCGCAACGCAGCGACCGTGCTCGACGCGGGGACGTACGTGGTGCTTCGTCAGACCGGACTGATCGATCCCGAACCGGATTCGACGCCAACCTGGATGATCAGTCGACACCACACGGACGGAGAATTGCTCGAACGGCAGTTCATCGATCCTTCGCCTCACTGGCCCGATCTTTCCCGGCAAGACTTGAACAGGTCGATCGAGACGGACGTGGCCGGTGTTCTGCCGGAAATCCGAGGTTACCTGGGCACGGTAGACGACGTTGGCCGACTTCGAATTCTTCCACTGTGGTGCGGATGGGGCGTCGCCGCGGTCTTGCTGCATGATGGGTCACAGGCCCGGCCCTTCAACGAACTGCAGGCGCTCACGGCGGTGTGGGGTGCCGCGATTGCCTCGGCGGCGCAGCACGACGGAGCCAGGCGATTGGGCGAAGACCTCGCCGAGGCGAACCGGGTCGTGGCCCAGACGCAAGGCCGGATGCTTCAGCGCGAGTCGATGGCGCGCTTAGGCGAAATGGCCGCTGGCGCCGCGCACGAGATGAACAACCCCCTGGCAGTGATCAGCGGTCGCAGCCAGATGCTCGCCACGGCGTTGCCTCCGGGGTCGAAGCCGCAGCGCGACGCTCAGCTCGTCCTGGAACAGGCCGGACGGCTCAGCGACATGATCACGTCATTGCACCGATTCGCCGAACCGAACGGCGCGAACCGGTGCCGCACCGATGTCGCGGCACTGCTCGAGGATGCGATCGCCAGCGTCCGCGGCGACGCGGAACACGCGGGCCACGACGTGTCCATTCAACTTCAGGTCAAGAACGATCTGAGCCAAATCGATTTGGACCGTGATCAGATCGCGGGCGCCGTTCGTGAACTTCTCTTCAACGCGATGCAGGCCTCACCGAAAACCGGTGTCCAGGTGGTTGCCGGGATCGACTCCACGGATCAACAGATGATTATCCAGATCGTGGACGACGGCGAAGGAATGGACACCCACGTTCTGTCGCATGCGACGGATCCGTTCTTCAGCGCCAAGCCGGCAGGGCGCCGCGCAGGCATGGGCCTGACGCGCGCCCGGAAGTGGACTGCGGCCCATGGCGGCGAGCTCGTCCTCCAAAGCACGCCGGGCGAGGGTGTCAGCGCCGTGATCCGGATTCCGGTCAAGGGATCCTGAATCACTCAACACCGCTGATTCACATACTCAAACGGATCGATCTTCGCCCGCAATCGGCGTTGGAATGCCGTGAACGTCCGGCGCGTCAGCACCGCTCAGATTGTATCCTTGGCGTTCGGGTTGTGACCATTGGAATTATCGGCGGACGATTGCCGCGTTTTCGGCTGCGGGGCGCCGTGAATGTACCGTGCCATCTGGCCGATAGAGGGTGGGGAGACGGGCAGGCGCCGCCGCGCCACTGATCATGACACCGCGAGGCGCCCCGCCGCTGGGAGAAAGCTTTGTCACACGACTTTCAGTATTCCTCCGGCGATGCGAATCCCGCCGCCGCCACGCCGCGTGCTTTGCGCGTCCTTGTGGTTGACTGCGGTTGCCAGCTACCCCACATGCTGACCGCAGCGATCGGAGACGTTCCGATCGAACTGCACCACGTCAAATCTCTCGCGCCGGCGCGCCGGCTCATCGACGACGGACCGATTGATCTGGCCCTGATCGATATGGACGTGCTCGACGGCGCCGGGACGGAGCTGGTTTCCGAGCTGCGCCAGCGCAACAGCATCACGCAGACGATCATGATCTGTGGCGAGCCGAGCATCGAGCGTGCGATCGAAGCAATCCGGGCCGGAGCCGCCGACATCATTGCCAGACCGCTGAAGGCCCGCGAACTGAACGAGCGCGTTCAACAGGCGCTGAATCGACACGAGAACGATCGCCGCAAGCGGCGTCGCGTGCGTCGGCTCAAGCGAACGTGTAAGAAACTGAATCAGTTGCGGTGCGAGATAACCGAGCAGGTTGACGTGTTGTGCAGCGACCTGGTCTGTGCCTATCAGGATCTGGCGTCACGGATGCAGCAGGCGATGCAGGCTTCCGAGTTCGCCTCTTCCATGCGGCGAGAGCTGGATCTCGAACAGCTTCTGCGCAAGGCGCTGGAATATCTGTTGGCCAAGGCCGGTCCTACGAACGCGGCGATCTTTCTGCCCGCCGGGCCGGATCAGTTCACACTCGGTGGCTACATCAACTACGACTGCGCGACCGACTCGGCGGATGTGATTCTCGAACATCTCGCAGACGGGTTGGCGCCTCAGGTGGCCGACCAGGACAAGACGCTGCACATTACCGACAACGATACCCTGGCCGTATGGTTCGGCGCCGATGCGGCGCATCTCATGGACAGTCACCTGATCGTCTTTAACTGCCGCCACGAAGACGAAGTCCTCGCGGTCGTCGTCCTGTTCCGCGACATGGGCCAGCCGTACGACGAGTCGGTACTCGAAACGGTCAACACGATCTCCCCGATGCTGGGCGATTATCTGGCAAAGGTCATCCGCATTCACCACCGGCACATCGATGGGCTGGATGACGACTCGTGGGATGCGGTGGCGTAGCGATGCAGCGACCTGAGTCGTTGCATCGCAGTCACAAGTCTCAAGGGGTGAATGTCTCAAGCCTCGATTCGTCGTGCATACACATACCCCATGTACGACTTTCCGCCCGACTTGTGACTTTCATAGCTTGCGACTTGTGACTCGCGACCCGTGGCAGCGGGTCGCAGCGACTTGCGACGCACCTACTCAGTTTTCCCCAACGGGCACCAATCGCTTAAAATTTCCCCATGGACGACTCCGACCAGGTGCCATCCAAACCCTGGGAGTACGCCAAGGCGGGCCAGGGATCCGACACCGATCCGGTGGCGGCCCGATTCGTCGCTTCGCTGAGCGATGATCGACGTCTGTATCGGCATGACATTGCCGGATCGATCGCGCACGCGAAGATGCTCGAAAGGGTTGGAATCATCACAGCAGACGACCTGGCGAAACTCGACTCGGGGTTGAAGCAGATTGAAGCCGAGATCGAGCAGTCCCACGACGATTGGCCGGGTTGGAAGGTGGAATTGGAAGACGTCCACATGTGCATCGAGTCCGCCCTAATCGAAAAGATCGGTGAGCCGGGTCGCAAGCTTCACACGGCCCGTTCGCGTAACGACCAGGTGGCCCTCGATTTGAAATTGTGGATTCAGGATGCCGTTGTGGTCGTCCAGAAACGTCTGGACGCGGTGTACCGCGCGTTCGTGGCAATGGCGGCGCGCGACGGTGTCGTCGTCATGCCGGCGTATACGCATCTGCAGCGCGCCCAGCCAATCGTCGTTGGCGGTGAGTTGCTGTCGTGGCTGAGCGCTCTGGACCGGGCCGAGCAGAGACTGCTCGCGCTGGTCGCGGTGAATCAATCCAACCCGCTGGGGGCCGGCGCGGTGGCCGGAAGCAGCCTGCCGATCGATCGCGATCAGACGGCGGAAGCTCTGCGAGTCGGGCCGCCGTCAGCCAGCAGCATCGACGCGACGGCGAACCGGGACGGCGCGATCGACTTTGTATACGCGCTGGCGATGATCGCGATGACGCTGTCGCGCTTCAGCGAGCAGTGGATTTTTTATGCGTCCGGTGAGCTGGGTTTTCTCGCGCTCGACGATCGCTACTCCACGGGGTCGTCGATGATGCCGCAAAAACGCAATCCGGACATGCTGGAACTGATCCGGGGGCGGTGTGGCGGTGTGTACGGTCATCTGGTTGCGCTGCTGACGATCTGCAAGGGGTTGCCCATCGGTTACAGCCGTGATTTGCAGCTGGACAAGCACCACCTTTTCGACGCCTATGATTCCGTGGTGGATTGCCTGGACATGACGGCGCGCGTGACCGCATCGGCGCGGTTCAACCGCGAGGCGATTGCCGCGACGCTCCGGAAGGGGTTCCTCGATGCGACGTCACTCGCCGAATACCTGGTCGACCAGGGCGTGGCGTTCCGCACGGCGCACCAGATCGTGGGTCGTCTCGTCCGACACTGCGAGCAGCAGAACATCACCGCGCTCGGTGACCTTGGCGTCGAACGGATCAACGATGAATGCGAAGCGGTCGGGGCCGGCCGGCCGGCCGGCGATCTCGTGGGCGATTGGCTCGGGGCGGACAATGTCGTCAAGCGCTATCGCTCGTACGGCAATGCCGGGCGCAGCGGCTTTGATCAGCAGATCGAGATCTGGAAGCAGCGATTGCAAGTGGAGCGCTGACGCGTCGCGCGGTGCCAGGTCGCGTTTCGTAAGTCAGCCGTTGGGCCGAGGCCGAGCGAAAAGTCTGTGGGCAAAGAGGCGAAGCAGGCGGCACCTTTGCGGGCCTTCGATGCAGGCCGACGCCAAGCGGGCTTGCGGGACACAGCCTACCTCATTTTACGGGGAATCGCGTTGACTCTGGTTCTGAACGTTCTCCAGGGGCCCGAAAAGGGCCGGCGCTTCGAGCTGCCGGATCATGAACCCCAGCTGATCGGTCGATCCAGCGAAGCGCTGCCGTTGACCGATCAGACCATCTCGCGTCGCCATGCCGAGCTGACCCCGGACGATGGCCGCTGGTTTATCGCGGACCTGAGCAGTGCCAACGGTACTTATATCAATGGCATGCGCGTCGAGCACCGCGAGATCCTGCATCCCGGCGATCAGATTCGCACCGGCAATACGCTGCTGTTGTTCGGGATCGAAGCGGCCCAGGCCCGAAGTCAGGTTCTGATCCATCCGGCGATCGACGCCAACGTCGAGGCGGTCTTCGCGAGCAACGACGACTCGGTCGTCATGGCCGTGCCCGAGCCGTCGAAGGCGGCCGTTGTACAGCTCAAGGTGATTTATGAG
>Ga0310125_10000779_pt1 | contig 15623 bp, 16 predicted proteins | sample CB11b_Tmax_Bot8__FD_203508 | JGI IMG/M metagenome (GOLD analysis project Ga0310125, IMG submission 203508) | Marine microbial communities from Western Arctic Ocean, Canada - CB11b_Tmax_Bot8 | ecosystem: Environmental > Aquatic > Marine > Oceanic | place: Canada: Western Arctic Ocean | collected... | reverse complement strand
TCTCTCAGAATGCGCCGTGCCATTTTTAACGTGTTCCCCGGTAGCTCAGTTGGTAGAGCGGTTGACTGTTAATCAACTTGTCGCTGGTTCGAGTCCGGCCCGGGGAGCCAATTTCACAAACTGCTAGACCCCCTGAGAACCCGCACGCTTCGCCCTGGCAACCTCGTGCGCGACGATGTTCAGCATCTTTTCCGTTGCGATGACGGCGGCAGTCGTCTGGTCGGAATCGACTCCGACCGTAGTGAACGTGGCTCCAGGCTCTGCTGAATCACCCCAGCGAATTAATGTTTCCACCAGAGCCTCTGTGCGGCCTCCTGGAGGAATGCGGACCCGATAATCCGCCAGTCGCGGCACCTCTATACCGTGCTGCATGACGGCCTCCTTGAGCGCATTCATAAACGCATCGTAGCCACCATCGCCCGTGCCCCTAGCCTCGGCGGTTTGGCCCCGGAAGGACACCGTGACCGTCGCTTCAGGGGGTTTGTCTGATGCGACATTGATGACATATCGGTCGATTTTTACCACGTGTTCAGCAGGCGTTTTTAGCACGTCGGCTATGATCATCAGTAGATCTTCCGGTACCACGTTGTGCTTTTTGTCCCCGAGCTCAATAATTCGGTCCAGCACCTTATTGCGGTTGGTCTCAGAGAGATCGATACCCAGTTTTCTAAGGTTGTGATCCAAAGAGGCCTTTCCAGACAGCTTACCCAGAGCGTAACTGCGCTCCCGCCCGAACCGGTCGGGAGCGAGACGCGTTGCGTACAAGTCCCCTTTTGCATCTCCGTCGGCGTGGATGCCCGCCGTCTGAGTGAAAACGTCATCCCCTAAAATCGGTGTGTTATCTGAGATGTTTTTGCCACTGAAAATTTCGACGAGGTTGGAAATTCCCGCCAGCCGGCTCTCGTTGACCCCTGTATCGCAGATTGTGTGATCCGTTATCGCGGTCACGATCTCCGCTAATGACGTATTCCCTGCACGCTCCCCGAGCCCGTTCACGCATGTGTGAATGCCCTGGACACCGCTCTGAATCGCTGCTATCGCGTTGGCGGTTGCGAAACCATAGTCATTGTGACCGTGGAAATCGAAAGGAATTTGGGGCCACGTTACCGCCATTACGCTCACTAGACGCCCGACCTCATCTGGGGACAACACGCCAAGCGTATCGGCGAGTAATACGCGCCCAATCTCAAGGTTCTGCAGCGCGTCCATGATGCCAGAGACATAATTGAAGTTGTCACGAACACCGTTCGACCAGTCCTCAAGGTAGACATTTACCTTCAGCCCTTGCTCCCGGGCATTGTCCACGGTTTCGATGATCCTCTCGATGTGCTCGCCTGGGGTTGCGCCCAACTGTTGCCGGCAGTGATGCTCGGACCCCTTCGCAAGCAGGTTCAACGTCCGCCCACCCGCCCGGCGAATCCAGTCTACCGAGCGCTGGCCGTCGCAAAAGCCGAGCATCTCCACTCGATTGATCAATCCGGCCTCTTTTGCCCAGTCAGTTACGCGAAGCGCAGCATCAAGCTCGCCCAGGGATACTCGTGCCGAGGCGATCTCAATCCGGTCCACTTTCACATCGGTTAACAGCATTCGGGCCATATGAAGCTTTTCCGAGGGGGTGTAAGCAATCCCCGGCGTCTGCTCCCCGTCCCGAAGCGTCGTGTCCATGATGGAAATGGTTTTTGCGCTGTCCTGGTTCATCGTTAGTTTGTAGCGCTGAGGCCGCAGTTCGCGAAGTGTATCAATACGTTAGGCTCGACACACGATGTTAGACTCTAACCATGTTTCCTGTCCGCCGCCAACTGTGGTTGATACTCGGGATTGAGACGGTGTTTTTCGTGGCTCTAGCGGCCTGGGTTCTCGTCAGACTTGACCGGCTTCTTGAGCCTGCAAGCCTCGTCATCGCCCTAATGATCATCGTCATAGGGGACCTCGCTACGGTCCTGCTAATGCAGCGTTTTGCGCCAACGAGCATCACCTTTGCGGCCGGTGAAGCCGATGGGTTATTCGGAGAGGTCGTCGCTGGGTTTGGCTTGGATACCCACGGTCGCGTCCTGATTTGCGGCGAGCAATGGGCCGCGCGCCTGAACGGTACGCAGCGAGCCAGCCCCGGGGATCGCGTCCGGGTGCTGTCGCGCCGAGGACTAACGTTAATGGTGGAACGTTCTGATTGACCCTGGGTCGTGTCTCGCTAAAAGCTGGACTTCAGCGCCTCGACTAGTTCGCAACTACGTCTTTCTCAAGCGCGGCACCAGCCCCGAGTCAATTGTTGGCTAACGGCACGGTCAAGCACAACGAAACCGGCACCAAGTCACGCCGGCACGTCATCCAGCAATGACCGCTTGCTTCGCGGAATAGCCAGGTAGTCGCTCATTGAGAGGTCGTCAGGAGTAACATATGAACGCATTGGCTTCAGGCCGGCCCAGCACGCGTTTCTTTGCTTTCCTATGGAAAATAAGTTGTAGTCCAGTGACTGCAACATCGTAATCGTTTCCTCATGACGTCCGATGAGCGACTCATCGGGTATCAACTCAATAACGACGATGGGTTCGTCGCGGTGAATCACGTCCGCCATTCCGCGCACGACTTCTAACTCTGTACCTTCAACGTCGATTTTCAGTAACGCGATGCGCTCCTCAATCAAATACGCGATTTCGGCATAGGCGAACACGGCCGCGGGTTTTGCCCAACTCAAATGATTTTCGCGTCTGCCGTCTGGAAGGATGCATGGAAGGAAAGACCCAAATCCATCTGTCCCTCTATCAGCGGATACGTGCAGGTGAAGCATCGTTGTGCGGTCTGATAGACCGCATGGGAAGATCGATACATTGGTCCAATCGTTGATGCGCACGAGGTGTTCCACGTACGCGTGGCAGGCAGCGTTCGGCTCGAACCCGTAGTAACTTTGGTGCGGATCCGCCAATTTAACTTTGCAGAGCGTTTGCCCAATATTCACGCCGACGTCGACAACAGCTCCATCGAGCTTCGGCAGAAAATGCTTCAGGATGTCGAGCAGGAATCTCTGGCCGGAAATCCCGGCCTTGAGGCCGCCCAGAACAGGCAGTTTGATCCACCGACCGTCGATCCGACGTCGAAGAGTGAAATTGATGTGCCGGATTACCCTGCGTCCGAGCTTCATGGCGTCCTCAAGTCAGTCACAACCGTAAAGTGAAGGGGGCGTAATTCGGTTGTGATCGAACATGCCATTTCTCGGCCGATATATTCGGAACGGGAAAGATCATTGCTGCCGAAGATTAGCTCTCGTTAATGGTGACCAAACCACACTGACGAGGTTAGATAAGTCCCATCAGTTATTTTGCCTTCGATCCTCAAGGAGCTCGTAACACTCGTATTCCAACACTCGAATATTGTCTTCCTGCCGACGATAAAGAGACATACTCATCCGCCAAGGTTCAGAAAAGACCTCGGGATCCTCGATCGTCACTTCATACAGCATGTGATCAGGCCCGGTCCGGGTATAACGTTCTATGACATGGAGTGATTCTCCATGAAAGTTTCCAGAACGATCAAACCATGTCTCATCTGTAAAATGAACTACGTCGACAACTAAGGTGTTCCCTTCCCAACGCCCACGAGAATCTCCCATATACCACTGAATAGGGCCTTCCGGATGCTCCCCTGTCATAAAAATGTTTCTGATGGTATGCACCCACTCATAAGTCATTACGATCTGATTGGGTGTCTGAAGAATCTGAAATGGATACGGCATATAAGTAATGCGCGGTACGCCGACCATCTTGCAGTTAGCCTCAGTATCCTCCGTCATCCGATTCTCAAAGTTCTCTTCTCTTTGCTCCTGCGCCCAGGGTTGGTACGGAATTTCATTACCAACGACAACACCCTGTCCAGCCGGCACCCCCCAACTTGAAGAATGATCTTGAATATTCCAGACGGCGGTGTTTAGAGTTTGCCAAATACCCTGCAAATCGGGCTGACCATCCATTGTCCTAGGAACCATATAGCTTTCCTGGGCCAAACCTGTGAGAGGAAAAATAAGAAGATAGGCCAATAAGGCGCTAGTTTTTCTTATTCTCATTGGGGCCCCGAACCGGAAAATAATGATCGGCCATCAGCAACGGTAATTTCATCACCTTCCATCTGCCTAGAACCATCCCGTGCTGGCAATCCATGAATGGTCACCTCCACCCCTATGGGAAGGTCATCGCGCCGCCAGCCTCGACGGTACAGAGAATTCGCACTGCCGAACTCTACCCTCCAAATCTCAAGATCTCCCGCCTCATTTTCCACCTCAACATGCAGCCAGGAGTGTGGATTGCGCCACTCCATTTCTAGAATGTTGCCTACCACGACAATTTCTGTCGTCATATCAAACTGTAGGGCTATCGAATGATGTGCACGAGCAAGGTACCCCGTAAAGAGCATAACCAACCCTGCAACCAATGCAGTTTTCACCAAAGGTTTCTTTACTGTTTCCATTCCAGCTCCCGATCTTCCAGTTCCCAGGCTGATCTTAGACGCCGAGCTTCGGCGCCCGTAATCCCAGGATAGAGTTCATAACCCACATTACGATATGTTTCCGAGGCAAGATCATTGTCCTCATAACATGCCTCCTCCCACAGTTCGGCGCCTTCTGCTGAACGACGACGATACGCAAGCGCTATCGTGAAGGCCTCGGAATAAACATTGGGATCCTCAATGGTTGCTTCCCAATGCATTGTGTCCGGATCTATGAGGGTGAATCTTTCAGTAACAAGCGCTTCATCGGTATAAAATCTCGCACGCTGGTCCAGCCAAGCTCGAGCATTTTGGTTCCTCGTCTCAACAACAAACGTATTACCATTCCAGCGGCCGATTGAATCGCCATTCCAGAGCTGAATACCTTCACCAATGTGCGGTCGACCGTCCATTGGAATCACTCGAAATGCGTGTGCTTCCTCCGATTGAACTAGCAAATAGTTCTCACTCTGCATGAACTGATACGTCCCTGTCATATACATAGTCCCGGGAATGCCTGATAAGCGACAGATGGCATTCTGATGGACATACGCAGGACGGTTATATCTCCGCTTTGCCTCTGCCCAAGGTTGCATGGGAGCAAAACCGTCCGCCGGGGTTACTATGATGCTTGGTGCCTCAAAATCATCTAAAGTTTGTGGGTGTGCGTGAAGACTCTCGTGTGCCCGCGCACGTCGAGCCCATATTCCCTGTAAATCGGGATGCCCGGCTGCTGTCCGGGGCGGATCAAATCTCTCTCCTGCCTGCAAGGCACAGGCATGAAACGTTGCATGATCATCATCTGCACAGACAGAATTTGACCAATCCTGTCCCGTTGCTGGCAACATAAAAAATAGCGCGGAAGATATGGTAAAGGCTAGGGTGACCTGGTCACTACTTGAAATTTGCAACACACTTCTCCCCATTTCGATTCAAACCAATATCCACTCAGCGCACATACGTGTCAACCAGCAGCATGAACGGTAACAAAGATTGGCGTCGGCGAGGAAACGTGCCGCCTTTTGGGAAGAGCTGGGTATTACCCGAATAAATGGTTTTCCTGACTGCTAATCGACCTCGCCTGCATAGGGGTTGCCTTCACCCATGATTCTTAGGCTGTCGTTTACCTGGTAGTCCAATTCATTCGGGCCACATCCGATCTCATTGGCCCAATCCGTGAGGGCACGGATGACCTCGCCTCGGTCATTCAATTCGAGCTCGCAACACTCTCCGCTGGGCCCCCAAAGCTTCAGCCGCAGTCCTTCCGCCATGACTCACTCATCTGCCTCACTTAGCTTGTCAACATACACGAGTCCGGCTTTTTCCAGTGGTGCCCGCATGTCATACATATCCAGACCAAGCTCCCCAGCCGCCAGCCGTTTTCTCTTTTCTGTCTCATTCGCTTCCCGAGCTCGACCTGCTTCGTAAACCTCGGCAGCCAGAGCACGAGGAACGACTACGACGCCATCGTCATCGGCCACGATAACGTCACCTGGATTGACCTGCGTGCCAGCACAAACGATCGGAAGATTGACCGATCCGACGGTTGCTTTGACCGTTCCCTTGGCTGATACGGCCCGACTCCAAACCGGGAATGCCATTTCAGTTAGATCCGCCACGTCACGACATCCTGCGTCGATTACGAGTCCGAGTATTCCCTGCGCGCGGTAGGACGTCGCCAACAGGTCCCCGAACATGCCGTCGGCGTTCTCTGCGGTGAGACCGATCACGGCAATATCACCCGGTTGCCCGATTTCGGGAATCACATGAAGCATCCAGTTGTCGCCGGGGTGAGTTAGCGCGGTCACCGCGCTGCCCGCAATCCGGATACCGGGGTAGATCGGCCGCATATAGGGCAGCATCAGGCCCGATCGCTGCTGTGCCTCGTGCACAGTCGCGGTGCCCTGCTCCGAAAGCCCTTTTATGATAGACAGATCAACGCGGTCGATATTTCGCACTACAACGTTTCTCACCTTAGTCACTCCCGCGCGATTTGCTGCCGACGATGGCGCGAAGCTTAATGCAACACTGGGGTACTGTCATTGTGGTCTTTTGACAACCACGCTAGAGTCGCCGCTCCGAAAGTGGAGTGCGCGAATTGAGCAAGGACCCAGCCCTGAAAAATATTCGTGTTGTGGAGATGACCGAAGCGCTTGCAGGACCCTATTGCAGCATGCTGCTCGGGGACTTGGGTGCAGATGTCATAAAGATCGAGCGGCCGGGTACGGGAGATCAATCTCGTGGCTGGGGACCACCCTTCCTCAAGGGAGAAAGCGCGTACTTTCTATCAGTTAACCGCAACAAGCGCAGCCTGGAACTAAACGTAAAGGATGCCGAGGATCTATCGGTCTTTCATAATCTAATCAAGACCGCAGACGTGTTCGTTGCGAATATTCCCCGGATGAGCTCCCTCGTTCGATTAGGTATCGATCCAGAGACGCTCAAGACGCTAAACCCGAGATTGATCTACGCCGCAATAAGCGGCTACGGACATACCGGCCCCAAGGCAAACCGTGGTGGCTACGACATCATTGCTCAGGGTGAGGCGGGACTAATGGCCCTGACAGGAGAGATGGACGGTGGCCCCATCCGCTTCCCCACCCCGATGGCAGATATCACCGCTGGGATTTATACGACTATTGGCATTCTGACGGCGTTATACGCACGTGACGAGGGAAGAGATGGTTCGGGCCGTGGGCAGTTCATCGATGTATCTCTAGTCGATGCCCAAACGACTTGGCTTGCAAACCTTGGCGGAAGCTACTTCGCAACTGGGGAGCGCCCCCAGCGTCTGGGGAACGTCCACCCGACTGTGACGCCCTACCAACCGATGCGCGCACGGGACAAAATGATTATCGTCGCCGTAGGTACGGAGCGCCTCTGGGAGAGGCTTTGTACGGTGTTGGATATTACGGAAACAGTGATGCGGGATCCTCGGTTCTACACGAATGCAGCGCGCAATCAGCACCGCGATGAATTGATCCCGTTAATTGAGGACAAGCTAGCGGCCAGGGATTCCGAGGAGTGGGTGAAGCTTTTTGTAGAACGTGGTATTCCCGCCGGCCCAATCAACTTCCCGGACCACACATTGTCCGACAAACACATTCTGGAAAGGAACATGGTGGTCGAGCTGGAGCATCCCTTAGTGGGCATGGTGAAATCAATCGGTAGCCCGCTTCATCTCTCCCAAAACGGGCCGAGTTACAGAAGGTATCCTCCGTTGCTCGGTGAGCACAACGAAGAGATTCGGGTGGAGCTGGACGCTAGAAACTAGAGGGTTTCCGATGCATTCCATTGATACGTCACGCCGCGCGTTCCTGCGCTATTTAGCCACCAGTCCGTTGCTCGGTGCGACGTCAGGTGCATTTGGGCAGTTCGACTTCACGGTCTCCGATACCCTGATCTTAGACCCGAGTGAAGCAGTCAACGTATTCGATTTCGAACCGGTCGCACGTCGAAATTTGAGCCTCGCTCACTACACCTACTTGGCATCGGGAGTGGACGATGGTTCTACCATTGCGGCTAATCGGTCTGGATTCGACAAGATAGCACTTAGAGTTCGTCGACTTGTAGACGTCGGGACCATCGATACGGGCATCGAGCTGTTCGGCACACCGCATGCCTTCCCGATTGTGATAGCACCCTGTGGAACGCAGAAAGCTTTCCATCCAGAGGCCGAGCTGGCCACCGCACGGGCCTCACGCTCTCGGGACTGCCTCCAGATTCTTTCCACCGTGAGCTCGTATAGCGTTGACGACGTCAATGCGGCGCGGGGCGCACCGGCCTGGTTTCAGCTCTATGCCACAGAGCAGTGGGCCGTCACAGAGCAACTCGTGCGACGCGCCGAGGGGGCCGGTTGTCCCGCAATTGCCGTAACGGTCGACCTACCAGCGAGTAATCGCGAGTCGCTCAGGCGTTTTCGTCGGGATTCCAACGAGGAGTGCCAAGCTTGTCACGTGCCGGGCTTTAAGAACTCCATCGAGCGACGTCCTAACTTCGATGGTATTGATACGAGTAGCTTGTCTGCCACGAGAGCCAGGAATCTCGACTGGGCCTTTTTTGAGCGTCTCCGCGAGTTCACCTCGACGAGGCTGCTTCTGAAGGGGATCGTCACGGGGGAGGATGCGGCCTTAGCCATCGAGCATGGTGTCGACGGGCTCATCGTCTCCAACCATGGCGGGCGCGCCGAGAACAGTGGTCGTGGCACGATCGAATCGCTGCCCGAAGTGGTCGATTCGGTCGGCGGACGAGTTCCGATCTTGGTCGATGGGGGCTTCCGACGAGGCGTCGACGTGTTCAAAGCCTTAGCCATTGGAGCGGACGCAGTCTGTATCGGACGTCCCTACCTGTGGGGGCTGGGCTCATTTGGCCAGGAAGGAGTCGAAACGGTCCTGGATCTGCTGCGGAGCGAACTCGTGACGATGATGCAGCAGGCTGGCACCACGAGCCTGGCAGCTATCAACGGCAACTATCTGGTCCGCTAACGATCAACCTGTATACCACCGAGGATCTCAGCGGCTCAGATAGTACCCTCAGGCCGTCGAGAAGAGTCCCGCTAGGAGTCTGCCGAGAGAGCCGCGAGATAAGCGGCGAAAGAAGCACCAATCTCCGGATGGCGCAGACCGTATTCGACCGCCGCCTCTAGGTACCCGAGCTTGTTACCGCAATCGTAACGCCGCCCCTCAAATGGAAGAGCGACCACCGCCTCTTCCGTTAGCAGACTCGCGATCGCGTCGGTGAGTTGAATTTCATTATTGGCGTCACTCGCAGTAGACGCCAACTTGTCGAAGATCTTTGGTGTTAGAACATACCGCCCAACAACGGCGAGGTTGGAAGGCGCATCCTCCGGTTTCGGTTTCTCAACAATTCTTGTCACCCTTTTTACGCCCGAGGCAGCTTCCTCCGTGGCGACGATCCCGTAGTTGATAGTTTGGTCTCTGGGCACTGTCTGGACGGCTAGCACGCTAGCCCCGTGGCGTTCGTAGTGCTCCCGCATCTGATCCAGACAGGGCCTCTGACTTAAAATAAGATCGTCGACGAGGTGAACGAAGAACGACTCATCTCCGATCACAGGGCGCGCGCACAGGACGGCGTGACCAAGGCCCAGTGGCTGACCCTGCTGAATATAAGTGCAGGTCACCGTGGAAGGGAGTATTTCTCGAACAAGCGCCAGAAGTTCCTCCTTTCCGGACTTGCTAAGCGCGTTTTCAAGCTCTAAATCGGTGTCAAAATGGTCCTCGATGGCACGTTTGGCAGCGCTGGTCACGAAAACGAGTTTCTCGGCACCGGCAGCTATGGCTTCTTCCACCGCATATTGGATTAGCGGTTTATCGACAATCGGAAGCATTTCCTTGGGTGAAGCCTTTGTAGCCGGCAAGAACCGGGTCCCTCGGCCAGCAACAGGAAAAACCGCAGCGCGAATTTTTGAACTCAAGCAACCCCCCTTGGATTAGGTAATCAGCCCTTCAAACTTGAATTTTTGCAATGGCCGAACGCTTTCCCACGTTTTGCAACTCGGACAATGCCAAACTAGCCGTTGACTGTTATACCCGCACGTTGTGCAACGATAACGCGGGCTTGACATCGCCAGACGCCGAAGCCCGTTGGCAATTCTCAAAATCGCGGCCTGCCGCTCTTGCGACGGAAGCTCGGCGATACGATCGGTATCAAGGATTGAGGAAAGCACATCATTCTTGAGGATGAAATTCTCCATGCAATCGGCCATCACTGGGGGTTCAGCCAGCTGGCCCAGGATAGCGGCATAGGCAATTTCCTGTTTCACCAAGCTATCCTTGTCGATGATCGTTTGCAGATAACTTTCAAGCTCCTGCTCCCGACCGCTTTCTCGATAACAGCCGACGAGCTCGGGAAGCACCTCGACCATCAAGCGACGATCAGCTTCCAGGACCTGCTCGTAGAGACGCAACGCTTGGGGGTAATCCCCTTCCTCCTGCGCGATCGCCGCCCTGATGAGAGCGCCTCGGAAAGCGCCGCCCGCACTACGTACCGAGCTCTTCAAGTGTTGCCGGGCCAGGTCAAGATCACCACCCAGTCTCGCCCGCTCAGCGAGTTCACAGTAGTAATGCGCCACCTCTGTAGATTTCTCCCCTGTCAGCATCTCTAACTCGCGGTGGGCCTCAATCGCTTTACTCCAATCGCTCTGACGTTCATAAATATCCACGAGGCTCCGTAGCGCTGCAGCGCCCAAAGTTGAACTGGAGCCAAGTTCGCCGAAGAGCTTCTCTGCCCGATCGAATAATCCCGCACCTAGGTAGTCCTGGGCTAGGGAGAATAGAGCCTGGTGACGTTGTGCTACGCTAAGAGTGGGCCTTGCAAGCAAATTTTGATGGACACGGATAGCACGATCCACCTCCCCACGGCGCCGGAAGAGATGTCCCAACGCGAAATGAGTCTCCAATGTCTCATCGTCAACTTTAGCCATCCGCACAAAAAGCTCCAACGCCTCGTCTGTTTGTCTATTAAGGACGAGATTTAGCCCGCGCAAATAGTCGGGGCTGATGGACGTTGGAGCTGGATCGTCGCGCCTGAAGTCGGAGAATCTAGCGAACGCCCAACCTGTAACGGCCGCGACGATAAACAACCCCGCTAGGAGAAATGTGGCTTCAGTTGGCATCGTGCAGCGGAAGGCTGCGTAGGCTGCTCACCTCGGCCTCTGCAAGCCTTAGGTTCCTCCGCAACCGTCGCCGCTCGCCGAGTATTCTGATGACTGCGATTCCGGCGCACAACAGGCCGAACAGCCATCCGACAGCGAAGCAGACGGCGAATGCGAGGGACATCGGAACGTCCTCGAGCCGCACAAAGCCGATATCTACGGCAATACGGTCCGGGTTGCTGTAGGCGAAAACAGCTGCTAGGAGGACAATCACGAGCAGTGACAGGAGCAGACCGATCTTTCGCATCGTGGCCAAACCCATATCTCCTCAGGTGAAGAACTTCGCCTATTAACTCTGAAGCATGCCTCGACGACGACTTGGGAGCAAAAAACCAGTTGACCCCTGTCTAGCTTTGCACGGGCAGATGTCGACCGTTGTTGACTCGTTCCCTCAGATCCTTCCCCGGCTTAAAATGCGGTACGTGCTTCCCGGCTAGAGCAACAGCCTCACCGGTCTTTGGGTTCCGCCCCATGCGGGGTGGTCGGTAATGCAGTGAAAAACTGCCAAATCCACGGATTTCGATTCGTTGCCCGTCGGCAAGTGACTCGCTCATTATCTCTAAAACATGCTTTACGGCGAGCTCAACGTCCTTGGCTGGCAAATGCCTTTGCTTGCGGGCGATAGCTTCAATCAGCTCAGACTTTGTCATCGCTATGCACCTTCCTTTCGGGTTACAGCATTCCCTTCTTATTTGTGCTGGATAATCACTCGGGACCCATCTGTTCCTTCAGCAAATCACCCAACGAGGTACCGGAGGCAGGTTTTTCGGTCTGTGTGTTGTAACTCTTAAGCACCTGTGCCTCCTCGCTGGCCTCTTTGGCCTTTATCGACAACGTGATGACTCGGTTCTTTCGGTCGACACCGACGAATTTGGCTTCTAGCTCCTCGCCGGTCTTGAGCGCCATCCTCGCGTCCTCGACTCGATCCCTCGCGATTTCCGAGGCTCGAATTTGCCCGGTCACTCCACCCAGCAGTTCAACGGTCGCGCCTTTCGCGTCGACTTCCAGAATAGTCCCTTTCACTAGGGAACCCTTTGGATTCTCGGCGAGGAAAAGAGAGAACGGGTCCGTATCCAGCTGCTTAACACCTAAGGAGATTCGCTCCCTCTCCGGGTCAATTGCCAAAACAGTCGTTTCCAGCTCTTCACCCTTTTTGTAGTTTCGAACCGCTTCGTCGCCCGTGAGCTCCCACGACAGATCAGATAGGTGTACGAGTCCGTCGATACCGCCAGACAGCCCGATGAAAACCCCGAAGTCAGTAATCGACTTGATTTGTCCAGCCACCGTATCGCCCTTGTTATAGTTCTCCGCAAACTCAGCCCAGGGGTTTGCGTTGCATTGCTTCAGTCCAAGCGAAATTCGACGGCGCTCCTCATCGATGTCCAGCACCATAACCTCGACATCGTCTCCGATCTGAACAACTTTGTGAGGGCTTACGTTCTTGTTCGTCCAATCCATTTCAGAAACATGGACAAGCCCCTCAACGCCCTCTTCAATCTCAACGAAGCAGCCATAGTCGGCAATATTGGTTACCTTCCCGAAAAGCCGCGAGTTGGCTGGGTAACGGCGAGCCAGGTCCATCCAAGGGTCGGCACCGAGCTGCTTGAGCCCGAGAGAAACTCGACTGCGTTCGCGATCGAACTTCAATACCTTGACATCTAACTCGTCACCGACGTTGACCACCTCCGACGGATGCTTGACCCGTTTCCAGGCCATGTCGGTGATGTGGAGGAGACCGTCGATGCCGCCGAGATCGACGAACGCACCATAGTCGGTAAGATTCTTGACGAGACCCTTGAGCGTTGCACCCTCCTGGAGATTCTTCAGAAGATCTTCTCGCTCAGCACTGTACTCTTCCTCGACGACAGCCCGACGAGAAACGACCACGTTATTCCGTTTCTGGTCGAGCTTAATCACTTTGAATTCCAGCGTACTGCCCTCTAGGGCTCCAGGATCCCGAACCGGTCGCACATCGACCAGTGAGCCGGGTAGGAATGCTCTGACCAGATCGAGATCCACGGTAAAACCGCCGCGGACGCGCCCGCTGATGGTTCCCGTGACAACTTTGCCCTCTTCGAAGGACTCCTCCAGGCGCCTCCAGGTGCGGGTCCGTTTCGCCTTCTCTCTCGACAGGCGAGTTTCTCCAAACCCGTCCTCGACCGCGTCAAGCGCGACTTCGACTTCGTCGCCAATCTCAACCTCTACCTCACCGCGTTCGTTAAGAAACTGTTCGGTGGGTATGACCGCTTCCGATTTTAGCCCCGCATGGACGATAACAACGTCCTGGTTCACATCGACAACCGTGGCCGTCAGGATGGAACCCTGCTTTATCTGTTGATTGGCGAGGCTTTCTTCGAGCAGCTCGGCAAAGGATTCGCTCATAAAATACACCCGCCTGGGCGGACCTCCAGCTCAACATCGGTCTATACCTGTACCGATGATCAGTTAATCATGGCCCTGCTTCCTGCAAAGCCTCTCTACGTTGCTACTACCGCAACCCCAACCGTTCGAACCACCCCTGGATCGTTGCGCTAACCTCCTCCGAGGTCAGCCCCGTCGAATCCAAGACGAGAGCATCCTTTGCGGGCCTGAGTGGCGCTACCTGCCGGTTAGCGTCTCGCTCATCCCGCCGGGCGATCTCTCGGGAAAGGCTCGGCAGGCTAACATCAATACCCTTTTCTTTCAACTGCTTATAACGCCTTTGGGCCCGAACCTCGGCGCTCGCGGTCAAGAACACCTTGAGGCAAGCATTGGGAAAAACAACACTCCCCATGTCCCGCCCATCAGCAACCAAACCAGGCTCCATCGCAAATGCCCGTTGCCGTTCTAAGAGGGCAGCCCGCACAGCGGGCATGGATGCTATCTCCGACGCGATGGCTCCACACGTTTCGGTACGCAGCAGCTCTGTGACATCCTCTCCGTCCAGAACCGCGACCTCCAAGTCGGCGGCGGTGGAGAATGCCACCTCTAACCCGCCGGCCACTCGGGCCATGGCCTCTGGATCCCGAAGATCGAGTTTCTTACGTGTCGCGTAGAGTGCAGCTGACCGATACAACGCTCCGCTATCGAGCAGATGCCAACCCAGCTCCCGTGCCAGAGCCCTGCAAATGGTGCCCTTGCCAGAGCCCGTCGGTCCGTCAATCGCAATGACCGAAACGTCTTTATCCATATCCTGGATGACCTTCGTCTGGACGCGCCTCGATCTCCAGGCCACATCCCGCTGCAACAGATAAAAAACCCGGAAACGAGCTTGAGACTTCGGCCGTTCTCAGGATCTCGATCGGCCCGCTGGCATCCATACCGGCGATCGCGAAAGCCATTGCCACTCGATGATCGCCGTAACTGTCGACTCTTCCTCCGGACAACCCTCCGCCTTCGATGCTCAAGCCGTCCGCGGATTCCTCCACCGCTACGCCCAGAGTTCGAAGCCCCTCGGCCATGACACTGAGACGATCGCTCTCCTTTTGACGCAGCTCTCCCGCGCCCGAGACAACTGTCCTGCCTCGGGCCCTCGCAGCTGCGATGAACAGCGCGGGAAACTCATCAATCGCCAGAGGAACGAGGGCGGGATCCACCTCGATCCCAGCAAGGTCGCTCTGGATCACGAACAGGTCGGCAACCGGTTCGGCACCACAGTCGCGGAGGTTCGAGAGCTCGATACGTCCGCCCATTTCCTGCAGTATCGTCAACAAGCCTGTTCGCGTGGGGTTGATACCAACGTTTCGGATAAGAAGGCCATCAGGAGCTCCCAATAGTCCAGCCAAGACAAAGAAGGCGGCCGAAGAGAAATCACCCGGAATCTCCAGATCTCGGCCTTCCGGCTGAGCAGGTCCGCTGAGGGAAACAACGTGATCGGTGCGTTGGTCAACCCGAACCCCCATGGTTTCCAGCATGCGTTCCGTATGATCGCGGCTTGGTCCAGGCGAGCGAACGATCGTGCGGCCATCGGCCCACAGCCCCGCTAACAGCAAGGCGGATTTCAATTGAGCGCTCGCCACCGGGAGCGTGTAATCGATCCCTTTTAGCGGCCGCCCTCCCTGGATCGCAAGCGGAGCGACACCTTCTTGGGTCTCGATCGATGCACCCATCTGGCGGAGTGGCACCGCTAGCCGTTCCATCGGTCGTTGTCGGAGCGACTCATCTCCGGTCAGAGTTGAATCGAACGACTGTGCGGATAGCAATCCCGCCAACAGTCGGACTGCCGTGCCCGAGTTCCCGAGATCCAGCGGTGCCGAGGCCGGTCGGAGACCCCTCGCGCCCACGCCGCAGATGTGCAGCTCGCTACCGTTTGAGTTTACCTCGACGCCTATGGCACGGAGGGCGGCCAGGGTAGCAAGGCAATCATCGCTGTCGAGAAACCCGCGGATGGAACTGTTGCCCACAGCGACTGCGCTCAACAGTAAAGCGCGGTGCGAAATTGACTTGTCACCAGGCACGTTGAGCGCGCCGCTGACGATTCCCACTGGTTGCGAGACAA
>Ga0310125_10000776_pt1 | contig 15640 bp, 6 predicted proteins | sample CB11b_Tmax_Bot8__FD_203508 | JGI IMG/M metagenome (GOLD analysis project Ga0310125, IMG submission 203508) | Marine microbial communities from Western Arctic Ocean, Canada - CB11b_Tmax_Bot8 | ecosystem: Environmental > Aquatic > Marine > Oceanic | place: Canada: Western Arctic Ocean | collected... | reverse complement strand
AACGCGGTCCGCTGGCGAGTAGCCGATTATCGGGATCTTCAGCTTGACGTTCCGGCGCAACGCGCGACGATTGACGATACGTGGCCGAGGTGACAATCAATCGCTGCATGGCCTTGATATCCCACCCGGATTCGACGAACTCGACGGCAAGCCAGTCAATCAATTGCGGGTGGCTGGGCGCTTCGCCTTGCGAACCGAAATCCTCGGAAGTCTTGACGATGCCGCCGCCGAAATACATTTGCCAATAGCGGTTCACGGCCACGCGCGCGGTGAGAGGATGCGACGGCGAGACAAGCCACTTCGCGAGCCCGAGTCGATTGGCGGGAACGTCGATGGGAAGCGGCGGCAGAACGGCCGGCGGCGATGCCATCACTTTGTCGCGCTTGTTGCGGTAGTCGCCGCGGCCGAGGACAAACGTGTCGCGCGGCTTATCCATCGCGCGCATCACCATCGTGGTGGGAATGCGCTCTTCCAGTTCGCTCTTCTGCTTGCGCTGCTTACGCAGTAACGAGTAAGTCTTGCGATAACGCCCCGGCGCATCGTGAGTGAGGAAGTATTGACGTAGTTTTTGGTCTTGCGCGCGACAACGGTTCTCTTCCTTGGATTTGCGCTCTTGGGTGACCTTGACCTCGTCCTTTGCCTCTTCGAGCAGGTCGCCGAATTCCACGCAGGGGTCTTTGGGCTGCCGCGCGGCTAGGATCGCGCGCACCGGCTCGTGGATGGCAAGTTGCGCGGCCTCATCGTCTCGCAGTACGCGCTCGTAGATGCGCAGGTCGTCGATGTCGCCTTTGAAGGGCTCGCCAACGGTCTTATCACCGATGCCGATCGGCTCGTTATTCGCGATCGATCCGTCGAGGCTGTCGCGGGTGACTTTCATCTCGGCGGGCTTGCCGTTGAGGTAGACCGAGATGCCGTCAGCTTTGCCGGACCCGTCAGAGGTAACCGTGATTTGATACCAGTCGCCGAGGCTGAGCTTGCTCGCCGATTCGATAAGAATCGCGTTATCCGGCCACTGGTGCACAAGCCTGACGTAGAGGGTCTGTCCGCGACTGAATGTGCCGGTTTTCTCTGACTTACCGAGGAACAGCTCGAAGCCCCTACGGCGATCGGCGTCGGTGATCTTATGAAGCAGGCTCTTGGCCGAGGGGCGGCTAGCACGCATCCACAACCCGACCGTGAACGGATCGTCACCGACCAGATACTCATGGCCGAAGTTGACGTGGGTCTGACCGCTGAAGCGGACGGCCCGGCCGACCTGTCCGTCGAGATAGGTGACCTCGCCGAGCACGACATCGACCTCACGGCTCTTGGTGAGACCGGCGAGATCGTCCTCGAAAGCGAAATGCGCCGTGAGGTCGTCAACGGGGGCGGTCGGGATCTCGGAAAGCGCGGTCGGACGCCATGCTGATTCCAGCCGATCGATCTCGGGCTTCGGTAGTTTGCGCTCGGTCTTGGCGATCTTGCGTTTGATGGTCCTGAGATCGCGCTCTTCCGGCTTGCTGGGAAGTTGCAAAATGGGGACGGCGTTGCCGCGCTGTCCGTCGAGGCCTTTTTCGGGGACGGCGTTAAAGAAGGCGTAGAAACGATAGAAATCCTTTTGCGTGATGGGGTCGTACTTGTGATCGTGGCAGCGCGCGCAACCCATCGTCATGCTCATCCAGACGGTGGCTGTGGTGTCGAGCCGGTCGATAACGTATTCGTTGTGATACTCCTCGGGGATCGCGCCGCCCTCGTAGTTGATCATGTGGTTGCGGTTGAACCCGGTGGCGATGAGTTGCTCACGGCTGGGGTCGGGCAGCAGGTCGCCGGCAAGTTGCTCAATCGTGAACTGGTCGTACGGCATGTTGCGATTGAAGGCCTGGATGACCCAATCGCGCCACCGCCACATGTCCCGATGGGAATCGATGTGATAACCGTGCGTGTCGGCGTAGCGGGCCAGGTCAAGCCACTGCATCGCCATGCGTTCGCCGTAGTGTGCCGATTTCAATAGCTCGTCAACGCGCTTCTCGTAGGCGTCGGGCGACTCGTCATTAAGGAACGAATCGACTTGCTCGGGGGTGGGCGGTAGACCGGTGAGGTCGAATGCAACACGGCGAAGTAACGTGATCTTGTCGGCTTCGGGAGAGGGCTTCAGGCCCTCCTTCTCAAGTCGCGCTAGGACGAAATGGTCGATGGCGTTGCGTGTCCACGAGCTGCTACTGACGGCCGACGGCTCGGGACGCTGGGGCGGGATATAGGCCCAGTGTGTTTCCCATTGAGCACCCTGGTCGATCCACAAACGGATCGTATCGATCTCGTCTTGAGTGAGCGTGCGCTCGAAGGCCGGCGGGGGCATGCGGGCCACTTCCTGCTCGTGGCTGATGCGCTGGTAGAACCGGCTGGCGGCCGCGTCACCAGGGTTGATGACCTGGTAGCCGCCACGATCGGCAAAAGCGCCTGCTTTGGTGTCGAGCCGGAGACCGGCTTGCCTTTGCGCTTCGTCAGGGCCGTGGCAGGCAAAACACTTGTCCGAGAGAATCGGCCGGATGTCGCGATTGAAGTCGACGGCTGCTTGGGATTGGTCCGCCTGGAGGGAGACGGTGGCTAGAAGGAGCGCGGCGCATAGCTGGAGTCGAAGGTTCACTGCCAACTATGATACTGCGGAGCGATTCAAGCAGTCGAAGGAAAAGTCACGCGGACGTCACGAGGTCCGAAGCCACCCACGGGTTTTGTTGGGCGACCCGTCATCGCCTCGGGCCCATTTGTTTGAGGTATTGGATGACGTGGTAGGGATCGTCAGTGAGAATGCCGTCGACTCCGAGGCCGAGTAGACGCTTCCACTCGACGGCGTCGTTCGCCGTGCTGGAGAAGACCGTGATGCCGGCGGCTTTGAGTTCGCGGACGGCCTCGGCGGTGAGGGCCGTATTGGTGACGAGTTGATGGCTTGCGCCGAAGTCCTTGGCGGCTTGGACCCAGTTTTCCGAATGCCGCCACAGGCTGAGTTGACAAAGGCGGATATCCGGGTCGAGTTTGCGGAGTTCCTTTAGAGTCCGGTAGTCACCGGATTGGATGATGATCTGGTCCTTGATGCCGTGTTCGACGATGGCTCTGTGCAGGAGCCGCGCGAAGTGGTCGGGCGGTGTGAAGCCCTCGGAGTCGTCAGGGGCCATCTTGGTTTCTAGAAGCAACTGGACTGGTTTGCCGCGGAACTCATCGAAGACATCTTCCAACGCCGGGATTCGTGCGCCCGGGGCCGGCTGCCAATAGGTGAAGCCCTCCGGACGGCGGCGGCCGCAGTCGAAGCGCTGAGTGGCCCCGAACGAGAGGGTGCGGATGAACTGGCGGGCCGCGCCGCTTGCTTCGCCGGGGATGAAACAGTTGTGCTGATTGATCGACGTGTCGTGGTTGACAACGAGGCGATCGTCAGATGTAACAACCGCATCCAACTCGATGACATCGGCACCGATAGCGTCTGCGTACCGGAAGGCGGTGAGTGTATTTTCAGGGCGCAAGAGTTTGCCGCCGCGGTGCGCGACAACGAGCGGGTTGGTGGTCTGTCCGAAAGCGGCGGTGGCGAGCAGAACCAGAACGAGGAATCCAATCATCACTGTCAGTATGGCCAAGTTGCCGAAGCGGACGTCGGCTACTGCCTTGGAACTGATCGGAGTGTTGTGTTCGGGAAGTAGTGGCGGAGGATGGATAGAAGGCTGTGACCTTCCGTGGCCATGGCGGCCGCTCCGTGTTGGCAGAGGCCGACGCCGTGACCAGAGCCGGTTCCTTGGAAGATGGCTCCGGTGGCGGAGAGGGAGATCCGGTAGTTGTTACTCGGCAGCGCTTGCCAGCCTAGTTGACGGACGAGATGGAGACGGGCCTCTTCATTGCCGGGTTGGCGGATGAGGTTGAAGGCCTGTTGCTTTCGCAGCCTACGCGTCCAAGGGTCGGGCGCGCGGACGCACAACAAGCAGCGTGCGCGGTAGTAGGGATAGTGTCGGCCTTTGAGTCCGATGTCTTCCAGGGTGCGCGTTTGACCTCCGCAGCGAGCCGAGTACAGCGCACGAATGATCTTGCCTTCGTGAGCGAGAACCATCTCTCTTGTGGCGGAGGCTGCTTGCGCGGCGGCTTCGCCGCGTGCGGGTAGGGTGCCGAGATACTGGCAGTGAGTGGTGTCGCAGAAGTCGAAGTTTCTGTGGCGCGGTCCGGCGGCGAGATACGAGCGCGTTACCACCGCTTGCGCTTTGAGAGCTTCGGGCGACGAGGTCGAGGGCGACTCGGCGGCGACGATGGAGGCTACAGCAGTTTCGCGGCGCATGGCGACGGTTGCGAGCAGTTCGTCGGCAGCGGGAACGATCACGAGCGCGCCCCGGTAATGCCGTTCGATTTCGCCGGGGACTTCCAGAGCGAAGTCCGCGTCGGAGTTTCGAATCTCGGCTTGAGAAGTTTGGACAGCGATGCTTCGAGAACGGCACTCGATCGAGTCGTTCTGGAGTATGAGGTCTACGGACTGGCCGCCTTCGATCCGCAGGGTCTGATCGCCGCAACAGAGTTCGACGGGACGGCCTTCGTGCGGGCGGATGGCGAGTTGCCGGGAATGGAAGAGGCCGAGGACACCAATGCGGACATGCTGTTCCGCACTATCGAGCGAGGCCGCTTGCGCGAGTGAACCCAACGCAAGGCAGGCAAGGGCTGTGGCGAAGAGGCGGCCGCCGGAGAGCAGCGCAGTCATGGCGCACGACCTCCAGCGGTGAATTGTTTCCATACAGAACCCGCGATATCGGCGGCGACCAGACCCGGTACGCCGTGGACACGCATCAGCAGAGTGTGCCGCGGGTTGTCGGCCGGACCAATGAGGATGACGAAGCCATCGCCGTCGACCGCGGGAAGGAGATCCCTATGGGTGCAGGGCGCGGTGCCGGTCTTGGCCAGCATCTCCATCGAACCGGCTTTGGCCCCAACACTCGACGCTGTGCCGCCGCGACAGGCCTTACGCATGCCTTCAATGAGCGGCGCGGCACCAGGTTGTTGCCGGCGCCGCAGCAGTTCTTGATAGCCGCGTGCGAGATCGAGAGGCGCGATGCGCCACGCGGAGCCGAGACCGAGGTATGACTCGGAGGGCGCATCCGGCGGCGGCGTCAGCCCGAACCGCCGGGCGAGCCCTTCGATGCGGGCCGGGAGAAGCTGCTTGCTCAGTTCGCGGAAGTAACTGTTGCAGGAATGCGCGATGGCGTCGACGATGCCGATCTGCTTGTGTCCCGCGGGGAGCCAGCAACCGGTTTCGTCGCCGCGGCACTCGTAGCGCGGATAGCGGTAGTCGTGCCCTTGCGCGTAGGCAAGCGCGGCGAAGGGCTTGACGAGCGAGCCGGGCGGTATGGCCGCGGCAGAGTCACGCCAACGCGAGTCGATGACGGCGTCCGTCGTGGGGCCCATCAATAGCCAGGAGACGCGGCGAGGCGAGATGTTCGCTTGCCGCGCGGCGGACTCGACGACAGGTTGTAGCGTGATGCTCGGAAGGTCACCCGAGAAAAGCGGAAATGCCGTACATAGAAGCACCACGGCGAATGTCACTCGGGGGATCATGGGCGGAAGCGATAGACGAGCGTTTGATGCACCGCGCCGTCACTCTGGGTGGCCCGAACGGACATCGACTCGACTCGCTGCAACGCGCGGCCGAGACTGGCGATATTCTCGGAGAAGAGATCCGGCACCCGATTCTGCTGCGATCGATAGCGGCCGTACTGCAGATAGTCGAGGTGGCCCATCAACGTTTCGTAGTTGTCCTGCTCCCGGGCGCGGCGGAATACGGCCGCGTGGATGAGCCGGGAGCGCTCGGCGATCTGATTATTCGCATTGAGAGTGTCGACCAGCAGTTCGGGGGAGTGCGCGAGGAAGAGTTCTCGGCCGCGTACCGCAACAGCAAGCGGCGCCAGCCCGTCGAGTTGATGGAAAGTCTGGGTGGCGGCGGACTGCTCGCTCCATTGAGCGCCGAGGCTGGAAGTTGTCCAAAGGCCGAGGATGGCGTTTTGGAGAGCGAACCGTATCTGTTGTTCATTCCACTCCTGCGTGCCATGCAAGACGAGTACGGCATCGCTTCCGACGAACACGTCCTCGTCCGCTTTGCGTCCCACTTCGACTTGTAGAACGGCGAGCGGGGGGTTGGATTCGAAGGCTTCGCGCAACTCCTGTTCCGCGAGACCGCCGGGCGTGTAGACGGCCGGGGCCTGGTCGATACGCGTTTCAAGAGCGCCCTCGCTCCCCGTCGTTCCCGAACCAACGTAGACTTGCGGCGCGGTCTGGATGCGCTGGTTGCGAGTCGCTGTCGGCGTCAGCAACTTGCTTGCGATGAGGCTGACGGCGTCTTGTGCGCCGGTGAGCGGGCGGGCGGCGTAGAAGCCGACTTCCGCCGGAGCATATCGGAGAAGGTTGGCGGCGGCCCGAGCGCCGGTATTCGCTTGCTCGTTCTCTGCCGCTTGCTGGACAGGCAGGAAAGCGCGCTCTTCGCGGAACTCATCCTCGGAACGGAATAAGTCGGTGACACCCGCGCGATGCTTGCGGACTTCCGAAACATTGCGCTGAATCCAATAGGAGCGGAAGTGTGGTGTCGCGGCGAGACGTTGCAGATTCATGAGCATGCGCAGCTCGCCGCGATCGGGCCGCGCGGCAGAGGCATCGGTGTACCAGTCCTCGGCATTGACGCTCCCCGCTTGTTCTCCCGCGAGAAGCCGCAGAGAGCGCGCCAATACGTCGCCACTGGTGGCGAGGAACAGGTGATCGTCAGTAGTGGCGAAGGCGACCTCGCGTTGCGAGGCCGTGTCGGCGCGAACGTAGTAGGGGTGGTTCCCGGCGTTGCGCGGCTCGAATTCCGCACGCGTACGCCAGAGGGCGTTCTCCACCGCCTTTGCTGAGGACAGCTGCGTGATGTAGAGGAATTGCAGGCTTCCGATGTCGTAGACGCCGAGAACCGATTCATTGCCCGCGATCGAATCGACAAGAGCCATGTCGGTGGGAATGCCGGCCGCTGCCGCGAATTCGCCACGGGCTTCTTCAAGACGAAGAAAAAGCTTCGAGCGTGAGAAGGAGCCGTAGTTGTCGCTTGCGAGCCAGGCCGTCTTCTCCGTTGAGCTGTTCCAGTCGCCGAGCAACCTGGAGAAGTTCTCCGTTTCGAGGACGAGCATCGCTCCTTCGGGGACGTAGCGCGAGAGTTCTCCGCCCGTGCCTCGCGGGGACTGCGTGAGCGCGCCGACAGTCAGAACCAGTACAGCGGCGATCACGATCCAGAGTGTGCGGAGATTCATGGCGACACCTCCTCGACAGATGTGACGCGAGTGCGCACGACATTCTCTTGATCGAGGTTCTCGTGAATCAGCAGACGGCGGCTTGCGTTCTCGACCTGGACCCGGATGCGATCCTTGATGGCGGCGAGGGCTTGCTCGGCAGCGGGGTTGGGTGGACCGTCCAGTTGCAGTCCGATCTGGTAGACCATGCCGGCGCCACGTGGGCGGTCGAGGGCATCGAGCGAGGCGGCGAGCGCAAACGCTGCTTCGCGGCGTTGCTCGTTGGTCCATCCCGTTCGAGTCAGAAATTGGCGAACGGCCCAGTCGTCGACGCGGCGCATTTCCTGGCCGTCGCCTTGGAAGCTGCTCGGGCGGAGCGTGTTCTCGATCGCGGTGCCGCTCAGTAACGGGTCGAGGGACTGAACGGCGAGTTGATCGTCGCCGGCATCGCGGGCGGCTTGGATCAAATCGAAGTGGGTACGGTCGTTGTCAGGGCGGGCCGCAACCGCATCCTTGACCCAGCGCAGCTTCTCGGTCGCGTCGTTTGCGTTGGCGGCGCGGTTGAGAAGCGAGTCGTACAGGAATGGGGCGGTTTCCGAGGGAGGAACGGCGTCGGTGCGGCCGGCTAAAGAGTTGAGTTCGGCGGATCCGAGATCGGCTGCCGTTACATCGGCTCCCTGAAGGGAGCGTGCGGCCTCGGCGCGTGTTTGATACGAAACTTCGGCGTTCGATGCCACACCGGTGAACGCGATGCGGGCATCGGATTGACCGCCCGGGAGTTCGCGTTGGCTTTGAGAGAGAACTAGCCTCGCTTCCGCGTCCCAGGGCGTGGCTTGCAGACTCTCGGCCAGGATCTCAGTCGCCTCGGCGTGGTGGCCGAACTTCGCGATGAGTTTCCCGACGGTGACGTGGTTCTCAAACGGCTCACCGGAGACGAGCAGCATGCGCTTGAGAAGCGCGAGGGCTTCCTCAGCGCGGCCCTGCTCGAAGCGTAACTCGGCCAACCCCAGGAAGTTGGCGGCGTTGAGATTACGGCCGGCGAGCAGGCGGTTGTAGTAAAAGTCGAGCAGGCGCTCGGCGGAAGCACGGTCGTTATCGGCCTTGAGCTGAACCGCCGCCGCGCGCAAGGCTTCGAGCGGGGGCAAGCCGGTCACCGTGTTGGAAGCATAGCGACGAAGCAACTCGTCGAGATTGCCGGACAGCGCGGCAATGCGAACGACGAGCGGACCGTGCTGATTGCGCAGAACCGCTTTGAGCGAGTCGGGCGCGCCCTCGAGAGCAGCCTGCGCACGCGGTCCGTCATTGGTGTCGAGTAGATGTTCGAGCCAACGAACCTGCCAATTGTCGTGAGCCTGTTGCGCGTAGTAGCGGTCCCGTCCGTCGGCTTGTTGTAATCGCTCTTGCGAGATACGGACGGCGGTTTCGAGCGCCCGTCCGCGTTCGGCCTCACTGAGCCAGGTCGTTGCGGTGAGCAGCGTGAGATAGCCAAGCGGATCGTTCGCTCTGTCAGCAAGATCGAGGATACGGCCGAACTCCTCGCGACGGTTCTGGGAGGTATCGAGCCAGGGGCGCAGGAATTCGTCGGCACGGTAGCCGCCGTTTCGTCGGACGTAGAGGTCGAACAAGGATGCGACGCTTTCGCCGAGTTGAGCATGGAGGTTGCGGCTACCGATGCTGCCGAGTGTGTGCGGCAGGGCCTTCCAGAACAGGGGTTCGAGACTCCCCCGCTCCACCTGTCCACGGAAGGCTTCGACCGCTGAGCGCCAGCGCTCGATGGCTTCTCGGCCGCGCTCACCCTGTAACCACAGGATCTCGGCAACTCGGCTGTGCGCACTTCCGCGTGTATCATCGAGCTCAAGAGCAAGTTCGAATTCCTCACGAGCACGATCCAGCCTATTCGTGTCCTTGTAGATCTCACCGAGGTTCGAGTGACCCCCTCCCCACCCGGTCCGGCCTTCCACGAACGCGGGCAAGTAAGCCTCGGCGGCTCCGGGGTCGGCGAGATATTGGCCGTAGCGTGCGCCGTAGTAATACCAGAGATCACCGGCGAGCTGTTGATCGCGGTCGACTTCAACACCGATGCGTTCGCCGATCGTTGCCGAACCCAGCGCTGACCTGAAGGCTTCGTCGATCCGATTGCTTTGCCGGCCGAAATGGAGGCCCGCGAGCGCCGTGTAAGCGCGGGTCCAGACGGGTGGAAGTTTTCGTCCTCGGGTCACGACGGCACGTAGCACGAGATCGGTATCGCCGCGCGCCATGATGAAGTTCGCGGCGCGGTCAGAGCCGGCGAGAGCCACCATCGCGTCGGGACGGCGCTTGAGCAGCAATCCGTAATAGCGGTCGAGCCACTCACCGGAGTAGTTCGCGCTGTTGGCGAGCGTATCGAGAGCTCGAAACTCGCCATCTTCGTTCCCGGATGCGAAATATGCACGCGCCGCACTGACGAGAATCGGGTTCCTGCCGTTGTTCGGTGGATGAGCTCGCCAGTAGTCTTCGAGCTGGCGTCCGAGTTCATCGTGGCGCAGCCGGCTTCGCTGTAGACGGATGAGTCGGCGCTGGTAGTTGTTCGATTGCGACGACCCGGGGCTCGCCATCATCAACTCGTAAAGCCACTTCGCGTGCGTTTCGGCGAGACCGGCTTGCTGGACCAGCGGCAACAAGGCGGACTCGACATTCACGCGGCGCATGCCTTGGCGCTGCTTTTCGAGGAACGCGGCGAACGTGGCTTTCTCCTCCGGTGTAAAGAAGCTCTTGACGACAGGGGCCGCCCCTTGCAAAGCCAACCAATAGTTTCTGCGCTGCAAACCGTTCGGTTGTGTGGGCAGAGCGTCCTCAAGCTTGGCGAATCCCTCCTCGTAGCGGCGCAGGCGGGTCATCAGACCGAGGTAGCGGCGGGCCCCGGCGGCGACTCTCGCGAACTGATAGAGGCTGCCACCCTCCATTTCGATGCCCTGTTCGGCCAACTCGGCCGCCGCGTCAAGATAGTTCCATTCCTCAAGCCGTGCCGCCGCGTCGAAATAATTCTCCGAGCGCTCAGGGCGTCCTTCCATAAAGGCTTTCTTGACGGCGGCGACAGCCTCCGCCCGTTCACCGCGGCGGGCATGGATCTCAGCGACTTTCTCCATCCAGCGCGGATTCTCGTAATCGAGATCGTAGAGCTCCCGATAACTTGCAAGCGCCGCCTCGAAACGCAACAGGCGCTCTTCAAGTGAGGACTTCGATTGCCAAACGTCCGTGCGATCCGGGCGGACATCAAGAGCCCCTTGGTAGGCCTCGATGGCAGCGGGCAGGTCTTCGAAGTGCGTGCGGACGCGGGCGAGTACGACGTGGTACCGAACGTCGCGCGGTGATTCGGTCGTTGTCGTGACGTAGAAGTTTTCGAGTTGCCGGCGGCGGCCGTGCTCGTCGGCATACAGCGCGGCTTCGCGCACGAGCGCTTCGTCCTCGGGGAAGCGATTGATGATCTCGATGTATTGGTCGAGCGCTTCGGCGTGTTGGCTGAGTTCCGTGAGTGCGGGGATGAGGCCGCGGCGCAGTGTCGCGAGCTGGCGGTTCTTCTGAGCGCGCGGCATGCCGGCTTGGTCAAGTTCATCGACCTTCCGCTGGTAGAAGTCGCGGAGCCCGGCATTGTCGTTTTCACCGCTGAAGGTTTCGGCCATGGCACCGATGTAGCGTCCGTTGAAGGGCTTATCAGTGAGTAACACGCGAAGGCGTCGGCGGGCGTCGGCGAAGCGCTTGGCCCCGGTGGCTTTACGGGCTGCCTCGAAGGTGAAACCCTCGCGCAAACCGGGATAGGAGGCTGCGGCCGCATCGTCGAGAATCTCGAACACGCGGTTGTAGTCTTTTCGCCGCCAATGAAAATCGACCGCACCCCGAACGACGCCGAGGACGCGCGGCTTGTCACCATAAAGCTCGTCGATGACACGTCGGGCTTCCGTTTCTTCGTCACGGTTTTCGAGACTGTGCATCAGCGCAAGCTTCAGGCGCATGCGGTCAACCGGATCATTTGTGAGCTCGATGCGGCGGCGCAGCAGCAACGTCACCACCTCCGGCATCCGATAGGTGTTGGCAAGTTGCCGGACGCGATCTAGTAGTTCGAATGAATCCGTCGATCCCGCGAGGCGGGTCAGGAGTGTTCGCAGGTCGTCGGGTCTGCTCTGGCTCTGCAAGAGGTCGACCCGCAGTGCAACGGCTGAGGGATCGGGGTTCGAACCGGAAACGAGTCCGGTTGTCATTTGGTCGGTGAGGTCGCGGTGGGCTGCGCGGCGGGCCAAGCGTAGGAAGCGGCTTCGGGCGGGCGAATAGCCGTCGGCGGCGAGAGCACCCTTGAGATACTCTCGCAGTGCCGCTTCATAGTCCCGGCGGTTCTCGTGAACCGCCCCGGCTTCGTAGGAATAAAGTTCGGGTTTACCTAGCTTTTCGCGGCCCTGCTCCATGAGCCGAAGGGCGTCGTCGAAGCGATAGTAATCCCAAAACACCGTGGCGGCTTCGAGGTAGCCTTCGGGCTTTCCGGGCTCGACAGCGGGCATGCGCTCCCAGAATGGAGCGGCGCTTTCGAAAAGTTCCCGGTCAGAGAACGTATCACCGATGCGCGCGAGCAACTCGCGATCGCGGGGATCGTAACGATGGCTGGCTTCGAGAATAGCCGTGGCCGCGTCGGTGTAGAACGGATTCTTGTACGCCAACGAACGGTGAACCGAGGCGATGCGGTCGGAGTGCCCCGCGTCCCTTGGAAGCGATGTACTGAGCGCTAGAAGCACCGGAGCAGCGTCCTCGAAATGGCAGCGCCACAGTTCGGCCTCGGCGATGATCTGCGCGGCGGCCAGGTTCTCTCTCGCGAGACGTTGCCAGCGTTCTTCACCGGCGGCATCGATTGAGGCGGCCAAGGCGTCGAGTTCCGATTGCAGCCGGCCGTTGCGGCTGAGGTGCTCGAAGAAACGCGAGCGGAGATCGTCGCCGTAGAACCAGTATTCGCGCAACAGCCGTTCCCAGGCCGCAGCGTCGCGCGTCTGGCGCCGCCGATAGGCGGTCATCAAGTTGCGCACGAAAGTCAGATTGTGTGGGAAACGTTGATGCGCATAGAGGTTGAGCTGGCGATAGAGCACTGCGTCGAGCGAAGACTGCGCGATGACATCTTGGAAATAGGACTCGAGCTCCGTTCCCGAGAATGCTTCGATGACGCCGCGTGTTAGTTGATCGAACTCGGTGGAACGCTTCTCTCGCAAGTACCAGCGGGCCAGCTTGTGATGCCACGATCGGTCGTCGAAGCGATCAATGGCATCGCGATAGACGGATTCAACGCGGTCGCCAAGGCCGTTCTGATCGAGGAACCCGGCAAAGCGTTCGTAGAGGTCAGGGTCGTCGGGATTGCGTGCAATCTCTTGGGCGTAGAGCTGAACAGCCGGAAGCAGTTGCTTCAGTGCGACGAGGCGAGCGATATAGCGATCGAGAACCCGGGCGTATTCGGGCGAACGGGCCCCGAGCGGCACCGCCTGTCGACCGAAACGGTTGAACCCGCGGGACTGGGGGTCGCCTGCGCGCCGAGCGGGACGCCGTCGGCTTTGGTGGCAAGTTCGGCGAGCAGGGCGTCGTAGACAGCAAACTCTTCCGTGGTTTGGCCCTCACGCGCATAGGCTTCGGCCATCAGCAGGGAGACCTGCGAGCGTTCACCTGCGTCGGGGAAGGCTGTGAGGAACCCTCGGCCTTTTTCGATGACGCCATCGTTGTCGCCGTAGATGGCGTAGGCGGCAATGACGCCAGCGTGCCGGGCAGCCCGTTGATCGGAACTCGGGAACTCGCCGTCGAAGAGTTTCAGAACCTCCGCCGCCCGAGCCCGATGGAAATAGGCAACCGAGGCCCGCTCCTGGGAGGCAAATCGATAGTCGATGCCCTGCTCGTTGAACAGCAGCGAGAGAATACCGTTCAGAAAGCCGGGCTGATCGTCCATCGTAGCGATGTCTCGGTAGAGCGAGAGGTCGCCGGCTCCGAACGCGATGGGCTGGTCGGGTGCCGCCAGGAGGAGCAGAATCAGCGCGGAAAGGGCACCTTCGCGATCCGCGCCGGATGCCCCGGGAAGACTGTAGAGCGCGTAGGCGAAACGGGCCGATTCGTTGTAGTTGCGGACGGCTTCGAAGAGTCGTAAAAGGGCGAAGAGTTCTTCGGCGGTCCAATCGGCTTGGCGGGCTTCCTTCGATTGGCGGTACTCATGGAGAGCCGCTTGCGCTTCGCCGCCGTTGCCTTGCCGCTGGTAGTAGTGGTAGAGCCAAACTGCGGCCTTGAATATCGTCGGGATTCACCCGAAGGCGTGCGCGGACTTCATCAAGGGTTGCGCGAAGACGATCCGCCCGTTGGAGCACGCCGAAGTAGGCTTGAACCAGACTCGCCGACCAGAGTGGCTGAAACTCACGTTCGTAGTAGGCAAGAACAGCATCATCCGATTGCTCGGCTTTGATGAGTGAAGCCTCCGCTTGGGTAGGAAAGATGGCAGCGTCAGGGAAGTCGCTTCGATAGCGTGCTAAGACTGTGCGCGCGGCGCCGAACTCGTCGCTCCGCATGTGGAAGTCGAAGAGTTTCTGGTGAACGCTTCTCTCGGTTGGGTATCGCTCGCGCCACGCGTCGAGGTAGCGGGCGAAGTCCGCCGGCGGAAAGGCCTGCGCCTCGGCCGTTTCGATGATGCGTTCAAAAGCCTTCCATGACCTCTGCTCGACGACCGGCGTGAATCGCTCACTCGTGGAGGCCGGGATGGCGCCAACGGCGAGCAAGGCGGCGACTTCTTCTCGTGGGCGAAGTCTTCGGCGACCAGCTTGAGCGAATAGCTACCGGCGGGCAGGCTCACGGGAATCACAAAGCGGCCAGTGTTATACCCTTCGCTGGGATTCCAGCGCAGGTCGACAGGCGCGACGCCGTACATCCTCGCGGTGAGAGTGCGCGTCGATTCGGACGCGCTGACGCGCAGTTCAACCGTCTCTCCGCGCCGGAACCGCGTCTTGTCGAACTTGGCTTGGACAACCGGCGGCTTGCTAGCGATAAGAAAACTTTTTGACTCGCGGTAGACGTGACCTTCGCGGTCACGCAAAACGAGGCGGACCGTGTGTTGGCCATCCGGCATATCAGTGGGAGCGAGGAAGCGCGTTTGCCAAATGTCCTCACCGCCTAGGTATTTGAGCTTCTTGACGAGGCCGAACGGAAACAATGCGGTGACCGACTCGATGGATTCATCGGTGCGGACGCGCAAGATCGGGTCGCCGGGCCGGATGACGCGCGGCCTGAGCAGCGAGCGCGGCGCGGCCAGGAATGACGTGTACGGCGTGACGAACTTGTACTTCTTCGCAAGCCGGATAATTTCGTCGATCGTGTCGCGGTCTTCGCCGTCGCGCTCGATCTTCGCGAGCAGAGCATCGACGCGAGCGCGCCCCCAAGTGCGGGGCAGATGCGTGTGGGCGGTTTCGGTCTCGGGAAGCTGAACAGCCGCGTCCATCTCGAAAGGAGCGCCGCCACGCGTCCCGGAGACAGTGAGAGTCGCCTGCGAGCCGATGGCGGAATACTGCCCGACCCACGATGCGATCGAGCCGTCGAAAACCGATGTGTCGAGTGGATAGATCATGTCGAACGACGATGCCGGTTCGACGCCCAGCGTGAGATTCCCCACCGGGTTCCGCCCAATCTTCGATCGAAAGGCGGCGAGCTTGAAGTCGACAGGTTCGGTTGAGCGGACCCATTCGAGTACGCCCTCCTCGCGGGTAAGCAACCGCAGTAGCCCGAGGTTGGCGTCATCACCCACGGCAAAGACGAACATGCGTGGACGCGCGGCGGCGCTGAGAGCGGCGGCTTGCTGCTCGTACCACTCGGCGATGCGTCCGTTGCTGATCGTGCCTCGGGTCGCGCCACCGTCGGTGATGACCAAGAGATAGCGCTCGCCTGCGCCATTACCGCTCACTTGGTCAAGGCCAATTTGAAGGGCCGCTTGGAAATCAGTCCCGCCGCGAATGTAGCTGCCGCGAATGAACTCCAGAGCGCTCGCGACATTCGCCGCACCCGCTACCTCTGGCTGTGGCCGCCAAATCGAAATCTCGTTGTTAAACAGGACTACGTTGAAGCGGTCGTTCGCTCGCAAACCTTGCAGTACTGTTTCGAGCGCCCGGAAGGCGCGGTCCAGCTTTTCCCACTGCATCGACAGCGAGTTGTCGAAGAGCACGATGAGCTGGCGCGGCCGCGTCGTGTCGCCGGGGGCGGAGGCGGCTGACCCGAGTAGGGCTGAAGCTTGGAAGAAGCCCGGCTGCTCCACGGCGGGTTCGGGGGAAACGCTGTCGAGGCTGGGCGTTCGCTGCGCGGGGTCGCGGTAGGTGAGCACTTCGAGCGCATCGCTTCCGGCATCCCCGAGGGACCACTCGATG
>Ga0310125_10000774_pt1 | contig 15644 bp, 14 predicted proteins | sample CB11b_Tmax_Bot8__FD_203508 | JGI IMG/M metagenome (GOLD analysis project Ga0310125, IMG submission 203508) | Marine microbial communities from Western Arctic Ocean, Canada - CB11b_Tmax_Bot8 | ecosystem: Environmental > Aquatic > Marine > Oceanic | place: Canada: Western Arctic Ocean | collected... | reverse complement strand
TCGTCGGTTATGTCGCGTACGCGTCCAAAAGCACGCCCCACAACGATAAAGTCGCTAACCTTCAAGTGGCCCTGCTGCACGAGTATACGTGAAACTGGCCCACGCCCTTCCTGCATTTCAGCTTCGATCACAACACCGCGAGCTGGGCCATTAAAATCGGCTTTCAGGTCGAGCAACTCGGCCTGGTAGTCAAGCATTTCGAGTAGGTCTGTAATACCCTCACCGGTTTCGGCGCTGGTTTTAATGATTTCCGTATCCCCACCCCATTCAACCGGGTTAAGACCATGTTCGGCTAGTTGCCCCTGAATCTTGCGGATGTTTTCATCATTTGCCTGGGGTAGATCAGACTTATTGAGAGCGACAATAATCCGTACCTCGGCAGCCTTGGCGTGGTTAATTGATTCGATAGTTTGAGGCATGACGCCGTCATCAGCTGCTACGACCAGAACCACCAAGTCTGTCATAGTAGCGCCGCGGGCTCGCATGGAAGTAAAAGCCTCATGGCCCGGTGTATCCATGAATACCACCGTGCGTGGTTGTCCATCATGTCCTTCGATGGTGATGCGATACGCACCGACATGTTGGGTGATGCCGCCAGCTTCGTGCGCGGCCACGTCCGAAGAGCGGATTTTATCAAGCAAACTTGTTTTGCCGTGATCGACATGGCCAAGCACGGTGACCATCGGCGGACGGCGGCGTAGTTCCAGTGCCTCCCGATTCTCAAATTCCTCGATGACCAGTTGCTCAGCCGTTTGCTGTTCACGCACTACGAGTTCGATGTCGTACTCCATGGCTATTTCCATTGCTGCTTCGGTTTCGATAGCAGAATTGATTGTGGCCATGATGCCTTTGTCAAACAGGTATTTGATGACCTCACTGCTCTTGATGCCCGTGCATGCGGACAGTTCCTTGATCGTAATGGGTTCATCGATCTCGACCGACCCGCCAATTTCCGCCGGGGTTGGCGCCGTGTAGGTGGGCGACTCACGTTTTTTCATATCGCGACGACGCTGTTTGAGAAAGCCTGGTGCGCCACGAAGTCGGGCATCCAGTTCGATCAGGTCCTGTTCGCTGTAATTGCTGGGTCCATTTAGTTGTGCGTCAGCAGACCGTCCACGCCTGGTGGTCAGTGACCGACGCTTGTTGGATTTGTCCGTTTGCCCCGATTCCTTTTCTTCTGTGGCTCCACGTCCGCGTGCCGGTCCATGTGAGCGGGTGATACCGGCAACGTCACCGTTGTCCAGGGGCGGTTTTGGAGATGCGTTTGGCTTGGGGCTTGGTGTTCGTTGGGGTCGCAATACGTCGGGTTGTTCAATGCGGATGACCTTGGGACCCTTGAGGGTCGCTTGCTGTGGCTTTTGAAGTTGCTCGCCAGCGGGCTGAACAATCGATGGTCGATTGGGGACGTTAGGTTTGCCAATTGGACCGGTGGCTGAAGAATCCTCCGATGTGGCGGCAGTTTCCTGGATCTGCGTTGGTTCAGCCGGGGTTTGTGGTTGGGGCTGAACCGGGGGCTGTGGTTCAAGCTTTTTGGCCTTGCCGGTTGTGGAGGCTGGGGTTGGGGGCTGTTCGGTTACGCTGATCGGTGACGGTGTGGCTGGAGTTGGAGCCGCAGGCTGCGGGGTAGTTGTTGACGCATCAGATACAACAGGTTCCTGGGGGGCTTCGCCGATCGGCTTGGTCGTGCGTTTTGCAGTTGGTCGGCGGCGTGCAGTTTTACGAACCTTGGTCAGATCAACTTTGTTAGCGGTCAGATCAACTTTGTTAGCGACTTCCACGGCGGTGTGCGCTTGTTCGCCGGCGCTGTCGGGAAACCACTCGTTAATCGTCACCTCTAGACCTATCTTGACGGTTGACATGTGGTTTGTAATGCCCGGTACGCCTTCAGCTTGGCATTTAGCCACGATCGTCTTGCTATCGACTCCCAATCCCTTGGCGACTTGAAATACGCGTTTGGCCTTAGCCATAAACCTTTCCTATCGTGGTCCGCTGCGGTCGAACTGGACCGTACGGTTCCTTAAGTTAGAGGTCCTCTTAATTCGTCGGTCCTTGCTGCGGTGAAGAAGATTCCGATTCTTGCAACTCGCCATCTACGGGTGATGTTTCGGGCAGTTCGGCAGCCGACGTCGCATGTTGCCGCTCCAGTACATCGACAATTGAACCCCCGTCATCAGCTGAATCTGGGTTGTTCTTAACCTGGCTGGTCGCGTCATCAGCCTCTACGGCTTCATCTGGACCAGGTAGTTTGCCACCACCCACGCCAAGTATGGCTGCGGCCTGCTGTTCACCGGGTGTGCCCACCAAGCCGGCCTCTTCTTCTCGTCTTCGCTTCTCGGCTTCTTTCTTTTCTCGTTGCTGTTCTTCTGCAACCTGTTTACCCCGCTCAACGGCCAACTGTACTATTTGCTCGGCCTGTTCACTGCTGCATTCCAATGATTCTGCCAGGTACTCGCCGCCAACTTCTTCGACATCGAAGACGCTGATCACACCGAGCGCGGCGAGCCGGTCAATCTGTTCTTCAGTAACACCTTCAACCTGTTTGATGCAGTTTTCAAGTGTATCAAGGCTCTTGGTGTATTCGGCTGGAGTGAGGATGTCGATATCCCAGTTCGTGAGCCGGGCTCCGAGGCGCACATTCTGCCCCCGTTTGCCGATGGCAAGAGACAGTTGGTCTTCATTGACAACGACGGTGGCACGTCCCAGTTCAAAGCAGAGGCTAATTTCCGCAACTTCTGCAGGTTTCAATGAGTTCTGAATGAGGATCTGGCTCGATTCATTGAATCGGACGATATCGATCTTCTCCCCGCCGAGTTCGTCGACGATATTTTTGATCCGACTACCACGTACGCCTACGCATGCACCAACGGCATCGACTTTTGAATCGATTGAACTGACTGCCACTTTAGTACGGTGTCCCGCCTCGCGGGCCATTGCTTTGAGCTCAATGATTCGTTCATTAACCTCGGGCACCTCAACTTCAAATAGCCGTCGAATAAGGTCCGGATGGCCTCGACTAAGGACAATTTTGACCTGGTTGCCCGCGTCTCGTACATCGAGGATCAGGCAGCGAACCCGTTCACCTGGTTGATGTTGCTCACCGGGAATTTGCTCGCTGCGCGGCATGAAGCCTTCAGCACGACCGATTTGCACAACCAATGCGCCACCCTCGTAACGCTGAGCCATTCCGGTAACCAACTCACCAACCCGGCCGATGAACTCTTCGTAAATACTTTGGCGCTCATCTTCACGGAATTTCTGGATCATAACCTGCTTGGCCGTCTGGGCAGGGATTCGCCCCAGCGATTCTAAGGGGATCTCATCTTCTCCGCGGAAGATGTGGATTTCGCCTGAAAGTCGGTCAATTTGGGCCGTGAATTCGTCGCCATCAAGGGCGTTAAAGTGTTTGCGGGCAGCTGATACGAGTGCCTGCTCAAGATCACCGAATAGTGACTCTTTATCCACGTTGCGATCACGCGAAATCGAGTCGAGGCCGCGTAGCAGTTCAGATGGGTTCACAATTGTCGCCTTTCATTCAGTTGTCGAGCAGTCCTGCCGCCCCTATTCAGTTTGACCCGCCAAATTCTTCCGGCCATTTACTTTTGCGCCCGACGGTGGACGTCCGTATAAAATACGAAGACCACGATCCGCCAGATAAAGCGTTCGTGGTCTGAGCAAACGACTCATACCCGGGGCTTTCCAGAATTCTTTTTCGATGGAATTCCAGACCCGGCAGAGGGGAGTCAACCGAATTGCCCACGTTGCGTTAACGCATGGCGGTCAACTCCTTGCCCAGAAGCATGTGGCGGTAGGTCAATGCCATCGTCTGGCCACCCATCGCCTCCCTACAGCGCTGAATACCTGGTTCATGAAATTTGCCTCAAACAGCTCAACGGCCAACTAGCCGCCGACATATTTCTGCGGCCATATGACCTTTTTAATGCGGTTAAGTCTATTAAACTATGTCCAGTTGTCAAGTTAGGCCGATAAATCACCCGGTTCGCTTCGAGATATTTTGGGTATGGTGCGTGGATCCATCCTGCGTAGTCGTGATCCGGACCACCTCACTTGATTGTCGATTGTGAAGTGAGCATAATACCGCCTCATCAACCAGAAGGTTGATGTCGCCAAAGATATGAAGGCAGATTAGATTATGGCCCATTCATTGAGTGCCAAGAAACGCGTTCGTCAGAACATCACGCACCGTGCGAGAAATCGATGGCGTAAGACCCAGTTCCGTGAAGGGATCCGGGCATTCAACGAAACGGTCCTGCATGGCACGATCGAGGATGCGCAGAAGCAACTGTCTGGCTTATACAAGCTATTGGATCAGGTTGCCGCCAAAGGTGCGATTCACAAGAAGACGGCTTCACGCTATAAGAACCGGCTGTCAGCCCGGTTGAATCACAAACAAGCATAGGGCGGCCTGCCCAATTTTAGTCAATATCTTTAGCTTCGTGGAAAAGATATCCGGTTGGTGATTGACTGGTCCGCTGTGGATTTATCAACTGCAAGGATGGCCCCCCTCCAGGCCTTGGCGGGTTTCTGGGCGCCGCTTTTGGCTTGCATGGCCAGCGTTCCCACAGGGTTTGGCTAGTTCTCAAGGCCTTTCTCATTGTTTCCACGGATCACCTTCGGGTGTGGCGCACCGTTCGTGCACAACCATACGAAGTGGTAGGGGGCCAGCATAGGCCCAGATCATAGCCATGGTTTGGTCAGTTTCATTAACAAAATAGTGGACACGTCCACGAGGTTGAAGCGCAGTTACGCAATCCGACAGTGTATAGCGGCGGCCTTCGACCAAGCACGTGGCGGTGCCCTCGATGATGCAGATGGACTCATCGAAGTCATGGAGATGTGCTGGCAGACGTCCCGTTGGATGAAACAGGCCATAACCTCCGCTCATCCCAATACCCGGTAATAGATTTTCATTGAAGAAATCAATGAATGATGTATGGGGCCCGGCTTCGTATCGTCTGGCCAGGCTGAATCGTGTGATCCGTTCCATCCCTGGGCATCCACTAGCACTGTCAGGCATGGTTCTTTGAGGGTAGGTTTGGTCGATCAGTTCACGGCTCGGTGTGTCGGTTCCCAGAATGCCATGCAGTACAGCAGGTTCATTAGGCGAGTGGTTGTATCCGATATGCGGAACACCGCGGGGGATAGTGATGTTGTCCAGCGGTTGTAACTCGTAGCGTCGCCCTTCCACTTCGATCACCATCCGCCCGGAGATAAGCGTGGCCGATTCGCCAAATGGATGCCGGTGATAGGGAATCTGGGCTCCGGGTTGAAAGGTGGAAAATCCAGTGGTCAGATTGCGGGCGTTGTTGTGAGTACCCACGAGGATCTCGAAAGTGACGCCCGCTTCAACTTCGGTCTTGGGGCCTATTCCCAGCGGATTTATCACTTCCAGTCGGTCAGGTCTCATCGATTCAGGTGGTTGCGTTACCGGTTGTACAACGGTTTCGGTATTTTCCGGAGTGAAAGTCGGGGTGATCTTGGTATCACGGCCCACCGCTTCAAGACAGTTGTGGAGACTACGTATCATCAGGCCGCCGTCGAGTCCCAGTCCGATCATGCGGAAGCCCTGTTCGCGGCGCTCGATCAGGTTCTCGTTGCCCGTGGCAACCACGCCACAGTGTTTACATTGGGTCCGGATGGCATCTTTTGTGGCTAGGATTTGTTCTGCAACACCGGGTCCTTCCCATTGCCCGGGGTAGCCTGCAGTGGAGGAGTAATCAGCCGGGCCAAAAAAGAATACCTCGATGCCGTCTACATTTAGAAGTTGAGCAATATTTTCACCTCCCTTGACAGATTCGATGATAGGGACCACTAGGACCTTTTCATTGGCTTGTTCAGCATGTTCAGCAAAACATTGCCCCCAACAAGTTGCACGTTCGGCTCCAATTCCACGAAGACCCTCGGGGGGATAGTGAGCGTAGGCGACCGCATCGGTCAGTTGTTCCGCCGATTCAATCCATGGGACAACCACGCCGTCAGCGCCGATATCGAGCGAGCGTTTAATCAGACCAATGTTGACTTCTGCCACGCGAACCAACGCAACCGTGTTACTGCGTACGGTCGCGCGGATATGCTCGAGAATATCACGCCAGTCCAGGTGTCCATGTTCAGCATCGATAACGACCCAATCCAGACCCAAAGCGACCGCCATTTCGGTGATGCTGGCGGATTCCAAGGTCACCCACAGGCCGTAAACTGGTTCATTGGCCGTAAGCTTCTCGCGGAACTGTTGAAGGGCGGGGATCTTCATTACCTAAGACTCAGGTTCAAAACGGCCAAACCCCGAGCGGTGCCATGGGGCATTTGTGATTGCCTTTAAGTGGATCCTGTGTGTCGCTCATCTGCCAGCGACCAACTCCGCACGATAGGCACTTGCAGTGAGATTGCAAAACCCCAACTGGAGACATCTGCCGGATAGGGATCAAGTTGCAGCAGGTGTATTTCGTATGCGTTGAAGGTGTGGTGCGGCTTGGGGGATACTTTATAGATGATCGGTCTGGTATCGTTCGGGAGTTGATGGGCACAACGGAAATTTTTTTGTATAAAATATTTTAAATAAGTATTTAAAATCAATTTCACGGGCACCGGTGCCGTGCTTGAAAATGCCACAGGGGTGGATGGCTAGGATCCCATCCGTGGCCGTCCGTCCGCCCGCCGGGCATCGGCAACCTGGCCACGGTGCATGAGCCAGTGGTTGGCCACCATCATAAAGCAGTCGCGATAGGTGGCGAGATAACTTTGATATTGCGGCGGCACGTTTTTGCTTGGTTGGTCAAGATCCTCTTCGCTGAATTGTTCAAGCAGTTCCATGTGCCCGCGGCGTAGATCGCAGCATCTGGTCAACAGGTCGCCCATGGGTGGATACCTGATATCGTCGTCCAGGGGCTCCGTGCCACCTTTGAAGTTCTCCTTGAGGTCTGCAACCGCACTGGGTTGGTCAAGCATTATTTCATCAAGTAATACACCATCGGAATAGACCAGATGTCCTAAGATCCACAGCGGGTGATTGCCACCCATTGGTGTGGGAAAGACCAGTGGTTTGCTCTGCATATCCTCTATGAGTGGCAGGATCATGGCCATGCTGGTTTGAAGTGTTTTTTTGATCAGAATTCTGGATTGCATGGTTGACTGCCTGCGGTTGTGATCTTACCTGTATTGAACCAATCTTGGTATCGTTGGCATGGTTGGATTATATTCCGCCGTCTTCTGGGAAATGGGCAAGTGTTTCTTGGCTGTGAGCAGATGGTACAAATGGTTATTGCGGCAGAAAATAGATTCTGTTTCTATTTACAGAACGATTTCAAAGATGGATAGAGTTTTTTGAACTCGAGATATGACCGCTGATAGTGGTCGATGTCGGCTGGTGCCGCTTTGACACGTTGGCCGGCTTCCGGCCAGCCATCTACGGCCTCTAACCAGGTTTTAAATCGGCCGGCCGCACAGGCGGCGAGCATGGCAGCACCTTTGGCGGTGGTGTCACCAGTTGATGGGATCAACTGCACATCTAGAACGGCTGCAATGATGCGTTGCCATACTTCACTGCCACCACCACCACCACAGATCGCTGCACAATTTGGGTTGATACTCATTAAACCCAATATCTCGAATGCATCCTTGAAGGAGAAGGCGACACCTTCAAGGATGGCGCGAGTCATGTCACGGCGTGAGGTATGTTGATTCAGGTTGGTAAATGCGGCTCGGATATTGGAATTTAGATGAGGGGTACGTTCTCCGCATAGGTAGGGGGCGAAGAGTGCAGTTGGTGGGCTGGAGGTATCGATCTCATTGACAAGTTGTTCTGGTTCAAGGCCGGTGATACCCGACCACCACAGGAGGCTGGCACCAGCAGATTGTTGCACCGCGGTACAGATCCAGTGGTCGTGATCGACGAAGTAACCGGTATGGACCCGGCCCTGCGGATCGATAAGCGGCTCATTGAGCACGCAGTTCACATTGCCCGCCGAGCCAATGACAATCTGAACCATCGAGGGATCATTCAGGCCGGCACCCAGGGCGGCGGCAATGGAGTCGCCAGCACCAGTGGCAACGGGAGTGCCTTCGGGCAGACCAGACCACGTTGCGCCAGACGCGGAGATGCTGCCGATTTGCTCGGTGCTGTCTGCAAGGGTGGGAAAATTAATGGGTGGTAATGCCAGTAATTCCATGATGGCATCATCCCATTGTCCTTGATGGACATTAAGGAAAAGGCTATTGGCTGCGTCAGAATAGTCGCTCACAATCTGGTCGGTGAGTGAGAGGGTTATGAAGTCCTTTGGAAAGATCATATGTGTCGCGGCTTGAAAAACTTGTGGTGTGTGTTCTGCAATCCACATCAATTTCGGAGCCGTGTAGCCTGTGACTGCACAGTGACCAGTCATTGCAAGTAACTGGTTTGCTGGAATGCGATCCTCGATGATCTGGCACTGGACGCTGCAGCGACTATCACACCACATTTGGACTGGCGCAACAGGTTGTTGGTGCTGGTCAATCAGTACCGGTCCATCCATCTGCCCGGTTGCAGCAATTGCCGCAGGAGTAAGCGAAAGCTCTTGGAGTTGTTGGGCCAATTCCCGAAGCACCTGGCCTGCGATTTCATGCCACGTTTGGGGGTCTTGTTCGGCAATGCCGCCCAATCCGGTACGGATCAGGTGGGCACGCTTGGCCGCAGCGACACATCGGCCGGACTCATCGAGTCCTACCGCCTTGATGCTGCTGCTGCCCAAATCAAGACCGAGGAATGCTTGATCATTCATGACTATGACAGAAATGCATCTCCTGTAGCGTCGCTCCGAATGCCTGTACGCGAGATGGCAGTTCTTCGTTGGTTGGATGCTCAAGTGCATCGCAAATGATCTTGGCCAGTTCGTCAATCCGGTCTGACTGTAGCCCCATCCGCGTGACTTCTTGTACACCCAGTCGAATTCCTGCTCCACCTTGTTCAGTAGGCAATTCTACGGTACCCGTAAGAATGCCAACATTTTCCAGTCGGGCAACGGCCTGTTTGGCATCAGCGACCTTGAGCAGAATGGTTTGGCTTTTTGTTGCCCCCTGGGCTGTACGCACGGTAGGAATGCCCAGTTCTTCCAGTGCATCAGCTAAGGCAATCGCATTTGCAACCGTTGTCCTGGCATATTGTTGACCATAGGTGCGCCATTCAGACAACAGCGCAATGATTGCCGGGATTCGCATGAGATGATGGTTGGTCACCAGGCCTGGATAAAGCGCTGGAAGCATCCTTTGCACATCCGCGTCCGTCTTGCCAAGAATAATTCCACCTTGTGGGCCGCAGAATGTTTTGTGGGTTGAGGCAATAATAAGGTTGGCACCATCATCCAGGGGTTGAGGAAACTGGCCACCTGCGATCAGTCCCAAAATATGAGATGCATCCATGAGCAGTGTGGTCTGGGTCTGTGCACAGGCATTGGCAATGTCCTTAAGAGGTGTTGGGAACAGATAGTTCGAACTTCCGAGGATCACCAGCCGGGGTCGCCGATTTTCGATTTTTTTGATGGTAGCTTCGATGTTGACCTGAAACGCTGCACCGTCAAATGGGACCGACTCCACACGCAGTTGGATGATGCGTGCATCACCGAGTTTAGATGCAAGTCGATGTCCCCCTGCCGCTCGATCCAGTTCAAGAACCAGGTCGCCGCTATCACATAATCCCATGATGGCTGCTGAGCCGGCGACGTGACCGGATAGGGCTCGCAGGTCAGCTGCATCTGCATGAAACAAGTTGCACGCCTCGGCTAACGCGCGTTCCTCGAGAGCCATGAGGTAACGGTTGCCGGTGTACTTGCGGTCTCGTACGTTCAGTCCCTCGTAGTTGCCGTATCGGTGTCCCAACTCCAAGCTGTAATAGCGAGCTACGTCATCACTCATGACATTTTCTGATGCGATCAGGTTGAGTGTTTGACGACGGTAGGTTTGGTGTCGTTGGAGTGCTTCTTCGATCCAGGCGCAGCTTTCAAGCCAGTCATTGGTCATGAATAAACCGGGCTAGTACTTAAACCCACTGTCTCGCAGGTGGATGAAAGGTTCGGTATCTGAAAGCTTGGCACCACTGATCACGCGGCCAACGAATAGATCGTGGTCGCCTTCAACATCGATATGTGTAGCCACTTCGCATTCGAGATAGGAAAGAGATTGAGCAAGGATAGGAGCGCCTATTTTTGTATCAGTGAGCAAATCGAAGCCGAGAAATGGATCTTCATTATTATCGATGCCACTTGAGAACTTGCGAAGTAGGATTTTGTCATCCTTGGGGAGCTGGCAGAGGCCAAATTGCCGCGATTCACTGATTAGTGGCATGATGGGGCGGCCTTTGCCAATGACAGTACAAACCATGGGTGGCTTGAAGCTGACCTGCTGTACCCAACTCACCAGCATTCCGGTTCGCCGGTCCTCATATCGAGCGGTGAGAATGAACAGGCCCGACGGGATGCGTCCAATTGCCCTACCGATAGCATCGTGTAGAGGATCTTCAGTTGTCATTTAGTCAACCTTCTACATGTCTTGAACAATGCAAGCCATCGAGCCAAGTCTCTCTTCATTCATATGGTATTGCAGTAGCCCCGGCAAACTTGTGGTGCAGTTCGTCCATTTTAACTATAAATGGCGTCGATGATGATTCGCGCTGCCATGTTTGATCTTGACGGGACATTAGTGGACACACTATCTGACATTGCTGCAGCGGGCAACTACACCATGGCCCAACTTGGTCGCCCGGCATTGACCATCGAAGAGTACCGGATGTTAGTTGGTCGTGGCACAAGGTGGCTTTTCAGCAGGGCATTGGGTACGGATGATCCATTGTTACTTACCCGGGCAAATGAATTCTATACACGGTACTACGATGAGCATGGCACAGATCTGACCCGTCCCTACGATGGGATTTCGCAGCTTTTGGATTCGGTCAGTGCTGCCGGCTTGAAGTTGGCTGTTTTCAGCAATAAGCCACAGCGAGCAGTTGACCAAGTCATGGCCGACATTTTCAGTCACTGGCATTTTGACGTGGTGGAAGGTTATCAGGAGGGGCGACCCCTCAAGCCCGACCCAACGGTGGCGCGGGAGATTTGTACCCGATTAAGCATTGCAGCTGGCGACTGGGTTTTTCTGGGGGATACCGCCATTGACATGAAGACGGCACGGTCTGCAGGGATGTTTGCAGTTGGGGCTCTGTGGGGGTTTCGTGACAAGGCAGAACTCCAGGAGGCTGGCGCTGAGGCAATCATTGGGCGGCCCCAAGAGATGTTAGACCTGTTCTAAGGCTTCAGCCAGGCCGCGGCGCCATTCGAGATAGCGGTAGGTGATGGCGTGTTTTACGTGTAGATCGCGGATCTTGTTCATGGTTTGCTCGTACAACGTCTGCTGCCAATTCTCCGTCCCTTCCTGGCAGAAAAACACGCGGCAACCCATTGGACGGGTACCGTGGATCGAGCAGAGCTTGATGACTTGATAAGGACACGGCGCCTGAAGGTCGATTTGACGTCCAGGCTGCAGTGGGGATTGGTTAAGCACCCAGGCGATTTCTAGTCCGGTCACGTACAGCCGGTGTTCAAATTGATCGAAGTTGCAACATCGTCCCGAGACCCAGCATGTTGGATTACATTGTGACACTTTTTGGTCTAACTGGTCGTATAAATCACGAATGGACTGACTAATGTGCGGCTTGGCAGCAGCACGCCGCCACTGTGGCCACAACTCACGGTGCGGTGCCTGGTCGATGTTTTGTTCACAGTTCCGGTGTGCTGTCACGAAGGATGCGTATTCTTTCTATTGGAACAAGATGGCCTTTGCCGGAGCCGGGGCAGACGTGCCGTGTCTGCTGCCATGCCTGTTTAGTTTGGATGTTATCCGTCCAGAACGGCCATGTACGACATTGAACTGGTCGAGCCGGGTAAATACTGCAGGTCGCTTTGCCATCAGCTGATCGGCCGAGAAAAATACAGTCATAGCCGGTATCGGCTGGCCGCTCATTCAGTGTTGTTCTGCCACTTTCTTTGTGGGTGTACAGCTTGTGGAAATTCGCGACTGAAATATTCAGGTAATCGGCAATATTCTTTGCTTCGGTTTCATCTACCCACACGTACCCAGGTGGCCCCGTGCAACAGTCTCCGCATTGGGTACACGAGAAACGCAGTCCATCGGCATACCATTCCTTTTTGTCCATGGTGCTACCTTACCGGCATTCTTCCATATTCTGCAAATCGGGCCATTGGAAATATTTATTGGAGTATAATGTTGGGTTATCGCACGATGGTTGCTATTCGGCCAAGGCGCGGAGATGGGCTTCAACACAGCGGCCAAGTGCCGGTAGGTCATAACCCCCTTCAAGCAGGCTTATCAGTTTCTTGTCACAGTATTGGTCGGCGATGCACCGAAGTTCCCGGGTCAGCGAGGAAAACCCTTCGGGTGTCAGGTTCATCTGTGCCAGTGGGTCGGGTGCGGCGGCATCGAACCCTGCGCTAATCAACAAGGCCTGTGGTTTGAATCTGTCGAGGGCGGGTAGAATGGATTGTGTAAATGCGTTGCGATAATCGGCATCACCGTCACCGGGTGTCATTGGTAAGTTCAATGTGTATCCCTCGCCCTTTCCGATACCGGTTTCATCAGCGAAGCCGGTTCCGGGATAGCATGTAAGAGGATCCTGATGGAGGCTGATGAAAAGAATGTCACTGCGATGTTCGAAGATATGCTGTGTGCCATTTCCATGATGGACATCGAAATCGACAATTGCCACACGTTTTAGACCATGTTGTTGGCATAGATGTTCTGCTGCGATGGCGATATTGTTAAACATGCAGAATCCCATGGAACGGTCACTTTCAGCATGATGTCCCGGCGGCCGCACAGCACAGAATGCATTATTAACCTGTTCTTCCATCACCGCATCAACGGCAGTAAGCACGCCACCAACGGCCATGAGGGCAATTTCATAGCTACGTTCACAGATTACTGAATCGGACACGTCGATAAAAGGCTGTCCGGTCTGGCATGCAGACTTCAGGCGATCGATATACCTCGGGTCATGAACCTGACGTACAGGCCCGAGATCTGTGGCGTTAATTTGTAGGGTGACAATCTGTTCAAGCACACCGGATGTGCGCAGCATTTCTCCAATCGCCCGAATCCGGTCGGGGCGTTCGGGGTGGCCACGGCCCGTGTCGTGCAGGCAGTAGGTTTCGTCAAAGATCAGTCCTGTGGTCATGGCATCACTGTTCGCAATCTTTCGACAGCTTCGTGCGGCGTTAGTCCAGTGACAGCGATCGTCTTGTGGGATCCTTTCTGTCCGGCAAGGATTCTCACCTGGTGTTTTATGACATTCAACGTCCTAGCAATCATGTCACATACGGCCTGGTTGGCCCTCCCATCTTTCGGAGGTATCGATACCACCACCTTGATACGTTCGCCGAGGATGCCGACGAACTTGTTGCGGCTGGCACCTAGGACGACCTTGACCTGGAGTTTTACGCCGTCTGGCATCCTTAAAAGAGCCGGGTGAAAATCAACATTATTTGTCATCGGTGTGGTTTCGGCCCTTTGCACCGGCGAGGAACCGTGGTTTGCCAATAAAAGGTGTGCGCAATCCTACTGCATTTCAACGTGTTGGTAAGGAATGTCTATTTACCCATAACTTTTTTTCGGCGGAGGATGTGGTGGTAGTGTTGAGCAAATCGGTGCGCCTCATCGCGAATGGCTTGGCAGAACCGCAGTCCGTGATTTTGACGAGATAGTTTGATCGGTTCGCTTTGTGCTTGAGCGTAGATCAACTCCTGTTTTTTGGCAAGAGAAATTACCATGGCTGGTTTGACTTCCAGTTCGTCGAATACCTCAAGTGCCGCATGTAATTGTCCCAGTCCACCATCGATGATGATCAAATCGGGATACAGTTCGTTACCGGATCCGGCATCCCGGTAACGGCGACTGACAACCTCACGGATGGCTGCGTAATCGTCGTTGGTGGCTGTTTTAATCTTGTAGCGTCGGTACTCTGTCTTGAGTGGCCGACCGTCTATGAAGCAAACCTTTGATCCAACCGTTTCACCGCCTTGTAGGTGTGCGATATCGATACATTCCACACATCTCAGCGGTTCGTCATGCTTCAACGTCTTTCGCAATGACTCCAAGCCTTTTTTTGGGGAAATGTAGAAGGATTCTGTTTCAGGTTGCCAACCTTGGGATCGTTTGCCTCGTTCGTCGAGTTTTTCAATGGCCTGGATTTGGTCACGCAAGACACTGGCCTTCTCATATTCCTGGTTTTCTGAAGCTTTTTGCATCTGTTGGCGCAGATCACGCAGCATCACGCTGCGTTTGGATTCGATGAACCTGATGAATCGATCGATATCAATTCGATAGTCGGGCTTTGATATTTTGGCGGCGCATGGGGCAGTGCATTGCTTGATGGGGTAGAGCAGGCAGGGTCGGAAGTGATGACGCTTGTCATCGCCATCCATGATTTCCAGGTGGCAGGTTCGAAACTTGAAGGCCCGCTGTAGTAGTTGTACGGACTCGCGCAGGGCGTAGACACTGGTGAAGGGACCTAGCACTTTGGCGCCATGAAACTCGGGGTCGTTTGGTTGCCTAGTGATAAATACACCGGGGAAATCGTCACCCAGGGTGATTGCGAGGTAGGGGTAGCTCTTACCGTCGGTCAATCGTTCATTGAATCTGGGGTGCAGGTCCTTGATCAGGCGATTTTCAGAGAGCAGGGCCTCCCACTCGCCTTCACATTCGATCACGTCGAAGTCATCAATAAGATCGAGCATGGATTGTTTCTTGGGACCAAGCCCGGTACCCCCCAGCGCCGCCGACGGTATGAAGTAGCTGCTCACCCGGTTGGGCAGGCTGGATGCTTTGCCAACGTAAAGAACGAGGCCCTTGGCGTCCTTCATTAGATAGACGCCGGGCACCTTCGGTAGATGTCTCGCTTTTTCGCTGAGTTGTTTGAGTTTTTCTGGTTGCACGGTTTTCTGCAGATTATACCCTGATGGCTTACAGCTTTGTCCCCTTTTTCAGGATGACTGGCGGATATGTTGACTGCCGTCCTCCGGTGAAGCGGTATTTTCTTGCGGCTAACAGTCTGAAGATCATTGGGTTCAATAAAAGGAGTAGTTGGTTTTGAGGCCTATTATCATTGGAGCAGGACGTGGCAGTCGGTTGAAGGCAATGACCGATCAGCAGCCGAAATGCTATGCGCCCATTGGTGGCCGCCGTATTCTGGATTGGACATTGGAAGCATTTGAGGGTGCTGGCTTGGGCGATCACCGCAATGTGGTGTTTATTGGCGGATACCGAGTCGATCAGATTCAGACGGACTACCCCAAGATGACTTTCTGTCACAACCGAGACTGGCAGAACAACAACATTCTTGCATCGTTGTTCTGCGCTGAAGGTTTTATGGAAGAGGGCTTTATCTGCTCCTACTCAGATATTCTTTTTCGTGATACGGTTGTCATGCGAGCATTGAACCATCCGGGCGACATCGTGATTTGCGTGGACACCCATTGGCGGGATCGTTATGCGGATCGTTCACAGCATCCGGAAGATGATGCCGAAAAGGTTACCGCTACTGGCGATCAGATTGTCCAGATCAACCGCAAAATCGGTTCGCAGGAGTCGGATGG
>Ga0310125_10000773_pt1 | contig 15648 bp, 15 predicted proteins | sample CB11b_Tmax_Bot8__FD_203508 | JGI IMG/M metagenome (GOLD analysis project Ga0310125, IMG submission 203508) | Marine microbial communities from Western Arctic Ocean, Canada - CB11b_Tmax_Bot8 | ecosystem: Environmental > Aquatic > Marine > Oceanic | place: Canada: Western Arctic Ocean | collected... | reverse complement strand
CTCAAATACTGCGCTATGGACAAGCGAAAACGAAAATCCCTCGATTTCAAACTCGATTTAGTTCTTTTCGAAATCAACCAGGCCACTTAACGCGACGCGTATGCCCGAAGGGGCGGCAGATCTCCATCAACTGCGCGTCATCGATCAGGCTCCGCCCATCCGTGCCATCCGCCTCTGCACTTCGTTCTCCAGGGCGAAGAGTTCGTCATCTTCGGCTCCCATGCCTCGAATCGCATCCGCCAACCGAACCACGTACTCAATGTTCGTTCCGCTGGGACCCGCCGATCGCGCAATCTGTTCCGCAATCTCCGCGATGGACGCCTCACCCAGAAAGTTCCGGTTCTCCGGCGTGGCGATGTAAATCAATCCCCCCACCGGGGCATGGCCGTTGCCGTTTATTCGCACTTCAAAACGCTCGTATCCCCCTTTTTCGCGGTAGTCCAGCCGGCGCAGCACCGCGTCCAGGGTGTGAGCGGACAATGCGTACGACATCCCCCAGCATCTCGCTTGGTGCGACCGCACCAGGGTCGCAACTCGCCCGGGAGCGTCAGGCACGCCCCGGTGGTCAACCGATCCCTGCCAGAAACGCCGCGTCCAACCCTCGATCCAGCCGGGCCGCCGCTCGAGATAATCGAACCCGGGCCGCCACATCAGGGATCCGTAACCGAAGATCCAGCTCACCCGCTCATCGCGCATGGTCCGGTGCCGCCGGTGAGCTTGTCCAGCGCCTGGTCCGCCGCATGCCAGCACATGGTGGCGCACTTGATTCTCATGGGGAACTGTTTCACGCCCTCCAGGGCGATGAGATCCCCGGGTTCGTCCGGCATCGACTCACCTTCCCCCCGCATGAGTTTGACGAACGTACGGATTCGACCCCGCACGGCATCAATCGGTTTGCCGATCAAGTCCTCGCTCATCATCGAGGCCGAGGCCATGCTGATGGCGCACCCCCGGGCCTCGTACTTGATATCCATCACGGTGCCGTCCTTTACCATGGCCGTCAACCGGATCTGGTCGCCGCAGGTGGGGTTCTCCTCTTCGACCAGGAGTTCTTCTTCCGGGACGTCGCCGGCATGGCGGGGATGACGGTAATGATCCAGAATGATCTCCTGGTAGAGGTCGTCAAATTCCATGGCTGAAGAATTCCTTCGCCTTGATGAGCGCCTCGTAGAGTTGATCAATTTCCTCGCGCAAGGTGTAGATGTAGAAACTGGCCCGGCTCACCGCCGTGTGTCCGAAGGCGCGCAGCAACGGCTGGGCGCAGCCGTGACCGGCGCGAATGGCCACGCCGTGGCTGTCCACGTATTGAGCGATGTCGTGCGGATGCATGTCGTCCACGGTGAACGAGATCACCCCGCCCCGGTCCGGCGCGGATCCCAGGATGCGAAGCCCGGGGACCTGCTGTAACCGTTCCAAGGCATACTGCGTAATCTCGCTCTCGTGCGCCTGCACCGCCTCCATCCCGATCCCCTGCAGATATCGTACGGCCTCTCCCAGGCCGATGGCGCCGGCGATGTGCGGCGTGCCGGCCTCAAATTTGTGGGGAAGGTCCGCCCACGTCGCTGTCTCGAGAGTGACTTTCTTGATCATCTCCCCCCCGCTCAGAAACGGCGGCATCTCTTCCAGCAGCGTCCGGCGGCCGTAGAGCAGCCCGATCCCCGTCGGTCCCGCCATCTTGTGACCGGAGCAAGCCAGGAAATCACATCCCAGCGCCTGTACATCCACCGGCCGGTGCGGCACACTTTGCGCCGCGTCAATCAGCGTCACCGCGCCCTCGCGTTGCGCCGCCGCGATGATCTCCCGCGCCGGATTGACCGTGCCCAGGATGTTGGAGACATGGGTAAAGGCCACCAGCTTGACGCGCGGCGAAAGCATAGACCGATACCCTTCCATATCCAACGTCCCGTCTTCCCGTACCGGGACAAACCGGAGGCGTGCGCCGCGCTCACTCGCCAGCAACTGCCAGGGCACAAGATTGCTGTGATGCTCCATTTCGGTCAGGATAATTTCGTCGCCCTCGCCGATGTGGCGACGTCCCCAAGAGTGCGCCACCAAGTTGATGCTCTCGGTGGTGCCTCTCGTGAAAATGACCTCCTCCGGCGCGGCGGCCCCAATCAACCCGGCGCAACGCGCCCGTGCCTCTTCGTAGGCCAGGGTCGCCTGCTCGCCCAGGGCGTGAAGCGCGCGGTGCACATTGGAGTTATAGGAGGCGTAATAGGTCTCCAACGCATCCATGACCGCCTTCGGCTTTTGCGTGGTTGCCGCGTTGTCCAGGTAGGCCAGCGGCTTGTCCTGGTGCACGAGGCGGCCCAGGATGGGGAAATCCCACCGGATGCGCCGCGAGTCCAGCGCAGGGCCGGGCTCATCGGTTCGTACTGCCTGCAAAGGGTCCATATGAATTTCGTGTGACGCGCCCGCGAGGGCGCGAGGGGAATGCCGTTGCCTATACCTTTAAAAGGACTTTTCCGTTTTCGACTTTGACCTTGTACGTGGCCACACTGCTTGTAGCCGGAAGGCACAAGGCCGCCCCATTGCGTAGATCGAAGCGCGCCCCATGCAGCGGGCACATCAACTCGTGGCCGTCCACGAAGCCGTGCACCATGGACACATGCTGATGCGAACAATAGGCGTGAATGGCGTAATACTTCCCATCAACCTTGAAGAGCCCGACCTGGCGGTTCCCTCCGAGGTCGACAAGTTTGCGATCGGTCTGATCGAATTCTGACGCATCGGCGGCTTCCACCCACTGTTTCAACCACGAATCTCCTTCATCATTTTGCCGCGGCGAGCCGGGCATCAATGATGGCATGGACCCGCTCGCGAATCCCGTCATACGGAATGCGGGCCGAAACCTCGTCGAAAAATGCGCGGATCAAAATGCGCCTGGCTTCGCTCTCATCCAGCCCGCGCGAACGAAGGTAAAACACCTGGTCGTCGTTCAAGTTGCCGATGGTGGCGCCATGGCTGCACTTGAGATCGTCCGCATCGATCAGCAGCCCGGGAATCGTGTCGGCCTTCGCGCCGTCGTTGAGCACCAGGTTGTTGTTGGTCTGGTACGCGTCAACTTTCACCGCACCCGGCCGGGCCTGGATGATGCCCTGGTAGACGGAATGGCCCTGATCCTGCACCGCCCCCTTGTACAGCAGTCGGCTGTAGGTATTCGGCGCGCTGTGAATCTGCAGGGTTTGCTGGTCGATGTGTTGGTCGGCATCACAGAAGAAGAGGCCGTCGAGTTCTGCGCTGGCGCCTTCCCCCAGGATGTCACTGCCGAAAACCAGCTTGCTGGTTCGGCTCCCGAAATTCAGGGTAATCCAATCCACCTGCGCGTCACGGCCCACGTGCGCCATGTCATGACCCAGTTGGTCGGTATCCCGCCCCCACTCCTGCAGGCTGATCACGCGCAGCCGCGCCGCATCGCCCACGTAGAACTCCTTGCTCGAAACGGTCATAAAAGGAACCCCGTCCGGCGACGTCGCTGTCTCCACGATGGTGGCCTCGCTGCCTTCGCCCGCCACCACCGCCAACAAGGGGATCAGGGCGGCGCCCGGCTGCTGGTGTGCGTAGCGGATGAGAATCCCTTTTTCCAGGGTCACGCCGGGGGGAATGTGGACCAGCAGGCCGAAGTTCCAGAACGCGCCGTTAAGCGCCACGAACTTGTCGCGGTCCGGGGGCAGTGCCCGGCCCAACACGTGGTCGTGCACCAAGCCGGGAAACACCGAGGCGGCCTCTTCGAGCGGCATCACGAAAATCCGTTTGTCCCGCAGCACACCGCTCCGGTCCGCAACGTGATAGGTCGCGTCGTTGACCGATACCACTACGTCGAACTCATTGTCCCAAGGTCCGGAGCCCGTCGCCCCATTGGGCGCCAGCCTCGGGAGCGGAACAATATCCTGAAACGGGAATCGGTCAGGCGGCGTTCGCCGCCACCCCTCATCGAAAGAAGTAGGCGACGGGAGTGCCTGGTAGGCGCGAAACGCGATTTCCCGCTCCGCGAGCAAATTCGCCGGCTCTCCGCCCTCCATCAGTCGGGCAAACAGCAGTTCATCGAACGGCCCGATCACCGTGTCCGGGACGTTGGCAGTCTGAGTTGTCGACCCGCTCATCCAATGCTGCCCTCCAGCTTCATCTCAAGCAGCTTGGTCGCCTCGATGGCGAATTCCATGGGGAGTTGCTTAAACACTTCCTTGCAGAACCCATTCACCACCAGGTTGATCGCGCTCTCTTCGTCGACTCCCCGGCTCCGGATGTAGAAAAGCTGGTCTTCGCTGATCTTGGACGTGGTGGCCTCGTGTTCGACCACCGCGCTGCTGTTTTCTGCTTCGATGTACGGCACGGTATTGGCGCTGCATTCGCTTCCCACCAGCATCGAATCGCAAATGGAGTAGTTCCGGCAGTTTTTCGCATCGGGAAGGATCTGTACGAGGCCGCGGTAGGTGTTGCGCGACTGATCGGCAGAAATGCCCTTGGATACAATGGTACTTTTCGTGTGGTTGCCGATATGAATCATCTTGGTGCCGGTGTCGGCCTGCATCCGGTTGTTGGTGACGGCCACGGAATAGAATTCGCCCGTCGAGCCGTCCCCTTGCAACACGCAACTCGGGTACTTCCAGGTGATGGCCGCGCCCGCTTCCACCTGGGTCCAGGAGATCTTGCTGTTGCGCCCCTTGCAGTGGCCGCGCTTGGTGACAAAATTGTAGATGCCGCCCCGCCCCTCTTTGTCGCCCGCATACCAGTTCTGGATGGTGGCATACTTGATCTGTGCATCGTCCAGCGCGATCAATTCAACCACTGCGGCGTGAAGTTGATTGGTGTCGCGCATCGGCGCCGTGCATCCCTCCAGGTACGAAACATACGCCCCCTTGTCGGCAATAATTAAGGTTCGCTCGAATTGTCCCGTGTCCACGGCGTTGATCCGGAAATACGTGGAGAGTTCCACCGGGCACCGGACCCCCGGCGGCACATAGACGAAGGATCCATCGGTAAAGACCGCCGCGTTGAGCGAGGCGAAGAAGTTGTCCGTGTAGGGAACGACCGCTCCGAGGTACTTCTGGATGAGCGCGGGGTGCTCGCGCACGGCCTCGGAGATGGGGCAACAGATGATTCCCAGTTCGTCCAGCATCGCGGTGTGCGTGGTGGCCACCGAAACGCTGTCGAACACCGCGTCGACCGCCACGCCCTCCAGGCGCTGCTGCTCGTCGACCGGAATGCCCAGCCGCTCGAACGTCCGCTTCACTTCGGGGTCCATCTCGCCTTCTTCGTTCTTAAACCGGTCCGACATCTTCTTCGGAGCGGAATAGTAACGGATGTCCTGGTAGTCGATCTCCGGATAGTCCACCAGAGCCCACCGCGGCTCCTTCTTCGTCAGCCACCAGCGATAGGCCTTCAGGCGCAGTTCCAACATCCATTCCGGTTCGTCTTTCTTCTCCGAAATGAACCGGATGATATCCTCGTTGAGACCCTTGGGCGCTTCGTCCACCTCCACGTCCGAGACGAACCCGTACTTGTACTCTTCTTGTACGGGGGTGTTTTCGGCTACGAGCGTGCTCGCGGTTTCGATTTCCGGCATCATGCTCCTCCAGGGTGCCTGCGCTTCAGACGCCGACGGGTTCCTCGATCCGCTGCTCGCGGACCCAGTCGTATCCTTTTTCTTCCAACTCCTGCACCACCTCCGGGCCGCCCGAATGCGCGATCCGGCCATCAATGACGATGTGGAGGTGATCCGGCTTGATGTATTGCAGGATCCTCTCGTAGTGGGTGATCACCAGGAGGCCGATGTCGGCGTTCAGCATGCGGTTGATCCCCTTGGCCACCACCTTCAACGCGTCGATGTCCAAGCCCGAATCGGTCTCGTCCATAATGGCGAGAGAGGGCTTGAGGGTCAGCATCTGCAGAATTTCCATCCGCTTCTTTTCCCCACCGGAAAACCCGTCATTGAGGTAACGATTGACGAAGGTGTTGTCCATATCGAGGAAGGCCATGTCTTCGCGCATGGTCTTGATGAACGCGGAGGCCGACATCTTGGCCTCTCCGTTCACCGCGTCGTAGGCTGTTTTCAAGAAGTTTGCCACCGTCACCCCCGGGATGGCCACCGGGTACTGGAACGCGAGAAAGAGCCCGGCGCGGGCGCGCTCTTCCGGCGCCATCTCCAGGAGATTCTCCCCCTTGAAGATGACTTCGCCCCCGGTCACCTTGTAACCGGGATGCCCCATGACGACATTCGAGAGCGTGCTTTTCCCCGACCCGTTGGGACCCATGAGGGCGTGCACCTCCCCACGGCCGATCGACAGGCTCATTCCCTTTAAAATGGGAGTGTCCTCCACCGAAGCGTGAAGGTCCCGAACCTCAAAAAATGGTGTGCAGCTCATTGGCTATCTCCTGTGCATCAATTCCTGCTCTTTCAAGCCCACCGACTCCATCCGAAGCTCACAAATCGAATCCAAGCTCCAGTTTGACTTCTTCCGTCATTTGATCCGGCCCCCAGGGGGGATCCCAGACCACGTTGATCTCTGCGTCGTTGATATCTTTCAGGGTGAGCACCGCCTGCTTGACCCCGTGCAAAATGTACGGGCCGTAAGGGCAGCCCGGACTGGTCAGCGTGACGTCCACTTCAATGACATCCTGGCGTTGCTCCGTCCGATAAACGAGACCCAAGTCCACGATGTTCATGTGAAGCTCCGGGTCCACTACCTGGCGAAGGACGTCCCGGATCTCCTCCTCCTTCCACTGCGTCGTGGATGCCCCGTTCCCGCTCTCGGGCTGCGCCTCGGGCGCCGCGCTGGATTCCGCATCCGTCATGGTCTGATCTCCTGTAATCGAAACTCCTTCAACACATCCGGGAAACGCGGGGCCGACCGGAACTGGGACAGGGGAAGGTGGTAGAGAAACCCCATGAGTTCTTCCTGGATGCGCTGCACCGGGGTACGAATGTTGCAGGCCGGTTGCTGCCGGCAGGGCTTCGCATCATCGCAGCAGGCGGCAATCAGGATCGGACCGTCCAGCCCCTCCACGATTTCTCCCAGGCTCATATCCTCCACCGGTTTCTTCAAGCGATACCCGCCCTTGGCCCCCTGCTCTGACTCCGTCAGACCCGCGCGCACCAGCGTCTGGAGGACCTTGCCCAGCAACGGGGCCGGGATGTCGTAGATCTCCGAAATCTCCTTCGCCGTCGCCAGGCCAGGATAGCGAACCGAGTCCATATGGAGCAGGGAGATCAGCCCATATTCAACTTTTCGACTTAGTTTGATCATCGTCTCAGCATACCCGACAAATTTGTCCTATTTTTTGAAGAAAAAAAGAGGCGGAAGATATAGGGAAATCACCCAGCCACGCCGCCACTATAGTCGCGCCCCGCCCCAGGTCAAGGCAACCCGACAAAATTTGTCTGATTTCCAGCACTCTCCCAAAACCCCAATTCAAAATGTCTCACGTAAGACAGATTTCTAACAATCACAATTCCAAGCCAAAAATCATAACATACCTTATAGCAATGTATTACAAAAATAATATCTTACGTAAGACACATTTATTTAGGAAATTTCTTTGGGTTAATGTATTTGTGAAATGTGTTAAGTTCTCTATGTACAGGTGTTTATAATGTTTGTTGTTTTGTATCTGTGGTGGGATTGGAGGAGAAAATAAATAGGATTTTGCGAAGGCTATTTTTATAACTTACTGATATGTAGTGTGTTAAAGTGTATATAATTCAGATATTATTGGTCGAGTATCGGCGTGGGGGAGCAAAGGGGCGAGCTTCGAGAGCGCATGGACCCGCCCGTTGGCCGATTTCTTGATCCCCCCGGATCGGTTTTTCGGTGTGGATGTGCTGCGCTACTCAGCTTTTTTGCCTTCGTCGCGCAGCGCCTGGACCGAGTGGTAGTATGCCAGGGTGGAGGCCAGTGATTCTTTTTCGTCCGAGCCGGCTTTTCCCAGCGCCTCTTCCTGAATGGATGTGGCCCGGTCGACGTCCCCCAGGTAATAGACGGCGAGCGCCAGGGTATCCAGCACCGAGGCATCCTCCCGCTCCGTGAGCTTCGAGGCCTGCTCGGCGGCGGCGAGGGCAATCCCGAGGTCCCGCTGGCCGGGCTCCATCGTGAGCATCCCCCAGGCGAACATGTTGAGTGATTCGGCGGAATCCCCGGCATCGGCGAGCATCTGCCGGTAAGCAGCCTTCGCCTCTTCTCCCCGGCCGTTCTCGGCCAGCAACGAGGCCTTCATCATCAGGATCTCCATCGAGTTGTCGCCGACTTCGGCCAGCTCATCCAGCAGTTTCAGGGCGGTGTCGGGTTCGTCTTCCTGCAGCGCCTGCATCAGCCGGAATTGAAGTTCTTCCTGTTTCTTCCGGTCCTTCGCCATGTCGGCCGCCTTGCTGGAATCCCACCGGCCGGCCACCACGTCCGCCAGTACGGTATCCAGCCCATCCATCGGGTGCCCGTCCCACACGATGACGCCTTCCTTGTTCACGATGAAAGCGTGCGGGATGCCCTCCACGGTCTCCATGTAGGTGTCTCCCGTGGTGTTCTTGGGGTCCACGCCCACGAGGTAATTCATCTCTACCTTCTTCATGAAGGGTTCGACGGCCCTTTTTTCTTCATTCGAAATGCTGGCAATCACAACCCCCTTGTCCTTGAACTTCTTGTGCAGTTCATTGAGATGCGGGATGGAGGTGCGGCACGGCGGGCACCAGGTGGCCCAGAACTCCACCACGTAGATGTGCTTGCCATCGGTGGGGTCTGCACCTTCCCCATTGTACCAGGCGGTGATCCCCTTCAGCCAAGGCGCTTTGTCGCCCACGCCGACGCCCCACGATGTCACGGTGGCGAGGCATGTAATGAATGCAACGAAAATAGACTTCATCAATTCTCCTTACGTATCGCTGCAACTCGCGCCGAACGCGAAGCAGGAATAGCAGCGGTGATGTCCCAGCATGACCCGGATACGCATGCTTTCTTTCAGTGTACCCCCCAGGTCGTAATCTGTATCGTCGTCGACCAACGTGCAGGCGTAGACCCTGGTCTTGCCGTTCTTCTTCAGCACGAACTTGGTGTAATTGCACATGAATGAGTCGCGGGTCTCCTCCGTGTGGTACCGGGTCATGCAGTCCTCGGTGATCTCCGGCACCTTGGCCACTGCCCCAGGGGTCAGGAAATCGGGGAAACTGACGATATTGATGTCGGTCGGGACCCCGACTTCCTCCAGGTGGGGGTGGAATGCGCGGTCCACCTTCTCGATGTCCTCCCCCTGTTCACGCTGGCGGGCGATGGAGATGTCGAAGCCGTACCGGTGAAGCCGCCCGAGGGCCTGGAGCGCGCGCAGGAAGTTTCCCGGCCCGCGGCCCGCGTCATGGCGCGCGGCATCGGGGTAATCGATACTGATCCGGAACTTCACGGGGTGCGGTTTCTCGCGCAGGGCGAGGATCTCTTCCATCCGGTTGAGTACCGGCTCGGTCCCGTTGGTCAGAACCAGGCAGGGACGATGGTCGAGGGCGTATCCGAGGATCTGCACGAACTCATCGATCACGAACGGCTCACCACCGGTGAAGGAGAACTGTTTGATCCCCATCCCCAGCGCCTCGTCGATGAACGGTTTCGCGTCGGTAAACAAAAGGGGATTGATCCGGTTGTCACCGGGCTTCGACCCTTCCAGGCAAAACGGACAGCGCAGATTGCACGTCGTACCGGTGTGGAACCAGAGCTCGGTCAGTTTCGCGGGCTGAATGTACCCGCGGGGATCCCCCTGGGTGGTTTGCAGCCAATCTTCCCGTGTGATGTGGTAGACGTTGTCGGTTTTCATGGCAGGCGAATCATGTCTGAGGCGTGGAATAGGAGGCATTAAAAAAGCACTCCCGGTGAATATGGGTAATGGGAACGCCCTTCAGTTCCAACCACTGGCTGACGTCGTCAATCATGGCATCGAGACCGCAAAGGTAGTAATGGTTCTCCGTCGCGCAGGGCATGCCCTCCAGCAAGTCGGTAATCCGGCCCCGGTGATGGTGGCCGGCGTCGCCGCGGGAGACGGCCATGCGCAGGTCGCACTGGGATTCGATCTTGTCCGAATCCACGGCATCGTCCAACGTCCGCACACCATAAAGGCATTGCAATGGCGGTGCAACAGGACGTGAATTGAAATGGGCCAGGAACGGAGAGATGCCCGTCCCGGTGGCCAGAAAGACAAAGGGCGATCCATCGTCCCGGGGCCCGGGACGAAACCACCCGAACGGTGGGCTGATCTTAACCCGGTCGCCGGCCTCCCGCTCCGCCAGGTACCCGCTGATGTCGCCTCCCGGCATTCTTCGAATGACGAAGCGCAGGGTGTCTTCGCCGGCGCCGGAGGCCACACTATAGGGACGCGAAGTCTGCTCATCGGCGCCGAACAGCGCGAGGCAATCGCCCGGTACGAATTCAATGCCGTCCCGCTCGAACGCGATCCCGAAGATTCCGTCGCTATACCAGTGGACGTTTCGAACTGTGAGGACCTCGGTCATTCTGCCCTGCGCATCGCAGTTGGGGTAGTCCCGGATTCGGCCCAAATCTTACCCGGGCTTCGCCGAATGATAGGCGAATGTCGACATTTCCAACGATCGGACGGGCGATCCAATCCCCGGATCACGGCCCGTCTTCGACGAGGTTGTTCACGTCGATGAAGGGGACCGCGCCGCTGCCGCCGCTGAAGCGGGGAAGGACGCCGTCCCATTGTTCCACCGCGCGAAGTTCGATCAGTGCCGGGTTGTCGCGCAACGCCTCCGCTTCCCGGTGAATGGCGGCTGCACGTGCCACGGACTCTTGCTCGATTTCGTAGGCCTTCGCTGCAGCGGCCAGCTTGACCTGTTCGGCCTTGGCTTCGGCTTCGGTCACGAGTTTCTTTTTTTCATTCTCCGCCTGCAGAGCCTCCTGCTCTGTCCTGACCTTCATTTCAATCGCCTTGTTGAACTCGGCGGAGAACTTGAAATCGGTGATCGCGGTGTTGGCCAGCATGACCGCTGCGGAGATTTCCTTCTGTTTCAGTGTTTCTTTGATGAAAGCGCTAATCGCCTCGTGGATCTCCCGCTTGACGTCCGCACGTTGTGTCACGAGCTGCTCCGCGGTGTACTGGGCTGTGACCGCTTTGACCGACTCCTGGATGGCCGGCTCGATGATCCGTACGGCCACCGCATCGCGGACTCCTACTCGCTGGAAGGTCTGGGGGGCCAGTGAAGCGATCAGGGAGTACTGCACGGTGACATCGGTTTCCACGATTTGCAGGTCCTTGGAGGCCGCTTCGGCCTTGGCGGTGGACGTGGTCATCCGGATGTCCATTTGTTCCACCTTGTCGATGAAAGGCTTTCGAAAATGAAATCCCTCGGGCAGGAATGTGGGCTGCACTGCGCCCAGGGTTCGCACCACGCCAACGTAACCGCTGTCGACAATGACGACCGAATTGACCATCAGCGCCCCGATGATCACCAGGACAATGACAATCGGCACGGCCTTGGTGGCGGCATCCGCGGCCTGCATTTGTATATCTTTCGCATTCATGGTTTTTTCTCCTTCGGCTCAGGTTTCAGGCGGTTTGCCTATTCCAGTCTCTGTAATTGAATCGCATCGATCGTCATTTCCGCTTCCCGGGCATAGACGAATTCGAACCGGGCGGGCACGTCATTCGTTACATTCAGCAACCATTCCACGGACTCCCCGGCTCGCACATCCAGGGGTTCCGCCTGCGCCGCCTCCGGATCGGCCTGCAGCGTGCCCAGGGTCGCTCCCGTATCTGCCGGACTCGTGGTCATAAGATGCAGTACATACCGCCCGGGTGCAAGGGGAAGATGCGGACCGTAGAAAATGGCACCATCGGGCTCGTAGACTGGTCGGAAGTGTACCGAGGACCCATCGGGCGTGGAAAAGCCGGCGTGGAAGAAGTCGCGGGGCGGCAGGGCGAGGGTCTCTCCCGGCATCAGCGCCGGCCACCGGCCCGCCGCCAGCAGCGCCAGATCCAGGTCAATTTCGCCGCCCAGGACCTCCAACTCGAGCTGAACGGGGGCAAATCCATCCCGGACCGTCAGGGGAATATCAATCCAGGTCCAGGTGTCCGACGCCACGGCCACCTCACGCTTTCCTATGGGGATTCCCTGTTGAACGTCGTGCGCCACACAGGTTCCCTTCCCCCGCCAACGCAGGGACCACCGGAGACCCGGGGCATTCCCCGTGCGCCACGTACCGGTCTTCGCCACGTGTCCCGGACCCAACCGCAGACAGGTCTGTTGGCCGGCGGCGGCGTCCTCCACCAGGCTCCCCGATAGGGCACTCGCTCCACCCGGGCCAAACTCACACCGTCGCGCCGGGTACCAGTGGGTCAGGATGACCTCCGGGCCTTTCGCGGCGGCCGCTTCGTCCAGCGCGAAGACCCACACCGGTCCGTCCTGGGTGAGAAAGTGAATGCGAGGATGCTCGAGCAGGCGGTGGATGGTCGCCATGACAGGAAACGGGCTTACTTTCTCCACGAACGCATTCTCGTGCAACAGCAGGTGACGAACACCGGTTGCGCGCAACGCTTCAAGCTGCTCGTCTGAGACAACACCCTGATTCAGACTCTCGAACCGGCGGAATACATTCTCGAAGTAGTCCTTGGATACGACGGGGCTATACCCATTGAGCATCCGCACTCCGTAGAGGGAAACATAATACTGGTAGAGAGATGACCAGTCTGATTCGCCGGGCCACAGCGGCAGGACCAGGATTCGCGATGCATCAGCATCGGATTCAATTTGTTCAGCCGCGGCGGCGTAGGCGCCCTGCTCGGCATCGAGAAGGCAGACCGTGGCGCGCACTTGCGATCCGTATTCGATCACGGCAAGGAAAGTGAACAACACGACCAGGGCCCGAGCCGTAGCCGGCCGCAACAAGTCCCACCAGGCCCGGCACCCGATACAGCACGCGGCCGCCATCAGGATGGGGAGAAGACAATAGATCCGTGCCGGTTGCCGCATGTACTCGGCGGGAGGGACCAAGGCGCGCGCCAGGCGAATCGGAAGCCCCTCGAAGGGTCCGTTGAATCCCAGGGCAAAGCAGACCGCACCGATGATTCCGGCACAGAGAAGGACGAACGCGGCGCTCGACGCATCGACGGGGCTGCGGCGCGTTGCCATGCGGATTCCGAAAAGGATCGCCGCGGCAAGAATCCAGATGGGCACCGTATAGCCAATGTAGATGTGATTGTTGACCCCGCCGTTGGCCCAGGAGAGCAATCCCTCCCAGGTGGGACTGAACAGCGTCACCTCGGCCGGGGTCCGGCCGCCGCTCATCACCGAGCCGGAGAGGTACGGTTGCAGCAAGGCCCGATAGCCGAATGCGGTCGCCAGGAATACGGGCACCGGGCTCAGGGTCCAAATCCAGCATTTTATCTGTTTTAGCCACGGCTCGTCGGTTCGCCACGACCGGGTCGCAGCCACCAGGCACCATCCGGGCATGGCCATGGTGGCAAAGAAGAAGACCTGCACATCGCCCCAACAAGCCAACAGGACACCGGCGCCGGCCAGGACACCACCCCGCCACTTGCCGTCCCGAATCGCGACATCGAGACCATAGAAAATCAATGGCACATACATCATGGCATTTCCGCCCGGGCTCCCGCCCAACTGGGCCGCCCACCGAAATGGAATCAGCACCGACACCAATGCACCGAAAAAGCAGATGGTGGGATCGGTGGCATATCGCCGGACGAGCAGAAAGGTGAAATAGACGGTCAGCCAGATGCTGACCAGGCCGACCAGGTTCATGCCGAACGCCGGGCCGGCCACGGCCGCTCCGGCGGTATAGAGTACGGAAAACGGGAAGAAATAGGCCGAGGGAAAATAGCGGTCCGAGTCATCGCCGGTATTAAACTCGTACAGGTTATGGAACCAGGGGATGTGGCCCGTGATCATTCCCTCCATGAGCCGGTAGTGATAGAGGAGTTGAAGCTGGTCGCCTTTCATCATGGCGCGGACATTTCCCAGTTCAATGTTGCGGGACGAAGCGGGAATGCCCGTGGTCACATGCCGCGAAAGCGGCCAGGTAAAAACGAGCCAGACGGCAAACCCGGCGAGAAGGGTGAAGAGCAGGAGGCGGCTGTGGTTCACCGGTTACTCCCCCGGCGCAGCGCCACCTGGCAGCGAAGGACGTCGAACAGGCTGCGGCGCCGCCCAATGGGCTCAGCCCGGCCGCGCAACGATGTCAGCGCCTCGGCCAGGGAGGATGCAGGCGCTTTCTCAGCGAGCGAATGGTCGATCCGGCTGCCGTACGATCCGGCCACCCGCTCTTGATTGGCAAACGGCAACGGGTCGGTACCTGCCACGACGCCGATTCCCCGCGCGGCGGCCTGGTGAAGGACAGGATCCTCGGGCCACCCACGCGGGCGCAAGCTTGAATCCCCGATCAAAATGTCACCGGGCTCGGCCGCATCCACAACGGCGCGCACCTGCTCACCGCGCGACCCCCACCACTTACCCGGTGACCAGGGCAGCACGGAGACACCGCCGGCGTCCCGCACCCTGGCCACCGTCTCGTCCAGCCCAAGACCGTCCTCCAACTTCGCATCCACCGTGAGGCACAGGACTTCAAGGCGGTCCCGGGTCTGCACCTGGCGGCCGGCGACGATCCGCAACGCCAAATTTCCTTCACCGCTCACCTGCAGCGCGCGCGAGTTTTCTACTACATTGACTTCAAGGCGGCCGGGCACTGAAGCCGTGCCGGAGGACAGCGCTTCGAAGGCGTGGCAATCAGACCGTTCGGCCAGGCAGAGAACCAGGGATGCCCCGCCGCCACCGGGCAGATTGTGGGCTGCCTGCTGCAGATTTTTCCATCCATTTTCGAGGACCGCGGCGGGATCGTGGACCGGATAGATGTGCACATGGGTGTCGATTAGGATCATGTCGAGTGACCTGCGGCCCGGGAAAACGCCTCATCCATGTCCTCCCCACGCCGGATCGAAGCGACTACGTTCGCCGCTTTGCAAGCGTCCTGCTGAAGTGGGGGAATGCGCACTTCCAATTGCCGGCGGATTTCATTCCGGTCGGCCCATCCCTGGAGAAGGTGCCGGCGGAGATCTTCAACCGTAAAGCGATCGAATCGGATATTTCTCTCAGGCATGCCCAGCTGGTTGTAGAAAAACTCCACCTTGGGCTGATAGGCAAGCCCGAGGGTCGGCGCCAGGGCCGAGGCGCCGAGAATAGAGGCATGAAGCCGCATGGCAAGGAGCATGGAGCAGGCGCCCAGCACACCTTTGATCTCGTAATGGCTGAAGTCCCGGTTGGCGACCATCGCCACGGCACGAGCCCGGGTCAATCGCGCCATGAATTCTTCGGTAATGGGGACATCGTGATGCTGGGTGGGTACACAGAGCACCGCGGCTCCGGTTTCATCGGCCACCTGGTTCACCGCGGCGGACAGGATCTGGAGAAACTGTTCCTTGCCCATCGGTTCACGTTTCGGCCGTGCCCAGGTGTCCAGGTACTGGTTGACGTTCACGGCCAGGATCTCGTCATCCCGCGACAAACCGAGTTTGCCCAGGATGGCGTCAACTCGTTTCTCCGGCGCGGGAGTGACATTCACAGCCGCGTCGGCAGCGAGCAGGATGCGCGGGGTCTGCGCCCCTACGTCCCGCAGGATGTCCATTGATTCCTGATCGCGCACGGTGATG
>Ga0310125_10000772_pt1 | contig 15658 bp, 9 predicted proteins | sample CB11b_Tmax_Bot8__FD_203508 | JGI IMG/M metagenome (GOLD analysis project Ga0310125, IMG submission 203508) | Marine microbial communities from Western Arctic Ocean, Canada - CB11b_Tmax_Bot8 | ecosystem: Environmental > Aquatic > Marine > Oceanic | place: Canada: Western Arctic Ocean | collected... | reverse complement strand
ACGACGTGCTGGCCACGATGTACCACCAGCTCGGCGTCCCGACCGATCGAGTGCATTACGACGAAGGCCGCCCGGTCCCGGTCCTCTACAGCGGCAAGCCGATTGACGAGCTGCTTTGAATCCCTCGGCAGCAAACAGGGTGGGGGTTCGGCTCGGTTCCCGGACGACTGCCTGGAGGGGTGTGATGCGAGTTCTGCGGTCGGTGTTGTTCGTGGTTGGATAGAAAGAGTAGATGCTGACGATTCTCGGTCGTCCTCAGCGAGCTTTCTGCGACGGCGTCTCACGCCGCAGTTTTCTTCGTCTCGGTAGCGTCGGATTGAGCGGTGGGTTCGGTGGACTTTCGCTTGCGCGTTGCCTCGAGGCAAACGCTGCATCTGCCGATGGGACATCGCAGAATTCCGTCATCATGATCTACCTCCCCGGCGGTTTGACACAGTCCGATACGTTTGACATGAAACCGGACGCGCCGCGTGAAGTCCGCGGATCCTTCCAGCCGATAGGCACCACCGTGCCTGGGCTGAGTATCTGCGAGCTCCTGCCACGGATGGCGCAGACGATGCACAAGGTCGCATTGCTGCGTACTGTCGTGGGATTCAAAGACCGGCACGAGTCCTTTCAGTGCTACACGGGTCGGCCGGGTGGTCGTCCCGGAGACGGGGACCCGCCAGGCGGGTGGCCGACGCTCGGTTCGGTCGTCTCGAAGATGCTGGGGCCCCGCACGTACGGAATACCACCGTATGTGGATGTCGGCCCTCCGACAGCAAAACCCGCGTACATGAACCGGGGGCAGCATGACGGAGTTTCTCGTAGTTCGTGGCCGGGATTCTTGGGACTCGCTCACACGCCCTTTCACCTCGAGGGTCAGGGGAAAGGGGACCTAGTTCTCAATGGCGTCTCGTTGGATCGGATGTACCACCGCCGGGCGTTGCTCCATTCAATTGATCGGCTTCGGCGTCACATCGACCATCGCGGGATGATGGATGGCATCGACGCTTTCCAACAGCAGGCAATGGGCATCTTGACGTCCAGCAAATTGGCGGACGCGATGGATCTGTCGCGTGAAGATCCCCGAGTTGTCCAACGCTACGGCCAGGCGAAACCGACTCGTCGGCAATACGAGGCGGCTCCCAAGAGTCCTCAACACCTGCTGCTGGCGAGGCGTTTGGTCGAGGCGGGCGTTCGGATCGTCACAGTCGCCTTCGGTGCATGGGATTGGCATGGTGATCGCGGCGAGACACTTGAACGGATGGCTCGCGAGCATCTTCCGGATCTTGACCATGGTCTGTCCACATTGATCGAAGATCTCGATCAGCGTGGCATGCTGGACCATACGACCGTCGTCGTCTGGGGAGAGATGGGCCGCACTCCGCGGATCAACGCCAAGGGCGGTCGCGATCATTGGCCCGCCGTATCCTCCGCGCTGCTTATCGGCGGTGGCCTGAAACAGGGAGTGGTTGTTGGTGCGACGGACCGCTTCGCCGCGAAGCCCAAGGACCGCCCGGTCCATGTCCAGGACGTGTTTGCCACGCTCTACCACAATCTGGGGATCGACGTGCAGACGGCAACGGTCGCCGATCTTTCCGGGCGGCCCCACTATCTCGTGGACGGCGACGCTGCTCCCATACAGGAATTGGTCGGTTGAGTGCCACGGTGGGCACCCCGTCCGCCACCCACTGGTTGCGTCCCCTGCATGCCCCTGAACGTACATCCGAAGCGTTCTACATCGACGGTGCGAAACGTCGGGCGCCGTAACCTGGAGTTGTGTCTCGGAAATGTCGCGATCAAATCAGATCGCCCGAATCGGAACAGCTACGCGGTGCCTCATCATCATCCCGTGCAGTTAGCGACGAGCGGCCTGCTTTGGTGGAACCGTTGATTGTGGCTTGAACAAACGCAGACAACAGCAGCCACCTGGAGCATGGACCCTACGAGCCGTACCTACGCGCCATCGTTGACAGGGTTTGGCGTGGATGTGTCGAGATTGTTCTTGGCCACGGCCGCTAGGGGAGCGACTCAGCCCCGGGCTCGCGGTCCCCACGGGGCCGCATCAACGGTGATGCCCGGCAAGACGTCCTTGGGGGCCGAAGGGCTTCCTGGACCAGAGCAATATCGGCGTCGGTCGACAACAGGTGTCGCCACGCGTCCTTCTTCTGGTTGTTGTTCCAACTGATGATCTTCAGCATGCCGCCATCCATCGTCATGGCAAGACTCGGCAATACGCCAATCGTATCCGGCCAGCCCGGATCAGCCCGGATCAGCCCGGATCAGCCCGGATCAGCCCGGATCAGCCCTCATAGCTCAGAGGGTACGGCGCCGGTTTGCATATTGCTTCCAAGAGCCTCCGCAAACGGTCCGAAGACCAACCGTGGAGGTGGAGTGGCAGGGAATCCCGACAACACCAGTGCGGATTTCGTCATCTCCCCTGCACCCCCGCCCGATGCCGGAGGGCGTGGTTCGGATCTGGCCGGTTGAACGCCAGGGCTGTGATGAAGAGACTGGGGAAGAGCGCGTTGCCCTCGGATTCTCTGTGGCATGACAGGAGATCAGGAACAGTGGGACATTGGTTCTGGAAAACGGTCTGTCTGGCAACGAAAGACCTGCGTCAACACCTCCCTCCACGTTTCCATGCGCAGCGCCTTCCCCGAAATCGCAGTTTTCCTCGAGGGTCAGGTGGGACGCGTTCGGAATCATGATCGGCGTGAATATGACGTGTCGCTGTTTTGCGATTTCTGCGACATGTTGTCTGAACGTATCGTTTTCAGCGACATATCGTTCGGCAGCACTTCTCGTCATCAAGCAGAACACTCAGGCTCCCAACAGCGCTGCTGGAACCACTGCGATTCCATCTTTGCGGCGATAGGCCTGCGGGCCGGTGTGAATCACGACTGCGTCCAGCAGGTTGTCGCCGATCTTTTCTCGCAGCCACATCAAGTGTCTGCAATCGCGACTGTCGACCGTTCCGCTCAGCTTGATCTCGATGGCAACAACCCGGCGGTCGGCTCGGTTCCAGAGAGCAAGGCGTCGGCGTTCAGGCCGAGCATTCTGACCGCCAGCGCGGGATCTGCCAGATGGTGCTTCGGCGGCTGGCCGAGTCGCTTCAAGTGATTTCGAGACGGTAGCCAAGCGGGTACCGGATCGACGATCCCGAGTCGTTCGAGGATCTCGCGGTAGGGTTGTGTAGTTGTCTTGGCCGGCTTTTCGCCTTGGCCGCTGGTCGCGGCAACGCGGATTGTTTCGTAGGACGCCGTCGTCGCTGTCGCTGCGCCGTACGCCATCATCCAACGTCGCAGCACCTCCGGACGACGGACTGTGTAGCCCTGTTCCTGGAAATTGGTGTCGATGATGCGGCGGAGGTAGCCATCGAGTTGAAGGCGAAGGGGTCGGCCTGAAAGCTGTCGAATTCCCGGGAACCCTGAATGGACCATCTCCCGAACATAGTCCGCCAAAGTGACATCCGTCCGTCCAGCCAAGTCCGGCGCGTCACCCTCGAGAAGTCACTTCAGGCTGACGCTCGGAATGCTCGCTCCGCGTTCGCTGAGTGACATGGGCCGCATTCTCAGGTTCACGATCCTGCCGGCCCCCGAGTGCGTTGGCGGTGCGATTGGGCTGGCAGAGCCGGTCAACAGGAAGCGGCCGGGAGTGTTGTCGTGGTCGACGGCTCGCCGAACAGCATCCCAAACCGCAGGGACACGCTGCCACTCATCCACCAGGACGGGTGGATCCCCGCTGAGAACCTGCATCGGATCAGCCTCAGCGATCGCCCGATGTGCCGGATCGTCCAAGCGGACGATCGTACGAGCCCGGCGCTCGGCAGTGGCGGTCTTGCCGACTCCCTTGGGGCCTTCAAGCACGATCGCCGGAAGTTCAAGCATCAACTCATCAAGTTCAGTATCAACCAGCCGTCGCAGATATTCCGCCATGATTCTCGCTACGTACAACCGCGTCGCACTCTGCGCGCCCGACAGGGCCACACAGAACACACTGCCATTTCGGCAGTTTATACAATGCCATTTACACTGAATAAACGCTACTGATATGGAACACTCTCATGCTGGTACTGGTGGGTACTGGGAGCCAACTCTCGACACTTGAGACCCTTGGGGGCACCTCAGCCCATCAGGTGGGCTCAGCCGCCAAGGCCAGAAGCCACTTGGCCAGCATGACCGCGCAGGTGAACGGGGCCAGCGCGGGCCGGGGTACCACTTGCTTGAACGCCAGGGCTGGAGTGGGGAGACTGGGGGAGGCGACGTCTGGGGGCGTCAGGGTAGGCCAATGCACCTGCGGACCACCTGAAAGGACTTCATTTCATGACTACGAACTATCACACCTCACGCCGTCAGTTTCTCGGAGGCATGGCTGCCGGTTCCGCCGGCCTGCTGCTCTCATCGGGCAACCAGGCAGTCGGTTACGAGTCACCAAACGAGCGTCCCGTTTTCGCCACCATCGGTCTGCGAAACCAGGGCTGGGCGATTACCAGGAAGTCCACCAAGTTTGCCGGTTTTGCGGCGTTGGCAGACGTGGATGCGAACGTCCTGGAAGCCAACGTCAAGAAAGTGCAGGACCGGCAAGGCAAGAAACCGGATTCCTACAAGGACTACCGCAAGGTCCTGGACCGCAAAGACATCGATGCCGTGATGATTGCCACTCCTGATCACTGGCATGCCAAGATTGCTGTTGAAGCGATGCTGGCCGGGAAAGACGTCTATTGCGAAAAGCCGCTGACGTTGACAATCGAGGAAGGGAAGCTGATTGAAAAAGTGGTCAAGCAGACCGGACGCGTTTTCCAGGTCGGCACGATGCAGCGGACAGAATCGGGGAAACGCTTCCTGCAGGCGATTGCCCTGGTCCGTGCCGGCCGCATCGGAACGGTCAAAAAAGTCACCTGCGGGATCGGTGGCTTCGGTCCTTCGCCGAAGATTCCCGTCACTCCCGTTCCCGAATCTCTCGATTGGGACGTCTGGCTCGGCCCGGCTCCCAAGGTTCCCTATCGGGCCTTGCCCGAAATTCGGAAGGGTTACGGCGGAGGCGTGCCACTGTACAGCAATTGCCATTACGCATTCCGTAACTGGCACGAATACTCGGGTGGCAAACTCACCGACTGGGGCGCTCATCACGTCGATATTGCCTGCTGGGCGATCGGTGCAAGCGAAACCGGGCCGAGCAAGGTGACGCCGGTCAATTTCGAAATGGCCGTCGAGTACAAGGACGGTCATCCGCTGGTAGACGATCAATACAACATCGCAACGAAGTTCAATGTTCGGGCTGACATGCCCAGCAACATCGAGCTGCTGATTACCAACGAAGGGGATAACGGGATTTTGTTCGAGGGAACCAAGGGCCGCTTCTTCGTGAATCGCGGCAAGATCACCGGAAAGCCCGTCGACGATCTCAAGGACAATCCGCTTGAAGAGGACGCGATCGAAGAGGTCTATGGTGGGCCGGTGGCCGAGAATCATACCGCGAATTTCATCGACAGCATCAAGTCCCGGAAACAACCGATTTCCGATGTTTGGACTCACAACCGGATGCTGGAAATCTGCCACCTGGCGAATATTGCCATGCGACTGGATCGCGAGCTCAAGTGGGATCCGATCGAACGCGACATTGTGGGTGATTCCGAAGCGAGCTCTTTCCTGTCACGGGAAAGCCGCAAAGGATACGAGATCAACATGTGATCTCGCGGTGGTGGACCTGTGAATTCAAGTCCGAAACGCAACGTCACGGATCCCCGTTGAGATCATGTCGTGTGACTTGATCGCCGGCGACTCCGGGCAGATCGACACATGCTGAATATCCTTGCCAACGAGCCTCAGCGTTTTTGTGATGCGTTGTCGCGCCGCGGTGTTCTGGAAGTCGGCGGACTGGGTACGTTGGGACTGAGTCTACCCGGACTGCTGCGGGGGACACTCGAAGCGGGCGAGTCGGTCGAAGCGGCCGCGCATGCGGACGGTTTTGGGTCGGCCAAGCGGATGATCCTGCTGTTCATGTGGGGCGGCCCGGCGCATCAGGACACCTGGGACCTGAAGCCCGAGGGACCGCTGGCAACGCGGGGCGAGTTCCTGCCGATTGCCACGAACGTCTCGGGACTACAGGTCGGGGAGCACTTCCCTTTGATTGCCAAACAGGCCGACAAGCTGGCGATCATCCGTTCGGTCGGCCAGGGCGACAACAACCATCTCTCTGGCGCCTACGCCGGCCTGACGGGTCGGCGGCATCCGATGGAGAATCGCAGCGTTGAGGCGGCTGACGTGGACTTTCCGCAGTATGGGAGTGTGCTTTCCAAACTGCGACCCAATGCAAACGGGCTGCCGACGTTTGTCGCCGTGCCGGAGATGATCCACACCACCAACGGCATGATCACGCCCGGCCAAGATGCCGGATTCCTCGGCAAGCGCTACGATCCCTTCCAGGTAACCGATCACCCCGACCGCCACGACTTCTCGATCGCCAGCCTGAATCTCCCCAGTGGTGTGGGCCGCGAGAGGATGGCCGGACGCCGCAGTCTGCTCGAACAACTCGAACAAACGTCTCGACTCATCGAGCGTTCGGCCAGGGCGCGGTCACTGGACCAATTCTACGAACGAGCGCTCGAAATGGTGCTCGCACTCAAGACTCGACAGGCGTTTGACCTCGGTCGAGTCTCCGAAGCTGAACGCTGGCGCTACGGCTGGCACACGTTTGGGCAGAGTGTCCTGATGGCGCGGCGGCTGATCGAATCGGGCGTGAAGCTGGTGACCGTCTATTGGCACCGCGAACGCCGGACCATCGACACAACCTGGGATACGCATTCCCGCAACTTCTATGAACTCAAAGACCGCCTGATGCCGTCGGTCGATCGTCCCATTGCAGCACTCCTCGAAGACCTCGAAAGATCCGGGCTGCTCGACGAAACACTCGTCGTCTGGAACAGCGAATTCGGTCGCACGCCGAAGATCAACACGAACGCCGGACGCGATCACTGGGGTCCATGTAATTCAGTCGTCATGGCCGGAGGCGGTGTGCCGGGAGGCCAGGTCTTCGGAGCGTCCGATCGGCAGGCGGCGTATCCGGTCCAAGACAAGGTCACCCAGGCTGACATCGCCGCCACGATCTATCACCTGCTCGGCCTGGAAGCCGAAACGCGTGTCCATGACAAACTCAACCGCCCGTGGCCGATCGCGCTGGGTGAACCGATCAACAAGCTGCTGGGCGGCGGCAGCCGGCCGGTTGCGACGAAGCGTCCGATACCCCAACGACGAGTCGTCGAGGTCGGTCCGTTCGAACGGATGCTACGGCAGCGGAGTAATCGGCATTTGAGTATCGAGTGCGGGAACGCCGACAGTGAGAAGCTGTGGGAGATCGCCGGGTTTTCACATCCCGTCGGAACCGGACTCGATCGATACCGCCAGATCAATGCGAAGACCGCCAACCTCAAGTACCTGGACGTCTTCTACACGCACTTCGACTACACCCACATCGTGTTGCGGCTGGCCGAGTCGCGATCGGCAAGCGAATTGAAGCTGACGCTTCGCGGCCGCTCGATTCCGATCCCCGATGAACTCGCCGATGCCGGACCGCAACGCCTCTGGCAGGTCCCCATTCCCCAGGGTGATATCGCCGCGATTCCCTATCCGCTCTCCAAGGCGTTCGATCTGGGGATCACGGCACCCGGCTGGAAGCTGACAGGACTGGCGGTAGTGGGTGAGAAGATCCGCAGACGGCATCTTGAAACTGGTGGAATCGTCTGAACGGGGAATGGGTCATCGGGGGTTTCTCACGTGCGTGGGTGAGCCTCGATGGCTCGGGGCGACTCGTGGCCGATTCCGTCGACATCCCTGCAAGGCAACTGCTATCCTGCCCGCTATGCACAGCCGAACGCTGGTTTCCCGTCGCAATTTTGTCCGCCTGGGCCTGGGCTTGGCCGGTGCTGGCGCGGTTTCTGCCACGACAGCCAATGCGGCTGCGGCTGGGCAAGGCCGGGCCAAGCAGGTCCTGGTGTTGTTTGAGCAGGGGGGAGTCTCGCAGATCGACAGCTGGGATCCCAAGCCACAGGCCGTGGCGGAACACAAGAGCCCCTTTGAACCGGTGGCCACCAGTGTGCCGGGGCTGCAGTTCACCCGCCTGCTGGCTCGTACCGCTCCGCTGGCCCACAAGCTGACGATTGTTCGCTGCATGACGCAGCCGACCCCGGGCATCGGCAACTCGCATCCCAAGGGATCCCAGTACATCTATTCGGGAGAAGCCCCCGGTGGCCCGGTCGAGATGCCCGACATCAGCTCGGTGGTGGCGATGCTGCAGGGAAGTCATGCCAGCCATCTGCCTTCGAACATCATGGTGCCGGGTACCAACGAACAGTCACCGGCAACGAAAATCGGATTTGTTCCCCCGGCGCACAAGGTGTTCAAGACCGGTGGCAATCCGGCCGATCCGAACTGGTCGGTGCCGAACCTGGGCCTGCTGGGGGTCGACGACGCTCGTTTTCGGACGCGGACACGGCTGCTGGATCGGCTCAACATCGGCCTGCTCGGGGCCGACCAGGCGCGTGACGCCAGGGCGATGAAGTCGTTGATGACCCGAGCGGTCGACATGCTGACCAACCCCGCGACCCGCAAGGCGTTCAATCTTGGAGCCGAACCCGAGGCCGTGCGGCAGCGTTACGGGACCGGCATGCGGGGCCGTTGTTACCTGCTGGGACGCAAGCTGATCGAATCGGGGGTCCGCTTTGTGATGGTCGATGTTCGCGAACCCCAGCGGAGCTTCCGGGACGGGAAACCGGTGGGCTACGACGGCGGGAACAACATGAACTGGGACCACCACGACGCGATCTATGCCAAGACCCATACCAACATCAAGGGGGGAGGTGCCGGTCGCGGACGGTGGGGAATCCACACGTGGCCGATGATGGGCAGCACCGACCAGGCACTCTCGGCCCTGATCGAGGATATGGACCAGAGGGGATTGCTCGAAGAGACGCTGGTTTGCTTTGTGACCGAGTTCGGTCGTACCCCCAAGATCAACAGTCGACAGGGACGCGATCACTGGACTCATGCCTTCAGCTTTGCCTTTGCCGGGGCGGGAGTGCCGGGAGGACAGGTGGTCGGTTCGACCGACTCCGACGGTGGTTACATCACCAGCTCGCAGGCGTTCACGATCGAGGACTATGCCGCGACGATTTATGAGAAACTGGGAATTGATCGACACAAGCCGATCTACACTCCCGCCGATCGGCCGATTCTGCTGTCCCGGCACGGGCAGCCCATCGGCGAACTGTTCTGAGGCCGGTGTGAAACTGATAGCGATCAGGGGAAACGACGTGTTGCGGAGTGTCTGCCTGGTTGCGGTCACGCTGCTGCTTCTGCCGGCAGCGGTGGGGGCGGCCGTGGAGGTCTATCCCGAGAGGGTGCGGCTGACATCTCGTCGTAGCCGGATCCAGCTGGTGATCACCTCTCGCGATGCCGACGGGCGGCTGCGGGATGTGACACACCGGGCCACTGTGCGTTCGAGCAAACCGGGGCTGGTGTCGGTCCGCAACGGTCGAGTGAGCCCATCGGATGACGGTGTTGATGGGCAGGCCACGCTGCACGTGGTGTGGCAGGATGAGACGGTCGAGGTGCCGGTCGAGGTCAGCGGTCAGAAACAGCCCGACCCGATTGCGTTCAAGTACGAGACCCTGGCGGCGATGACCAAGCAGGGTTGCAACGCGGGCAGTTGCCACGGGTCTCCGGACGGCAAGGGCGGTTTCAGCCTGTCGTTGTTCGCCTTCGATCCGGATCACGACACCGAGTCGCTGGTCCGTGGCGGACTCAATCGCCGGGTCAATGTGTTCGCCCCACTTGAGAGCCTGATGTTGAAGAAGCCGATGTTGAGAGTGCCTCACGTGGGTGGCAAGAGACTCAGGCCGACCGATGCCGCATACATGATTCTGAAGCGATGGATTTCCGAAGGCGCCCGCCCCGACCGCGACGGAGCACCCACCTGCGAGAAGATCGTCGTGTACCCGGGGCCGAGCCGGGTGTTGGCCCGACCCGATGCAACGCAACAACTCTCGGTGCTCGCTCATTTCACTGACGGCACGGTTCGGGATGTCACCCGCCTGGCCACCTTTGACACCTCGCACCGCGACATCGCCACGATCGACGCAGACGGCCGTGTCACCGGACAGTCTCGGGGCCAGGCTGCGATCACGGTGAGGTTTCTCGAGCACCTCGAGAGTGTCTACCTGACGTTTGTCGAGGAGGTCGAGGGATTCGAGTGGCCTGTGGTGGCCGAACACAACTTCGTTGACCGGCTGGTCAACTCGCGGCTGAAGCTGTTGAGCATCGCTCCCTCACCCACATGCGACGACCGGGTGTTCCTGCGGCGGGTCTACCTGGACCTGACCGGGCTGCTGCCCTCGGCGGCCGCGGCCAGGACATTTCTTGCCGAGAAGAAGCTCGGAAAACGCGCGAGGTTGATCGACCGGCTGCTGGCCACCGACCAGTTCGCCCGGTTCCAGGCTCTGCAACTGGCCGACCTGTTGCGGGTCAACCCGAAGGTGCTCGGAGCCGACCGGGCGAAGTTGTTTGCCAACTGGATCGCCGAGGCGATGGTCACAAACCGTCCTTACGACCAATTGACCCGCGACCTGCTGACCTCCACGGGCGACACGCGACTGGTGGCCGAGGCGAACTACTTCGCCGCGATTCCCAAGACCGAGGACGTGGCCGAGGCGACGGCCCAGGTCTTCATGGGGTCACGGATCCAGTGTGCGAAGTGTCACAACCATCCGTTCGAGAACTGGACGCAGGACGATTACTACAGCATCGGTGCGGCGTTTCATCGGGTCGCCCGCCAGGCCGATCGCATCAGCGTGGTCGGCGGGGGAGAAATGGTCAATCCGCGGTCGGGGAAAGTGATGACCCCCTGGGGTCGCAATCGCGTGATGCCCCGGCCACTGGCCAACGCCGATCGTCGTGTGGCGTTCGCCGGCTGGTTGACCGCCCGGGGCAACCCGTTCTTCGCACGAGCGGCTGTGAATCGCATCTGGGACCACCTGTTCGGTCGGGGAATCGTTGATCCGGTCGATGATTTCCGTTCATCCAATCCTCCATCAAACGTCGAGTTGCTCGATCGCTTGGCCGCCGAGTTCGAGAAAAGCGGGTTCGATCGACGGCAGACCGTGAGGATCATCTGCAACAGCCAGACCTACCAGCGATCGACGATCACCAATCGCTTCAATCGAGACGACACCACCCTCTGTTCGCGGGCCCCGGTGAGGCTGCTGACGGCCGAACAACTGCAGGACGCCATCGGCTATGTCACCGGGTCGGTCAAGACGGTGGAGCAATCTGACGCGGTGGTGGCCGAGAGCCGTCGCGAGCTGGAACGTGTCGGCGAGGAACTGCGGACGAAGCGTCCCCAATGGGAAGCAGGGCTGGTCGAGCGACTGAAGAAAGCGGCGTGGTGGCACGGGGCCTGGTGGTCGGCCGGTGCGTTCACCGCAAAGACCGCCGAGACGACCCACTCGAAGGACTTCGGCCCAGAGACCTCCTCGGGCCGCTTCGATGCCTCTCGCGCCTTCGGGCCCAACAAGATCCGCTGGCAGCCACGTCCGGACTGGAACCGTGGCCAACAGATCAACCTGCCCAAGGGGGCTCACAAGGCGATGTACGCCTGGCACGTGGTTCACGCTCGAGCCGAGACCCGCGTCCGGCTGCGGGTCGTTGCCGATGACGGCATGAAGGTGTGGCACAACGGACAGTTGGTCTTCGATTTCGCCCAGGTCCTGCCCGACGACAAGGAACAGCAGCCCGAGATCGTACTCAGGCCCGGCGCCAATCGGTTCCTGTTGAAGATCGTCAACAAGGGAGGGGCGTGGCACTTCACGTGGAGGCTGGAATCGACGCAGCCGGATTCGATCTCCGCGCCAGCGGTTGCCGACTTGCCCGACGCACTGACCGAGGTGCTGATGACGCCGGTGGAGAAACGTGTGGCGGAACCGGCAGCACGGCTGGATCGCTTTTACCTGATGCGGGACGGCCGGATCGAGAAACTCCGTGTCCGGATCGAGAGTGGTGCCCGCGACCAATACGCCACTCAGAGGCCGTTTCCGGGGTCGGATGCCTTCTTGAAGGCCTTTGGGCAGCCGGAACGCAATACGCCGTGTGCCTGCGAGCGGTCCAGTGAACCCACCCTCGACCAGGCCCTCCAACTCCTCAACGGACAACGAGTGCACGACCAGGTTGCCAGGAGTGTCGGGCGATTCTCGAAACTCGAGAACGGTCCGCTGGTGGCCGAATTGTACATGTCGGCCTTTTCGCGAAAGCCGTCAACCGATGAACGGGTTGCAGCAACCCAACATCTTGTCGAAGCGACGGATCGTAACGCTGCAATCCGAGACCTTGTCTGGGCCGTGATCAACACCCAGGAATTCATCTTCCAACACTGATCGATCACAACTTGAGATCAGACTCGTGAGAGTATTGATGAACCGACCACGGATTGTCACAACCTGCCTGGCGATCGTGTGTGGGGTCGTGACCGCTCATGCAGCCGATCCCCCTTCAGCCAAGGTCGCCTTCCTGCGCGATGTGGCGCCGATTCTGCTGAGACGTTGCAGCGGCTGTCACGGCAGTCGGGTCAGCCGTGGTGGCTACAGATTGCACGATTTTTCCAGCCTGATGCGAGCCGGAGAGTCAGCAGAGGTGCCGGTGGTTGCGGGGAAACCCGAGGCGTCTGAACTGTATCGGCGATTGATCGAGAAGGATCCTGACGCACGGATGCCTCGGGAGGATGATGCCTTGTCGGCGACCGAGATTGGGCTGATCCGCAGTTGGATCTCGGCCGGGGCCAGGTTCGATGGCACAGATCCCAAGCTCTCGTTGCGTTCACAATTGCCTCCCCGCAGTCACCCGGTTGCTCCGAAGGTCTACCCGGTGGCCGTACCAGTTTTTGCAATGGCGTTTTCACCCGACGGAAAACAGCTGGCCGTCGGAGGCTACCACGAAGTGACCCTCTGGAATCCTCTCAACGGAGAACTGCTGCGGCGGCTGCAACGCCGGCCACAGCGGATTCACTCGCTCGACTGGACATCCGATGGAACCGGGGTGTTGGTGGGAGGCGGGACACCCGGGGAATATGGAGAACTGGCCCTGGTGACAGCCGAGACCGGTCGTGTTCGGCGGTTGTTTGGCACCTTCGACGATGTCGTGCTCGGTGCGGCGATCAGTGCCGACGGTAAACGCGTGGCGGCCGGCTCGGCCGGTCGCGAAACGCGGGCGTGGGGGCTGCAGGCCGGAGCAAAGGGGTGGAGCAGTCGAGTGCACTCCGACTGGGTCACAGGTGTCGTTTTCAGTGGTGACGGACGATTCGTGGTCTCGGCCAGTCGGGACCAGACGGTCAAGGTGCACGAGGCCGCCACGGGGGACCTGTTCACCACCTACAACGGACATCGCAAGCAACTGGGAAAATTCACCGGTCGGTTTTCTGTTTTCGCCGTGGGATTTGATGACGTTTCCGGGCGGGTGTTGTCGGTCGGCGCGGGCCGGGCGATTCGGATCTGGGATCCGGTGAAGGCGAAATCCGAGAACGGAACGGCGGCTGACATGGAGGGGCGGTTTTTCAAGGCGGGACACACCCGGTTCATTTCCCACGGATTCGGTAAGACCACCTATGGACTGGATGCCCGGGGAGGCCGAGCATGGGCCGGCGGAGCCGACGGGCTGGTGCGTGAGTTTTCAACCGATTCGCTGGAGACGGTCCGCAGCTACGAGGGCCACGGCGACTGGGTTTATTCTGTCGCCGCTGCCTCCGAAGGCGGCCTGCTGGCAGGAGCCGGGTACCGAGGCGAGGTGATTGTGTGGAATCGCGCCGATGGACAGGTGGTCTGCCGATTCCTCGCCGCACCCGGACTGGTCAAGGACCAAGGCCGCTAACCGGTCCTCGGCTACTCCAGCGTCTCGACACCGATGCTGCGTTACTCGATGGAGTGCCCCTTCGGCGAGTTGGCCGGTTGCCCACGAAGTTTCAAACCCCAACGGGGTTTCACAGTTCGAGAGGCTCGGATGTGGAACCCCGGTGGGGTTCGCGGGCGGGGGGCGCTTTCCTTACCCAGCGTAGCCCGCCTGACGGCGGTCAACACTGGGCTTTGGGATGGAACCGCTTCGCGGTTCGCGGGCACATGACTTCCCCGGGAAAACACGGACCTCTGGCGAAGCCCGGTACCAGCTGAGAGCACTACTGGTTCGTTTCGGTCAACGTCGGCTCACTTCTTGTGCGGTACAGAAACGCATCGGAGGTGAGCAGTGATACGAGCAGCGCTTTCATGCTGCCGCCGCTGGCTGTATAGGCGCGATGGGCGTCCTGAAGAATGGGGGCGTCGTTGACGGTTTCGTTGCGGCCCATCCAGAACCGGAAGGCGTGGCGGACGAACACCTGCTCGGCGCGCGGGCTTTCGGCGAGCTTCTGAATCAACTCGATGGCGTTGGCGACTTTGCCGTCGAGCGTGGGGTCGCCCGAATCGATGATCTCACCCGCGGTGTCGACAGGTCTTCCGAGTTCTGTTTCCCGATACAACCCCGCATGGTTGTACATCTCGAACGGCAGCCCAAGCGGATCCATCTTCTTGTGACACGTCCAGCAATAGGCTTCCCGTGTGACCCGCATACGCTCACGCAGCGTGCTGAGTGGTTCATCCGGCAGCATCGCGTCCACGGTGATCGGCACATCGGGGATGCCGCCACCGAGTAACCGTTCGCGAATCCATCGGCCTCGCAGGATGGCGTGATTGTCCATGGCATCGGAATGTGAAACGAGCCAACTGGGATGCGTCAGGATGCCGAGACGTTGGCCCTTGGGCATCCTGGACAGGATGCGTTCTGGTTTCATGGACCCGTTGCCGAAGCTGCGCCGACTGACTCGGGCGAAGATCTTCGGACCCGGCAGCTTGGCCACGGCAACGTTGTGATTGACGTTCGCTCGTCTCTTGCGGTTCTTCTTGTTCTTTGCCTTCGGCGGTTTCTTTCCGGGGTTGGCCTTCAACCACGCCTTGAGCTCCGCAGCCTTCTTCCTCGCTGCTTGGGCCGCCGCCCTCTTTGCCACAGCCAGCGAGGCTGCGGCCTCTTTTCTGGACCGCCTCTTTCCGAAATACACTCTGTCAGTCCTGGTGGTGACGACCCGGTCGGTTGTCAGCAACTGTTTGAACACATCCCTGTCTTCCTTCAGAATGAGTTCCACCAGCCGATCGGTGCTCACCGTCGCATCGAACATGGCGCGGTAGTGCGACTGTCCTCTTGTGTTCACGCCCGTGTTCGCCAGGGCCTTCGAGTCCTTGCAGATGTAGCCACCCAGGTCGAAGTCGAAGTAGTCACGGAAGAAACGCAGGATCCGCGGCTTGCGATTCCCGTCGTCGGCGAGCATGCGTTCGACTTCACGTTTGACATCAGACCTGCTCCGCATTCGCCCTTCGACGATTGCCTTGCGCAGTTGTTCGTCCGGCTTGATGTATCTCAGCGCGTGATTGACCGCCAGACCCAGTTCCCAATCCTGCAGCATGACGCGTCCATGGCGATCCGATTTGCCGTTCCCGGCCAGTTCGGTTCGGAAGAGTGCGTCGCGGTCGAGAAAGATCGACGACAGACCCAGCACTGTGCCGTCTTCCTTGCCGAGCTTCTCTATGGACTGCTTGACGATCGCCAGGTAC
>Ga0310125_10000771_pt1 | contig 15659 bp, 10 predicted proteins | sample CB11b_Tmax_Bot8__FD_203508 | JGI IMG/M metagenome (GOLD analysis project Ga0310125, IMG submission 203508) | Marine microbial communities from Western Arctic Ocean, Canada - CB11b_Tmax_Bot8 | ecosystem: Environmental > Aquatic > Marine > Oceanic | place: Canada: Western Arctic Ocean | collected... | reverse complement strand
TCCCACCCCCACCCCCACCCGGCAGAATCTCACCCAGACGGAACCGCGACGATGGCGATTGGACAAAAGAGCGGCTTGGCACCAGGCGGAGCGACCCGTGATGCGTTCGGCAAGGCGTTGCTGGCCCTGGGAGAACGATTCCCCGAGGTGGTGGTGGTCGACGGAGACGTCGGCAACTCGACTCGGACCGAGGCTTTTGCCAAGGCGTTTCCCGACCGAGCCTTCAACGTGGGGATTGCCGAGGCGAACATGGTCAGCGTCGCCGGTGGCCTCGCCTCCTGCGGCAAGACCCCCGTCGTGGCCAGTTTCGCGGCCTTCCTCTTGTGCAACGCCTACGACCAGATCCGCATGTCGGTCACCTTCCCGGCCCAGGACGTCAAGCTGGTCGGTTCGCACTCGGGAATCTCGATCGGCGAGGACGGCCCGAGCCAGATGGGGATCGAGGACGTGGCCCTGGCCTGCTCGCTGCCGGGCATGACCGTGATCGTTCCCTGCGACGAGACGTCCACGACACGGGCCACCGAGGCGATGCTCACCCGCCAGGGACCTGTCTATCTCAGGCTCGGTCGGCCGGCGGTGCCGAGAATTTACGAGGACGACTCGGAGTTCGTGATCGGCCGGGCCAACCGGTTGCGGGACGGCGACGACCTGACGATCATCGCCAACGGCCTGATGGTCGCCGTGGCACTCGATGCAGCCGTCGATCTCGCCGAGCAGGGCATCTCGGCCCGCGTGCTCGACATGCACACCGTCAAGCCGATCGATGAGCCGGCCATCGCCGCGGCCGCCCGCGAAACTCGCGCGATCGTCGTCGCCGAGGAACACTCGGCCAACGGCGGACTCGGCAGCGCCGTCGCCGTCGCGGTCAGCAAGAGTGCACCGGTGCCGATCGCCTACGTCAATACCGGTGACTGCTACGCCGAAAGTGGCGACCCCGATGGGCTGCTCGAAAAATATGGGCTGACCGCCGAACGGATCGTCGAGGCGGCTCGTAACGTCAAGTCGAACTAGTGGACCTGAGACGACCCGGCGTGATCGAGTATCGACACTACCGCAACAACGACCCGCCGCGGGTGTTGGCACTCTGGAACGCATCGGAATTCGCTCGAGGCGGAGCCTCAGAAATTTCGCACGACCTGCTCGACCTGCTGCTGTTCTCTCAACCCTACTTCGACCGCCGCGGACTGATCGTGGCCTCACAGGACCAACGGCTGATCGGGATGGTCCACGCCGGGTTCGGCTGCAACGAACACCGCACCGATCTCAACCGAAACGACGGAGTGATCTGCCAGCTGCTGGTGCACCCCGAGAGTCGACGGCAGGGGATCGGCCGCGAACTGATGACCCGGGCCCGACAGTACCTCACACAACAGGGTGCCACCACGATTCACGCCGGACCAGGACCGGGCCGTGATCCGTTCTACTGCGGATTGTACGGAGGCAGTGAAGCGGCCGGGTTCCTGGCAACGGATCCCGGGGTCGCGGAATTCCTCGCCGACTGCGGGTTTTCCGCCGCCGAACGCTTCGCCGTCTACCAGAGACCGCTGGAACTGGACTCTGCCGAAGCGGTCGACTTCCGCAGCGCGCAGTGGAAACGGCAGGTGCAGGTCGAGATCTCGGCTCAGAACAATGATGGCGACTGGTGGTGGAATAACCGCTTCGGACGACTCGACTATGTCTGCTTCCGACTGCTCGGCAAAGACGACAATCAACCACTCGCCTCGCTGACTCTCGTCGGACTCGACCAGTTCATACCCAAGTGGAACTCCCGGGCCATCGGGCTGGCAGATATCCACGTCGTCGAACACCACCGCCGGCAGGGGCTCGGACGACTGCTGATCACCGAAACACTCAGACGACTCAAACAGGAGACGATCAGACTGGTCGAGGCTCACGCGAGCGAATCGGACGAGGCGTTGGCGGGGCTGCTGGGGGGCTGCGGCTTCCAGAGAGTCGACGCGGGAACCCAGTACCTCTGGGCCGACTCCTAGACCACTAGGGCACCTGGTCGTTGCCCCAGTCGATCTGGTCGTCTGCGACGCCGACAGATTTCAATTGCTCCACCAGCTTGCCCCAGGCACCCGCCTTCGCCGACGCCTCGCGACGGATGCAGACACGGATGCCCACGGAGTTGGGTTCGGTCCCCTGAGCACGCTCGACGATCTCCTCGATCGTCGCAGACGTCATCGATCCGCTCGTTCCCATGACCAGGAATCCCTGGTCCCGCACACGGACCACCACGGCACCCTGCTCGACCGCCGGCACAGTCTTCTGGGCTGGCGTTTCCGCTGGAGGTGCCTCGGCCCGCTGCGGGCTCACACTGACGTTCGTCTGCGAGTCGTTTGCCGTTCCGGTTCCGCCATCACCGGAACCCAGTCCCGGCATCCCGAACTTGCCCAGCAGGACCCCCATCGCAACCAGGAGCACAGCAGCCACTCCGATCAATCGCCTCTTCATCATGTCTCCTCTGCCGTCAGGTTTTGATCAGGTTTGGGTCAGGTTTGGGTCAGGTTTGGGTCAGGTTTGGGTCAGGTTTGGGTCAGGTTTGGGTCAGGTTTGGGTCAGGTTTGGGTCAGGTTTGGGTCAGGGCTGGGTGGAAGGATGCTGCAGCGACAGCACCAGGAACTGAAACTGGGTCTGGCCACTGCGGTCGTTCCGCATCCGCTCGGCGATGCTCGGCAAGCGGCTCACCGCCGTCTCGATCGCCGCAAAACGGGCGTCGGCCCGCCACGAGAGCATCACGATGACCAGGTCCTTGGGCTGGTCGAGCGACTTGTAGGCTCGAAACAGCCTGTCGTCGAATTCCGCGGACGTGCGAGCCTGGAACGTCCGCGTCGTCGCACCCACCCTCAACTCGAATCGATGATCCTCGACGATCACAAGATCCCACAGGTCGCATCGCTTTCGCATCTCCTCGAATGCCAGCAGGTGCCGCACGACTTCCCGACCCCGCTTCGACGCCAGCTTGCGGAATTCTCCGCGCAACCTCGCCACTTCAGCCGCGCTGCGAGTCCCACCACCGGCAGCATCCGGTGCAAGAGCCTGCTTGAGCGTCTCGTCGGGGACCTGAAACAACTCGGCCACCAGGTCTCCAATCCGATCCTGCTGCTTTCTGGACCGGTCCAGTTCGTCGGCCAATTGCTCACGGTTGCCGTGCTCAGAGGCGAGTCGGGCGTTCTGGTCGCGGGCCCGGTCCAGGCTCTTGGCATCACGGCGATGCTGCCGGACCAGTGCGGCCACCGGATCGGCCTCGCCAGACAACTCGGGCACCGCCTCAGTCACCACGCTGCGCGCCCGGTCTTCCTCGGTCCGACCCTGCTGTCGCAGCCCCAAGAGCAGGGCGAACACCAGGATGATCAGCAGGTCCAGCAAGGGCGTCAGCTGAACGACAAACCGCCGCCTGGGGATCATGGCCCGGACTCCGTGGGTGGGGGCTCGGGTAGACTGGCAGCGACAGGATCCGTCGTCGCCCCATCGGACTCGCCCGCATCAGCGGTGCCCAGAGCTCCTCCGCCAAGTTCTCGCTTGGCCTGGGCGACCACGTCGCGGACATTGACCCTGATCTCGGCGAGTCGGCTGTACTCGGGTTCGAGCCAGCTGTTGGCCCACATCAGGATGATGGCGGCCCCCAGTCCCCAGATCGTCGACCAGATCGCCGCCCCGAACAGCCTCATGATGTCAGTCATCGCGCCGGCGTCGTTGGCCTCCAGGGCAGGCAACGCGGCAGCGACGGCCAGGATCGTGCCCAGGATGCCCAGCAACGGATAGACCTCGATCACGGTCCGAGCCATGTTGGTCCACTTTTCGAACGACATCGAGTTCAGATAATCGCGTCGTTCGTCGAGGACGTAGATGCGGTCCTTGAGCGTCATGCGGCGGGGATCAGTCGAGTCGCGTCCGAGGACATCTCGAATGTCGGCCAGGAACGCGTCGACCTGGTCGGCGATGTGTCCGCCTGGCGCTATGCGGCTTCTGTGCGACAGCCCCGAGGTGAAGTCCTCGAGCAACCGAAACTGCGACTGGTAGTCTCGCTTGGACCACCTCCACAGCATCACGAAGCCAACCGCGTGGACTGTGGCCAACCCGCAGATGACATAGGAAATGGTCCCCGGCAGGACCTCCATCACACCGTTCATGCGCTCGCTCGTTCCAGGACATACATCGCGCTGTCGGCCCTCAGGTTGGCCCACCAGGCACGCTCGACCGGTCGACCTCCGATGATGGGAATCTCGCGGACGACCTTCATCCCCAACTGCTCGACGAGATCACGGATGTCGTGCATCGAGCAGACATGCAGGTTGGGCGTATCGTACCACTCGTACGGCAGCGAGTCAGTCACGGGGGCCCGGCCCTGCTGGACCACCTTCAGCCGAATCCGCCAGTGACCGAAGTTCGGTACCACCACCAGGGCCCTCCGGGCCACCCTCAACATCTCACGCAACACCGTCGTGGGGCGGTGGACCTGCTGGAGCGTCTGGCTGAGCACGGCGGTGTCGAAGCTGTCGTCGGGGATGTCACCGAGTCCCTGGTCGAGATCGGCTCGGATCACCGACAAGCCGCGTCCGATCACCGCCGTCACCTCGGTCTCGCCCAGCTCGACCCCCAGCACCCGGCAGCCGAGCTCGGTTCTCAACCGATCCAGCAACCGCCCGTCTCCACAGCCCAGGTCGATCACCCGCGACCCGTTGTCGATCTGTTCGAGCAACAACTCGTCGATCATCTCGGTGCCGGGGCCGGGCATGCTGTATCGAGTTGCACTCATGAGGGACCCCGCACGGTCTCGAACGTCTGTTCGAGGAACGGAACCACCACTCCGGCCAGCTGCTCGTGCTCGATCAGAAACGCATCGTGCCCAAAGGGACTCTCGAACTCGATCATCGTCACATCCCGCCCCGCCTCGACCATCGCACTGACCACCTCGCGGCTCTGGCTGGTCGGAAACAGCCAGTCGGTGCTGTAGCTGACCACCAGGTACCTCGCGTCGCTGCGTCCCAGCGCTTCACTCAACGAACCGTGCGTGGCGGCCAGGTCGAAGTAGTCCATGGCCCGGGTCAGGTACAGGTAGCTGTTGGCATCGAAGCGTTCGACAAACTGCTTCCCCTGGTGGTGCAGGTAACTCTCGACCTGGAACTCCGTCTCTCGCGCCAGGTCGTAGGCGAACCGGTCTCCTTCCTGGAGACGCCTGCCGAATTTCAATTCGATCGAGGCTTCCGAGAGATAGGTCACGTGGGCGACCATGCGGGCCAGTGCCAGGCCGAATCGAGGGACCTCGTCGTGCGAGTAGTAATCACCGTCGTGGAAACCCGGGTCGACCAGGATCGCGCGACGACCGATCGCGTTGAAGGCGATGCCTCGAGCGGACAACTTGGAGCCGGATGCGAGGACGATGGCCGAGCGGATTGAGTCGGGGAAGCGAGCGGCCCACTCGAGAACCTGCATGCCGCCCAGGCTGCCGCCGATCACCGCCAGCAACTGCTCGATCCCCAGTTGCTCGACCACGGCCCTGTGGACGGTGACGATGTCGTCGACAGTGATGAAGGGAAACTCGAGACCCCGGGGACTCTCGGCTCCGGGTGCCACGTCGCCGGGACCGGTCGTGCCCTGGCAGCCACCCAGAATGTTGGCACAGATCACGAAGTAGCGGTTGGTATCGAGTCCCTTGCCGGGTCCGACGAAGTCGTCCCACCAGCCGGGCTTCTCCGACAGGGCGTCGTGATGACCGGCGGCATGAGCATCTCCTGTCAGAGCGTGACAGACGAAGATCGCGTTGTCGCGTTCCGGCGACAGAGTCCCGTAGGTCTCGTACGCCACCGTGATCGTGCCCAGCTGACCCCCGCCGGCCAGGGTCAACGACTCCGGCGGAGTAAACAGCTTGAGCGTACTTGTCTCGATCAGACCCACCGACCCGTTGCCGGGTGGACCCGTCGTTGAAGCTTCAATCGCCATCGGCTCGACCACGCTGCTGCCGACGCGCTTTACCCTGCGCCCTGTCAGCTTCAGCCGCCTGTCCGGTCCCGACAGCCCCACACCGGGACACGGCAACCGGGCCTCCTGGCCGCGTGATCACCGAACTGCCACACCGACTTGTTGTCGAGTTCAATTATAGAGACCGGCCCAGGGGAAATGCAGGGGCGGGTTGGTGATCCGGCGGTACGGAACCACTGGCCGCAGTGGCCGCAGGCTAGTTGCCCGTGGCCGCCTTGGTGGGGGCGGGGGTGGGGGCCGTTGCGGGTGCGGCTGGAGTCGTCTTTCGGATGTCGTCGATCTTGGCCCGGAATTCTCGGATCTTGGTTTCATCGAGGTGCTTGGCCAGCAGCGTCCGAGCGTCTCGACACATCCTGCGGATGCGGTTGACCGCCACCCGGTTCCTGGCCGCCTGGGCCGCCTGTACGGCGGGAAACTCGATCCCGTCGATCTGCACCTCGAATGTCTGGAACGTGGGCAATTCCGCGATCGCCTTCAGGTGAGTGTCGACCTTGGTCCAGTCGGGCGGTTCGGCCTCTGCCGACCGCACGGCCAGTGCCATGTGCACCGCCCGGCGGGCCACCGTCTCGATCAAGGCACCCTCGAGCCTCGTCATATGACCTTCGACACCCAACCGGGGCGCATCGTCGGGCAACATCAATTCGCTCTGGAACTCGCGACCCGGCACAAAGGGCACCCGCGCCAGCACGCTGCTGCCGCTCATCACGTACATCCAAACTAGCGGCATCTTCTTGTCGACGACGATTTCGACCCGTCCGGCCCGATCCGAGAGCAACCGGCGGGGCTTGGCCAGCTCGGCACGCTTCTTCTTCTCCTCGGTCGCCTCTCGAACACCCTCGTCCGGAGCCGCCGTCGAGGCCGCTTTCTTGGTCAATCGACGAGGCAGCACCACCACGCGGTGGCCGATCAAGGGCCGCGAGGTGTTTCCACGAGGCAAGAGGATCAGGCGGGTGGAGGACAGGACCGAGTCGATCCCCGAGGCCATCAATTCGACACCACGACTGCTTCCCTGCAAGGGGTTCCTGAGCGCCGTGGCCACCTCGCAACGTACCGTCGCCCGCTTCACATCGAGGACCTTCAGGTAGGTCCAGGTCAACGGCTGAGTCCGCTGGACCACGCGAGTCTTGCGGTCGCGGTAACGCAGGAACGGTTCGAGTAGATCGCCTGGGGCCAACTGAGCCGAATCGGGATCCGCCACCGGGTATTCACCCGCACGCACCTCGACCTCAACCTCCTTCGCACCTCCCACCGTGATCTCAACCGTCGCACCAAACATGTCCCGGACCAACCGGCCCAACTGCGAGGCCAACCCCCTCTGATCGTGCTCGACACGCCGCCGGGACAGCGGCAGGTCGCGGCTGGCCGCGTTGAACGATCGGCCGGCCAGGTCGAACCGGGCCCCCGTCCTGGTCACCGTCACCAGCATCACGCGGTCCCACCCCTTCCCCCCGAAACGCGTCTGCAACCGCTCGGCCGTGAGTCGCTCCAGGCCCGATACCGAGGTCGGAAACAGCCAGTCGTTGATCTCGACACGTGTCGTCCAGGTTTCGCCAATCGTTCGCTCGAGGACCGTCGCCACGTCGGCCCGCAAACGAGCAATCGAGCGATGCGTGACCAGCGGATCGGTCGCCACGGCCAACGAAACCAGCACGCGGTAGGGGATCTTCCGCGGCTCGATCTTCAACTGGTTGTCGACCGACTCCACACCGGCAACCTCCGAAGCCACCGTCGTGGCCGCTGCCTTTTGCCCCGCATCGACGATCGCACCCTGCAACCTGGCGACACCCGCCTCGAAGAAGATCTCCACGCCGTAGCCCTGAAGCCCCGCCGACCGCAACCCACCGGCAATCAACTCGATCGCCTTCGCATTCTCCGCCTCTGTCTCCTCGGGCGTCTTGGCCCTCTCAGCCTTCTTCTCAGCCTTCTTCTCAGCCTTCTTCTCAGCCTTCTTCTCAGCCTTCTTCTCAGCCTTCTTCTCAGCCGGCTTCTCGGCCTTTTTCTCGGCCGTCTTCTCGACAACCGTCTTCGAATCTTTCTTGGCTGCGGACTCTTTTGAGGTCTTCTTCGCTGCAGTCTTCTTGGCTGCAGTCTTCTTGGCTGCAGTCTTCTTGGCTGCTGCCTCTTTCTCGGGTGTCTCTTTTGCAGCCGCCTTCTTGGCCTGGGCCGGTTCCTGGCCGATTCCGATGCCCGAAACCAACACCGCGAGGCCGACCGCCGCGGCACTCAGCCACAGCACTCGGCGGTTCGTTGTCGAGACAACTCGATGGACGGGGAGGCGTATCATCGCGGAGCGGTTTATTGAGGTTTCGGGTTGGGCAGCGAATCGGGTGGGATCCGCGACTGGATGGTCCAGCGTTCGATTCGCTGGTAGGGCGAGAGCGGTGTGGCGGGGAAGCCCCGGATGTTGCGGGGCACGATCATCACCTCATCAACCTCCCACAACGGCAGCATCAGGACCTGTTCCTGGATATGCCGGTGAAGCCGCTGCAGCACGAGGACGGCGGCCTGGAAGTTTTCGGCCCGATCCAGGTCGATCAACTCCTGTCTCAGCCAGTCGGGCAGGTACATCAGGTCGGCGACCCGGGCCTTGGGTTGCATGGTCAGGAAGGGCCAGAGTTCAACGACCGGCTCGGTCATGTGCAACGTGCGGTAGGCCAGGTCCCAATCGGCGGGCACATCGGACGACTTCTCCGTTGCAGGATCGAGCAGTTGGACCTCGATTCCAACCCGTTTCCAGGCCTTTTGCAGCTGGGCGGCCGCGGCCCTGACGATCGGCTCATTGGAACAGATCATTTTCAAAGGCGGCACCTTAGTGCCTCCCAACCTGCGTGCTGCCACCGCTCCCAGCGACAGCGCCAGGATCGCAGAGTATTTCCGGGGAGCCAGTTGTTGCGAGTAGGCATAGCTCTGCCTGGGGAACGGAGCAGTAACGACTCGTCCTCGCGCCTGGTCGGGGTCGCTGAGAACTCGTGGGTCGCGGAGCACGGTTTCGGAGAGCACCTTGGAGCGGTCCACGGCGAAGGCCAGTGCACGGCGGAGCTCGTTGTTGCGCAAGGGTTTGCTGCGGGGGTTGAACTGGATCACGTGCGTGGTCGGCACGGCGTAGGGGACCACGCGGAACTGCTGCTGCAGTCGCTCGTTGGTCTCAAATGTCCCCACGTGCCACGCCGGGATCCTCGGCAGGACCTCGAATTCGCCGCGGACGAGTCCCTGGAGTGCCTTGAGGTACGAGCCGTACTGGATCTCACGGATTTCAGCGACATGATATTCTCTCAGCCCGTCGGGCTCGGGAATCTCACGCCGGTACACCGCGTAGCCGGTTCCTCGATCGTGAGTCCGAAAGCGTCTCGAGAGGACCTGTTGGCCGTCCTGGTCTCCGGGCGAGGGAGCCATCACCGGCACCCGCAACAGCGCCTCGGGGCTGACCGGCACTCGAGAAAAGCGGACGACGAATTCGTGGGGCGAGCGAACCGAGAGGCCTCCGATGAACATCGCCAGCCGTTCGTCGTACTGGGGGCTGTTGGGATCGATCCGGGCCGAGAGCATGCTGACGATCGGGTCGGCCGTCAGTCCCGGTCCCGCCTGCCAGCTGGCCGGCCGCGGCCTGAGAGTGAACTCGACCTGCCGCCCCAGGTCGGTCGGCTCGTACCGCTCGAAATAATTGGTCTTGTAGTAGGGAATGTTCTCGAAGCGGTCGATCTGGAAGAGTGTCTGCGTGAGCAAGTCGTGGTGGCGGCGGTCGGATTCGGTCGGGAACGGGCAACCCGCGGGCGATCCGGCCAGCGTGACGACTCCCACCGTCAGCGTCTGAAATCGCCCGGTGGCCGCGGCGTAGGTGGCACGCACGCTGGTGGCCCCGGCACTCCGGATGTCGTCGGGCCAGTACCTCGCGGCCGCCTCGGCCAGGCTGGCCGCTTCGTCGTGCCGCCCGGATCCGGTCGCGGCGATCGACTGCTTGAGCAACTCCTGCTGCTGGCCCTCGAGCATCGTCTGCCACTTCACGGCCACCGGGTGAGCCGGCACCAAGGGCAGCAGCCGGTCGCGGATAAAGAACCTCGCCTTGCGGTAATCCTTGGCGGTAACGGCCGCTGCGATCAACGGCTCGGTCGCCTCGCCGGCAGCCTTCGAAAACCTCGCCTTCAGACCCCGTCGGAACTCGGCGTATCGCTCGTCAGCCGCCTCGGTCGGAGGATCGGTGATCATCGCCTTCAGGTCATCCAGGTAGGCGATCGCCAACTGCAACCGCTTCTGCTTGATCTTGGTCTCGGCCTCGAGCAGCATCAGCCGGTTGCGGCGGTCGACGTAACCGGGCCAGAACTGCTCCTTGGTCCCCACCCGCTTGGGAGGCGCCACCCGTTCCAGGGCGAGCATCATTTCAAAGGCCGTGCGGAACTTCGACTCGTCCATCAGCATGTCGATCCGACGCAGCATCAGGTCCTCGTGATGCACCACGTCCTTCAGGAAGCGGATCGCCAGTTGGTACTCCGGCTCATCCGCCTTCGTCTCGGGCAACACGATCGTCAGGAAGTGCAAACGCTGGAACTCGAGCTGCTTGTCGAGACGCTCGGCCGGTGACTTGCCCTTGGGCCAGTCGGTGATCGCCTGCTCCATCGACGCCCTGGTGAACGGACGTGGCTTGACCGGTTCGCTGAGAATCACTTCGTCCTTGATCGTCACCACCCAGCACAAGGGCTTCCCCTGCAGCAGCGTCGCCACGTCGGGGACCTTCATGGCCTCGAGCTTCGGCAACGGCTTCTCCGCCGGCGGCGGATCGTCTGCCGGGTCGGCGGCCGGGTCGGGCTGGGCTGCGGGCTGGGCTGCGGGCTGGGCTGACAGGGGGCTGGATCCGAGACCGAGGCCTAGGATTGCGACAGCACAGAGGACCGTAACAACTGCCAGCAGGCGGCCTGGGGAAACCGGACCTCGCGAGTCGGGCCCCTGCAGGCGAGTCACGATTCGGCGGATACTCTCAATCCGTCTCATGCTCTCACTCACCCCCCGAATCACCGGCCGCGGCTGCCGCCAACAGCGATTCAACTCGATAAAGCGTGCCATCGACTGAGGTGACCAGGATCTTCTTGCCGAAGGTTCGAGGTCCCAGCGCGATGGGTTGTCCGAGTTCCAGAGTACGGCCCACCTTCCCGTCGGCGGGGTTGATCATCGCCACGCGACCATTGTCAAAGGCCACCAGCATCCGACCATCGACGACCAGCGGTGTCCCGGCGACCGAGTGGCCACCGGTATCGACGGTCCAGAGCACCTTGAGGCTGTCGGCCAGGTCGAAGCAGACCAGCTGTTTTTGTCCGGTTTCGACGATCACGCGGTTCCCCGCGGCCCAGGGACCTGCGGTCGCCGCGGCGGGCAGATCGGCGGTGAGCGCCACCTGAAGATCCGCGGCACCCAGCACCTGCAGCTTGCGATCAGACGTCGCCAGGATCACTCGATCCTGGTGCAGCAACGGGTCGCGGTCCAGGGGCGTGGTGAGCTTCAAGGTGCTGATGGGGAACAGGTGCGGCGCCGGCGCCGTGCGATACTGCAGACGCACCAGGTCGCCTCCGTCGTCGAGCACCAACAGGTGCTTGCTGTCGACGGCAACAGTCTTGAGCCACTTGCGTTTCTTGCCACCCTCGACCGGAGCCGGGAACTCGCGAGCCGGTCCCTGGCCCGATGTGCGGGCGACCAGTTTGAGCCGACCCGGCAGCGGGACCACGATGCCGCCCTCGGTCAGCACCGGCGCCGCCTCGAGAGCCTCCTTCTGCAAATCCAGCTCCTGCTCGATCGTGCCGACGGTATTCAGAATCCACAGCCGCGGCTCGGGCAACCCGCACCACACGGCGACACGGCCGTCGGAGAGACGGGTCGAGGCCAGGGGCGTGGCCAGGCCGACCGGCAACCGCAATTCCCCCTCGATGTTGAACTTGAAGCCCGCCGCATCGAGTTCGTTGTCCCTCACATGGAACAAGCCACCCGTCTCGGTCAGGCACAGCAGCAACCCGTTGCTCATCGGTTGACACTCGAGCAGCCCACAACCGACGACGGTTCGCCAATGAGTAACCATCTGTGGCTCGGCATCCCGCTCGACTCGAGTGAAGACAACCGAGGCCGAATGAGGCAATCGGCGACCGACGAACAGCTGGCTGCCGATCGACTGCAGCGGTTGAGAGCTGAGCCCCTCGGCGATTCGGTTCGGGTTGACCTTGATGCTGTCGGTCGTCAGTTGGAACCGCTGCAACTTGCTCGAAGCCATCCACAACATCCCGCCGGGACCCACCGCCAGGTGGATGGGTCCGGCATGAGGTGTCTGGACCTGGTGCGTGCCGACGGTGGTCAGCGCGTCGTGGTTGGGATCGTCGGAGACGGAAAATGCGACCAGACGCTCGCCGCTGAGCGGGACAAACAGGTCGCGGCCTCGCAGGATCGACCGGTCACGAACGTGGCCCGGTACGCGAACCTCGGCCACCGCGGCCAACTGAGACCCGTTGCCCGCCAGCCGAATCACCCTCAGCCGACAACTATCCAGCCGGTCGTTCTCGGCCACCACCAGGTTCTCTCCTCCCGTACCACCACCGGCAGACGGCTTCGCCGCCGGAGCAACAGCACCGTTGCCGTCTCCTGATGCATCACCAGACCCATCGCCGGTGGTCGACTCGGAGGTTCCGTTCTGAGGCAGCAGCACCAACGCACCCATCGACAGCAGAGGCGACTCGATCGATCCCGCCGGTTGGCCCAGGTACGACACCGCCTCGCAGGCAAAGCCTCCCATGTCAATCGTGTAGATCACCTCACGGTGCCCGGCCACCACCAACTGCTTGCCTCCGGAAATCAGCACGGGGGGGGAGGTGATGATTTGTGAAAACGACAGCTGGGCGGTTTGGTCGAGGTCTTCGAGGCTGATCTTCGACAGGTGTCCTCGACCATTCGATTCACTCACCAGGTAGGCCTGCGTTCCGACCACCAGGGGAGGACCGACGACCCGCTGTCCGTCAAGCAGGGGCAGTCGCCTGATCGTCTTGCCGTCCTTTTGCCCCAGCAACACCAGTTCGTGCGTGTTGGTATCGACCAGCAGCAAACCCGGCTGTGCCGTCGACACCGCGATGGGAGCAAACGGCAGATCGAGGCCGATGACGCGTCGCCAGGTGGGGTGACCGGTGACGGAGTCGATCCCGTAGATGCAATCGCGGCCGACGACGAACACCGTCCGGCCCTCGGACTTCTCATCGGTGCGGACTCGAGTATTGAGCGTCAACGACAGCGCTGAGACGCCCGGTGCTGTGGTGTCGGGTGCCTGGCCGGGCCGGGCGGTGGTGTCGGCTCCGACCCCGGTCTTCTCGAGCGTCAGTGCATCCTGGAGCCCGCGTTCCAACTGAGCCTCGTTCTGGAACTCGCTGTACCGAGTCAGCAGCTTCCGCCTCTCGATCAACACTTCCATCGGCTGCTTCGCTTCCAGCGACTTGGCGATTCGTGCCAGGCCGTCGTCGAGGACTTCCTGCCTGAGCAGCTTGGCGGCGGCGATCCGCCGGGCCTCGGCGATCCGGGCCTGGTCGGTGGCGAACAGATCCTCGTCGGTCTTGTAGAGACTCAACTTGCGGTCAGCCTCCACGCTCAATTCGATCAGCCCCCGCCCCTTGGCGGTGTCCTTCAGAGACTCACCCGCCTCGTTGGCACAGCCGATCGCAATCTTGACCACGGTGTTGAAGAGGTAGAGTTTTCTCTCGGGTTCGTAATTCTCGAGGTCCTGGCAGTCCTTGCGGTAGACATCGACCGCCTTCAACGCCTCGACCCACTCCTTGGCACCCCCCAGTCGGGCCTCGACCCGCGACTGGTTCAGCAGGAAGGTGGCCCTGGGTGCGAATTCCTCGTTGTTCGGATAGACCTGCAGGAACTCCTCGAGGTGCGTGATCGCCTGCGAGTAGCTCCCCTCCTCGACCTCCGCACTGGCGAGCTCGAAGAGACCCTCGACCGTGTTCCTCGAGAACATGAAGTAGAAGGTGAGCGAGGCGAGTAGCAGGAAGACGGCGAACCCACCCAGAAACAGGACCACGGGCGACTTCAGAGTCTCCTGGTCACCGGGCCGACGCGCCGTCGACTTGAGTCTCTCGGCCAAACCCGGCCCCGCTGGAGTCGGCTCACTCGCGGCAGGCGACTCGGCCGCCAACTCCTGCTCCTCGTCCGAACGCGATCTCGAGAGCACCTTCTGACCAGGCATCGGCTCAACAGCCTCCTCGTCCGCTTCGGTCTCATCGAGCGAATCCAGTTCCTCGTCTTCGAAGTCATCGTCTTCGAAGATCTGATTGATCGGGTGCTCGCCGTCGGCGACCTCCGGGGCCGGTTTCCGAGCGGGCCGTTTGCGCTTGGGGCGGGCCTTGGGCTGGGCAGCAGCCCGCTCCTGTCGCAGCTCGGCCGGCAGCTGGATCTCCTCACCCTCCTCCTCTTCCTCAACCGCCGCCGACCCCACGTAGCCGGCGGGCTGTTCGCCTTTATCGAGCGGCTTGAGACTGATTTCGTCGTCGGAACTGGCCAGAGGAATGAAGCCCTCGGAATCCGCCGCGGAATCTCCCGCATCCTGGCCCGCATCGCCCGCATCGCCCGCATCGCCCGCATCGCCCGCATCGCCCGCATCGCCCGCATCGCCCGCATCCTGGGCCGCATCCTGGGCCGCATCCTGGGCCGCGTCATCAACCAGGCTGATGTCGACCGATCCTGCACGAATCACGTCACCACCGGCCAGGATCGACTCGCGAACCAGCTGACCGTTGACCTCGACCCCGTCGAGATTGGCGGCCTTGAGTTCCCAGGCCGAATCGTTCCATGAGAGTCGGCAGTGCAGCGGCGACACGTCCTCTTCGTCGACCTGCACGTCGCACGAATCAGCGCGTCCGATCGAGACCGACTGGTCGGGGTCCAGTGGTCTGAGTTCGGAGTCACCCGAGAGGAACTGGATTTCGAGTTTCATGGTGTGCATGGTGTGTCGGTCCGCTGCCGCTTCGTGTCACCCGCCGCGCTGGAGGAGTGGTCTAGCCACCTCGAGTCCCCAGGCGGATTCGCTGCATCTGTACCTCGTTGCCGGCATCAACCACCTTGACAACCGTTTCGTGCAATGAGTTCTCGTGTGCGTCGATCAGCATCTCGTTCTTCCCCTTGGACGCCAGCATCGCGGCGAGGTCGGCATCCAGGGGAATCCGTTCGTCATCGATCGAGATCGAGTTGTCCTCGTGAATCTCCACGATCACGCAGTCGTCCTTGAAGTCCTCCAGCTGCTTCGGCTGAACACTGGCTCCCTCCTCCTCGGGACTCGGCGGAGGAAACGCGATCGCCTTCTGCATCGTGAAACTGGCGGTGATCATGAAGAAGATCAGCAGCAGGAAGGTGACATCCACCATCGGGGTCAGGTCCATCTCTTCGAACTCGGTCTGAGCCCTCCGCAGACCAAACTCCTCCTCCTCGTCCTCGTCCTCGATCACCACGGAACCAAACAACCTGGAAGCGGCCGTCTCGGGCTCGGCCGCCCGCTGCTCAGAGTCCTCCGAGACCTGAGCGTCCCGGGTCTCCTCGGACGCCTCGAATTCGCTGAACACCGACGGTTCGGCCGTTTGCTCGGCTGCCTGAACCGGTTCTGAAACCGGGCTGGGAACCGATGCGTCCTCGACCTCCGAGCCTGTTGCAGCAGCGGACTT